>Ga0075421_100002538_pt1 | contig 21812 bp, 17 predicted proteins | sample SoiMetdeltSBSDD5_FD_75292 | JGI IMG/M metagenome (GOLD analysis project Ga0075421, IMG submission 75292) | Bulk soil microbial communities from a Populus tree surrounding site in Tennessee, USA - Soil MetaG P. deltoides SBSDD5 | ecosystem: Environmental > Terrestrial > Soil > Tree plantation...
GTCTCGGCACGGCCGGTCGTGGCCTGCGGTTGAGATGCCCCTCGGGTGGCCTGGCCGCTACGGGCGGCGCCGGCGGCATCGCGAGCGGGACTCGCCGGGGCGGATTGTGCCTGGCGGGCGGCCGTCGCAGCGGGTTGCGGTGGCGGCGGCTGAGCCGGCCCCGCCGGGGTGCCGGGAGACGGCTGAACCGCTGCGACCGCCGGCGGCGCGGCCGGGCGCGGCTGGCCTGCGGCGGGTGCGGTGGCTCTCGCCTGGGACTGTGGTGCGGGCGCGGCAGGCGGTGCCGGCGGGCGCGTGATGGTGGCGGTATCGGAATCGCCAGAGGCGGATGCGGCGGCGGCCGGGCGTGGCGCTGCCGGCGGCGGGGCAGGGCGGGGCGAAGCTGCCGCTGGGGCAGGGCGGGGCGCGGCGGCAGCCGGGGCGGGGCTCGGCGCCTTCGCGGCAGCCGCGGACTCGGATTCGGCGGGTTTGGCCGGCTGAATCACGCGTTTGCGCTTGGTCTCCACCACCACGGTCTTGGAGCGGCCATGGGGAAAGTTCTGCCGGACACGGCCCTGTTCGACGGCCGGACGGCGAAGACTCAGTGTCCGACCGCTCGGCCCTTGCGGGCCGGCGCCATGCTTGCGATCTCCGGGATCGTTCGTATCGTTCATCTGCTCTCTTGTGTCCAACAGCTCAGCGCTCCCGGTATGCTGCAAACCGGCGCGCCGCTGCGAGAAATTTGCGGGCAAGCCCGCCCTCGGCGATGGCAGCATGTATCACATGTGATTGGCCCAACGCCAAACCCAATTCAGGGGATTCGAAGACTTCGATTATTTCTGGGGAAGTCCCGGCCTCCTTGAGTTTTCCGACCAGTTTTCGCCGTCCGTCCGCTGCCCCGTCCGCCGCCTCGACAAGGACCGCGAGGCGACCCTTGCGGGCCTCGCCCGCCACCCGCTCGAAACCGGCGCTGACCAGCCCGGCCTTGTTGGCGAGCGACAAACATGCCAAGGCCTCCTGCCGCAACAATGCACCGGTGCGCTCCGCCAGATCGGCCGCCGCCTGGCATTCCGTCCGGAAGCCCCGGGCGAACAGCTTGCGGCGCGCCGCCTCGGCAACCTTGGTGGCGGCGCAGGTCACCCAGACGCCCCGCCCCGGCAGCTTGCCGCGGAGGTCCGGCACGATCTCGCCGGAAGGCGCCCGGACAAAGCGGATGAGCTCGCCCGGGTCCCTGACCTCGCGCGTCACGATGCAGGTGCGCTCCGCCACCTCGCCCTCGCCGTCCTGCCGGTCCGCTTCAGCGTTTGCGCCGAGGTTCATGATCTCCCTACTCTGCCGTCACCTGCTCCAGCGGCTGCTCGGCCCCTTGCGGCTCGATCCAGCCGGCCGTGACGCGGGCCGCCATGATGATGGCCTCGGCCTCGGACGCCAATACTTCGAGGCCGCTGAACGCGCCCTCATGCTTCACCGTCTCGCCCTGCTTGCGCTCGGTCCAGCCGGTTAGGTCGTCGGTGGCACAGCCGGCCAGATCCTCGACGGTGAGGATGCCGGCTTCGCCAAGGGCGACCAGCATGGCCGGGGTGACGCCGTCGATCTCGGCAACACCGTCCTCAACGCCGAGCTCGCGGCGCCGCTCATCCTGCTCGGCGGCTATCTTGGCGAGATATTCGCGGGCTCGACCCTGGATCTCGCTGGCGGTCTCCTGATCGAGGCCGTCGATGGAGGAGAGTTCCTTCTCCTCGACATAGGCGATCTCCTCGACCGAGTCGAAGCCCTCCGAAGCGAGCAATTGGGCAAGCATCTCGTCGGCGTCAAGCGCCTCGATGAAGCGCTGGGTGCGCTCGGCGAACTCTTTCTGGCGGCGCTCGGACTCCTCGGCCTCCGTCAGGATGTCGATGTCCCAGCCGGTGAGCTGGGAGGCAAGACGCACATTCTGGCCGCGCCGGCCAATGGCGAGCGACAACTGGTCGTCAGGAACCACTGCCTCGATGCGCTCGGCATCCTCGTCGAGCACCACCTTGGCGACCTCGGCCGGCGCCAGGGCATTGACGACGAAGGTTGCCGCGTCATTGGACCAGGGAATGATGTCGATCTTCTCGCCCTGGAGCTCACCGACCACCGCCTGGACGCGGCTGCCGCGCATGCCGACGCAGGCGCCTACCGGATCGATCGAGGAATCCTTGGAGCGCACCGCGATCTTGGCGCGGCTGCCGGGATCGCGGGCGACCGACATCACCTCGACGATGCCATCATAGATCTCGGGCACCTCCTGGCCGAACAGCTTGGCCATGAATTGCGGATGGGTGCGCGACAGGAAGATCTGCGGCCCGCGCTGCTCGCGACGGACATCGTAAATATAGGCGCGCACCCGGTCGCCGGTGCGGAAGTTCTCCCGCGGCAGGCTCTCGTCGCGACGGATGATGGCCTCGCCGCGGCCGAGATCAACGATGATGTTGCCATATTCGACGCGCTTCACCACACCCGACACGATCTCGCCGATGCGGTCCTTGTATTCGTCATATTGCCGCTCGCGCTCGGCATCGCGGACCTTCTGGACGATCACCTGCTTGGCGTTCTGGGCAGCGATGCGGCCGAAATCGATGGGCGGCAGCGGCTCGGCGATGAAGTCGCCGACCCGGGCGGCGGGATTTTTATGGCGGGCATCGTCCAGCGTGATCTGGGTCGCCTCGTTCTCCACCGTCTCGACGACCTCGAGCAGGCGGTTGAGGCGGGTCTCGCCGGTCTTGGGATCGATCTCGGCGCGAATGTCGTTTTCGGCGCCATAGCGCGAGCGGGCGGCGCGCTGGATCGCATCCTCCATCGCCTGAAGGACGACCCGCTTGTCGATGCTCTTCTCGCGAGCCACCGCATCGGCGATCTGCAAGAGCTCGAGCCGGTTGGCGCTCACTCCGGATTCAGGCATCGTCATTACTCCCTTCGATCACATCCATTTCACTGCCGTCAGTGGGGCTGATGCCCGCCGGCTTGCGGCTGGCTTCGATCAGTGCGTCGGTCAATATCAGCTTGGCATCGCCGATATCGGCAAAAGGCAGCTCGACCGTCACCGCTGCGGCGCCCGACTTCTCGGGCGGAAGGGTGAGGCGGACGGCGGCGGCAGCGATGCCGGCAATCGTGCCGCGAAAGCGCTTGCGGCCGGACAGCGGGCTTGCGAGCTCGATCTTCGCCTCATGGCCGGTCCATCTTGCGAAATCGTCGGGCCTGACCAACGGCCGGTCGATGCCGGGGGAGGAGACCTCGAGATTGTAGCTCTGCGGCACCGGGTCCTCGACATCGATCAGCGGCGAGATGGCGCGGCTCACCGCCTCGCAGTCATCGATGGTGAATGTGCCGTCGGGCCGCTCGGCCATGATCTGGAGAGTCGAGGTGGTGAGGCGCACGCGCACGAGGCGGAAGCCCATGTCATCGAGAACCGGCTCGATGAGTCGGGCGACGACTGCCGCGGGTCCGGTCTCGCGGGCCATCCTCGAATCGGCGGCATCGGGTCTGCGCTCGGCTTGCAACAATCGCCTTTCACGACAAAAAAAGCGGGCCCCGCAGGACCCACCCTCAACAAGTCTCCCGACCACAGGATCAGGAGTTATGTGAGAATGAATTCGGCGCTCATATACGCCTGCAATGACGTTGGTGCAAGGGGGCAGTGGGCGAAAAGGCAAATGGGCAGTCGGCAGTAGGCAGTAGGCAGTAGGGAAGGGCACCACTCACGGCCTACTGCCTAACACCTACTGCCTCTTCTTAGCGAATTCGAGGTGAATCGCCTTCGCTCCCCGGCCCAGGGCCTTTGCCTCATAGCGGGTGGGCGGTGAGTCGGGGCGCGGCCAGCACCAGTCGGCCGGTCCCTCGGCGGTCCAGGCAAAGCCGCCTTGGGCGAGCATCGTTGCGAGGGTCGAGGCGGCATAGTCGCCGGCATCGCTGACAAAGACGAAGCGGCCGCTGGGTAGGAGCAACCGGTGGATCTCGGCAATGGTTGCCGGCTGGATGAAACGCCGCCGCCGGTGGCGTTTCTTCGGCCATGGATCAGGAAACAGGAGATAGATCGCGGCGAGCGACCCGTCGCCGATCGCCGGCAGGAGATGGCGAACGTCGTTGTCGAAGATCCGGATGTTGGAAAGATGGTTGGCCTCGATCGCCGTCAGCAGCTTGGCGACGCCATTGACGAAGGGCTCGGCGCCGATGAAGCCGATGCCGGGAGCAGCGGCCGCCTTGGCAGCGAGATGCTCGCCGCCGCCGAAGCCGATCTCGAGCTCGACCGCCTCGGCCGGTGGATCGAACAGGAGAGTCGGCGTGGCAAGCCGCGGGTCGTCGCTGGCGACCTTGAGCTTGGGCAGCAGATCGACCATGAGACGCGCCTGGTGCGGGCGCAAAGAGTGGCCGATGCGGCGGCCGTAGAACTGATAGGGACGCGGCGTGCCGGTCAGACGAGAAGATCCCGCAATTGGTCGACGAGGTCGGTCTTCTCCCATGAGAAGCCGCCATCCTTGTCGGGTGGGCGGCCGAAATGACCATAAGCCGCGGTGCGAGCGTAGATCGGCTGATTGAGATTGAGGTGCTCACGGATGCCGCGCGGCGACAAATCCATGACGCGCGACAGCACCGGCTCGATCCGCCGCTCCTCGATTCCCTTGCTGGCGGTGTCGTGCAAGTCGACATAGATCGACAACGGCTCGGAGACGCCGATGGCATAGGAGAGCTGGATGGTGCAGCGCCTGGCAAGGCCGGCGGCGACGACATTCTTGGCGAGGTAGCGGGCAGCATAGGCGGCAGAGCGGTCGACCTTGGTCGGGTCCTTGCCGGAGAAGGCGCCGCCGCCATGCGGGGCAGCGCCGCCGTAAGTGTCGACGATGATCTTGCGCCCGGTCAGCCCGCAATCGCCATCAGGACCGCCAATATAGAATTTGCCGGTGGGATTGACGTGCCAGATGGTGTTCTTGGTGACCCAGTCGCTCGGCAGCGCGGCGCGAACATAAGGATCGATGATCTTAAGGACGTCCTTAGAGGTCAGATCCTCATGAAGGTGCTGGTGCGACACGACGATCTGGGTGACATCGGAGGGCTTGCCATCGCGGTACTGCACCGTCACCTGGCTTTTGGCATCAGGGCCGAGCTTGATCGCCTCGCCCTGACCGGCGCGGCGGGCCTCGCTCAGGGTCTTGAGGATCTGATGGGCATAGTAGATCGGCGCCGGCATGAGCTCCGGCGTCTCGTCGCAGGCATAGCCGAACATGATCCCCTGATCGCCGGCGCCGACATCCTTGTTGCCCAAGGCATCGACGCCCTGGGCAATGTCCGGCGACTGGCCGTGCAGCAGGACCTCGACATCGGCGCTTTCCCAATGGAAACCGTTCTGCTCGTAGCCGATGTCCTTGATGGCCTGGCGGGTGCGCTCGACAATGCGGTCACGGGTGACGCTTTCGGGGCCGCGATATTCGCCGGCAATGACAACGCGGTTGGTGGTGGCGAGGGTCTCGCAGGCGACCCGAATGGAACGCGGATCGGTGCCGGTGGCAAGCGCCTCGCTGTAGAACAGGTCGACGATCTCGTCGGAGATACGATCGCAGACCTTGTCAGGGTGACCTTCGGAAACGGATTCGCTCGTGAACTGATAATTCCTGCGCGCCACCAGCCCCAAGCTCCTGATCGATCTCATGAATGAATGAAAACGCCGCTGCCGTCCTGGCGCGGCGCGGGCGCACTCTTGGCAGGCTTCCCCGGCAAGGTCAAGGGAGGGTGAGGAAAGCTGTGGGTAGTTGCGCTAGGAAAGAGGCGGTAGGCAGTCGGCAGTAGGCAGTAGGGAAGAGTGCAGCTTACTGCCTATTGCCTAACGCCTACTGCCTTGAAATTCCTAATCCTGCTTGGCGATGGCCTTGACAAGGTCCACGACGCGCCGACGCACGGAAACATCACCGATCTCGCTGAAGGCGCGGTTCAGCTGGATGGCTTCGCTCGAACCGAGGAAGCCCATGATTTCGCTCTGGCTGCTTCCCTGGTCGTTGAGTCCAGGGCCGTTGGCCTCGGCCCGGCTGCCTGGCAAATCCTCGTAGAAGAATTGGACCGGAACGCCGAGGACCTGGGCCATCTGATAAAGCTTGCTGGCGCTGACCCGGTTCGAGCCCTTCTCGTATTTCTGCACCTGCTGGAAAGTCAAACCGAGGTGCTCGCCCAGCTTCTCTTGACTCATCCCCACAAGCATCCGTTGCATTCTCACGCGATTTCCCACGTGGACGTCGATGGGGTTAGGGTTGCGTTTTGACATGATGTTCCCTCAGACCGTTTGCCCCCGGCCTGTCCGGACGAGCCCTTCCGTAATTGCTCTGCCGAATTTCGCCTTCAGCGGGTTCGCTGAAGGTGCTTGCACGTGATATTACACGCCGAGGTTGGATGCAATCAAAATAAGCGTATCAGCTTCTGCAATCGACGGTTCAGCGAGCACGAAGGGAAATAATTGCAACTGTCGCAGCCGTGGCGAGCAGGGCAAGGAAGAAGAGCGAGTCGCCCCAGCGGGCATAGACTGTCGCCGGCCGGGCGCGGGGCAGGATGGCATCCAGCGCTCCTTCCGTGCCGAGCTTCAGCTCGCCGATCGCCCTGCCATAACCGTCGAAAATCGCCGTGATACCGGTGTTGGCAATGCGAACCATCGGCATTCCGGTCTCGATCGCCCGGAATTGTGCCTGCACCAGATGTTGAAACGGGCCGCTCGACTCGCCGAACCAGGCATCGTTGGTGACATTCAACAGCCATTCGGCGGAGCCGCTGCGCCTCGCCTGCTCGGGAAAGATGGCCTCATAGCAGATGAGCGGCACGAAGGGCGGGATTCCGGGAATCTCGATGACCGGGCTCTGTTCGCCGGCTGCGAAGCCCTGCGGCGCGGTGATGAAGCGGCGGATGCCGATCGGGTCGAGCCAGCGCGAAAACGGCAGGAACTCGCCGAAAGGGACGAGGCGGACCTTGTCATAGACGGCTTCGATCGTGCCGTTGCCGGTAATGGCGATGACGCTGTTGTAGACCCGCCGGTCCCGATCGCGGCGCAGCGCCCCGAGAAGGAGTCGGCTGCCGTCGGGCAGGAGGTCGGCAATCTCGCGCAGGGCAGCCGGCGATTCATCGACGAGAAAGGGCAAGGCGCTTTCGGGCCAGATCACCAAGGTGTTGTCGCCAAGAGGGGAACGGCCATCGCTGCCGCCGCGCGACAGGGCGAGGTAGCGGGCAAAAATGGCACGCGCCTGACTGGCGTCCCATTTGGTGTCTTGCGGCACATTGCCCTGAACGAGGCGCAGCTTCAAACCGGTGCTGGCGGCGACCGGGGCGGCGAGGCGCTCGGTGCCAACAACCGTCGCAATGGCGGCAGCAGCCAGAATGAGGCAGGCGATCACCGCCTCGCCCCGGCCACGGGGTCTGGCAAGGGCCAGGGCGGGCAGCCCGGCGCAAAGAAGCACCAGGAAGGTCAAGCCGTAGATCCCGACAAGGGCGGTGGCCTGGGCAAGCCCTGGCAGGCCGGCCGTCGCGTAGCCGGGCGTGTTCCAGGGAAAGCCGCTGAGCAAATGACCTCTCAGCCATTCGGCAAGGGCAAGCGAGGCAGCCAGCATGGCGATGCGGGGGAACCCCGGTCGTGATGACAGCACTGTCACCATGGCGGCGGCTCCCCAATAGAGGGCGAGGTAGGCGCTCAGGCCCGCCAGAGCGAACGGGATCATCCAGCCGTAGATTTCGGCCTCGACCAGAAAGGCATTGCCGATCCACAGCAGCGAAATCAGGAAGTAGCCGAAGCCAAACAGAAATCCGGCGAGGAACCCCCGCAGCGCCACAGCCCGGCCGCCCCGGCCGATGGCATCGAGGCTGGCGAGCAGCACGGGCAAGGTAAGAAACAGCACTGGCCACAGATCATAGGGCGGGAGCGCCAATGCCGATGCCGCTCCGGCGATCGCAGCGAGGACGAGGCTCAGGGAAACGGGCAGGGTGATGCCGCGGCTGTCGAGCTGCAGCGCAGGCGGCGCGCCGCCGGAAATGTCAGGCGGCATTCGACGGTGGCGGTTCGAGCTCCGGCGGCGGCGTGGCGGGGGCTTCAGCCGGGCCGGCGGTATGGATGCGGATCTTCTTCACCCGCCTCGGATCGGCCTCGAGGATCTCGAATTCGAGACCGCTGTCATGGCGCACCAGCTCGCCGCGGACCGGGACGCGGCCCAGCATGGAGAAGACGAGACCGCCGAGGGTGTCGGCATCCTCCTCGCGACCGGCCGGCAGGAGGCTGCGGTTGACCAGGGACTCCACCTCTTCGATGGGAATGCGGGCATCCGCGATGAACACGCCGTCGCCAGTCTGGCGAAGCTGAGCTTCCGCGTCGTCGTGCTCATCGGCGATGTCGCCGACAATCTCCTCGACGAGATCCTCGATACTGACCAGCCCGTCGGTCCCGCCATATTCGTCGACGACGATTGCCATATGGATGCGGGTGGTCTGCATCTTCACGAGCAGATCGGCCGCCCGCATCGAGGGCGGAACGAACAGCAATGGACGGATCAGCCCGGTCTGCCGCACCGTTACAGCAAGATCCTCGGGCCGCAGCACCATGCCTTGGCTCGCCGCCTCCTCGGGGTTCTTGGGACGCCGGCCGCGGCGCGGGCGGGCGAAGCTCTTCTCGGTCATCCAGCGCATGAAGTCCTTGATGTGGACCATGCCGGAGGGGTCATCCAGGGTTTCGCGGAAGACCGGCAGGCGCGAGTGATTGGCGTCGGTGAAGCGGTTGAGCAGCTCGCGGGCACTGGCATTGGCATCGATGGCGGTGATGTCGGCGCGCGGCACCATCACGTCGGAGATCTTCAGATCGGTGAAAGCGATGAGGTTGGACATCATCGAGCGGGCTTCGGCCTGGCCGTTGCCACTCGATTCGCCGTTTGGTGCCCGCGGCGCACTTTCCCCCGGCGCGAGCGCCGTCGCCTCGCGCGACGGTGAGATCAGCGATTTCAACCTTGACCACAGGCCTGACTGCACTTCGGGCGTGCGCGGAGAACCCTGAACAGCGGCGTCTGGATTGCTGGTTTGACCTTCGTCCATCATCGATCGAAAGGCGCGGCACCGCCCGCGCCGGAAGTCCTCCCATAATTCCGCCCGCCCGAGCCGATGTCCAGCTGCTTGAGCACCATGGCCTCAAGTGCCGCCATTTCCTCAGCTTTTTCCTCGGTGTCATGATCATGGCCCAGCAGATGGAGAGTGCCATGAACCACCAGGTGGCGAAGGTGCCGGTCGAGGGATATGCCTTGTTCGGCGGCCTCGCGGCGAACGACGCCGGCGGCCAAGACGATGTCGCCGAGCGGCGGCGGTTCATCGGCAGGCAACCCCGGAAGCCGGGGAGCCGGAAAGGAGAGCACATTGGTTGCGCCGGCCTTGCCGCGGTGCTGGAGGTTGAGCGCAGCGGCCTCCTTGTCGCCGGTCAGGAGGACGGTGACGGCGCCGTCGCGGCACGCCGGCGCGGTCGCAAGCGCCGCCTCGACGGCGGACCGGATGATCTCGACAGCGGTGCCGGCAGCCCCCCAGGCCTCGGAATCGACCTCCACAGCAATGTCCATAGGTGGCGACTGTCTACCCTTTGCGGCCCGATGGCTTCTTGCCGGCCTGTTCATAGGCTTCGACGATCCGGGTGACCAGAGGATGACGCACGATATCGGCGCTGGTGAAGCTGACATGGGCGATGCCCTTGACCGATTGGAGCAGCTTCACCGCTTCATCCAGGCCTGACACGACACCGTTCGGCAGGTCGACCTGGGTGGGATCGCCGTTCACCACCATCCGGCTGCCCTCTCCGAGGCGGGTCAGGAACATCTTCATCTGCTGCGGCGTGGTGTTCTGCGCTTCGTCGAGGATGACGAAGGCAGATTTGAGAGTGCGGCCGCGCATGAACGCGAGCGGGGCGATCTCGATCGTGCCGTCGGTCATGCCGCGCTGGACCATATTGGCGGGCATGACGTCATAAAGGGCATCGTAGAGCGGGCGGAGATAGGGGTCGACCTTCTCCTTCATGTCGCCCGGCAGGAAGCCCAGCCGCTCGCCGGCTTCGACCGCCGGTCGCGACAGGACGATCCGGTCGACCTTGCCGGAAGCCAGCTCGGCAGCGGCACAGGCGACAGCAAGATAGGTCTTGCCCGTCCCCGCCGGTCCGGTCCCGAAGACCAGCTCATTGTCCCGGATGGCCTGCATATAGGCGCGCTGCCCCGGCGAACGCGGGGTAACGATCTTGCGCCAGGTCCTGAGGTGGAACTCGCCATCAGGGCCGGCGCCGCCGGCCACCGACGACATTCGGATTGCTCCCTCGACATCACCAGGGGTGACGTCCAGTCCGGCCCTGGCCCGGTCATAGAGGGCGGTCAGCACCTGCCTGGCATTGTCGCGGGCGGGCAAGGTGCCGCGCAATGACAGGCGATTGCCGCGTGGGGTGATGTCCACCCCGAGCCGGTTCTCGATGAGGGCCAGATGTTCGTCATGCTCGCCAAAAATGAGGGAAAGGAGCCGATTGTCGTCGAATGCGAGAATGAGGCTTTCTGCCTCGGCAGACCTCAGACCGGCAGCGGTACCGGCCGATGGGGTCGTCAGCTGGCGTTGACTCAAATCGTGCAAGCCTCCCGTCCTGGTGCCCGTCCTTCTACAGAATCACTCCCTCGCCACAATATGGGCCGAAAGGGAGTTTGCGCCAACCTTCTCGACCACAACCGGCACGAGATCTCCACGAAAATATCCTTTGGCTTCAAGGTACACGGCCTGAAGATAGGGGGAACGCCCGACCAGCTGGCCGGGATACCGCCCGGGTTTCTCAAGAAGCACATCGAAATGCCGCCCGACACAGGCAACGTTGAATGCCAGACGCTGTTCCGCAAGCAGCGCCTGAAGCCGCAGAAGTCTGGCATTTTTCTGGGGTGGAGGAACCTGGCCCGGCAGTTCCGCAGCGGGCGTCCCGGGCCTTGGCGAATAGGCGAATGAGAATGCCGAGGCATAGCGGACCTTGCGGACGAGTTCCAAGGTCAGCTCGAAATCGTCCTCGCTCTCTCCCGGGAAGCCGACGATGAAGTCGCCCGAGATGGCGATGTCGGGTCGTGCCGCGCGGATGCGCTCGATCAACGCAACATAACCGGCCGCCTTATGGCGCCGGTTCATGGCCTTGAGCACCCGGTCCGAGCCGGCCTGGACCGGCAGATGAAGGTAGGGCATGAGTTTCGGGTTGTCGCGATGGGCAGCAATCAGATGCTCGTCCATATCGCGAGGGTGGCTGGTGGTGTAGCGCAGCCGCTCGATGCCGGCGGTGCCGGCAAGCTCGGCGAGGAGATCGGCCAGCGACCAATGCCCGCCGCGCGGCCCTTCGCCGCGATAGGCGTTCACGTTCTGCCCGAGCAGGGTGATCTCGCGAACACCCCGTGCGGCGAGCCGCCGGGCCTCATCGAGGATGCGGGCGACCGGTCGGGAAAACTCCGCGCCTCGCGTATAGGGCACGACACAAAAGGTGCAGAACTTGTCGCAACCCTCCTGGACGGTCACAAAGGCGGCAGCGGTCTGCGATCTTCGCGATGCTCCGTCATCATCCAGCTTGGCGAATTTCTCCGCGGCGGGGAACTCCGTCTCCACGACGGCGCGGCCGGTTCTTCCGAGCGCGTCGAGGTAGGATGGGAGCCGGTGGTAGGTCTGGGGGCCGAACACCAGGTCCACGGCCGGAGCACGGCGCACGATCTCCTCGCCCTCGGCCTGGGCGACGCAACCGGCCACCGCGATCACAAGGTCGCCGTTCCGCTGCTTGAGCCTTTTCAGCTTGCCGAGCTCGGAATAGACCTTCTCTGCCGCCTTTTCACGGATGTGGCAGGTGTTGAGCACGATGAGATCGGCGGCCTCGAGATCCTCGGTCCGCTGGTAACCGACCCCTGCAAGCACGTCTCCCATGCGCTCGCTATCATAGGCATTCATTTGACAGCCGTAGGTCTTGATGAAAACGGCCTTGGGCGCAGTCATGCAACTCCTCGCAAGTTCTGGCCAACAGCCATTAATTGTGGCCGAGATGCCAGGCAAGAGGCTATCTCGGATCGCGCCTTGGCGACCGCCTCCTGCCACCCGGCCCGAACCACCGTCTCGCAACGGCGGGTCAGCTGCTTGCGGTTGGGCACGTCAGCGGCGGCGATCGGGTCATGGAAGCGGACCTGCATCTCGACAGGCCCGCGCTTCAGCACCTCCCAGAGATGGGTCGCGAAAGGCATGTCCCCATACCAGGCTACCCGCGGCATGGTCCGGCGGCAAAGCGGCAGGCCGCCGAGCCTCAGGACGACGACGCTCACCGGAACGATCTGCAAGGACGCTTGCGCCGTCCCGACGGCGGCCGCCATCAAGGAGCTGCGGAATTTGAGCACGCGGCGGCCGTCGCTCGAGGTCCCTTCGGCGAACAGGACCAGCATGCCGCCCTCGGCGAAGCGGGCCTGCATGGCGGCAACGGTGCGGGCAGTGTCTCCGCGTCGGGAGCGATCGATGAAGATAGTGCGCCCGACCCGGGCGGCCGGTCCGATCAGCGGCCAGCCAACGACCTCTTTCTTGGCGATGAATGCCGCTTCAACCACCGCGCCCAAGGCGATCACGTCGAGCCATGAGGCGTGATTGGCGACGAGCAGCGCCGGTCCGCGATCAGGCGGGTGCCCTTCGACGATGATGCCAAGCCTCATGATGCGGGCGACCCCGCGCCAGTAGAGCCTGGCGAGCTTGCGCCCCGATCGGGCTGCAAGCGCCGTCAGGGCGGCCTGGACCGGCAGCAGGGCAACGGTCAAAAGGACGAAGCCGGCGAGAGCGGCAATGGCGCGAAAGTCCTGCACCTCGTCAGCTCTTCTTGTCGGCGGGCGGCTTCAGCTTGACACCATAGAGCTCCAACCGATGGTCGACGAGCTTGTATCCGAGCTCCCGCGCCACGATTTCCTGCAGCCGCTCGATCTCCTCATTGCGAAACTCGATCACCTCTCCCGATTGAAGGTCGATCAGATGGTCGTGGTGATAGTCGCGGGCCTCCTCATAGCGGGACCGGCCATCGCGAAAGTCATGCTTCGCCAGAATGCCGGCATCCTCAAACAGCTTCACCGTGCGATAAACGGTTGCGATCGAGATTCGGGGGTCGATGACGGCGGTGCGGCGGTGGAGCTCCTCGACATCCGGATGGTCCCCGGCTTCGGCCAGCACGCCGGCGATGACGCGGCGCTGCTCGGTCATTCGCATGCCCCTTTCGATACAGGCCTTTTCGATCCGGTTCATGCCTTGCACTCCTGAACGGCCCTCCTATAGAGGACCGCCCCAGGATACCGCAACGGTGGCCTTTCGAACTCCTTTGATTGTTCTTCTCTCCTTCACCAAATAAGCAAATTTCCTAATAACAGTAAGCGTTTCCTAACAAGCAAGTGCCAGCATCCGGGCCGGACCGAGCGTAAAAGGTGCCATGGCACGGAATCCAAAAGCAGCAGATCGCCTCCGGCGGTGGACGGAGCGGATTGCGAGGTGGCATGTCGGGCATGAAATGCGGGCTGCCATCGGGTCGGGTGCGCTTGCAGCCATCACCATCGGTCTGTTTACCCTAACGCTCAAGAACTGGCCGCAGTCGCAGCTGGTCATTGCCATCGGAACGGCAGCACTGGCGAGCGGATTCTATGCGCTCATTGCACTGACCCTGCTGTGGCGTGCCATGCGGCGTCGGCTCCTGCGGCTGCAAGGCTCGGTCGCGGCGCTGAAGCAGGCGCGCTCGCAGGCCGAATCGGCGAGCCGGGCCAAAAGCAAGTTCCTCGCCACCATGAGCCACGAGATACGCACGCCGATGAACGGGGTCATCGGCATGACCGGCCTGCTGCTCGAGACCGACCTCACACCTGAGCAGCGGTCCTATGCCATGGCGGTCGACGCTTCGGGGCGGGCGCTGCTGTCGATTCTCGACGAGATACTCGATGCCTCCAAGATCGAAGCCGGGCGGCTCGAAATCGACGAGCGGCCGTTCAATCTGATCGAAACCGTCGAGGCGGTCTGCGAGCTCATGGCGCCGCGGGCCCATGCCAAGAATGTCGAGATCGCAACCTATGTCGCCCCGAGCCTGCCGGACGAGGTCGTCGGCGACCGCAACCGGCTTCGGCAGATTCTGCTCAATCTGGTCGGGAATGCGGTGAAGTTCACCGATCGCGGCGGGGTGCTGATCCGGGTCACCGGGGAGAGCGGGTCCATTCGTTTCGACGTCCATGACACCGGCCCAGGGATTCCGCTCGAAGATCATGACCGGATCTTCGAGATGTATCAGCAGGGCGGTCAGGATCCCGACAGGCGCGCTGCCGGGACCGGCCTCGGCCTGGCGATCTCGCGGCGGCTCGTCGAGCGCATGGGAGGCAGCATCGCCATGAGCTCGAGCCTCGGCAAGGGAGCGCTGTTCACCTTCGAGCTGCCGCTGGCGGCAGCTGCCCGGATGCCAGTCGTGCCGGCGACACTGCCATTGGCCGGGCGTATCGTCTATCTGGCGATCCCGGAGGGGCCGACGCGCCAGACCATCGCCGACCATCTCGGTGATTTCGGCGCCGAGGTCAGGCCCTATCAAGGGGCCGCCGCCATCGCCTCTCCGGAAGGCGGCCCAGTCCCTGACGTCATGTTCGATGCGCGGTTGCCCGCTGCTATCGGCGATTGGCTGGCCGCCGATCCGCTGGCCCGGCCACTTGCCCATAGCTGGCTGCTGCTGCAGCCCGAGGAACGACGTGCCATGCGCCACCTTCTGAAGGGGCAGGTCACCGGCTATGTGGTCAAGCCGGCCCGTCGCTTGTCGTTGATCAAGCACCTGCAGGAGGGCGATGAAGCAATGGCGGCCCATGCTGCGGCAGAGCTCAGGGCGGCGGCAGCAAGCGTCCAGCGATCGGACCGGCGTGGGCTGTCGGTTCTGCTTGCGGAGGACAATCAGATCAATGCTCTGCTCGCGCGGACGATGCTCGAGAAGGCAGGCCACCGGGTGCTGCATGTGGTCAACGGCCAGGAAGCGGCCGAGTTAATCGCTGCGGCGCTGGCTGGCAATGACGGGGCACCCGATATGCCCGATCTCGTGCTGATGGACATGGCCATGCCAGGGCTGGACGGGCTCGAGACCACCCGTCGGATTCGCGATCTCGAGCAACGCCATGGAGCGCGGTGCCATGTTCCCATCCTGGCGCTCACTGCCAATGCGCGGCATGAGGATCACGCGATCTGCCTCGCCGCCGGGATGGACGGACATTTGCCCAAGCCGTTCGACCGGTCGGATCTCGACGAGGCGATCGAGAAACTCACCCGTGCCCGATCGGCCGCTTGAGAATCCTGAAGCTCTGTCGCGAGTCGTCAAACTTTCACAAATCGCGGCAAGATGGCCGAACCCATGGCCGATCTTTCTTCCAAGGGATTGCGGGTAAGGCTTGCCGAAACTCCGGACGATGTCGCAGCTGCCCAGCGGCTGCGCTATGCGGTGTTCTACGAAGAGGGCTCGGCGCAGCCCGATCGAGGGGCCGCGCTGAGCAGGATGGACGCCGATCCGTTCGATGCGGTGTGCGACCATCTCCTCGTGGTCGACTGCGCCAATGACGTTCTGGTCGGAACCTATCGTCTACTGCGCCAGGAGGTCGCCGAGGCCCATGATGGCTTCTACACCGCTCGCGAGTTCGAGCTCAAGCCGCTGATCGACCGCCATCGCCACCTCAACTTCGTCGAGCTTGGGCGTTCCTGCGTGCTCCGGCCCTATCGCACGAGATCGGTGATCGAGCTCTTATGGCAGGGTGTCTGGGACTATGTGCGACATCATCGCATGGATGTGATGATCGGCTGTGCCAGCCTCGAAGGGACCGACCCGGACGCGCTGGCGCTGCCCCTGAGTTTCCTCGCCGAGGAGTTTGCGGCACCAGAGGCCTGGCGGGCATCGGCGCTGAGCGAACGTCATGTCGAGATGCGGCGTCTGCCGGCGCGCGCCATCGACCGAAGGGCGGCGTTCAAGTCCTTGCCGCCGCTGGTCAAAGGCTATTTGCGGCTTGGCTGTCATGTCGGAGAGGGAGCCGTCATCGATCATCAGTTCCACACCACCGATGTGCTGATCGTTCTTCCGGTCTCATCGATCAACAGCCGCTATTTTGCCCATTATGGCGCGCCTGGCGGCGAGCCGGCCCGGCTCGGCGGCTGAATGGCGGCTTGACCGGCGTCAAGCGTCCTGCTTCACCCTTGCGGGATGGGAGAGCGGGCAGGGAATTCGGCATCGGAGGGGCGGTCTGGCGATGCGGCAACGCCGATGATCGCCCAGTATCTCGAGATCAAGGCGGCCAATCCGGCCTCTCTCCTCTTCTACCGCATGGGGGATTTCTACGAGCTCTTCTTCGACGATGCCGAGACGGCGTCGCGGGCGCTCGGGATCGCTCTCACCAAGCGCGGCAAGCATCTGGGTCAGGACATTCCGATGTGCGGGGTTCCGATCCATGCTGCGGGAGATTATCTGAACAAGCTGATCCGGCTTGGCCATCGCATCGCCGTATGCGAGCAGACCGAGGATCCTGCGGAGGCGCGCAAGCGCGGCGCCAAAGCGGTGGTGCGGCGCGAGGTGGTGCGTCTGGTTACCGCCGGGACGTTGACCGAGGACACGCTACTTTCGGCCACTCGCAACAACTATCTCGCCGCCCTTGCCGAGATCCGCTCGGAGCCATCGCTCGGCCTGGCCTGGGTCGACATCTCAACGGGCACGTTCGCGGTGACCTCGATCGATCGGCAGCTGCTGTCGAGCGAGATGGCACGTCTCGAGCCCAGCGAGATCATCATCGCAGATACACCGGGGCCGCTCGGGGCGATGGCTGCCGAGCTGGCGAAAACAGGCGCGGCGCTGACGCCGCTGCCGCCATCGCATTTCGACTCGGCGGCTGGCGAGGTGCGGCTCAAGCAGCACTTCGCGGTGCATGCACTCGAGGCTTTCGGTGCCTTCTCGCGGCCCGAGCTCGCTGCTGCGGGTGCGCTTCTCGATTATGTGAGGCTCACGCAGGCAGGCCGGCTGCCGCGGCTCGAGGCACCGCGCCGGCGCTCGCCGGCCAGCCATATGCTAATCGACCAGGCGAGCCGGACCAATCTGGAGATCACGCGCTCATTGTCGGGGGGACGGCAGGGCAGCCTGATCGATGCGTTGGACCTGACCGTCACATCGGCGGGAGCACGGTTGCTTGCCGAGCGGCTTGCGGCACCGCTGACCGATGCGAGCGAAATCGATGGCCGGCTGGATGCGGTGACCCTGCTGTGCGAGGATCAGGCGTTGCGACGGGATTGCCGGGCGGCGCTGGCGCGAGCGCCCGACATCCGCCGGCCTCTCGCCCGGTTGTCGCTCGGTCGCGGCGGACCGCGCGATCTCTCGGCAGTCGGGGCGTCGATCGGCCGAGCTGGCGAGATCGCTGCACGGCTTGGACGATCCCAAGGGCTTGCTCCTCTGCCGCAAGAGATCGAGCGTGCGCGTCTTGCCCTCGCGCATGATCTTTCGGCGTTGGCGCTCCTTATCGAGCGGGCGCTTGGCGACGAGCTGCCGGTCATGGCGCGCGACGGCGGCTTTGTCAGAGGAGGGTTCGACACCGCGATCGACGAGAGCCGGCGGCTGCGCGATGACAGCCGGCGGGTGATTGCCGGCCTCGAGAGCCGCTATGCCGAGTTGGCGGCGATCAAGTCACTCAGGATCAAGCACAATAACGTGCTCGGCTATTTCATCGAGGTCAATCAAGCCAATGGCCAGAAGCTGCTCGGTGCGCCGCTTAGCGAAACCTTCGTTCATCGCCAGACGATGGCCAATGTTATGCGCTTCACCACTGTCGAGCTCAGCGACCTCGACCAGCGCATCGTGCGGGCAGGCGAGCAGGTGCTGGCGCTCGAGCTGCAGGTGTTTTCCAGGTTGGTCGAGGCGGTGACCAGGGAAGGAGAGGCTCTCGAGGCGATGGCGTCGGCGCTCGCCACCCTCGATGTCGCGCAAGGCTTGGCCGAGCGGGCGGCGGCCGCACGGTGGTGCAGGCCCAAGGTCGATTCATCGTTGACCTTCCGGATCGTCGGCGGTCGCCATCCCGTGGTCGAGGCGGCGCTCAGGCGCGATGGCGGCCAAAGCTTCGTCCCGAACGATTGCGATCTCAGTGCGACGCCGGACAGCGCCGGCCGGCATGTCTGGCTGGTAACCGGGCCGAATATGGCGGGCAAATCGACCTTCTTGCGCCAGAACGCGCTGATTGCGATCCTCGCACAGGCGGGCTCCTATGTGCCGGCGGAAGCTGCCCATATCGGCATTGCCGACCGGCTGTTCTCGCGGGTGGGTGCTGCCGATGATCTGGCGCGTGGACGCTCGACCTTCATGGTCGAGATGGTCGAGACGGCAGCCATCCTCAACCAGGCTGGCGAGCGATCGCTCGTCATCCTTGACGAGATCGGCCGTGGCACTGCCACGTTTGACGGGTTGTCGATCGCTTGGGCGGCGGTCGAGCATCTGCATGACGTCAATCGCTGCCGTGCCTTGTTCGCCACCCATTTCCACGAGCTGACGGCGCTGTCGTCGCGCCTGCCGCGTCTCGCCAATGTGACGGTGAAGGTCAAGGAATGGCAGGGCGAGGTGGTGTTCCTGCATGAGGTCGGGCCGGGTGCCGCCGATCGCTCCTACGGCATCCAGGTGGCGAAGCTGGCAGGGCTGCCGCGTTCCGTGACCGCCCGGGCCGCGGAGATCCTGGCGGTGCTCGAAAAGAGCGAAAGGGGCCGGGCAGCGACGGTGCTGGTGGACGACCTGCCGCTGTTTGCCGCAGTCGCATCCGAGGGGCAGCCGGCAGAGGCAGCGGGACCCTCACCAATCGAGGCGCGGCTTGCGGGCATCAGGGCCGACGAGCTCACGCCGCGGCAGGCCCTGGAGCTGATCTATGAGCTCAAGGCGCTGCTTGACCAGGACTTGGGCTGAACCCTCTGCAAATGCAGCCGCTTCCGCTATAAAGCCGCATGCATCAGCAGCAGGCCATAGGCCGGGCCGACGAGGCGGCGCTTCTGCAGCGCTACGAAGCCGAGATGGCGGGCGCCGGGAGCGATCCGGCGGCGCAGCGGCGGGCGCTGGTCCCGCTCATTCGTGAATTTGCGGCAACCATGCGGCGCGAGGCGGAGGCACAGCTGGTCGCCGATGGCCAGGGAACGGCCTGCGCGCGTGCCTTGAGCGATGCCCAGGATCTGCTGATCCGCGTTCTCTTCACGCTCGGCGGAAGGGTGTACAAGGCGCACAATCCGTCAGCCGCCGAGCGCATCGCGGTGGTTGCGGTCGGTGGCTATGGGCGGGGTACATTGGCCCCTGGCTCGGACATCGATCTCCTGTTCCTGCTGCCCTACAAGCAGACCGCCTGGGGGGAGAGCGTCGTCGAGTTCATTCTCTATCTCCTGTGGGATTCCGGCTTCAAGGTCGGTCAGGCGGTGCGCAGCATCGATGAATCGTTGCGTCTGGCACGAACCGACAGCACGATCCAGACGGCGGTGCTCGAAGCACGCTATCTGTGTGGCGATCGCGGACTCTATGAGGAGCTCGACAAGCGTTATCGCAGCGATATCAAGCCGCCGGTGATCAAGGCGTTCATCGCCACCAAGCTGATGGAGCAGGACGCCCGGCATGCGCGTGCCGGCCAGTCGCGCTATCTGGTCGAGCCAGACGTCAAGGACGGCAAGGGCGGCTTGCGCGATCTTCATACGCTGTTCTGGATCGGCAAGTTCATCTACGCGGTGAAGGATGCGGAGGGCCTCGTCGAGAAGGGCGTGTTCAATCGCTCCGAGTTCAAGCGCTTCGACAAATGCGAGGACTTCCTGTGGGCGGTGCGTTGCCACATGCATTTCCTGCACAGCCGCGCCAGCGACAAGCTGACCTTCGACATCCAAAACGAGATCGCTCGGCGGTTCGGCTATACGGCCCATGGCGGTTTGCGGCCGGTCGAGCGCTTCATGAAACACTACTTCCTGATCGCCAAGGATGTCGGCGACCTGACGCGGATCTTCTGCTCGGCGCTCGAGGCGAGACAGATGAAGCGCGCGCCCGGCCTGTCGCGCTTCTTTCGGCCGTTTGCCCCAAGCGACACCCGCTCGATCGGCAAGGATCCGGATTTTCGCCTCGATGCCGGACGCCTGACGGTGGCCGACAACGGCGTATTCGCCCGCGATCCGGTCAATCTGATTCGGCTATTCCATGTCGCCGACAAGCACAATTTGATGATCCATCCCGATGCTTTCACCTTGGCGCGGCGGTCGCTCAGGCTGGTGAACGAGTCATTGCGGCAGAACCCGCAGGCCAACCAGTGGTTTCTCGGACTCCTCACGCGGTCGGCAGATCCGGAGGCCATCCTGCGGCGGATGAACGAGGCGGGAGTGCTCGGCCGCTTCATTCCGCCGTTCGGACGCATCGTGGCGATGATGCAGTTCAACATGTACCATCACTACACCGTCGACGAGCATCTCCTGCGCGCCGTCGGCAATGTGGCGGAGATCGAGGCCGGCGCGCTGCGTGACGAGCATCCGCTGTCGACCGAGCTGTTCCATAAGCTGTCGCCGTCGGGGCGCAGCGCGCTCTATGTCGCGACATTCCTTCACGATGTCGCCAAAGGCCGGCAGGAGAACCACTCGATCGCCGGCGAACAGATTGCCGCCGAGCTGTGCCCGCGCCTCGGACTTTCGCCGTCGGAGACCGAGACGGTGGCATGGCTCGTGCGTCACCATCTGGTGATGAGCGAGACGGCGCAGATGCGCGACCTCAACGATTTCAAGACAGTCCTCGATTTCGCCGCCGTGGTGCAGAGCCCGGAGCGGCTGAAGCTGCTGCTGATCCTGACCGTTGCCGACATCAGGGCGGTGGGGCCCGGCGTGTGGAACGGTTGGAAGGGGCAGCTGCTGCGGACCCTTTACTTCGCGACCGCGCCGGTGCTCGACGGCGGTCATGTGGCGATGAGCCGGCGCGATCTCGTGGCGAGCGCGCAAGCCGAGTTTGCCGCTGCCAGCAAGACAGGCAATGCCGAGTGGCTGAAGCGCTACATGGCGCGCCATTACGACAATTACTGGGTGGCGGTGGCGAGCGAGCGGCAGGTCGAGCATGCGCGGCTGATCGAGGAAACCGAGAGCAAGGGCGAGAAGATCGGAACAACGGTCCGCACCGACGCCTTCACGGCGATCACCGAGATCACCGTCTTCGCTCCCGATCATCCGCGGCTCCTGGCGATGCTGACCGGTGCCTGCGCTGCGGCCGGCGCCAACATCGCCTCAGCGCAGATCTACACGACGGTCGACGGGATGGCGCTCGACACGCTGCTGATCAATCGCGAGTTCCCCGAGGATGCCGACGAGCAACGGCGGGCAGGGCGGGTGTGCGAGCTGATCCGCAAGGCGCTCAAAGGCGAGCTTCATCTCAAGGCCGTGGTGGCGCAGCGCCGCACCAAGCCGCGCCTCAGCGCCTTTCGCGTCGAGCCGCGGGTGGTGGTGGACAATCAGTCGTCGAACCGCTTCACCGTCATCGAAGTGAACGGCCTCGACCGTATCGGCCTGCTCTATGACGTCACCGAAGCGCTGTTCCGCCTCAATCTCAACATCGCCTCGGCGCAGATCACCACCTTCGGCGAGAAGGCGGTCGATGTGTTCTATGTCACCGACCTGACCGGGACCAAGATCGACAGTCCGACGCGCCAGTCGCAAATCGAGTCCGAGCTTTTGGCGGTGCTGGGACCATAGCTTCGGCAGATCACTTGCGCGGCCGCCGCCGAGTCGCTACTCGCTTCGGCAGCATTTGCGGGGTCAGGCATGTCGCTCCTCAGATCGGCCGCCACTGT
>Ga0075421_100002539_pt1 | contig 21808 bp, 15 predicted proteins | sample SoiMetdeltSBSDD5_FD_75292 | JGI IMG/M metagenome (GOLD analysis project Ga0075421, IMG submission 75292) | Bulk soil microbial communities from a Populus tree surrounding site in Tennessee, USA - Soil MetaG P. deltoides SBSDD5 | ecosystem: Environmental > Terrestrial > Soil > Tree plantation...
ATCCCGGAGATCTGCCCGGCGAAGAGGACGCGCGGGCGGGCGCGCAGCTGGAGGGTCTCGTCGAGCAGCCGCGGCGAGCAGATGTAGGTGTTGCGGTGCATCTGGCCGAAGCGGATGAACTCGGCCGCCTCGAGCCCCGGGATGAGGCGGAGGACGCGCGCCTGCTCGCCGTACTTGAGGTGGCACTGGAAACCGACGATGTTGTAGGCGTCGGCCATGAGGTTCTCGAGCCGGAGCTGGACCGCGGCGTAAGGCTCGCGGCCGGTGCGCGGGTCGCGCAGCCCGACCGGCTTCATCGGCCCGAAGCGCGGCGTGTCGCGCCCGCGCCGCGCCAGCTCCTCGATCGGCAGGCAGCCCTCGAAGTACTTCTCCGCCTCCCCCCCCACGTTGCCGCCCCCGGCTTCGCCCCCCGCTTCGCCTTGATGGACCGGCACGGCCTCGGCGGCGACGAGCGCGTCGTAGAAGCAGTCGTACTCCTCGCGGGTCATCGGGCAGTTGACGTAATCGTCGCCGCCCTTGCCGTAGCGCGCGGCACGGAAGGCGACGTCGTAGTTGATCGTCTCGCCGTCGACGACCGGCGAGATTGCGTCGTAGAAGTAGAGGCCGTCGGCTCCGGTGAGGCGCGCGATCGCCGCCGAGAGCGCGGGCGAGGCGAGCGGCCCGGCGGCGATGACCGTGACCCGGTCGGGGTCAATCTCCGCGACCTCTTCGCGGCGGATTTCGATCCGCGGGTGCGCCGAGAGGCGCTCGGTGACGAGAGAAGCGAAGCGCTCGCGGTCGACGGCGAGCGCGCCGCCGGCCGGCACCCGCGCCTCGGCGGCGAGCCTCACGAGCAGCGAGTTGCCGGCGCGTAATTCATCCTTGAGGAGGCGCGGCGCGGTGTGCGGCTCGTCCGACTTGAGCGAGTTGCTGCAGACGAGCTCGGCCAGGTTGCCGGTGCGGTGCGCGCCGGTCGAGCGCGCCGGCCGCATCTCGTAGAGGCGCACCCGCGCCCCGCGCTCGGCCGCCTGCCACGCCGCCTCAGAGCCCGCTAATCCGCCGCCGATGACGTCGATCAACTCCATGCGCGAGGAATGATAGCACAGTTCTCCGTGCTCCCCGTGGCGTCCTATAGTACAATTTGCGGTCTGTTCGGAGTGTCATGAAAGAGACCCTGCTTCGATACCTGATCTGCCCGGCCTGCGGGGGCGACTTGAGGCTCGCGGCGACGGCGCGCGACGGGCGCGAGGTCATGACCGGCGGGCTGACCTGCGCGGGATGTCGGGCCGCCTACCCGATCCGCGGCGGCGTGCCGCGCTTTGCGACGACCGAGGCGGACCCGGGGCAGCGGGCGACGGCCGAGAATTTCGGGGCGCAGTGGCTCGCCTTCGACGAGGTGGAGGGGCATCACGAGGAGCAGTTCCGCGACTGGATCGCGCCGGTGACGCCCGAGTTCGTCCGCGGCCGCTGCGTCATCGAAGCCGGATGCGGCAAGGGGCGGCACACACGCGCGGTCGCCGGGTGGGGGGCCCGCGACGTGGTCGGCGTCGACCTCAGCGCCGCCGTCGAGGCAGCCTTCCGCCACACGCGCGACCTGCCGAACGCGCACATCATCCAGGCCGACATCTACCACCTCCCGCTGCGGCCGGTCTTCGACTATGCGTTCTCGGTCGGGGTGCTCCACCACCTGCCCGACCCGGGCGCCGGCTTCGAGCAATTGATCCGGCGGCTGCGCCCCGGGGGCGCCGTCTCGGCCTGGGTCTACGGGCGCGAGAACAACGGCTGGATCGTCCATCTGGTCAACCCGCTGCGCCGCCACCTCACCTCAAGGCTCCCCTTCCGGGTGCTCTACCCGCTGTCGTTCCTGCCGGCAGCGCTGCTCTACACGCTGATCAAGGGGGTCTACGGGCCGCTCGGTCGGGCGGGGCTGGGGCGGCGGCTGTTTTACGGGGACTACCTCGGCTACATCGCGCGCTTCCCGTTCCGCGAGATTCACAACATCGTCTTCGATCATCTGACGGCGCCGGTGGCCTTCTACATCAGCCGCGACGAGTTCGGCGACTGGTTCCGCCGGGCGCGCGCCGAGCGGGTCGAGATCAGCTGGCACAACCGGAATAGCTGGCGCGGGTTCGGGTTCGTCGGGGCGGCGGCCGGCGCGGAGGCCCGCTATGGCCGATGAGACGCTGGCCGGGATGCGCCCGCTCAACTACCAGGTCATGTACGAGGTGGAGGACGAGCACTGGTGGTTCGTCGGGCGGCGCGCGGTGGTCTTCGCGCAGATCGAGGAGGCGCTCGGCGCCGCGCCTGCCGCGCTGCGGCAGGTGCTCGACATCGGCTGCGGGACCGGAGCCAACCTCGACCATTTGGCGCGTTACGGGGCGGCGCAGGGGGTGGACGTTTCGGCGCTCGCGCTCGGCTTCTGCCGGCGGCGCGGTCACGAGCGCGTCATGTGTGCGAGCGCGACCGAGCTCCCCTTCGCCGCGGAGAGCTTCGACCTGGTGACGGCGCTCGACGTCATCGAGCACCTGGAGGACGACCACCTGGGGCTGAGCGAGGTGCGGCGCGTGCTCAAGCCGGGCGCGCCTGCCGTGATTTTCGTCCCGGCCTTCGAGGCGCTCTGGGGGCCCAATGACGACCAGTCGGGGCACAAGCGGCGCTATCGCCGCGCGGGGCTGCGGGCGGCGGTCGAAGGGGCGGGGCTGCGCGTCGAGCGGCTGAGCTACGCGAACGCCGGGATGTTCCTGCCGATCTGGCTCGGCCGCCAGCTCCTCAAGCTGGCGGGTCGGGTCGGGCAGGCCGAGAACCGGATCAACCACCCGCTCGTCAACCGGCTGCTGGCGCGCGTCTTCGCGGGCGAGGCCGGCTGGTTGCGGCGGCGGACGCTGCCCTTCGGGGTCTCGCTCGTCTGCGTCGCCAGGAAGGAGGCGCCGTGATCGAGCCGTCCGCGCGGCGTGCGCCGCGCCCGGCGCCGGCGGCCGCGCCGCCGAAAATCTCGCTCTTCCTCCCGGTCTACGACGAGGAAGAGAATTTGCCGCGGCTGCACCGGGAGATCATGGAGTCGCTCGGGGAGTTGGGCGAGAGCTTCGAGGTGATCTACGTCGACGACGGGAGCGCCGACGAGAGTTTCCGGCTGCTCGCGGGGTTTGCGGCGGCCGACCCGCGGGTGCGCGTCATCGGCTTCCGGCGCAACTACGGGCAGACGGCGGCCATGGCGGCCGGAATCGACGCGGCGCGCGGCGACGTGCTGGTCCCGATGGACGCCGACTTGCAGAACGACCCGGCCGACATCGGGCGGTTGCTGGCGAAGCTCGAGGAGGGTTACGACGTAGTCTCGGGTTGGCGCGTCGATCGCCACGACGCCTACCTCACGCGGGTCCTGCCGTCGCGCGCTGCCAACTGGCTGGTCTCGCGGATCGGCGGGGTGCCGCTCCACGATTACGGGTGCTCACTCAAGGCTTATCGCCGCGAGGTGCTCCAGGACGTCCACCTCTATGGCGAGATGCACCGTTTCATCCCGATTTACGCGAGCTGGGCGGGCGGGCGCGTGACCGAGATCCCGGTGGCGCACCGGCCGCGCTTGGCGGGGGAGTCGAAGTACGGGCTGTCGCGGCTGGCGAAGGTGATCTTCGACCTGATCACGATCAAGTTCATGGCGAGCTACCTGACCAAGCCGCTCTACATCTTCGGCTCGGCGGGGCTGCTCGCCTTCGCGCTCTCGGCGCTGGCGGCGCTCTTCGCCTGCCTCATGAAGTTCGCCTCGTGGCCGCACCACGCCGACTTCATCCAGACGCCGCTCCCGGTCCTCGCCATGATCATGCTCGTCCTCGGCATCCAACTCTTCCTCATGGGCCTGATCGCCGAGATGGGCGTGCGGACTTACCACGAGTCGCAGGGCAAGCCGATTTATACGGTGCGGACGAGAATCAATTTTGAGGAAGAGCGGCCGGCGGCGAGCGGCCAGCGACCAGCCAGGGCCGAGAGCTGAGAGCTGGCTTCGAGAAGATCAGTTCGGAGCTCCTGCGAGGCTCCGAGTCGCACTCTCAGCTTCGGCTGACTGCTGACAGCTTCTTATGTGCGGGATTCTGGGGATCATCAACCTGGAGCGCGGGCGCCCGGCCGACGAGCGGGCGGCGCGAGAGATGGCGGCGGCGCAGGCGCACCGCGGGCCGGACGACGAGGGCTTCTATTTCAACGGCCCGGTGGCGCTCGGGATGCGGCGGCTGGCGATCATCGACCTGCCGGGGGGGCACCAGCCGATGGCGAACGAGGACGGCTCGGTGTGGGTCGTCTTCAACGGCGAGATTTATAACTTCGCCGAACTCCGCGCCGAGCTTCTCGAGCGTGGCCACCAGTTCCGGACCCACTCGGACACCGAGGTCCTGGTGCACCTCTACGAGGAGCACGGCGACGACCTGGTGACGCGCCTCAACGGGATGTTCGCCTTCGCGCTCTGGGACGAGCGGCGGGCGCGCCTGCTCGCCGCGCGCGACCGCATGGGCGAGAAGCCCCTCTACTTCACGGACACCCCCGGCGCCTTCGTCTTCGCCTCCGAGCTCAAGTCGCTGCTCGCGCACCCGGGGGTCGGGCGGCGGCTCAACCTGCGCGCGCTGCGCAAGTACCTGAGCTACGAGTTCGTCCCGTCGCCGCACTCGATGATCGAGGGGGTGCGCAAGCTGCGGCCGGCCCACCGGCTGATCTGGGAGCGTGGCGGGTGGCGCGAGGAGCGCTACTGGGGCCTGAGCTACGAGGGCGAGAGGCTGCGCCTCGGCGCGGAGGAGGCCGCCGAGGAGGTCCGCGGGCGGCTGCGCGAGGCGGTGCGACTGCGGCTCGTAGCGGACGTGCCGCTCGGGGTGCTGCTCTCGGGCGGGATCGACTCGAGCGCCGTCGCGGCGCTCGCCTGTGAGGAGGCCGGGGGGCGGGTCCGGACCTTCTCGATCGCCTTCGCCGAGCCCTCATTCGACGAGTCGCATTACGCGCGCGCGGTGGCCGCGCGCCTCGGGACCGAGCACCACGAGCAGCGCTTCACCGAGCGCGACATGCTCGCCGTCGTCCCCGAGATCCCGCGGCTGCTCGACGAGCCGCTCGGCGACGGGTCGCTGATCCCGACCTTCCTCCTCTCGCGCGAGACGCGCCGGCACGTCACGGTCGCGCTCGGCGGCGACGGCGGGGACGAATTGTTCGCCGGCTACCCGACCTACGTCGCCCACCGGCTGGCAGGCTACTACCGCGGGCTGCCGGGCCTGCTGCGGCGGGGGCTGATCGAGCCGGCGGTGGCGCGGCTGCCGGTCTCGACCGAGAACCTGTCGTTCGATTTCCGCGCCAAGCGTTTCATCCGCGGGGCCGGGCTCCCGGCGGGCACGCGCCACGCGGTCTGGATGGGCTCCTACGACGCGGCCGAGCAGAGCCGGCTGCTCGCGCCCGAGGTGCTCGCGGCGTGCCCCGACGAGGAGGTCTTCGACGAGGTCCGCGCCTACGACGGCCTCAACGGGGCCGACGCGGTCGAGCCGATGATGCGGCTCGACGCGACGCACTACCTCCCGGAGTGCGTCCTCTTCAAGGTCGACCGCGCGAGCATGGCCGCCTCGCTCGAGGTCCGCGCCCCGTTCCTCGACCACACGCTGGTCGAGTTCCTGACGCGGCTGCCCGTCGGCCTCAAGCTGCGCGGGCTGACGACCAAGTACGTCCTCAAGCGGGCCATGCGCGGGCGCCTGCCGCGCGAGGTCACCGACCGGCCGAAGAAGGGCTTCGGCATGCCGGTCGCCAAGTGGGTCAAGGGGGAGTTGCGCCCGCTGGTGCGCGAGACATTTTCGCCCGAGCGGCTGAGGCGGCGCGGGCTCTTCAATCCAGACTATGTGAGCCGGCTGCTCGATGAGCACGAGGGCGGGCGGGCCGATCACCGCAAGCTCATCTGGACGCTGCTCATGTTCGAGCTCTGGCCCCAGGAATTTGAGATTTGAAATGAGTCAAGAGACAACCAAGCTGCCGCCGAAGTCGGCGGTCCGGGACTTTTTCGAGCAGGGGCTGGTGACGGTCATCATGGCGCTCTTCCTCATGACCTTCATCGCGCAGGCGGTCGAGGTGCCGACCGGCTCGATGCAAAACAACATCCTCATCGGCGACCACCTCTTCGTCAACAAATTCGTCTTCGGTCAGCCGACGAAATGGCTCGGGCCGCTGCTCCCGACGCGCGAGGTGCGGCGCGGCGACGTCGTCGTCTTCAAGCTGCCGCGCGACCCGAAGGTCAACTACGTCAAAAGAGTCATCGGGCTGCCGGGCGACGAGGTCCAGGTGCGCGGGACGCGCGTCCTGGTCAACGGCCAGGAGCTGCCCGAGCAGCGCGTCTTCGTCAAGCTGGTCGGGCCGGAATACTCGGCCCTGCCCGAGGTCAAGACCGAGCCGGCGCCGCCCGGGGCGCGCTACCGCGTCTATTGCGAGCAGCGCGAGCCCGGGATGGAGCTGCCGCCGCTCGAAGTCAAGTACGGCGTCGGGGACCCGGTGAAGGTGCCCGAGGGGAGTTACTTCGTCATGGGCGACAGCCGTGACAACAGCCTCGACAGCCGCTACTGGGGCTTCGTCCCGCGCGCCAACATCATCGCCCGCGCGCTCTACGTCCACTGGTCGTTCAACCCGCGCGACCCCGAGACCCCGACCTCGGGCAACCCGCTGGTCAATATCATCCGCAAGACCCGGTGGACCCGGACGGGAACGGCGATCAAATAAGGAGGGAACACGGATCGGAGGGAACGGGACGGATGGGCGTGGATCGATCCGTGTCGGTCCGTGACATCCGTCTCATCCGTGTTCTATTGTGGTCACAATCATGCGCATGAAATTCATTGGTCTGGCACTCTGCCTGCTCGTCCTCGCCGGCGGCGCGCAGGAGGACGCGCGCGCCAGGCGCGAGGCGCTCTACCGCCTGAACAACATCGGCGTCGCCTACATGGAGCAGTACAAGCACGAGGAGGCGGTCAAGCAGTTCAAGCAGGCGGTCGCGGCCGACCCGGGCTTCGCCGTGGCGCGGACCAACCTCGCGCTCGCCAACTTCTTCCTGCGCGACCTGCGCGGCGCGGCGGCCGAGGCGCGTGAGGCGATCCGGCTCTCCCCGGCGAGCCTCCAGGCACACTACGCGCTCGGGGCCTCGCTCAAGAATGAGAAGCAGTATGACGCCGCGCTCGAAGCCTTCAGCAAAATCCTCGCCGCCGACCCAGGGGACGCCGCGACCAACATCCAGGTCGGGCAGATTCACTCGCAGAAGCAGCAGTACGAGCCGGCGATCGCCGCCTTCCGCCGCGCCCTCGAGGCCGAGCCCTACAACGCAACCGCGGCCTACAGCCTCGCCACGGCGCTCAACCGCTCCGGCCAGTCCGCCGAGGGCCAAAAAATGTTCGCGCGCTTCAGCCAGTTGCGCGCCTCCGGTTACGCGACCACGCTCGGCCTCAACTACGGCGAGCTCGGGCGCTACGCCGAGGCCGTGACGGGCACCGGCGCCGAGCCCGAGCTCGTCGACCCCAAGCCCCCTGCTGTCCGTCTCGCCGACGCTGCCGCCGCCGTCAAACTCGATCCCAAGCTCGGCGTCAAGCCGCTCGACTCGGCGCTTGGGCGGCGGCTGACCAAGGCCGAGTTCGACGCCGAGGCGACCCGCCGCGAGCTCACGGCCGCTTTCGGCGCGAGCCTCGGAATGTTCGACTACGACGGCGACTGCCGCCCGGACCTCTTCGTCACCGGGGCGGACCCGGCCGGCAAGCCAGTCGCGCGCCTCTTCCACAACGAAGGCGGGAAGCTCGTCGACGTCACCGACAAATCCGGGATCGCCGCGGGCGGGGCGCCGGGCGGGGCTGTCTCCGGCGACTTCGACAACGACGGGAAGGCGGACCTCGCGGTCTTCGGCTACCAGACGCTGATCCTCTACCGCAACCAGGGAGACGGGACTTTCGCCGACATCACGGCCAAGGCCGGGCTGCCGGCGAATTACCCCTCCTGGGCGACGACGGCCGCCTGGGTCGACGCCGACCACGACGGCGACCTCGACCTCTTCATCGGCAATTTCGCCGACCTCTCCAAATGGCCCGGCGGCGAGGCGGCCGCCTTCCCCGACGATTTTCCGGGGCAGGAGAACAAGCTTTACCGCAACAACGGCAACGCCACTTTCGCCGACATCACCGCGCAGGCGAAGCTCGGCGGCGGCAGTCAGAAGACGGTCGCTGTCGTGCCGACCGATTTCAATAACCTGCGCGACGTCGACTTCTTCGTCCTCAATTACGGCGGCCCGGCGCAGCTCTTGAGCAACCAGCGCGACGGGTCATTCAAGGAGGTGGCCGCGCAGCTCGGTCTTGCCGAGGCGGGGCGCGCGACTGGCGTCGCTGCGGGCGATCTCAACAAGGACGGTTACACCGACTTCTACGTGCCGCACCTGGACGGCAAGGACGCGCTCTACCTGAGCGACGGGCGCGGCAAGTTCAAGCGGAGCGAGGTGGCGGGCGAGCCGGGGAGCCTGGCGGCGCAGGCCGTCGACTTCGACAACGACGGGCTGCTCGACGTCCTCGTCCTGACGCGCGACGGGGTCAGGCTGCGGCGCGGGCTCGGCGCGAAGCTGGCCGAGGCGACGTCGCCCGCGGCGGGGCTCAGGCTCGCGGGCGGGCGGGCGCTGGCCGTCGGCGATTTGAATCAGGACGGCGGGGCCGATGTGGTCGCGGTCGGCGCCGACGGCGCGCTCGCCGCCTGGCGGGCCGAGGGGGCGGGCAAGAATTACGTGAGCATCGGGCTCGACGGCCGGACGAGCAACCGCAGCGGCGTCGGCACCAAGGCCGAGCTGCGGAGCGGGAGCCTGAGCCAGAAGCTTGAGGTCTACGCCGCGGCGCCGGCGCCCGCGGCCGCCGGGCTGACCTTCGGCCTCGGCTACCGCACGGGCGTAGACGCGCTGCAGCTGCTCTGGCCGGCGGGGATCGTGCAGTCGGAGCTCGAGGTCAAGGCGGGCGCCTGCGGCAGGATCGAGGAGCTCGACCGCAAGGGCACCTCGTGTCCGCTGCTCTACGCCTGGGACGGAGGTGAGTACCGCTTCGTCACCGACTTCCTCGGCGGCTCGGCGATCGGCTACCAGACCGCGCCGGGGCGGTGGAGCTACCCCGACACCGACGAGTACGTGCGCGTCACGGGCGAGCAGCTCCGAGAGCGCGACGGCCGCTACTCGGTCCGCATGAACAACCAGCTCGAGGAGGTGATCTACTTCGACGCGGCCAAACTCGTCGCCGTCGATCACCCGGCCGGGACCGACGTCTACCCGAACGAGCGGCTCATGCCCGGTCCGCCCTACCCCGAGTTCAAGATCTATTCCGTCAAGGGGGCGCGCCCGCCGGCCGCGGCGCGCGGCGACCAGGGTGAGGACGTGCTGCCGCTCGTCGCGCAGATCGACCGCCGCTACCCCGAGGATTTCGAGCTGCTGCCCTTCAAGGGCTACGCGCGCGAGCACGCGCTGACGCTCGACCTCGGGGAGGTCAAGAAGGCGAAGCGCGTGCTGCTGCTGCTCACGGCCTGGATCGACTACGCGGACTCGACCTCAAACCTCGCCGCCTCGCAGGCCGGGGCGCGGCTCGTCGCGCCCTACATCCAGGTCAAGGACGCGCGGGGCGAGTGGCGGACGGTAATCGAGCGGATGGGCTTCCCGGCAGGGTTGCCCAAGACCATGACCGTTGACCTGACGGGCAAGTTCCTTTGCGACGACACGAGCGTGCGGATCGTCACCGGGATGCGCATCTACTGGGATCAGATTCTGGTGGACACTTCGGGGGGCGACTTCCCCGCGCGCGTCACCGAACTTCAGCCGCTCGGGGCCGAGCTGCGGTGGCGCGGCTTCCCGCGCGAGTATAGCCCCGACGGACGCCGGCCGTTGATCTACGACTACCGGACCGTCGAGGCGACCGCGCCGTGGAAGACGCACCTTGGCAATTACACGCGCTACGGCGACGTGCGCGAGCTGCTGCTGGCGCCCGATGACATGTACGTCATCACGCGCAACGGCGACGAGCTGCAAGTCGACTTTGACGCACGGAAGCTGCCGGCGCTGCCCGCGGGCTGGCGGCGCGACTTCCTCATCTATGCTGACGGCTTCGGCAAGGACATGGACCTCAACTCGGCGCGGCCCGACACCATCGGGGAGCTTCCCTACCACGGCATGAAGAGTTACCCCTACTCGCCCGGAGACCGCTACCCGGCGACCCCGAAGCACCAGGAGTACCTGGAGCGTTACAACACGCGCACCGTCGACGACCAGCGGCAGGCGTGGCGCGGGAAGCGGTAGAGGACATGATACGCACCCAGCACCTCGGGGTCACCGTCCTGCGCGTGGCCGTGGCCGCGATGATCATCATTCACGGCGCGGCCCGGGTTAAGCTCGGGGGCGTCGACGACTTCGGCGTCTTCCTCGCGCAGCACCGCGTGCCGAATGGCGCGGCGGCGGCCTGGGCGTTGACGGCCGTCGAGATCGCCGGGGGGCTCGCGCTCGCGCTCGGACGGTTCGTCTTGCCGCTCTGCGTCTGGTTCGCCGCCGAGCTCGCCGCCGGGATCGCGCTCGTCCACTTCAAGAACGGGTGGTTCGTCGTCGGCGCGGGCCGGAACGGGATGGAGTACAGCGTCCTGCTCATCGCCGCGCTCGCCTCGATCGCGCTCCTGCATAAAAGATGAGACTCGCGTTAGTCATTGGCCTCATCCTCTTGGTCGCGGCGCCGGCTCAGGACGGGTCGCGCGGCATCCTGACGCGCCCGGCACCCGCGGCCGACCGCCGCGTCGCCTACGGCGACCGGCCGCTGCAGTTCGGCGACTTGCGGCTGCCCAAGGGCGCGGGGCCGCACCCGGTGGCGGTCGTCATCCACGGTGGCTGCTGGCTGGCCGAGTACGACCTGGCGCACGTCGGCAATTTGTCCCACGCGCTGGCGCGGTCGGGCGTGGCGACCTGGAGCCTGGAATACGGCCGCGTCGGCGACGCGGACGGCGGGTGGCCGGGCACGTTCCGAGACGTCGCGCGCGGCGTCGATCACCTGCGCGCGCTGGCGCGCAACCACCCGCTCGATCTCAATCGAGTCGTCGTCATCGGCCACTCGGCCGGCGGCCACCTCGCGCTCTGGGTCGCCGCCCGCCACCGCCTGCCGAAAGAGAGCGCGCTCTACTCTGACGCGCCGCTGCCGCTGCGCGGGGTCGTCGCGCTCGCCCCGATCCCCGATCTACGCCAGGCCGTCCCGGGCTGCGACGACGCGGCCACCAAACTTATCGGAGGTACTCCGGCCGACCAGCCGGCTCGTTACCGGCAAGGTAGCCCGAGCGACTGGCTCCCGCTCGGCGTGGCCCAGTGGATCATCCACGGCGAGCGCGACCGCATCGTTCCGGTCAAGCTGGCAAGTGAATACGCTGCCGCCGCGCAGAAAAGCGGCGACGAGGTCCAGTTGAGAGTGCTGGCCGAGACCGGTCATTTCGAGCTGATCGACCCGGAATCCGCGGCCTGGCCGACGGTCATGGAGGCGGTCGGGTCGCTGCTCAAGCCGACCGCGCCGGGCGGGCGGTCGCAGGAAGATTATTCAGGACGCAGATGAAACTTTCGCTCACGGCGTTGTCCAACAATACCCCCGCCGGCTCCTGCTCTGCCGGCAGCCTCAGCCAACTCAGCGCCTCACTGCTAGAGCCCGATGCGCCGCAGCAAATCCTGAAAGCGTGGGTCGTCACGCAAAGGATCGAAAAGCGGCTCGACTTTCAGCCAGAGCAGAGGAGCTGACCGGTCTTGATAAGCCTTGTCCAGCCACGTGAATGCTTGTTCTTTGTCGCCCAGACCGACATAGACGACGGCGCTCAAATATGGACTGATGTAACGCCGCTTTGCCATCTCGCGCAGCTCAGCGAGAGCCTTGAGCGCTTTGTCGCGCTCTCCTGCCAGCGCGTAGGCGTGCCCGAGCGCAGCGATGAGTTGCGGATGGCGTTCCGCCTGAGTCATTCCCTTTTGAAATGTCTCAATCGCCTCTCGATACTGTCTCTTTTGCTCGTAGGCTTGCCCAAGCCACTGGTAAGAGAGATAGATATGCGTTTCTAGGTTAATCGCCTTTTCAAGTTGCGCGATCGCTTCCGAGTACTGACCCGCAAAATGAAAAGTAGCGCCAGCCACCCCGTTGAATGCAGGCGAAAGCGGGTCGATTTCCAGGGAGCGTTTCCTCTCCGCCTTCGCTTCGTCGAACCGTCCGATTACCTCCAAACAGTCACCGTATAATTGATGCGCGACCCCATTATTTGGATCCAGAGCTTGCGCGCGTTTGGATTCTTTTTCGGCCCCTGCCCGGTCCCAATCGTAAGACATTTTGATAAAGCCCATGGCCGTGTGCGCTTCGGCGAGCGTGTCGTCAATCGCCAACGCTTTCGCGGCGTAATCCCTTGCTTTCGGTTGAGCCTCGTTCGGCGGCAAATAGTTATTGCCCAGCACGCTGTAACAGGCGGCCAGCCCGAAATAAGCCAGCGCATAGTTCGGGTCTTTTTCGAGCGCCTGATTGAAGTATTCGATGCTTTTCTGCAGATCTGCCTGCGTGTGCTTGTTCCAAACATACAGACCTTTGAGATAAAGCTGATAAGCTTCCACGTTTTCCGTAGAGTTCTTCGCCAATCTCTGCGTGTCCGCGCCCGACAACCGCACTCGTAGTTTCTCTGACACGTCCCGCGCAATCTCGTTTTGTAGCGTCACGAGGTCGGTCAGCTTGCGGTGGTACTGCTCACCCCAAAGCTGATTGCCGCTGCGCCCGTCAACCAATGATAAGTACAACGTCAAGTCACCGCCGCGTTGCACGACGCGCCCATTCAAGATGGCTTGCACGGATAATGCCGCGGCGACCTGCTGCGGCTCGACTTCCTTGCCTTTGTAGCGAAACACAGTGCTGTGCGCCTTGACCGAAAGATGGGGCAGTTGCGCCAGGCTGTTGATTAAGCTCTCGCCAATCCCATCGCTCAAATACTCCAGGTCCGGTTCCTGACTTCCATTGACGAACGGCAAGACTGCGACCGAGTCTATCGCCTTTTCCTGGCTACGCCCGGCAAACAGATAAAATCCCAAGCCGATGAGCGCCAGCGCGAGAGCACCGAAAGCGGCCTTGCGCCGCCCGCTGCCACCAACCCGGAGTTTTACCGTCATGACTGCAGGCGTCACGTCGCCAGTACTCCCGGCTGACTTCAAGGCGTTGACGGGCAAACTCGCCTCGCGGTTGTCCGCCAGTGTTTCACCTTCCAGCATGGTTTGACCGGCTCGCGCCAACTCATCTTTGAGCTCGTTCTTGCGTTCCAATTGCCGCTTCAGTTGCTTGAGATCGGCGAGCAATTCATTGACAGTTTGGTATCGCTCCTCCGGCTTTTTTTGCAGCGCCTGGCCGATGATCCGCTGTAGCTCCGGTGGTATTCCAGGCGCATGTGCGGTGAGCGTCGAAGCCCAGTCCGCTGGCCGCAGGCCCTGGCCCAGGGGCGCTTCTGTCAACAACCCCGCGCCGGAGCAAGCGGCCGAGCGCGCGCCAGTCACGGAGTCGGAAACAGCGTCTCAGGAATCACAACCAACCGCGCAAGGCGGCCTGCTCGGCGTCGTCGAACCGCAGAAGACGGCCATCGTCGGCAGTTGGCTAGGCACCTCTGGCGAGGGAAACAAAGTCATCGCCACTTATAACTCCGACGGGACTGCCCACAACTCAGTGCAAGCCGAAGTCAGCACAAACCCTGAGCTGGGGGTACTCACGCCATTACATGGAGTCTGGAAGCACCTCGGCGGTCGGCAATTCGGGGCCACTTTCCTGGGCATCCTTTACGATATCAATACGGGCCACTTAAATGGGTTCCTCAAAGTCCGGGTTTTGCTGACACTCAATGAGGCCGGAGATCAAATAAGCGGCACGGACAAAGTGCAGATTCTCGATCCCGACGGTAATGTGGTGGTGACCTTCCCCTCGTCCAGCACGCCATACACGCGCATCAAGCCTGAGCCGTTCAACTAAGCGGTAGCCCTTGCTGGCCTGATCACGCTGCCGGCCACCGCACAACACCCATGGCTGCCGAGCAGATTCTCTGCTGGTCGGCAGCCTCAATCCTATTTTTCAGCACTGCCGGTATTAGCGGAAACAGCAGAACAAAACAGGGAAGGAGGAGATCAATGAATCGCCAAAATATCCTGACGAATTCGCCGATCCGCTTTAATGGGAGGCCAAAGGCGACCTCGAACGGGCCGCGGCCGACTTCACACGGGCGATTGAATTCAAACCGCAACTGGCCGATGCCTCTGGCCAGCGCGGGCTCGTGCGCTTGCTGCAAGCCAGAGAGGCTGAAGCGCAACAGGACTTCGAACGTTGTTTGGCACTGGACAAGAACCTGCGGCAATCGCTCGAACGGCTCATCGCCGAGACAAAACAGCGGATGGCGGGACGCGATTACTTCAACGAGACCGGCTCCGCCCGCCCGTAATAGATCCCGTTAAAGAGCAGCTTGAAGGTGCCGTGCGGCTGCGCGCGGAAGTTGATCTCTGGCCCGAAGAGGAAAAGCTTGCCCTTGCCGACGCTCGCGTCGACGACCGCGACGCTCTCCTGGAGATACTTCTGCCCCCACGCCCAGCCGCTGCGCAGCGGCTTGTCGCCCTCGAACCAGGCCACCCGCCGCAGGCCCGCGCCCCCGGCCTCCGGGCCGAGGCGGAAGGACGGGCTGTTGTCAAAGAAGACGTCGACCTTCTCCCCCAGCCCGTAGGCGAGCGGCTGCGTGTTGTCGACGCGCACCTGGAGTAGCGAGCCGGGCACGTAAAACTTGTCGCGCGGGAGCGGCCGCTCGGCCCCCGCGGGCGTCTTCTCGACGAGCGCGCTGGCAATCGGCAGGCCGAGGTAGTAGCCGAGCGCGGTCGAGCCGCCGACGGCGAGCACCGTCCCGCCCGCCTCGAGGAAGTGACGCAGTTGCGGCACCGTCTTGGCGACGGTTACGCTGCCGAGCCGGGGGCGGAACTCGGCCGGCACGTTCTCCGGATTCACCGGGCGGCCGGACCCGCCCTCGGCCCGCGCCTCGCGCCCCGGGATCGCGCCGTCGACGAAGATCAGCACGTCATACTTGCTCGCCAGGTCGCCCGCGTCCAGCGTCTGCGGGTAGACGACTGTGAAGGGGAAATCGAATTGTTCGAGCAGCCACCGCGTCCAGCCCGAGGGCATCGACCCGCCGTAACGGTCCCAGAGCCCGATCCGCACCGGGCGGAGTTTGAAAGCCTCGCCGGCCGGCGCCGTCGCCGTCGCCTCGTAAGGCAGGCCGAGCTCAGCCTGAACCTTCGCGAGCACCGCCGCCGCCGAGGGCCTGGCCGGGACGTAGATCGCCCCCGCGCCGTAGCTCCGGCCGTTGATCGTCTGCGGCTGCTTGAGCCAGTAGACTTCGTCCCCCGCCTTGAGCAGCCGGTTGACTGCGACGAACGCGTCGTTGATCTCATGGCTGATGACGAACCCGGCCGCGTCGGCCGCCGGCCGCGCCCCCGGGGCCGGGACTTTAGCCGGCCCGTTGACCTTCTCGAACGGCCCGTCAAACCCGTCGAGGATGCGGTCGAACTTGACGCCCATCTGGTAGGCCAGCGTCCAGCCGGCGTTGTCATAGGGCGGGGTCGGCGGGCCGCCCGGGTAGGCGAAGTCGTTCGGGTGATCCTGCGGCTCGAACATGTCGAGGACGTGCGGGCGGAAGGCCTGCGCCGTCTTGACCACGTAGGAGCCCGCCGGGTGGCTCTTGCCGCCGGCCTGGAAACCCGCCGTCGCCCGGTGGACCACGACGCCCGACTTGATGAGCGTGTTGACGAACTTGGTCGCGGTCAGTAAGTCGGGCTGATCGGAGGGGATGACGTAACCGCGCGGGTCCCGGTCCTCGGGCGCGCGGAGCATGTCGTAGAACTTGAGCGGCACGCCGCGCGCAAGCCCGCCGGGAGACGGCGCATCCGACTGCGTCTCGGAGCCGCCGGCGGCGCCCTCGCGTTGGCGCCCGCGCTCCGCGGCGATCGCGGCCTGGACCGCCTCGAGGCGCCGCGGGTAGACCGTCCAGTGGTCGCGGCTCCCGCGCTCGATCGAGTTCCGGCCCATGCGGTAGATGTTGTAGAGGAAATCCTCGCGATGCTTCGAGGCGACGTCGAGCACGGCGCGGTTGGCCGTCAGCGAGTACTCGATCGACTGGCGGAAGTGCCACTTCTGCGGCGCGATCGGCAGTGGCAGGTCGCCCCGGGCCAGCGCCCGGTTCGGGACGAAGGGAATCTCCATCGGCGTCGGGCTGCCGATCGTCTCGGTCAGCAGCCCGATCATGTTGTGAAAGTAGACGGTCGTCCGCAGACCCCCGTTCCACCATGTCGAGTAGCCCGCGCCCGAGCGCATGGTCGCGCCCGGCTTGCCCTCGGCGACGAAGCGGCTGTGCATGGCCGCGCCGACCAGGTCGATCCCGAGCTGGGCGAGCGGGTCGCAGTTGTAGTTGTACGGGTCGCGGAAGGGCGGGGCGAAGAGCACCGTCCCGACCGGCCCCGTCTGGTGGTGGTTGTAGATGATCTGCGGGAACCACTCGTGGTAGAAGACGCGGTTGATTGCCTCGGTCTCGGGCTGCGTCGTCATGTAGAAGTCGCGGTTGTTGTCGTGGCCAATGTACTTCTGGTAGAGGCGCGGGATCGAGGCGTAGGAGCGCTTGGCCGGGTCCGACTCGCGCATGTACCAGTTCGAGACCAGCTCCATGCCGTCTGGGTTGACCAGCGTGCAGAGGACGATAACGTCGTTGAGGAGGCGGAGGGTCTCGGCATCGGTCCGGCTGACGAGCTGGTAGACGGTCTCGATCAACTGCTGCGCGCCGAGCGTCTCGGTCGCGTGCAGCCCGCCGTCGATCCAGACCACCGCCCGCCCCTCGGCCGCGAGCGAGCGTGCCTCCTCCTCGGTCAGCCCCTCGGCGAGCGCCAGCCGCCGCGAAATCTCCCGATACCTCCCGAGCTTCTTGTGATTCTCCGGCGAGGTGACGATCGCCATGTGCATCGGGCGGCCCTCGGCCGACTTGCCGATCTCTTCGAGCTTGATCCGGTCCGACTGCTGCGCCAACTTCTTCCAATACTCGCTGAGCTGCGTGTAATTGGCGAGCTGGTAGTCGTCGCCGATGTTGAACCCGAACTGTTCCTTCGGGCTGGTGACGGGCGTCTGCGCTACCGCCGCCCCGAACATGGACGCGAGCAACACGAGGGTCAGACCAGCATTCCGTTTCTGCATGAACCGTCCTCTGATGACCGTTGGATTTCCTGTGTGCGAACGCAGCTTAAGACGCGGTCACGCGACCGCGGGTTTCAACCGGCCCGTCTCAGATCGAAGATTTCAAATCTCAAATTCTCCTGATGACTTCCCCGTGCATCCCCGGCCGCAGCTTTCCCCCCTCGAGCGCAATGCGCCCGTTGACGATCACCGCCCGAATCCCCGCGGGGGAGCGCCGCGGCCGCTCGAATTCTGCCCTGTCCGCGACGCGACGCGGGTCGAGGATGACCAGGTCGGCATGCGCCCCCGTCCGGACCACGCCGCGGCCATGGAGACCGAAGATTTCGGCCGGGTAGGAGGTCATCTTGCGCACCGCCTCCTCAATGGCGAGCGCCCCGTCCTCGCGGACCAGGCGTGCCAGGACGCGCGGGAAGGCGCCGTAGGCGGCCGGGTGCGGCTTCCCGCGCCCGTAGTCCTCGGCGTCGCTGCAGAAGGCCCCGAGCGGGTGGCGCGCGTAGCGGGCGAGCAGCGCGCGCTCCTCGCGCTCGCCCGTGACCTCGAAGATGAGCATCGAGACCTGCCCGCGCTCCTCGACGATCAAGTCGGAGATCGCCTCGAAAGGAGCCTTGCCCGTCAGACGCCCGAGTTCCGCCAGGCTGTGCCCCTCGTAGCGTTTGTGACGGCGGCCCGCGACGTAGCCGATCTCGATCCCCCCCCAGCCCGCGGCCCGCACCAGATTGTGCGGCCAGCCGGCCTCGCGCCACGGCGGCCATGTCGGCCGGCGCCGCTCGACGTCGCGGCGGATGCGCGCCCGCGTCGGCGCATCGCGGAGCCTGGCGATCAGCTCGTCGACGCCGCCCTCGAGCGCCCACGGCGGGTAGATGGCAATCATCATGGTTGCGGCGGCCGTGTAGGGGAACATGTCGAAGCTCACCCGCAGCCCCGCGCGCGCCGCCCGCTCCTCCAGCCGCAGCACGCGGTCGACCTTCGGCCAGTGCTCGCGCCCGACCGCCTCGTTGTGCGAGTGGTGGACCCGCACCCCGGTCGCGCGCGCGACCTCAAGCAGCTCCCGGACCGCCGGCAGGAGCGTCTCGCTCGAGCCGCGGATGTGGCTCGCGTAGACGCCGCCGTAGTCGGCGACGAGGCGGGCGAGGTCGGTCAGCTCCTCCGGGTCCGAGTACATCCCGGGCGGGTAGATGAGCCCCGACGAGAGCCCGAGCGCGCCCTCCCTCAGCCCTCGCCCGACAAGCCCGCGCATGCGCCGCGCCTGCGCGGGTGACGGCCGGCCCTTGGCCAGTCCCATGGCGGAGATGCGCACCGGCCCGTGCGGGACGAGCGTCGCGACGTTGAGCGCGAGGCCGTTGCGCTCCAGGTGATCGAGGTAATCGCCGACCCCGCGCCAGGGCCAGGCGACCGGCTCCGGCGTCATCCAGGCGTTGACCGCGCGCAGCGCGGCCTCGGCCGCAGCGTTTGCCACCGGCGCGCACCCGAGGCCGCAGTTACCGATGACGGTCGTCGTGATCCCCTGCGCCAGTTTGCAGCGCATCAACTCCCGCTGCCGCTCTGGCGCGAGCGGGAGGATCAGGTCGGCGTGCGAGTGGGGGTCGATGACCCCGGGGATGACGGTCAGCCCGGGCGCGTCAATTGTCCGCCGGGCGCGTCCCCGGACATCGCCGAGCGCGGCGATGAGGCCGCCTGTGACGGCGATGTCGGCCAGGGAGGCAGGCCGGCCGGTGCCGTCGATGAGCCGCGCCCCGCGAATCACCAGGTCGTGCATTGGGGCGTAGAGTAACGCAAAAGGGGGGCGGGAAATCAACCGAGGGGGGTGGGCAGCGAGATTTTTCGGCGGCGCCGGCCTTCAGCGGCACTGCCTCGCCTCTTGCTTGAGGTACTGAATCCGCTCCTGATAGGAGGGGTGATCATCCTCCGCTCCCGCTCCCTCGCGGTCGAGGCCGCTCAGGGTCTGGAGCAGGTTGACCGCCCCGCGCGGGTCGAATCCGGCCTGGCAGGCGAGCCGCGCCCCGAAGAGGTCGGCCGCGCGCTCCTGCCCGCGGGTGGCCTCGCGCGCCGCCGAAGATGCCCCGCGCCGGAAGCGCGGCGGGAGGTGTCGGAAATAGATGTGCCCAAGCTCGTGGGCCAGGACCGCGGCCACGACGTCCGGCTCGCGGTCGTCCTTTGAGGCGGCGATCTCGAAGATGCCCTGGTTGATGACGATCGTGTTGCTCTCCCACGCCGAGTATGCGCTCGTGTCCCGCTCGCGCCCGAGGACGAGACGCGGCAGGCGGAGGCGCCGCGCGCCCGCCTGCCCCTCCTGCAATGCGTCGAACAACTGGAGCAGGATGGCCTGGGCCATCTCCCGGCGCCGGGACAGTTCCGCGGCGTTCTCCGGTACGGTCGCGCGCGGCCGGGCGAGCGAGGCCTGCCCCGCGACCGCGAGGAGCGCGGCGCCGAGCCAGGCCCGCCAGCGCCCCGACCTTATGCCTTTCGGTCCCCCTGTTGGCTCCATAGCTAACGGCGCTTGATCAGGTGATAGATCGCGCCGCCGCCGCCGCCGAGCAGCGCCCCGACCGCAGCCCCTTTGCCGCCGCCGGCCAGCGCGCCGACCCCGGCCCCGACGGCCGCCGGTGCGGCGATGGTCAGCGCGGTCCTGAGCGTCGAGTCGCGGCGCCGGTAGTAGGCCGGGCGCGAGTTGCGGTAATTCGAGCGGCGCACCTGTTGGCGGGTCCGGCAGCTGTTGGCCTGATACTGGTAAGCCGCAGGAACATTTGCCGCATGAACCTTGGTCCCCGCCAGTGCCGAGCCGGCCGGGAGCAGCATCGAGCCGAGAAGCAGTAACGTCAGGCTTCGTCTGCGTGTCATGATCCGTCCCTTTCGCAATGTGAAGATCACCACAGAGGCGCAGATCTCGAAACAATCGGCGGGCCAGACCGCGGCCCGGGCCAGCACGGCTGGATAAGTGCCAAGCGCAGAGCTGATTGCCGGATCGGCCCGGGACGTCTCTGCGGCGCGGCGCGAAGCCAGGCATGCGATATGGGATAACTTGATGAGGGAAATATACGAGAATGTCGAGGGCGATTGCGTCCCGCAAAAACGGACAGGTCAATGGCTGTCTTGCGGCCGGAGACTATCTGTGGTAACTTCTCCTCGCTGAGCGGGGGTAATTCAGTGGTAGAATGCCAGCTTCCCAAGCTGGACGTCGCGGGTTCGAGTCCCGTCCCCCGCTCCATCACCTTCTGCTGAGGAATGGTCCACGGATGACACGGATTTAATGGATGTTCACGGATTTGATCCGTGCCGATCCGTCGCATCCGTGTCATCCGTGGGCCATTGTCCTCTGATTTAGAACCCCCGGCCCCCCATGTATTTGATCAGGTCGCGGACGCGGCAGGAGTAGCCCCACTCGTTGTCGTACCAGGAGAGAACCTTGACCATGTTGCCGCCGACGACCTTGGTATAGTCGGCGTCGACGATCGAAGAGTGCGAGTTCTTGCGGAAGTCGACCGAGACGAGCGGCTCCTCCTCGAAGGAGAGGATGCCCTTGAGCTCCTCGTGGGCCGCGTTCTTGAGCGCGGTGTTGACCTCCTCGGCCGAGGTCTCGCGCTCGAGCTCGCAGACAACGTCGACGAGCGAGACGTTCGGGGTCGGGACGCGAACGGCGATCCCGTCGAACTTGCCCTTGAGCTCGGGGAGCACGAGGGCCACCGCCTTGGCCGCGCCGGTCGAGGTCGGGATCATCGAGAGGGCGCCGGCGCGCGCGCGGCGCAGGTCCTTGTGCGGGAAGTCGAGGATCACCTGGTCGTTGGTGTAGGAGTGGATCGTCGTCATCTGCGCCTTACGGATGCCGAACTTCTGGTGGAGCACCTTGGCCACCGGGGCGAGGCAGTTGGTCGTGCACGAGGCGTTGGAGACGACGTGGTGCTCGCGCGGGTTGTAGGCCCCTTCGTTGACCCCCATGACGATGGTCAGGTCCTCGTTCTTGGCCGGCGCGGTGATGATCACCTTCTTGACCGGGCCGCGGAGGTGGGCCTGCGCCCTCTCCTTGTCGGTGAAGTGGCCGGTCGACTCGATGATCACCTCGGCCCCGACCTCCTCCCACGGGATTTTCGCCGGGTCCCTCTCGGCGAAGACTCGGAACTCGTCGCCGCCGACCTTGATTGAGTTCGCGGTGTGGCTGATCTCCTCGTCGAGGTTGCCGAGGATCGAGTCGTACTTGAGCAGGTGCGCCAGCGTCCGCGTGTCGGTCAGGTCATTGACGGCGACGAAGTCCAGGTCCTTGTCCCCGAGCGCCGTCCGGAGCACGTTGCGCCCGATGCGCCCGAACCCATTGATCCCAACTTTAATGGCCATTTGGTTCCCTTCCCCCAAAACCCCAAGAATTTTGCTAGTCCCCCACGCCAGACATGGCGAAACTGATAGTTTGACACCGATGGTCTGGCTGGGAAAGGGAGAAAGTAACGTAGCCCGCGAGGCAGTGTCAAGCAGGCGGGCGGGCGATCTCTTCCCGGATGAGTTTGGTGAGCGGGTTCCAGGGGCGGAGCTGGCAGACGGTGTCGAGCGCCCGCTCGACGCCCTCCTCGCGGAGGATTTTCTGAAGCTCGACCGCCTGCGGG
>Ga0075421_100002541_pt1 | contig 21800 bp, 18 predicted proteins | sample SoiMetdeltSBSDD5_FD_75292 | JGI IMG/M metagenome (GOLD analysis project Ga0075421, IMG submission 75292) | Bulk soil microbial communities from a Populus tree surrounding site in Tennessee, USA - Soil MetaG P. deltoides SBSDD5 | ecosystem: Environmental > Terrestrial > Soil > Tree plantation...
CCGGAGTTGCTCGCGGACGTCGCAAACGGCGTCGTCTACGTCAACGGAGTTCGTGCAGTGAACCGACGCACCGACGCCATCGCCGCCTGATCTCATTTACACACTTCTTGACAAGACCTCCGCGCTGCCCAAGGGCCAGCGAAACGCCGAGGGCGTCGAGGAGGGTCTCCATCACCGCACATCCAGCCACGCGCGATCAGCGCACGTCGGAGGGTGCAGTAGGGCGATGCTAACGTGGTTCTCGACGAGGATGTCGATGCGGGAGACGGTCATGCGGCTGTCCACCTTGGCCGGTTCGCGGCCCGCGTGCCCGGTGATCTCGCGACCCCGGTTGCCACCCTCGGGACTGCTGTCGGGGGTTGGCGGCCCACTCGCTGGTGGGCGCTCTCCACGCCGTAGGAGCATGATAGCCGAAGTCGACCAACCCTTCAAGAGCCCAACACCGGCCGACCAACTGGCGGGAACGTCGCCGACCGCAGTAGGATTGAGACGTGGACTTCCTGATCTCGACGCCACCCGTAGACGGCGAGGATGTCCTTCGGGAGTGGCTGAGGCCGACCCCCGCTCACCACGCCCCCGCCGCCTCGCCCGATCCAGCTCCCGGACTCGTGGACCGTTGTCTTGACTAGTACAGGAACGTCTGCCGTGAACGCCTGGACCGGCGACGTCCCGCTCGTGGCCGACGGACACTACACCTCGGAGATCGTGCTCGCTGTCCGCCTTGCCGCCGGTATGCCGGAGGCGGTGCGCCACCTACTGCCGTTAACGTAGGCTGCTACCGGGTCACGGACGATCATGGCGAACCGCGCTGTCGTTCCCACCTTCGACCCGTCAGGGTCGAGCTGGCCCGCGCTCTGCGGATGCGGGCGGCCGTGAGGCGAGACGGCGGTGGAACTGAGGCGCTGCGCGTACTGCGGCAAGATCGGCGAGACGACGACGGAACACGTCATCCCGTCCTGCTTCTACCCTTCGTCGAAGGCGGCCTCACGTGTGCAGCGCATCACCGTACGCGCCTGCGGCCAGTGTAACGACGGATGGGCGGATGACGAAGCCCACGCGAAGCACGTCCTTCTGGTCGCTGGCGAGTCGAACGCCGCCGTCCAGGAGCTGTGGCCGTCAGCCCGGCGCGCGATGACCGTGGCGGGCGACGGGCGGCGTCGGCTCCTTGATCTCGTCGCCCAACTCGTCCCCACGGTGATCGACGGACGCGAGCGGCATGTCATCTACCCTGGCAGGGACGAGCGCGTCATGCGGGTCATCCGCAAGATCGTCCGGGGCCTCTGCCACCATCACGCCGTGGCGACGGCCGTCCTGGACGCTCTCGTTCGCGCCCAGGTCCTGGACCCGCCGCCGCTGCCAGAACTCCTCAGGGGCATCGAGCTGCACCACGCCGAGCGAGACATCATCGAGTACTGGTACGACGACAGCGGCGAGCCCCCGGCTATTCAGTCGATGTGTTTCTTGCGTTTCTTCGACCGCCGCGACTTCCTCGCGCTGGTGGTGGCCGAGGAGGGAGCTGATGGCTGAAGCGAGGATCAACGAGTCGTGCATCATCGGCCTGCCGACCTGCGGCTACGCCTTCAGCAGCGCGCGGATGGCCTTCATCGCCGCGCCGGCTGACGGGGAGTTCGCCCTCGAGCTCGACGTGCTCCAGACGTTGCTGCGCGAGAAGGAGTACGAGTCCTACGTCGCCTTGCAGAACGTCGAGCCGGCGAAGCTGGCCTTCTGCACGAAGATCTGCTCGAAGATCATCACGTCCCAGTTCTGCATCGTGCTCCTCAACTCATCAGCGCATCGTGACCATCCCGGCATCAAGATCCCGAACCCGAATGTCCACATGGAGTACGGGCTGATGCTGGCGTTCAAGAAGCACATCATCCCGCTGCAGCGGGAGGGCGACGCTCTCGCATTCAACATCAGGCCGCTCGACACGGTGATGTACACGCCCGCGACCTTCCACGAGAAGGCCGAGCGGGTGATCGACGCCGCGATCTTGGCTGCGGGGACCACAGCGCGGCCGTCGCGCGCTCTGGCGTCCAGCGACACGCTGATGCGGTACCTCGCCGTGTGCCGGCTACGGGTTACTGACGTGAGTGGTGGCGATGGCGCTGCTCTGTTCCGCCTCGGCAACCCACTGGGCTTCTACCTCCTCGACGGCGACGGAATCGTGTACTTCGGCATGTTCGACTTGGAGCCGCCCAAGGAGCTGGTATTCCGGCTGAAGCTGCTCCTGCAGAATCTCCACCAGGCGAGGAAGAACATCGAGCAACACACGAAGACATTGCCTGTTGAGCAAGTCGCGCACTACGAGGACATGTGGCGCCAGTTGCGAGTAGAAGTCTTGGTCGGCAAGGAGGTAGACCGGGCGGCAGTCGAAGGACGGGTCAAGGAACTCACCGTCGGTCTCGAAACCATCCCGTGGCGCCTGATCACAGGTGACGAGCTGGAGGCGCGCATCAAGGCCGAGTACGACTCCATCGGTGATCTGTAGCGCGGCCCAGAGCCGTCCTACCTCTCTTGGCGCAACGCCTTCAGCCGGCCTGCTGCTCCCGGTACATCGCGATCGGCTTCTCCGTGGGCGGGAACACATCGTGGAAGCCATCGTGGAGGTTGCGCGCCATCCGCAGGATGAGCCCAGTCATCCGGAAGATGTTGTCCGTCGTCTCGCGCAGCGATTGCTTGAGCTTGACCGACGTGTCCCCGCTCTCGTTGAGGTAGCGCTGAGTGACTTGGCCGCCGTCGTGCTCGTAGACATGGCGACGGAGGAACATCCGGCGGATGAACTCCGCATCGTCGGCGCCGATGCGCTTGAAGAGGCCGATGCCGAACCACGGCTCCAGCACGGCCTCGGCCTTCTTCAGGTTGTGAAAGAGGAAGCCGTCGAGCGCCTCGCGCCGCTCCGGCTTCATGGGCACTCGCTCGGCCAGCTGCTTCGCGTACTGCCGGGCCGCGCTGTCGAAGGCGCGCACGGCATCGACCACCGCTCTCTCCAGCGGCTCCCTGGTGTTGTGACGCTCGCGGGCCTCCGCCTCGATGGCCTTGATGTCGCGCGTCAGCTCCTGGAGGTCGTTCCGCGTGCCGCAGGATGAGCAGTAGCCGTACCGTCCCAAGACGTCGTCCTCTGCCCCGCATGCGTCGCAGGTGTAGCGGTTCTGCTGGCTCTGCTCCGTGTAGTAAAAGCGCGGGCGTTCGGTGGGCTTTGTCGCCACCTGATCGATGACCGGGTCCATGTCGATCACGTGCCGACCGACCTCGTCGGCGGCGTAGGCCGCCATGGCCAGCTCGCACACTGCTCGGACGAACCGCACTTGCTCAGCCGTCAAGAACTCGAAGGTCTGGCCGCTCGTGCCGCAGTACGGGCAGGTGATGTCCCAGGCGTCCGGCACCGTCTGCGACCGCCAGTACTCCTGACACGCCGGGCAGCGGTGACCGAAGAGGCCGTGGGTGTCGGACCCGATGAACACGGGGAGGCACGGCGTCTCCTTCGTCAACGCCCTCGACATCGGGATGCCACCAGGTAAGACCGCCCAGACCATGAAGAACGCGGCCGGGAGCGGCCTGCTGTGCTCCACGCCCAACTGAACGCCCCGTTGACCGTTCGGCATCTGGGCTGTGGTCACGATGAACTTGCCGCCGCAGTGGGCGATCTCCTGGAACTCCGGACCGTACTCCATCCTCTCGAGCGTACACCTACGCACGGTGCAACCGACACATCACCTGCCACGCCGCCCGCTGCACCGCCCGTTACGCGTGGGCCCCCATGCCGACCCGCCGACGATCATCGCGCCTTCGGCCCGCGCGGGTCGATGGTGTCGGGCAGGCAGCGGAAGTAATGGGTCAAGCTCATCCCGGGCGCAGACACGATGACGTTGTCGCCAAGAACACTGGCACGGGCGCCATCTCGCCGCGCGTACGATGCCTCGATGTTCTTGATGGTTTTTGCCTGAGCAGACTCGCAGGCATCGTAGGTCGGGATCGCTCGAAGTATCTGCCAGGCTTTTTCGTCGATGAACGAGGCGCTGACGGCTATCTCCCGCGTCCACAACACCCACGCGCACTCGGCCGACGCCGTGCCGAGGGACGCGAGGAGCAGCGCGACAATCAGCGAGCCGGGTGCCAGCTGCTTCATCGTCTGTCGGCCCTTTTCGAGGATCCAGTTCTTCTGCTTCAGCTCAACCAGCGTCTGGTTTACCCCGTCCCCGCGCTGGATGACCGGCTTCCACACAATGACGCGGGTCCTGGGGCGTGAGGTCGCGAGCAACGGCCGCCACCGCAGCAAGCGCGCCGAGCGCCATGGCGCGGTCGCACTTCTGGCCGAGTCGAGCGGCGCGGCCCGGATGAATCAGGTTGCGGAAGCCTTTCGCCAACCGAACGAGTGTCGCTGTGTCGTCACGGATTAGGTTAAGGTGCGCCGCTACTTCGACATATTCGTGCAGCCCCCACGCCTCAGGGTTGGGACTCGGGTCCCTGGTGAGCGTTTGGCTGCTGACCAGGGCCGCTACCGCGGTTGTCAGGGCACCGGCGTTCCGGTTCTCTTGCTTCTGGAGTGCCCAGAGCAGAAGGGCTTCGATGGCCGAACCACATAGCACCGTAGCCCCTTTCCAATCCCCCTGTGTAAGGGCGCCATCGGCCGCACTCATATCCAATCGGATGCTGTCACGTAGCGGTTCGTCATCAATAAACTCCAATTCGGCCGTCTCAGGAGTAGGGGACTCGTCCGGGCATTTCTCAAGCGCGGCCCGGATTAATGCGACGGGATGCCCTCCAAGGTTTGCTATTGCTGCGAGCTCGCTGAAGGTAGCGTCTGACACGCGCCAATCTTCGAGTTGATTGCGGATCGCCGCGACCGATAGGCGCAGGAGCGTGAAGTCACGAGGGTCCAGCCTGACAAGCTCATCTGGCACACGATCAACCAAGTCGACAATCGCCGCCAGATGATTGCTCATTGGCTTCGGTACAGTGAAATGTTGCTGGCTTTCGACACCGCGAAAGAGGTTCTGAATCACCTCGACCACCTGACTTGGTACAATACGCGCCATCGCGATTAGCCCTCGTTCCCGTAGCCGGTCGCTTTCCTCACGCCCCCTGACACGCCGCCCGCTGCACGGCCCGCCACGCGTCCGGCTCCCACGCCGTGCCGCCGACGATCAAGTGCACGATGCCGAGTGGGTCATCGCAGGCGTACGCCCTCGTCGATGAAGCGCAGAGCTTGGGCAAGCCGGCCAGCTTGCTCCTGGTCCTGTGGTTCGCGCGAGTGACGGAGCGCGTCGGCCGCTTTCTCACACCAGTCGCGCAAATCGATATCCTCGCTTTCGGTGCACTCGACAATCCGGTACTCCAACGCCGGATCTTGTTCCCAGATGTTGGTGGCACGCCTGAGCGCCGCGATCGTCGACGGTCGCAGCGGGCCCGCGCTTCCAGCGCGCTGGGCATCGAGGATCTCCTGCCACGTCAGCTCGGGGAGCTTGATCGTCACCACCGGACCTCCTGTCCGCTGCATCATGGAGCAAACTGCAGGGATATGGGTTGGCACTCGCCGAGGTGATAGGCACTCGGGTTCGCCTCTCGCAACTTCACGCACCAGTTCCTGAGCGCTGGCTGCCTGAGCGCCGTCGGAGAAAGCGTACGCCCAGTAGTCCGCCCCGGGACCGACGATAACGATACGACATTCCTGCGGGGGTATGAGCCCCGCCCACGGCATCTTCCCCAGGTCCCCGACATCCTTCGCTCGCTGCACCTCACATGTCGGCCGGCTGCGTGCGTAAAGAGCAATTCGGAGGCTCGGAATCGTGGCAGAGTGCATCTCGTAGCCCCACATCTGGCCCATCGGCAGTGACGGCCGAAGAGTTAAACAACCCGAAAGACCGACAACCAGCGTGGCCGTTCGAACAAGCTGCGTCATCCGGTCTCCCCCGTGTTCAGCGTCTCCCACGCCGCCCGCTGCACCACCCGCCAGGGCGTCGGCTCCCACGCCGTGAGGCCGACGAGGCGAATGCGTGAGCCTGGTGACCTCCCGGTGGCCGCCGCCGTAGGCAAGTTAAGGATCGATGCCGTGCTTCGTGAGGAAATCGCGAAGGTCATTCGGTCGCACGGAGAGTCCTATGCTCAATTGAGCCTGGCTTCGAATTTGACTGAGTATCCTCGCGAGGAGCACGATGTCGGTTACCGTCTCGGGGGCTCCATCAAATCTGAGTGTGTGTTTGGCCAAGCCCGTCAACTGCTTTTCCAGCAGGCTAATACCCTCCCGCACCCAGGGAGGCTCCACGGCCAGCATAGCGAGCGCGACACCGATGACAGCACCGTCTGTCAGGTCAAGAATGGGGCCACCAGAATTCCCGTGGTTGAGGGCCGCATTGAGCACGAGTCGGTGAATCACTAGATCCGGACGGCCTGGTACATCCACCCACGTAGTTCCCGATATGTGACCGACCGTCACCAGAGCCGTCCCTCGAATGCCCGCCGGGAAGCCCCACGTCGAGACTTGCATACCAGGGTTAGTGGGGCGTGGCTTAGCAATCTCCAGCGTTCTCCCGTGGAGTTGTGCGTCCGGCGTCAAGAGCGCGAGATCCATCATTTCATCGCGAATGATGGTCGAAACCCCCGCCTTTACCTTGTCGTCGCCCGCCAGCAGCGTGTCGGGTCCAGAACAGCCAGAGACAACGTGACCGGCTGTGATGACTCTCCCGCTCTTGTGTAAGAACCCGGTGCCTTGCTTCGGCAGGGCAGCGCGACACAGGACGGCGAACACAGACTCCTGCGCTGTCCCCCTCTAATCATGGCTCCAAATGGCGGCAGAGTAGCTGTCGGAGGCTGCGCTTGCTGCGCGCGGACGAGAGGCACGATACAAGTCAGAACAAAAACGATAAGGGAGGCCCTGATCGCCGACGGCCGGACCGGCATGTGATTTCTTCCGACCCGGAGCCGCGAATGGGACAGGAAACCCCTGATGAGGGTGGCCGTGGCTGCTTCGGCCAACGCCGTGAGATTCATGGCGCCCCACAGTCGCACGCGATCCACACGATCGTCTCATCGATGCCGCTGTCCAAGTCGCCCCAGCGTCGGTGCTCGGTCGAGAAAGCGTCGAGGTCGGTCAGCGGGCTCACCGCCGAAAGCCTAGCGCAAGTCGCGAGGATCCGCAGCGGGAAGGACCGCGCCTCTCAGTCCCCCGCGACAGGACTGCCGTAAAAATTCGTTGTGTGACGTCATCGATGTTGACACCGGTATCCGCACTGGCGCATGGTCGCAGCCAACATGGAGGTACCTATGAAGGGCCTGTTCGCCAGTGCCCTCCTTGTCGCCGGTGCCTTAACATTGGACCATCCAGCCGCCTTCGCGGAGCCGGTCGGCAGCCAGGCTCAGTACACGATTACCGATTTAGGCACGCTGCCCAATGGCCGGTTCACATCGGCGTTCGGCATCAATGCTGCTGGCCACGTAGTTGGCCAGGGCGGTACGCGCTCCACTGGCGTTGGGCATCCGTTCTTGTACAGCCAGGGTGTCTTACAGGACATTGGAACTCTCGGCGGAGATGTCAGCGGTAGCGGAAACTTCATGAACAGTTATGCCGCGGCGATCAATAACGTCGGCCAGATCGTGGGAGCATCACCATTACCGGACGGTCCGCTTTCGTCGAGCGGTGAACCACACGGCTTTCTGTACGCCGATGGCACGCTGAAAGACCTCGGGTTCGAGTACGTGCCCAGAGCTATTAACGATACCGGCGATATTGTCGGACTCGGTCCCACATATAACTTCGGCACCACGCTGAGTCATCTTGCCTTTGTGTACCGAGAAGGGGTCTATACGGACCTCGGACACTTCGGTGGCGGTTCGAGCGACGCATTCGGGATCAACGCATCGGGTCAGATCGTCGGGACCGCTTATACAGCCGAGAAGGTCTTTCATGCATTTCTTCTTGATCAAGGAACGATGCGTGACCTCGGGACACTGGCATCAGGCGGGAGCAGCGTCGCTCTGGCAATCAATGTTACGGGGCAGATTACAGGATATTCGGAGACTCGTCCTTCGGTCGATATCGATTACCACGCTTTCCTCTACGCGAACGGCGTCATGACCGATCTTGGCACCCTTGGCGGCCACTTCAGTCAGGGACTGGCACTGAACGACCACGGCGTCGTCGTTGGATATTCGACGCTTGCTGGGGGCGATGCTCACCACGCATTCATCTATCAGAATGGCATCATGTCCGACCTCAATACACTGATACCGGCCAGCAGTGGCGTGCTGCTCAACGAGGCGGTCGGCATTAACAACTCAGGCCAAATCGTGGCGAATGGCTGCTATACCGGGGTCGGCGGCGAGTGCCATGCGTTTCTCCTCACGCCAGTGGCGAACCAGTTGCCGATCGCTAAAGCCGGACCGGACCGGACGGTGGCGGCCGGAGCGTCATGCTCCGCTGCGGTTGCTTTGGACGGGTCGGCGTCCAGTGACCCGGATGGAGATCAGCTCACGTACACGTGGACCGGACCGTTCGGGACAGCGAGCGGAGTTCAGCCGTCAGTCGTTCTCGGTCTTGGCGCATACGTGATCCAGCTCACCGTTGACGACGGCAACGGCGGCAGCGCGACTGATGAGGTCGTTATCACGGTCGCAGACCAAACGCCGCCGGTCGTCAACATATTGACAGCAAGCCCAAACGTCCTACGACCGCCGAATCACAAGATGGTGCCTATCGCCACGTCGATCAGTGTCCTGGACAATTGCGGGGCAGCGCTCGCCTCGTTGCCGTCGATCACCATGAACGAGGGCTCCGCCGTTGATGTTCAGGTCGATAGGGCCGGCAACATATCGCTACGGGCCGAGCGAGCGGGCACAGGAGGTGGAAGGGTATACACGATTACGTACACATTCACCGACACCGCTGGAAACAGTACCAATGCCAGCACAACCGTGTCGGTGCCACACGATGCGCGGTAGAAATGTTCTGGCAACCAACCCGCGCCGTGTGATCGGTGAGTTTCATCGTGTCTGATTCTCGGAGAGCCGCCACGTGGAGAGTCTTGCGTTAATTCCACCACCCGTCCCGCGCACACTGCCGGCGCATCTCGAGCGTCCGGCGCAGGATGGGCTGCACGAGCCGTCCCGTCAGGTCGTCCCACTCCGTCGATGTGATGGAGCGGATCAAGAACAGCACGCCGACCCAGGGCAGGAGGAACGGGAGGGACCTGATGTCCTGGGTGCTCACGCTGCGGGGCCTCGGCGAATCTCGACTCTCACATGAGCTGGCCACGTCACGTCGCGCTCGGCCGCTGGCTGGGCGGTCCGTCGAACGTGCGCACGCAGGCTCTTCGCGCCGTGGAGCGTCGCGGGGTGGCTCACCACCTCCCGCTCGCCCTCCTCGTCCGTGAACCGATCGCCGATCTGGATGTCCATCGGCAGCACCGAGACGGTCGCCGCGTCGCCGCCTTGGGCCGCCGGCGGCTTCGTGCGCCGCGGGTGCGGCTTCCCACCCTGGCGGCTCACTCGATCACTTGATCCGCCCGCGCCAGCAGCGACGGCGGAATCGTGAGGCCGAGAGCCTTGGCAGCTACCTCCCCATAACGTACGCTTCCAGCATAGTCTGGGGTTCCCGCCAAAGTGAGTCGTTCTATCAAATGTGCCCTCTCCTGTCTTTCGTGTCCCGATCCGCCGCAAGCCACGCCTGTGCTGCCGCCAGATCGAACGCGGCACCGACCTCGGCAAAAATCTCCGCGGCCCGCTCGATTTCAGTGCGCTCGCCGAGGCGCCGGCCCATTTCCAGCGATGTCATCGCTGTTTCGTATCCCGCGCCGAGCTGCTTCGCGACCGTGAGGCTGCGTTGCCACCACCCGCGGGCGGCATCACGCTTTCCCGTGAGCCATGCATAAGTACCTCGGTGACGCATCGCGCCCGGCAGGCCACCGCGGGCGAGGCGGCCAGATCTCAACGCTGCCCAACATGCTCGTTTTGCCTTTGTCAGGGCTAGCGCCCGGACAGCCCCGTGCGCGTGCTCGCCCTCCGCGAGATACGCCTCTGCCAGCGCATTGCGCGCGAGAGTGATTTCGTGACCCTTCGTGCCGCGCTCGTTGATAACTTGGTTGATTTCCTCGAGCACTGCCACAGCTCCAGCAAAATCGCCGCGACGGAGATGACACAGGCCAAGATTACCGGCGGCGATGGTGAGAGCCGGGTAGTCTGGAATGCTTCGGCAGATTTCCAGTGCTCTACGACTGATGGATTCCGCAGCAGCGATGCCACCACGATAGCGCTCTGCCGTCGCTTGCGTATTGAGGCCCCAGGCGAGCATCTGCTGGTCTCCACCGTCCTGGCCGACCCGGATCAGCTCGCGAGATTGCTCTGACGCGGTTTCGAACTCGCCGCGGATTATATATACGCCCCACTGGATGATCGATTCCGTGGCCCCCCACTCCCGCAATGCGCCGGCGGACCGAAACAGCTCGCCCGCTCGGCGAAGCGAGATGAGTGCGGCATCCCACGCGCCCACGAACAGGTGATGAAAGCCAAGGAGATGATGCGCCGTGCCGACTGCGACAGCATCCTCGACCGCGTTCGTCCGAGCCAGGGCGCGCGCGTGATAACGGCCAGCGATACCGAACAGCCCGGCAAGATCGAGGATAAATCCCACGGCACTCGAGCCGATGACCACGCCGACGTCGACGTGTGACCGTTCCGAGGAGTTGAGCACTGCAAGACAGTCGTAGACGAGGCGTTCCTGGTCCCCGAAATATTCCATCCAGGCCATGGTTTTGTAGATATGCAGCCGCTCCTCGGCTCCTGGATCCCTTGCTTCTCTCCGGGTGTGAAGCAGCAACCGGGGGACAAGCCGGTGCCAGCACTGAAGACATATCTGCTGGAGGATCGCTTGGCGAACTGCGCGCCGTGACCGCGGATACTTCACGCCAAGATGCCCGAGGGCCCGCGTTAGGTACTCCAGCGCTTGCTGGTGATCGCCGCGCCGGAAGAGGGCTTCGCCAATCTTGCGTTCGACCACGGCCCGCTGCAGTGGATCCCAGCGATCGCCGAAAGCGCGCTCGTAGGCGTCGACCGCTCGACGGTAGTGTGCGAGAGCCTCCGCATCGGCAGCCACCCGACCGGCCTGGTCGCCCGCCTTGAAGAGATAATCCTGCGCCCTCTCCCAGATCTCGGCTGCGGCGTAGTGGTAGGCGAGCACGCCAGAGAGCTCGTCGAGACGATCGGCGAACAGCTCCTCGAGACATTCAGCCACATGCCGGTGCAGCTGGCGCCGGCGCTCGACGAGGATGCTGGCGTACGTCGCCTCCTGCACAAGTGCGTGCTTGAAGATGTACTCAAGCTCCGGCGCCCGCCGCCGTTCACGGATCAGCTCGAGGTCCTGCAGCTCGGCCAGCGATCGATCGGTCGTATTGTTGGCCTCGGCGAGGGCGCGAAGCACACGGTAGAAGAAGCTGCGGCCGATCACCGACGCCAGCTTCAACACCTGCTTCACATCTTCCTCGAGGCGGTCGACCCGGGCCATGATGACCCCTTGGATCGTGTCGGGGACCCTGAGCTCCTCCACTGTCTCAAGTAATCGCCAAGCCCCGGTCGCGGGGTCCCGTCGTAGCACGTCCTGACCGATCAGGGAACGGACCACCTCCTCCGTAAAGAGCGGGTTGCCTTCGGTCTTCGCGAGTACCATCTCGCGCAGATGAGGAGCCACGTCCGAAGTCCCGAGGAGACCTGCGAGCAACGCGTCATTGTCTTCTGCCGAGAGCGGCGCGAGTGTCGCTTCACTGTAGCGCGGGCCATGTCGGTGCCGGGCGATCTCCCGCAGACGCGAGGCGGGGGTTCCCGCCTCAGGTCGGCTCACGCCGCAGATGAGTAACGACACCGTCTCTACGAGCGGGAACAGGTGTTCGATCAATTCCGTCGATGACTGGTCGACCCAGTGCAGATCCTCGAACACAAGCACCAGTGGCCGCTGGCGCGCGAGGCGCTCGAAGAAGCGACGGGAGGTTAAGAGAATCTGTCGGCCCATGGCCTGGGCGTCGAGATGTTTGACCCGGCCTTCTAGGCCGCCTAGCACCGGTACACCGAGTATCGATGCGAGGTACGGTAGGATCTCGTCGGCGCCATCGGGAAAGAGGCCGTTGAGCAGCGCCTCGAGCTTTGCCCAGCTCTCCGCCGGCTCATCCTCGTCTGTGATCCCGCTTGCACCCTTCAGAACCTCCAGAAACGGCCAGTAGCTGAGCGTCCGGCCGAACGAGAGTCCCCGGCCCTCGAGCCAGCGGATGCTCGTGTTATCAACGAGTCGTTGTACCTCGGTCACCAGCCGAGACTTGCCTAGGCCCGCTTCGCCGATGACGGAGACGATGCCGCCTTCTCCACGCCCAAGGCGCTGCACGGCAGCCGTCAGTAGTGCAGCCTCAGCGGCGCGACCGACCAGTTTCGTTCCGATGGCGCGAGCATCGAGCCTACTGGCCTCAGGCCGGATGCGGCCACCAATCGCTTCGTAAACTTTGACCGGTTCGGCCTTACCCTTGACCGCTCGGGTTCCGAGCAGGCGGCAGTCCGCGGCGGAGCTCACAAGCTCATACGTCTGCTCGCTCAGGTAGATGCGGCCGGGCTCCGCCAAATGCTCGAGTCGAGCGGCGAGGTTTGTGGTGTCACCGACAGCCGTGTAGTCCATACGGAGGTTGTCGCCGATCTTGCCCACCACTACGGAGCCGCTGTTCAATCCCATCCGCACTGCGAGGTCGCCTACTCCGGCCAGGCCGACTTTGCGCAACGATCCGATTGCCCGCTGGATATCGAGCGCCGCCAGCACCGCTCGCCGCGCATGATCCTCGAAGGCCAACGGCGCCCCGAAGAGCGCCATGAACCCGTCGCCGAGGAACTGATTGACAGTTCCCTCGTAGCGATGGATCTCGGCGAGAGCGAGCTCGAAGAAGCGGTTGAGGAGGGCGTGCATCGCGTCGGCGCCCAGCTTCTCGGCAAGAGCTGTGGAGTTCGCAATGTCGCAAAACAGCACCGTGACAAGCTTGCGCTCGCCTTCGAGGGCACTTCTGGATGTGAGGATCTTCTCAGCGAGATGCTTTGGCGTGTAAGACGCCGGGGAGCTGTAGGGGACAGTACCCAGCTTCATCGCAGTGACGAGGGCGTTCCCACAGCCGCCGCAGAATTTCACCCCCGGCTCGTTCGAGACCCCGCACGCCGAGCAGTCGATGGCGAGAGCGGCCCCGCACTCGGCGCAGAACCGGCGTCCCGGGCTGTTCGTCGTCTGGCACCGTGGACAGTCGCTCATTAGAGTCTCATGACGGCTCGCTCATCGCCGCCTCCGCGTTCTCCAGCCAGTACGCTGTCCCCATCTCGCGGTACATCGTCGTCGCCGTGGCGAGGTGCTCCCGGGCCTGCTCGCGCTTGCCCGTGCGACGGTAGAGCTTGCCGAGGCCGAGGTGGCAGTGGGCGTCGAGAAGCTCAGCCCAAGCGTTCTGACCAGGCGCACCGCGTAGGGACGAAGATCAGGAGCCAGCTCACGTGCACGGAGAAGGGGATCCAGCCTATGGCCAGCCGGCCCGGCCGAGCGCTCGCTGTTCACTTCACGAGCAGGATGGGGCAACGGCAGAGAATCCCAACCTTGTAGCTGGTCGTGCCCCAACCCATGCCGCGACGCTTCGGATCGACCCTGTGCGAGCCCATGACGATGAGATCGGCACGCTCGGCAACCGCCGCGCGCACGATCTCGCGGGCCGGCTCCCCGATCAGTACCTGGCTGCGGACCATGATCCCCCGTCCGGCGAAGGGCTTGGCCGCGCGGGCCAGCCCCCGTCTCGACCTCTTGACGAGGCGGTCGTAGAAGGCCCGCATCTCGCCAGGCGACAGGCCCGACACCTGCTGGACCACATGCACCAGAGTCACGCTCGCCGGACCATCGCGGACAAGCGCGAGCGCCAGCTTGAGCGACCGTGCATTACGGTCGCTCAGATCAGTAGGTACAAGGATGCGAGGGAACACGCCGGTCCTCTGTCTCTTGGCTGCCTTCCTCATTGGAGACATAGCAACCCGGGCGCCGGCGCTGGACCTCGAGGCAACGTGAAGGTGAACGTCGATCCATGCCCTACCTCGCTCTTGACCCAAATCCTCCCGCCATGCAATTCGATGAACTTCCGTGACAGCGCCAGGCCGAGCCCGGTACCTTCCACCTTCTTCGCCGCTGTCCCGACCTGCCGGAACTCCTCGAAGATCGCCTCCTGGTCCTCCGGCGCGATGCCGACCCCGGTGTCACTGACCGACACCTCCACGAACCCGTCAACCGGCGCCGCCCGAACCTCGATTCTGCCGCCCGCGGGCGTGAACTTGATCGCGTTCGATAGGAGGTTCAGGACGACCTGCCGCACCTTCCGCTCGTCGGCCCGGACTTGCTCGACCCCCTCATCGACGTTCAGGGTCAACGCGATGCCGTGCCGGCCGGCACGCTCACGGACGAGGGTCAGAGCGTTCTCGAGCGTCGCCGGAAGATCGAACTCCGTCAGCTCCAGCTCCATCCGCCCCGCCTCGATCTTTGACAGGTCCAGGATGTCGTTGATCAGCGACAGGAGATGCTGCCCCGAGGCATGAATGTCATTCAGGTACTCTTCCTGCTTCTCATTCAGTTCGCCAAACATCCGATCGCGTAGGACCTCGGAGAAGCCGATCACGGCATTCAGCGGGGTTCGCAGCTCGTGAGACATGTTGGCGAGGAATTCGGACTTGTGCTGGCTTGCGGCTTCGAGCTGTCGGCTCTTGTCCTCGATCTCCTGGTAGAGCCGGGCATTCTGGATCGCCAAGGCTGATTGGGTGGCGAACGTCCGCAGCAACTCTATGGTCTCGGTCGGAAATTCCCCCGGCTGGTTCCGCGTCACCGCCAGACAACCAATCAAGTGACCCTCCCGGACCATCGGCACGGCCAGTATCGCCCGAATGCCGGAGTCAATCAGGATCTCCCGGAGCCGTCCCTCATAGGCGCCTGACAGAGCGATGTCGGCAACCTGGACGGGTTCCAGTGTGATCGCGGTGCGCCCGAGCACACCCTCTCCTTTCCGGACCCGCGTGGCACGCCTTGCCGCGGCAAGGGCCTCACCGGTGTCGGTCGTCGCCCGTTCGACGAACTCCTCGGCTTCTTCGTCGTACTCGAACACCACGCCACCATCCAGGCCGGACAAGTCCACGGCGCGCGATACGATCGTGCTCAGCACCGTCTCGAGATCGAGCGTGGAGCTGACGGCGCGGCCCACCTCCCCGAGAGCCGTGAGCTGCTCCACCGACTGTGTCAGATCCGCGGTTCGGGCCTCGAGCTCCCTGAACAGCCGGACATTCTCAACGGCGATAACAGCCTGATCCGCGAAGGTCCTCAGGAGCTCTACTTCAGTGTCCAGAAAGCGGCCAGGCTCTTGACGGGCCACGAGGATGGCGCCGACGGCCTCGGTCTCGCGCAGCATCGGCACCGTGACCACGCTCCGGAATCCGACCAGCTGGCCACTCTGCCGCACGAACTCGTGCGTTGACGGCTCCTCGATGTCCGGCACGTGGACAATAGCGCGCGTCAGGATCGCCATGCTGGCCGTGCTATCCATCGCGAGGGGCCGAGGGAACCGCGCACGGGCAGCGGCGAGCGCTTCGGGCACGCTGCCATAGTTCGCCGGGGCGTCCACGACCCGACCGTCGGTCACGAAGACAGCTGCGTGGACCGCACGACAGAGCCGAGCGGCGCTCCGCACGATCGTCTCGAACACCGGCTGCACGTCGGTCTGAGCGTGCGCGATCGTCCGCAGGATCTCGCTCGTCGCGGTTTGCTGGTCCAGAGCCTGCGTGACCTGCGCATGCGCTTCGATCAGCGCGCGATTCTTCTCCTGCAGTTCCGTGAACAAGCGCACGTTCTCAATCGCGATGACGGCCTGGTCCGCAAAGGTCCTGAGCAGGACCACCTGCCGCTCGGTGAACGGTCCACGCTCGCGCCGTGCGACGTTGATCACCCCGATCGGTTCTCGGTCGCGCAACATGGGCACGACGAGGACACCTCGGAAGCCAACTGCGCGCGCCATCGCCACCGACCGCGACGGCACTGCTGGATCGGTCGAATCGATGACCTGGACAATACGGCGGTCCAGAACGGCGGTGCTTGCCACCGTCTCTCGAAGAGCGACGTGCACCGGGTAATGGTCGCGATATGCTTGGACACCCGCCGCGTCGAGGTTGTAGTGGGCGGCCAGATATAGACGGTCGCCATCCAAGCGCAACAACGTGCCGAACAGGCCCTCACACAGCCTGACAGCGCTCTGGACGATCGCATCGAAGACGGGCTGGATATCACTCGGTGAGCGCGAGATAACGCTCAGGATGTCGGCCGTCGCCGTCTGCTGCTCCAGCGCCTCAGTCACCTTGGCATGAGCCTGCGTGAGCGCCCGGTTCTTTTCCTCGAGCTCAGTGAATAGGCGCACGTTCTCGATCGCGATGACAGCTTGGTCGGCGAAGGTCTGCAACAGCGCCAATTCCTTATCGGAGAATGGCCGGGCCTCCCGTCGGGACACGGTCAGGGCTCCGAGGGGCTGACCTTCCCGCAGCAGCGGCACGGCCACGCCGGCACGCTGGCCAACGGCCTCTGAAACGCGCCGGGCGGCTTCCGGGATGCTTGAAGCACTCTGGATGTCCGCTACCTGCTGAATCCGCCTCTCTCGAACGGCGCGTGCGGTCAAACCCGCCTCATCGGAGGTGATCGAGATAGGGTAACGACGCCGGAGAGCTTCAAGTCCCTCCGCAGGGACGTTATGCGTCGCCGCAAGATCGAGTGTCTCCCCCTTGCACAAAAAAAGAAGGCTGTAGAAACCAGCGCATAACTGACTGGCATTTCGCAGGATCGTGTCAAAAACGGGCGTCAGGTCGTTGGGCGAGGCTGCGATCACCTGAAGAATCTCGCTCGTGGCCGTCTGCTGGTCTAAGGCTTCCTTCGTTTCGTTGAAAAGCCGCACATTCTCGATGGCGATGACGGCCTGAGCGGCAAATGTCTGGAGAAGCGCGATCTGTGCGTCGGTGAACGCCACAGGCGTGCGCCGCGTGACGTTGATGGTGCCAACCGGCTGTCCGTTCCGCAGCATAGGAACGGACAGGAGAGCCCGGAACCCCGCCTCGACGATCGGCGCGTCCTGGTACTCGGGGTCGTTTGCGATGTCGGGCACGTGCGCCACCGCCCGGTCCAGAATGGCTCGCCCGGTGACGCCCCGCCGATCCAGCGGCCGCGGGAACAGCTGCTCGATCGCGGCGAGATCTTCCGCCGTCCAGCCGTGATGCGCCACGAAGCGGATCAGCGTTCCGTCGAACAGGAACACGCCGGCGTTCTCGGCTTCACAGAGCGTCGTGGCGGCCGCCGCGATCGCTTCGAAGGACGGCTGCACGTCAATCGGCGAGCGCGAGATGATCCGAAGGATTTCGGCGGTCGCCGTCTGCTGCTCCGCCGACTCTGCTAGAGCGCGGCTGAGGCGTTCGATTTCGCGAGTCAGATCGGCGTGTGACCCCGGGCTGGCAGCAGTCCCATCAACCGGCGCGCCGCACTTCAGGCAGAAGTTGGCCTCGGGCGGGCTCTTTTGCTGGCACCGGGGACACTTCATCGACGACTCCCACGCGCCGGGCGCGGCTCTCAGGTCTGGCGACGATAGCGCGGGGGGCGGGGACGGGTCAAATGACCCAGCCGGTGGGAGGCCAGCCAGGCTATCTGCCGGGATTCGCCATCTCGGCCTCCGCCTTCGCCAGCCAGTACGTCATGCCCATCTCGCGGTACATCGTCGCCGCGGTGGTGAGGTGCACTGGGCCTGCTCGCGCTTGTCCGTGCGGCGGTAGAGCTCACCGAGGCCGAGATGGCAGTGGGCGACGAGGGGGCGCATGCCCCGCGGCTCGGCGAGCGCTAGCGCCTCGCGATACCGCGACTCGCCACCGCCGGCATCGAACCGCTCGGGGTGGGTGGCGACGTCCCCGAGAAGCTGGAGAGCATGCGCCGTCGTTCCAAGATTCCAAGGCGCCGCCGCGATCGCCAGATTCCCGAAACGCTGCGCATCATCGAGGCGACCAAGCAAGAGACAGGCACGACCCAGCGCGTGATACGCCCCGCTGCGTTGCCCTGCCCAGACTGGTGCCTCATCAAGAAGCCGCTCGCCATCGTGGAGCAAATGCGACGCCTCGTCCATCTCCAAGCTCTGCCGTAACCCAAGCGTGGCGAGGAATCACCTGTCGTAACGTGGTGATAATAGTCCGGCTCTTACACTCGGTGAGTGCGCGGGCCAGCAGGGAGTGCGCTTTCAAAAAGTAGCCTCTGAAGAGATGGAGCACCCCGGCCGCAAACCAGACGGAGCCCATCGCCCAGTAGTTCTGACTTGCTTCGGCGAGTCGGATCATCTCCATCTCCGGCTCTTCCGCCTCCACGAACGCACCCAGATGCGCGAGACTCAGGACCAGCCAGAAGCGATCGTGGATCGGGGGCGGAGCAGCGGTGGGATACGCAGCCGACCAGTCACCTTGCCAAACACGAAGATTCTGCCTGGCGCGCTCAACGACCTCCCGGTATTCGCCTTCGTTGTACACGGCACCGTTCAAATGCGCAGTGGCGAGGACTTGCAGCGCCAGGTCCTGGCGCTTGCTCGCGATGCTGAGCGCCCGAGTCGCTGCCGCGCGCGCTTCGGCAGGCTGTCCTAGTAACATGTAGAGGTTGATCATGAAGATGTTGACGGTTGCGCGACGGACGTCGTCTTCGAGTCGCTCAGCAATCACATCCGCCTCACGGAGGCATTGTCTGAGCTGAGTGAGGTCACCAACGGTCGCCAGCAGGGTTCGGAGCTGCATCCGGAGCTCGAACCCCTGCTCGAGGGTGAAGGTCGTTTCTTGCAGCCCTTCGAGAACGCCTAGCCCAGCCTCGAACCAGGCCCGCGCATCCGTCAGAGCCGAGCGGAGCGCCGCCTTGACGCCGGCGTCGCGTGCGTAGGAAACAGCCTTCTCGCCCAGCCCGCCCCGCACGGCGTGATGGGCGAGGCGCTCGACGTGCTCAGCGAGACGATCGGCGTGCAATCTCTCGATCGCCTGGACGATTCGGGCATCGACCATACGCCGTCGCTCGTGGAGCAGACCGGCGTAGGTCACCTCGTGCGTGAGGGCGTGCTTGAACATGTACTCTGGGTCGGGGAAGATCGCCGACTCGTAGAGGAACTCCGCCGACCGGAGGCGCTCCAGGCCGAGCCGGAGCGGCTCCTCTGGCAGGCCCGCCACATCCTGCAGCAGCGGTAGCGAGACATCCTTGCCGATGACCGAGGCCACCTGAAGAAGGCGCTTGTCCTCCGGCTCAAGGCGGTCGATCCGCGCCGCCAGCACCGCCTGCACCGTGGGCGGAACCTGCAGGGACTGGATCGGCTGGATCAATCGATACTGACCGCGCCCGCCATCGAGCGCGCCGGTCTCGATGAGCGTGCGGACCGTCTCCTCCAGGAAGAACGGGTTCCCGCGCCGGACCAGCTGCTGCTTAAGAGCAGCGAGGGCAGGATCGTCCCCGAGCATCTCATCCAGGAGCTGGGCCGTCGTCGTGGCCGGCAGTGCGTCGAGCCGCAGCTGGCTGTAGTGACTCTTGCTTCCCCAGCCGTGCTTGAACTCCGGGCGGTAGTTGACGAGCAGCAGGAGCGACGTCGTGGCGAGGCTGTCCACGAGGGCGTCCAGCACGGCCTGGGTCTCCGCGTCGATCCAGTGCAGGTCCTCGAAGACCACGAGCAGCGGCTGCTCGCGCGCCTCGCGCAGCAGTAGGCGTTTGAGGCTATCGAGCGTCTGCTGGCGACGCTGCCCAGGCTGGAGCTCGGACCACTCGGCATCGACGACCGGCAGGTCGAGCAAGGCGAGCAGGGCAGGTAGTCCACCCTCCAGCGCGCGGTCGAGCGCAAGGACCTTGCCCGTCACCTTCTCGCGGATGTCCCGGACGTCGTCGCTATCGTGGATCTTGAAGTACCCCTTGAGAAGCTCGATGACCGGCAGGTAGCTCGTCGCCTTGCCGTACGACATCGAGGCGGCCTCAAGCACCCGCCACCCACGCAGCCGGTGCGAATGGGTGAACTCGTAGAAGAGCCGGGACTTGCCGACACCCGCCTCACCCACGACCGCCGCAACCTGCCCGCGGCCGGCGCCGGCGAGCTGGTGAATACGCCACAGCTGCTGCAACTCGGCATCACGACCGACGAACGGCGTGAGCCCCCGCCGTGCGGTCGCCTGCAGGCGCGTCCGCGCCTGGCCCACGCCGGTGACCTCGTAGACTTCCAGCGGCTCGGCCAGCCCTTTGACCGGTACGCGGCCCAGGGACCTCACCTCGACGAAGCCCTCGGCCAGGGTCATGGTCGTCGGCGCCACGACAATTGCCCCGGGATCGGCGAGCTGCTCCATCCGGGCGGCCAGGTTCGTTGTCTGACCGACCGCGGTGTAGTCCATATGCAGATCGCTGCCGATCGCGCGCACGACGACATCGCCCGAGTTCAGACCCACGCGAATTCGCACCGTAACCCAGTGCGCCCGGCGCGCTTCCTCAGCGTAGCGCTTCACCGCCTCCTGCATCCGCAGCGCGGCGTAACACGCCCGCACCGCGTGGTCTTCGTGCGCGACCGGCGCGCCGAATAACGCCATGATCCCATCGCCCATCACCTGGTTGACCGTGCCCTCGTAGCGGTGGACCGCCTCCATCATCAGTTCGAGGACCGGATCGAGAATCTTGCGGGCCTCCTCAGGATTGCGGTCGGCGAGCAGCTCCATCGAGCCCTTGAGGTCGGCGAAGAGCACGGTGACCTGTTTCCGTTCGCCCTCCAACGCCGCCTTGGACGTGAGGATCTTCTCGGCGAGATGCTTGGGCGTATAGCTGTCAGGCGACCGCGACGGCGCGCCCGCGACGGCGGCAACTGGATGAGCTCAGGCGTGGCAGAACTTGGCTGTGGGCGAGAGGGCCGCCCCGCAGTTCGAGCAGGTCCGGGCCAGCGGGGCCGCGCACTCTTCGCAGAAGCGCGCTCCCTGCGGGTTGTCGTGCTGGCACCGGGGACACTTCAATGGCGAGCCTCCAAGGCCGGGCGTAGAGCAGGGCGACAGTAGCCCGTGGGTCAGGGGCTCGTCAACGTAGGGTCACTCGCTGTGACGCTCGCCGGGCGCCGGTCGCTACGCGGGCGCGTGGAGTTCCTCAGGTGGACGAGAAGATCGTCCTTCGCTTGTGACCGCTCGATGCGTCAAATGCCGGTCCTGCGCGGTGGCCGTGTCGTGCGCTTCACCAGCAAGCAACTGCCAATCCGGCTCCCGAGCGCCACGAGCCGCGCGCAGCGGTCTCTGAACGCTATCAACTGCTCGACCGCATTCGTGCAGCCTCCGCCCGTAGAAAGAAGCTTCCCTCGGTGACAACCCTGTCGCCTGGCTTGACACCGTCCAGGACCTGAACAGCGTCGCCCGCCGGGGAGCCAGGCGTCACCACCTTCTCAAGGAAGTGTCCCTCCTCATCCGTCGGGACGTACACCACTGTTCGATTCCCGATGGACTGCACAGCGGAGCGAGGCACCAGGGCCCGGCGCTCGCCCGTGCCGCCCTGAAAGGTCATCTGCACGAACATGCCGAGGCGCAAGGTTCCACCAGGGTTCGGCACTTCCACGCGCACCTTGGCGGTACGGGTCGCGGGGGCCTCGGCGTCACTGTGCGGCAAAGCCCACCTCTGCGACTTTCTGGGCACCTTCGGTGCCCAGGCATCGCCTGATCGCTGGCCCGCCTTCCGTTGTGCGCTCCCAGCGGATAGGGCGTATGCTTCTGTCGGTCACGCGGGG
>Ga0075421_100002542_pt1 | contig 21799 bp, 9 predicted proteins | sample SoiMetdeltSBSDD5_FD_75292 | JGI IMG/M metagenome (GOLD analysis project Ga0075421, IMG submission 75292) | Bulk soil microbial communities from a Populus tree surrounding site in Tennessee, USA - Soil MetaG P. deltoides SBSDD5 | ecosystem: Environmental > Terrestrial > Soil > Tree plantation...
TGGGCGACCTCCAGGGCCCGAAGATCCGCACCGGCAAGCTGGACAAGGGCTCGGCGGAGCTGGTCGAGGGCGCCGAGCTGCAGATCACCACCGACGAGTCGGTGGTCGGCAACGCCCAGATGGTCTCCACCACCTACCAGCACCTCCCCGGCGACGTGAACCCGGGCGACCGCATCCTCCTCGACGACGGCCTGCTGGAGCTGCGGGTCAAGGCCACCGACAAGCGTTCGCTGGTGGTGACCGAGGTGATCCACGGCGGGACGCTGCGCAACAACAAGGGCATCAACCTCCCCGGCGTGATGCTGCGGGCGGAGGCGCTCACCCCCAAGGACCGCGAGGACCTCCTCTTCGGCCTCAAGGCCGGCGTGGACTTCGTGGCGCTCTCCTTCGTGCGCCAGCCCTCCGACCTGGACCAGGCCCGGCAGGTGATGGCGCAGGCCGGCCGCCAGGTGCCCATCATCGCCAAGCTGGAGAAGCCGGAGGCGCTGGCGCGGCTGGACGCCATCCTGGAGAAGACGGACGGGGTGATGGTGGCGCGCGGGGACCTGGGCGTGGAGATCCCCCCGGAGGAGGTGCCCGCCATCCAGAAGGACATCATCCGGCGCGCCAACCAGCGAGGCATCCCGGTCATCGTCGCCACCCAGATGCTCAACTCGATGATCGACCATCCGCGCCCCACCCGCGCCGAGGCGTCCGACGTGGCGAACGCGGTCTTCGACAGCGCGGACGCGCTGATGCTCTCCGGCGAGACCGCCTCCGGCAAGTATCCGCTGGACTCGCTGAAGATGATGGACCGGATCATCCTCGCCGCCGAGTCCGCCTCGCGCGCCTCCGCCCCCCGCAAGGGCTACGCGCCCCCGCCCGACGCCCACGCCACCTTCCCCGAGGTGATCGCCGCCACCGCCTGCCGCGCCGCGCTCGACGCCGGCGCCTCGCTGATCGCCGCCTTCACCCTCTCCGGCACCACCGCGCGGCTGCTCTCGCACTTCCGGCCGCGGGTGCCGGTGGTGGCCTTCTCCCCCAACCAGGAGGTCCGCAGGAGGCTGGCGCTCCTGTGGGGCGTGGTGCCGCGCGTGCTGGAGCCCATCCAGGACACCGAGGCCATGGTCCGCCGCGTGGAGGAGGAGCTGATCTCCCGCGGGCTCGCCCATCGCGGCGAGAAGGTGGTGATCGTCTTCGGCGCGCCGGTCGGCCAGCCGGGGAAGATCAACTCCCTGCGCCTCCACACCATCTCCGGGACGACGTAGGAACCCGCCGATCGCCTCGGTCAAGGCGCTTTCTCCTTGGACTGCGTGTCCGTGAGTCGGCTGGCGTCTTGGCCGGTCAGGGAGAGCGAGCTCCTCATTCCGTCTGCTGGTTGCCGCGCAACCGCCTCCTGGTTTAGGCACTGAAGTCGTTTGGGCGGACCAAGCCCGGACAGAGCGGTCAGCCTGTAAGCAGTTGATCGAGACAGACTCCAAAAGGGGAGTGCGACAGATGCTCCAGTTGGCCGTGGTGGCCGTTCTGTGCGGTACAGCGGCGGCGGATGCGCAGGATGCCGGGAGAGACGCGCGACTGGTGGAGGCGCAGGAAGCCTACGAGGAGGCGACGAAGCTCAAGAATGAAGGTAAGTACGCCGAGGCGACTTCAAAAGCGGAACACGCGCTTGGTGTGCGAGAGTCCATTCTCGGCGGCACACATTTGAAGGTTGCCGAATGCCTGAGCTTGACGGGCGAGCTCTATTGCAGGCGAGGAGACTGTCTCCGCGCCGAGCCGTTTCTTCAACGCGCACTCGCCATTCGAGAAGCGGCCCTCGGCAAGTCGCATCCTGACGTCGCCGCCACGCTCAACAATCTCGCCAATCTCTACTCTTACCAGGGGCTGTATGGCAGGGCGGAGCCGCTCCTCGAGCGCGCGCGCGCCATTCGCGAGGCGGCCTTCGGCGAGTCGCACCCTCTCGTCGCCGCCTCGCTCAACAGCTTGGCCAACCTCTACCGTAACCAGGGGTTGTACAGCAGGGCGGTGCCACTGTATGAGCGCGCGCTCGCCATTCGGGAGGCGGCCCTCGGCAAGTCGCATCCCGACGTCGCCGCCTTACTCAACAACTTTGCCCTCCTCTACTCTGACCAGGGGCTGTACAACAAGGCGGAGCCACTGTATGAGCGCGCGCTCGCCATTAAGGAGGCGGCCCTCGACAAGTCGCACCCTGACGTCGCCTCCTCGCTCATCAACCTCGCCAATCTCTACGCTGACCAGGGACTGTACAACAAGGCGGAGCCACTGTATGAGCGCGCGCTCATCATCAACGAGACGGCCCTCGGCAAATCGCACCCTCTCGTCGCCAGATCGCTCAACAACCTCGCTACCATCTACGCTGACCAGGGGTTGTACAGCAAGGCGAAGCCACTCCTTGAGCGCGCGCGCGCCATTTATGAGGCAGCCTTCGGCAAGTCACATCCTGACGTCGCCGCCTCGCTCATCAACCTCGCTGATCTCTACTTTCGCCAGGGGTTGTACGGCAGGGCGGAGCCACTCCTGGAGCGCGCGCGCGCCATTCACGAGGCGGCCCTCGGCAAGTCGCACCCTCTCGTCGCCGATTCGCTCAACAACCTCGCCGCCTTCTACGCTCACCAGGGACTATACGGCAAGGCGGAGCCACTGTATGAGCGTGCGCTCGCCACTCGAGAGGCGGCCCTCGGCAAGTCGCATCCTGACGTCGCCGCCTCGTTCAACGACCTCGCCCGGCTTCGCCTGGGGCAGCGGCGGCTTGCCGAGGCTGTGCCCCTCTTCGGCCATGCTCTGGCTATTTCCGAGGGGCGCCTTCGCCATGAAGCGCTCGACTTCTCCGAGTCGCGCCTCGCAAGCTTCCTCCAGTTTCTCAGCAAGGACGAGCAACTCCTCTACTCCCTTGTCCGGGTGCACCCGGACAACCTGGGCGTGCGGCGGCTCGCGCTCACCTCCGCGCTCCTCTTCAAGGGCCGCTCCGTCGAAGAGGCTGCTGACACGTCGCGCATCATCTTCAAGAGCTTGGGCCCCCAAGACCAAGAAACTTTCGAACGCTTGCGGGGACTCCATACCCGGTTCGCCAAGCTTTCGCTGGATGGCCCAGGCGAGCTTGACGCGGCCGAATACCAGCAGCGCCTGAGGGCCCTCGTGGACGAGGGGGACGCCCTCGAGGCAGACCTCGCCAGGCGCTCTGCATCGTTGCGCGCGTTGACTGAGCTTCCCACGGCCGCCGATATCCTCGAGCGCGTTGTTGTCGCCATTCCCAAGGACCACGTACTCGTTGAGCTGGTTGTCTACGAATACAGCCCGCCCGTGCCAAAGGTTGGCACACCTGAGTCCAAGATTCCAGTTCAGCTCCGCTACCTGGCGATGGTGATCTTCCCGGACGGCCGTACCGCGGCCGTCGACCTGGGCCCCGCGGATGCGATCGACAAGGTTGCCTCGCGCCTCCGCGATGCACTGGCCGGCCGAGTTGCTGATTTTCAGGTTCCCGCCCAGAAGCTCTATCAGCTCGTCTTCAAGCCATTGCAGTCCGCTCTCGGCGATAGCAGAAAGATATTCCTCGCACCCGACGGCGAGCTCGCCCTCGTACCCTTCGCCGCCCTCCACGACGGCCGCCGCTTCCTGGTCGATGCCTACGACTTCGCCTACCTCACCAGCGGCAGAGACCTCCTCGCTCGCCCTGGCAATATTCCTACCGCAACGCCAGTCGTTGTCTTCGCCGACCCGGACTACAGCGGTTCCCTGCCAGCTCGGGCTTCTGCTCCGGACGGAGGGGTGCCGCTGGCCGCTGTCGAGCGCTCCTACTCCGTGGAACGCTTCTTCGCGAACAAGAGGGCTTACCTCCGCGGGCAGGGATGGTTGCCGCTCGCGGGCACTCGCCAGGAAGCCCAGGTCATTCAGCGCTTCTTTCCGCAGGCCCAGGTCTTCCTCGGTGCCGATGCCTCCAAAGAACGACTTCTCCACCTGGCTACACCCGGAATCCTCCACATCGCCACCCATGGCTTCTTCCTCGAAGACGCCGCGCATCCTCCCGGCGCTCGCGCGCTGGTCGCGTCGGTCGGCAACATTCCCCGCTTGCCCGATCCGCTGCTTCGCTCTGGCTTGGTGCTTGCCGGAGCCAGCTCGCCAGCGGATCGGGGCAACTCGCTAGTGACGGCACTGGAGTTGGCCGGTCTCAACCTGTGGGGCACGGACTTGGTGGTGCTCTCGGCTTGCGATACCGGCTTGGGCGGCACTAGCCGGGGCGAGGTGAAGCGCGGCCAAGGTGTCTATGGCTTGCGCCGGTCGTTTATCGTTGCCGGGGCGGAGACGCTGGTGGTCAGTCTCTGGAAGGTTGACGACCAGGTCACGCGCACCCTGATGGAGAGCTACTACGGCAATCTTTTCGCTAGCCAGGGTCGCGTCACAGCGCTTCGCGAGGCCATGTTCGCTCTACGCAAGGAACATCCCCACCCTCACTACTGGGCCCCCTTCATAGGCATCGGCAGGGACGCGCCTCTTCGTCAGTTTGCGTCGAACAACCGATGAATCACCCGAACGACATAGGTGTGTCGATGGAGCATCTGCAGGCCGCGGCGACAGCTCCGCCGTGGGGGCTGAAGACCCGTCAGCCGCGGCCTGCGATGCCCCGGACGCTGTGAGAGCCGGTCCTCCGCTACAGGTGGAGGTTGATCGTGTAGTTGACGTACTCCTGGACAGAGGTCGAGCAGATCTTGTCGACGATCAGCATGATGACGCTGTCGTCGTTGTAGGAGCCGATTCCGCTTACGAAAGACGCGCTGCCGTTTCCGGAGAAGTACAGGATCTCGGTGAGGTCGGTCGTGATGATCTGCAGTCGATAGCACTCGATGTCTCCGCCACCAGTCGTGGTGATCCGAACGTCGAGGTCGTTGATGCAGAAGCCTCCATCGGCCAGGATGGCCCAGTAGTCAGGAGCGGCACCGATAACGGGGGCGAAGCCGTCAATGACTGGATTGGCGTGGACGCGAGCGTCGGACAAGATCTTGCCCGACAGAGTGATTCGGGACTGGGAGTCGTGGCAGGTGTATGGACCGTGCGTCGACGCCGACCCCTCCGTGTGGCCGGGAGGTACGGAGTCAGACCGTTCGCACCCGTTGGCTGCGCTCTGATCGATATCGAAGCGCTCCCCCCGGCATGAGAACGTGCACAGGGAGCTCTCGCACGCGACGTTTGCAGAGCCGAGATGTGCCCCGGGGCAGACGTTGCCACATGCACCACAGTTGTTGACGTCGCTGCCGATGTTGACCTCGCACCCGTCGCTGGCATCCTGGTTACAGTCTGCGGTCCCTGCGGGGCAATCTGAGACGTGGGCGAAGAATGCGGTCGCCTGGATGGTGCCGGCGGCCGACACGGTGCAGGTTCCGGTGCCCGCGCACCCGCCGCTCCACCCGGTGAACTGGGAGCCATACCCAGGAGAGGCGCTCAGGACCACCTGCGAGCCCTTCGGGAAGAAGGCGCGGCAACTCACGTTCGGACAGTTGATTCCAGCAGGGCTGCTGGTCACGGACCCAAGGCCGGTGCCCTTGATGGCAATCTCCACGGTTGGCTGGACCGTGATGTCCCGGAACGTCACGTGCGGGCTCAAAGGCTGTCGCCCGTGCTTGTCCCAGAGGGCCCGCAGGGAGAGCTTGTAGCCAATATCGGCCGACCACGCGTGCGAAGCGGTGATGTCCGGTGGCGACTCCATTTCGGTCTTGGTGCCATCCCCCCAGTAGAGCTCGTAGTGGACGGGATCGGCGTACGGCCAGCACGGCCGCATCTTCGCGCGGTATTCCTGTGGAATGCCGACCCCTGTCTCGGCCGGTCCGAGGAGCATGGGGGTCAGCGCGCTGGAATTGGGCAGGGAGAGGAACGCGATGTGCTTGCGTGCGGTGTGGTACACGTCCGTCCATTCCTGGGTGTTCAGGAAGCCGGACACGGCGGCGGTGATGAAGACTTGCCCGTCCGCGTCGAACGTGAGGGCGCTCACCAGCTCGGGAACGCCGTCTCCATCCGCGTCACCGCAGTTGTTGCCGATGTACCCCCAGAGGTCGCCGTGAGCGGTAGGTCGGACACCGATCTGACCGTAGACGATGGATTCATCGTAGAGGAAAGTCCGGATGGCGCCTTGTACCCAGGGTGACACCTGGATTCGAGCGGAGACGCCGCCGGTGAGCTCTGTCGCTGGCGGGACCGTGGTCAAGCTAAGATTGGCATTCCCGGTGCATCCTGAGAGCGCGCACTTGGAATCAAAAGAACCGGTGAGCGTTTGGCCTCCCGTGTAGGTGAGCTGGCCGGTGGCGTTCGCGGAGAGATCGACGCCGACGGTGACGGGCAAGTTCACGCCGATGATGACGGGGACAGGGCCGATCATGAAGCCGAGATTGATGAGGGGAGGCTTGACGACCAGGGTGCTCCAGTGCATGTCGTACTTCAGAGTGCCTTGGACGGATACCTGGCTGGTGGCACTGGCGCTTCCTGAGGTGCGCGCCTCCACGAACACCAGCCCATAGGGAATGCAGGCTCCAAGGAGGCTCATGCGAACGATGTTCACGCTGACCGCCGCGGTGGCGGTGGCACCCATGTTCAAGTTGAACGTCAACTTGCCCTGGAGACTGTCGGCGAAGTCGTAGCTCTTCTCGAGGGGCGGAAACTGGGCTCCCACCGTCTTGCTGACCGACCTTGGCTGGTCCAGGCACCCGGAGAACTGCACGGGGGTATCGGGGGGCTCGGCGATGGCCAGGAGGTACGGCGTGAGCTGGCCGCTGGCCTCGGAGACCGCGATCTCGTCCACGATGTGCTGGTCGACGAAGAAGACGGTCCCGCCGGGCTGGAGAGAGCCGGACAGATCCTCGCGAACGGACGGTGGCAGGGGGGCCTGCTGGACACCGTTTGCGTCATGAACCATGTACAACTTCTGGTTGAAAACCGCCCCGGTGTCCGTGACGGTCCCACTGACCCGGGTGAGCTTCCAGTCCGGACCCTGGGCGATCTCCTCGATCACCTGGGGGGTGAGGGTGAAGTACGTCGCCCAGCTTCCTCTCTCCACGAAGCGCGTCCCCGCGGCCCATGCCCCTTCCTGGATCGTCCCGGACGATCGGGTGACCTCCGCATGCGCCGCGAGGTACAGCGTGGGGAGCATGTCGGGTGAGAGCGCCTTGCTGTAGACGAACTCGGTGACGCCGGGGGTATGGCGCTGGCGGAAGGCGAAGTGTCCTGGAATCGGCCCGCCGGCCTTGGTGCGGGGGATGAGCCGCCAGTCGTTCTGGATGTCGAGATGGGTCTCGGTCAAGGACCAGGGCGCGTTGACCACGTACTTGACGAGGAGCTGATCGCCTTCGATGTACGCGGTCACCTGGCCAACCTGCGTCGTACGGCCTGCGAGGAGAGGGGTGGTCGTGCTTCCGCTCCAGTTGCTGATGGGCAGGTGCGCGGTCATCGGCGAGCGCGGCTCTTCCGGAGTGCCGCCGGAGCATCCGACGACGCTGGAGAACAGCAGTGCGAGTGGCAGCGTGCAGCCTCTGAGACGGGAAGGCAGGGCGAGGTGAGACATGTGGGCTCCTGGGGCTGTGTCAGCTTGGGGCGACTGGACCGCGCGTCTGGCGAGGCGATGACCGCCTCAATAGAGGAGGACGTCCGGACAGCTGCCTATTCACCTGGTGAACGCTTGCGGAGCCGACCGCTCAGGCGTTCAACGACACAGTCCAGTTTCACGGTCGCGGTAGCGACCTCTCGAGCGGCATCTTCAGGGGCCCATCCGCGCCGGTGGAGATGAAGGGGGCCCAGAAGCGAGGATGAGAATGGCCCTCCTGCGAACGAATGGTGAGCATGGCCTCGCGGAGCGCCGCGCCGCGTCCCTTGCCGTCGATCAGGTGTTGGTAGTACCGCTCCATGAAGTCTGCCGTCGTCGCGTCGTCGACCCTCCACAGGCTCATCACCAGCGTCTCCGCGCCCGCGACCGCAAGCGCGCGGCGCAAGCCGTAGACACCCTGGCCGAGCCTGACGTCGCCACGGCCCGTATCACAGGCGGAGAGGACGACCAGCTCCGTGCCCCACAGGTTGAGACCGGACAGCTCGAGCGCCGTCACCAGCGTGTCCTCGGGGTGAAGGGAAGATGCACCTTCTGTCTTCGCCGCCGATACACGAGCACCAGCGAGGACCAGGCCCGAGCGCAGCAGCGGGCCCAGCGGACGCTGTGCGGGCGCGCCGAGGGCAACGGAGAGGACCTTGGAGCGTGTTCCGGCGGGCGCGCCGGCTTCGTCCAGGAAGAATCCGTGGGTGGCGACATGGAGAATACCGGGCGTCTGGAGCTGGAGGAGCTGCGCCTTCGAGGCATTCGGGCCGAGGAAGAGCTGGACGTGTGGGAGGAGGCGATGGATGGCCTCGGCCTCCTTGCGAGTGCCAGGCAACGACGTCCAGTGCTGGTTGGCCAGCTCGGTGCGCATCGTCGAGGAGAAGCGCTCCACTGAGTCGGCGCGCGTGGGCGACACGGTCGTCGAGCTGGACGAGGAAGGAGTGCCCACGGCTGGTCTCGTGTCGTAGGCCGGGTCGGCGAGCACGACCACCGAACGGGCGGGCGGGGTGCCCTCGGCGTGGAGCAGCAGGTCCTTGCCGGAGGTGAGGTAGTTGAGGTCGAAGGTGTCGACGAGGTAGCGGCGCCCATCGTGGAGGGCGGCGAAGGGAACGAGGGCCAGTTGGCCATCCGGGGCGAGAAGGATACGGCGAACGTTGCCCAGGACTGGTGTGAGGGGCTTGAAGGTCAACCGGTAGAGCTTCTCGGCCGCACGTTGAACGGAGTCATCGCCGTGGCCGCCGCCGAGGGCGTCGTGGAGACGTGAAACGGCGGAATCGATGGGTGCCGCCGGGCCGAGGTCGACGGCTCGACTCCGTGCGCCAGGGAAGAGCACCATTGCCAGGTACCGGAGTTGGCCGGGAATTTTCGCCGGGGGGATGCCGGGCTTCGGAACGAGTGGCCGATCGGCGTAGGCGACGAACTCGACGAGCGCCGCATCTCGCGGAAGAGAACCAGCAACCCGGTCAACGATTTCGGTTGCCGGCGGCAGCCCGGCGAGCGCGCGCAGGGCGGCCGAACGCTTGGCAAGGTCTGCTTCGAGAGCGTCGCTTTGCTCCATGAGTCCCTTCAGGCGCTGCTGGTAGTCGGCCAGGGAGAGCCTGCCCGGGCCGTCCAGCGACAGCTTGGCAAGCTGGGTACGCAGGCTGCGCAGGCGCTCGAAGCGCTCATGGTCCTCTGTGCTCAGGCCCCGGTAGATGGCACGGGAGATATTGGCGCTCTCCTCAACCGAGCGACCCTTGAGGAGCAGTGCTGCCGCTAGGGCCAGTCGCTGCACGCCGGCGTCGTCCGGGTGCTCCCGGACGAACGCATAGAGGCGTTCCTCATCAGCGCGAAGAAACTTGATGAAGTCCGCCAAGCGCGACTCAGAGAAGTCGAGGGCCTCCCGTCGGAGGCGCCCCTCAGAAAGGACAAGAGCACGCGTCAACAAGCGTAGAGCGTCGTCGAGCCGACCCTGGCCAAGGCGGAGCATCCCAATATTGCCCAAAGACCGAGCGACGTCTGGATGGTCTTTGCCAAGGGCCGCCTCCCGAATCTCCAACGACCGCTGATATAACGGCTCGGCCTGGAGGTATAACCCCCGATTTCTGTAGAGCTCGGCGAGATTGTTGAGCGACTTGGCGACATTGGGATGGTTCTTGCCAAGCGCCGCTTCAAAGACCGCTCGTGACCGCTGGAACAACGGCTCGGCTTTGTCGTATGCTCCCTGGTCCCGATAGAGTATGGCGAGGTTGTTGAGCGACATGGCGACATTGGGATGGTTCTTGCCAAGCGCTGCTTCAAAGACCGCCCGTGACCGCTGGAACAGCGGTTCGGCTTTGTCGTATGCCCCCTGGTCCCGATAGAGCATGGCGAGGTTGTTGAGCGATGTGGCGACGTCGGGGTCATCCTCGCCCAGCGCTGTTTCTCGAATCGCCAACGACTGCTGGAACAGCGACTCGGCCTTGTCGTATGCTCCCTGGTGCAGATAGAGTATGGCGAGGTTGTTGAGTGACGTGGCGACGTCGGGATGGTTCTTGCCGTGCACCACCTCCCAGATTGCCCGTGATCGCTGGAACAGCGACTCGGCTTTGTCGTATGCGGCTTGGTCCAGAGAGAGCATGGCAAGGTTGTTGAGCGACACGGCAACATCATGGTGGTTCCTGCCCAGCGCCGTCTCTCGAATTGACAACGACTGCTGATATAGCAGCTCAGATTTTCTGTATAGCCCTTGAGTATAATACAGCATGGCAAGGTTGCCGAGCGACGAGGCGACGTCGAGATGGTCCTTGCCAAGCCCTGCCTCCCGGATCTTCAAGGCGCGAGTCAAAAGCAGCTCGCTACGCGTGAATTCGCCTTTGAGCCGCGCCGCCTCACCAGCGAGCTTCAGGCAGTCCGCCACTTGTAGGTGCATTGCTCCAAGCACAGCCTCTCGTAACGAGAGGGCGTGCTCGGCAGCAGTGAGGGCTTCAGCGTACTTTTCCGAAGCCAAGAGCTTCTTGCCTTCATCGAAGACCGCTTGTGCCTCCACGAGCCGCGGATCTGCTCCTGCATCCTGGCTATGCGAACCCTTGGTGCAGCAGAGAGCGGCCACGGCCGCCAGCACAGGTATTCGATGCATTGGTCCTCCTTGGCGTGCCGGCCCGATGCTGTGCTTGGTCACCTCAGCTGTTTGGCGGATCGATTCAATTACTGCCGAGTCGCCGCTCGTCGGTTCTCACCGTCGAATCCATCTACCGGTACAAGCGGTTGCGAACCAGCCCGGCTGACGGTCTTGCGCTGGTTCTCCGCACGGCGCACCGGTCTCCGTCGCCGAGGTCGATCTCGGTGCCAACCCTGAAACGTCCCGGGCACTCACGCAGGATGGTATCCACAGGGTCGCCGCGGCGGGTCTGGTTGATGCAGGTGGCTCCGTCTGGCGCCCAGTCGGCCTCGAACAAAGTTCCGGTCTCAGGCGTCAGGATGCCCCGCGTGTCATAGATGTCGATGGAGGTGCCGTCCAGGGTGTGGCTGCGCCCGTTACCGCAGTAGTCCGCACGCGCCATGCGCGTGCAGGCCTGGTGCACTTTGGCCAGCGACTGACCGTCGCGGGATTCCCACGGCTCGTACCCCCACTGGACGCACTTGGCGATCGCGCCGTTCTCGCAGGCGAACGTGAACTGAGCCGGCGAATCACGGTGAGCACCGGTTTCATCCCAGACACCGTTCACAGCCAGTGCCCTGGGATCGCGCACAGCCATGGTTGCGACACATGGGTTCTCCCACGCCTGTGCCACCGGATTCCATATTTTAATGTGATACCACACCATCCGGGAATGGTCCGCAGGCTCGGCGCCACAGATGGCGACCTCGGTCGGGCCAGCGCTGGACCGGGCCTGCAGGACCAGTCCGATCAGGTTGGTCTTCCCAGGAGCATCGTCGGGACCTGCTGATGATGGCGTCAGCCACCCCTTGTCCAACCGCAAGTTATGGACCCCTGCAGGGGTCCCCGGAACCGCCAGAAGCAGTCGGTCGAGATAGGCAGACCTCAGAACGTTGCTCGCCTGGTTGTCGGGAGCATGGGGATTCCAGCTTTGCTTGACACCTAGCAGATCGGTCCCTTGCTCCTGGTTATGCCGGTATCGATCTCGCGATTGGCATCGTGAGGCGTAGCGTTCCGTCTCCAGGTTGGTGGAGGCTTCGGCTGCGAAGGCTCGGTGGACGAAAACAAGCCACGTCGCGACAAGAAACGGCGCCACCAGTACTTTCATCTGGCTGTCCTCCCTTCCTACTCTTCTAGATGCAACCAGCCAGGAATCTATGCGGCACCACGCCTCGAGGTCTGATGTGCAGGCCGTTACTTGCGAAGCGACGCACACACCCGGACGCCCACGGTGGCGCTCCGCAGGTTCGGCTCCCCCGCCGTCCGGTTGGCCAGATGTGCGCTGATGTGGCCATAATACCAGGCTCCGCCTCGGAGGACGATGTCGCCCAGGTCCTTGCTGACGCCGCGCGTTATCTCGTTGGCGCTACCGCTCATGTCGAGCAAACCGAAGGGGCTGACTGATACCGGATGAAGACCGACCTCGTCAGGGCCGAAGTTGTCGGAGATCCGTCCGTATGTCACGTCAACGTTGGCGTCGTCAGGCGCCGTCCAGTTTCCGTGGGGATACGGTCGACCGTCGGCCCCACGTGCGGCACGTTCCCATTCATGCTCTGTACAGAGCCGGGCCCCCGGAACAGCGCCGGTTGGTCGCCGCTGTAGCCACTCCAAGTAAGGCCTGAGCTCGTTCGGGGAGATCCCGGCGAGCGGAAATCGGCGCCAGTTTGCGACTGCGTTCCGTGCCCGCGTGGGGTAGCGCGCCGGGTCTTCCTCAAATGCTTGGAACAGTGGAGCACGAGGCTGCCGGTAGAACGAGAACAGCCATCCCTCGGGCCGCTCGCTCAACGCCACTGCACCGGCATTCCCGAACTGTGGATGCTCCAGCAGGCTTCGCGCGGGAGAACCAGGGGGTAACGAGCGCAGGTAGTCGAGCCAGTCTCCCATTGTGGTCTCATACTTCGCTATCAGGTACCCCTCCTGCATGCAGGAGAGGTGAAGCGGCGAGCTCTGGTAGAACGACCGCACGGGTTCCGGATCGTTGCTACCGAGAAGAAAGCAACCAGGAGGGACATAGGCGTAGCCATCGGGGACCGCCGCGGCGACAGGTAAGTCGAGCGCCACAGACTCCTCAGCGCCTCCAGTCAGCAGCAATGGCAACACCACGGGCGCATACCCGAGGCGCGAAAGGCGCAATCGATACGACCCTTCCCTGAGATGGAGCCAGGCCGTCGGCGTTGGCTGGCGTCCAATCTTTGATACAGGTACGCTTCGCAGCGTCCCATTGGGGTCTCGCCGGTACTCCTCCACCTCCAAGATCGCCCCCTCGGGCGTGGTGACCACCCTCAGCTTGCCGGTCGACGGCACGAGAGCCCGCCAAGCCGGGTCCTCATAGCGATCCTGGAGGCGCCGGACGTTCTCGGCTCCTCGTCCTTCCGGATGAAAGCACTTGGCCAGTTGCAGGCGTTCATACGTCAATTCCCTGTGGGCCTGACGCGCCGCGATGCCCCGGATGCTCTGATCCCGGGCCTTCTCGATGGACTCTTCGGCGATTGAGTACCTGGCTTCAGCCTCGGTCCGTCTGGCAAGGGCCTGCGTCCACTGTGTTTCAGCCTCATTCCAGTGGACCTCGCGGTTGTTCTCGGGGACCGGTTCCTGGGTGTCGTAAAGCTCGAGCGCTTTCTTCCTCAGCGCGCATGCCGTCTCTCTGGAGGCGCGGCCCTGCCCGATCTCCTCGGCCGCTGTCCCGAGCAGAGCGTCGACCGACCGATTATTCAAGTACAGGAGAACAGCGGCGATCGCCGCAACGGCGGCGGCAACTTGCAGAGCGATCAATCGCCGGCGCAGCCGGCGAAGCCGGAGCGCGGCCCGGGAGGCAAGAACGAAGGCGTGCTCGTTGACGCCCAGCTCGGCCAGCTCCAGCACCTGGGCCTCCTGGACTTGGCGCTCTTGCCAGAGACCCTCCCGGGTCCGTCCCAGTCGTTCCCACTCGGCGGCCGCGACCTGCACCCGGTGTCGGAGCGCCCGGTGGCCGATATCCTCGTCCAGCCAGCCGCGCAGCGTCTCCCACTGCCCGATCAGCGAGTCGTGCGCGATCTCGTAGCTCGGCTGCCTCGTCACGGTCCGCACGTGGAGCAAGCGCCCCTTCACCAGCGCGCGCACCGCGGTGCTGGTGCCGTCCGGGGAGGGCGCCAGCTCGTCCTCGCGCCGTGCGACGCGCGTGCCGTCCGGCGTCACCAGCTGGAGCAGGAGGTGACGGGCCGCGCGCCGCTGAGGCTCGCCCAGGCCCGCCAGGACCTCGTCGGCATGCCGGGACAAGGCTCCGGCCACGCCGCCCATCTCCTCCAGCGCCTGTCGGGTGATCCGGCCCTGCACCTTCTGGCGGCGCTCCCAGAGCTCGGCCAGGGCAAACTGCAACAGGGGCAACCCCCCCTCTCCGCGGGCCGCGGACTGGACGAGCTCCTCGATCAGGTCATCGGACTCGAAGACGACGCCGTGACTTCGCGCGGGGCGGGTGATCGCGTCGCGCACGCCGTCCGCCGTCATGGGGCGCAGCAGGTAGAGCGCTCGCTCCACCTCCTCCCCCAGGCCGGGCAGCGCGCTCACCCGGGTCAGGAAGTCGCCGCGGACCGCGAGGAGCACTCGCACCCCCGGGCTCGGCAGGGCCAGCTCGCCCAGGATGGCGGTGAGCGCCGCCGCCTGGGATGGCTCGCTGATGGTCACCAGCTCCTCGAGCTGGTCAATGAACAGGAGCAGGCCGCGCCGTTCCCGGTACCGTTCCCGGAGCATCTCGCCCAGCCGGGCCGGCTCCGCACCGAGCGCGGTCCGGATCTCCTCTTCGCTCCGGCCCAGGACGGGGGCGAGGGCGGCACCGAGGGCGTCCAGCGGGCGGCGTGACGGCACCAGCGCCAGCGCGGCGAATTCGCGCCTCGGGTCGAGCTCGCCGCACGTCGCCTGGGGCAGCACTCCGGCGCAGCAGAGCGAGGACTTGCCCACCCCCGAGTCCCCGGCTACCAGCACCACCGGCAGGCGCCGGAGCCGCTCCATGACCGCCCGGACCTCCTCGTCGCGCCCGAAGAAGACGCTCCGGTGCTCGGCCTCGAACGGCGCCAGCCCGCGGTAGGGATTGCCGGCGCGCAGCGGCGCCGGGACGTGCCTGGCGCTCAGCTCCTCCAGCGACTCCCTCAGCAGCTGCGAGCTGGCGTAGCGCTCCGCCGGATCCGCGGCCAGGCAACGCTCGATCAGGGCCGCGAAGTCAGGGTCGATCCCGGCGACGAGCCTGCCCAGCCCTCCTCCACTGACCGGATGGACCCCGACCACCAGCTCGCGGAGCATCAGGCCCAGCGAGTACAGGTCGCTCCTGGCCGTGGCGCGGGCTCCGCGCTTCCCCAGCTCCGGCGCCATGTAGCGCGGGGTCCCGGCCCTGGTTCGCGCTCCCAGAGAGGGGTCCTGGGGGTCGATCGGCTCGGCCAGACCGAAGTCGAGCAGCTTCACCTCGCCGTCCTCGTCGGCGATCAGCGCATTGGAGGGCTTGAGGTCCCGATGGAGCAGGCCGTGGCCATGCACCGCCGCCAGCCCGCGCGCCAGGCCGAGGCCGAGCGAGAGGGCCTCTCGCCAGGGGACGGGCTTGGAGAGCCTGGCCAGGGTCTTGCCGGCGACGTACTCGGAGACGATGTACGGGCGCCCGTCGACCTCCCCGGTGCGATAGACGGTGACCACGTTGGGGTGCTTCAGGCGGGCCATGGCGCGCGCCTCGTTCCAGAGGCGCTCGCGAGCGCCCGGCCCCGGCGCAGGCGAGGCGATGAGCTTCACCGCCACCAGGCGGTCGAGCGAGATGTCGTGGGCGAGATACACGACGCCCATCGCACCGCGACCCAGCTCGCGCTGGCGGCGGAGCCCGTCGAACTCCGCCGGTGGCGTCCAGGCCGCGGCAGGGTCGGAGCCAGCGGCCGGCGGGGCCTCCTGGATCGGCACGGAGCCGGGCTCATCCAGGGTGAAGCCGACGCGGATCAGGAGCGCCCAGCAGTCGGGGCACTGGGGAGCGTGACGGAGCGCCGCCGATCGCTCCTCGACCGAGAGCTCATCGTCGATCAGCAGGGCGAGCGTCTCGTCGGTCAGGCATTCGTACGCGGGGGCGGCGCCCTGCCCTGAACGCGATGGGGAGGGCGGAGTCATGAGCGCACCTTATCAACGGCCTGGGTCCGGCTCGTGGTCCGCTCCCAGGGTTGCCGGGGCGGACGCTCGCCGTATCCTGTGCCTCGATGCCGCCGCCATCCGATCTCGCTTCCATTTTTCGCGCGCACGTGAAGGCCGGCCTCGCGCTGCCCGAAGCGGAGGTACTGGAGCCGCTGCTGCGCCGCGCCTGCGAGACGGCCATCGCGCGGTGGCCGGACGTGGCCCTCTCCGCCGAAGAGTACGTGCGACACCTGGCCAGGAAGCTTCAGGGAATCAGGAGAGGTGAGACGGTCGAGCAGACCCTCCGGCGAGCTCACCATGACCAGCTCTACCTGGCCTGTGCCTGCGTCGAGGAGGTGCCGGAGGCGGTCAAGCTCTTCGAGCAGGAGTTCATGGCAAAGCTTCCCGGCCTGCTCACTTCCCTCCCGTACGATCTCGTCCAGGACACCTGCCAGAAGCTCCGGGAGTTTCTCCTCATCCGCCCGGCCGGCGGGAGCCCCGGAATCGATGGATATGGCGGGCGTGGCACCCTGATGAACTGGCTCCGCGTTTCCGCTGTGCGGGATACCGTCAGACGAAGCGGCCTGAAGCACATGCTTCCAATGGATGCCGTGCCCGCGCTCGTCGAGAAGCTCCCGGCCCCGGGTACCAGTCCGGAGCTGGAGCTCATCAGGCGCGACATGCAGGAAGCGTTCGAACCCTGCCTGCGTGCGGCCCTGGCGACCCTCGCCGACGACGAGTACGTCCTTCTGCGACTCCACTTCGAGGGTGGGCTCAGCACGGTGGCCATCGCTGCGTTCTACGGCGTGGCCCAGCCGACCATCTCCCGCCACCTTCAGAGCGTTCGCCAGACAGTGCTCGAGGCGACCGGGCGTTGCCTCAAGGAGCGCCTGAAGCTCACCAGCGGTGAGCTCGAGAGCTACCTGGCGGCCATGGGCAGTCAGCTGGACATCAGCATGAGCAAGATCTTCGAGGACGAGGACTCCAGCCCTGCCGAAGGCCCGGACCAGGACGCTTGACCGACGACGAGCGATTCCGAGATGAAGCCTGGCAATGATTCGTGACCTCCTCACCTAGGGAGGATCCTGGACGCCAGGCTATGCAGCATTCGCCGTGAAGCTCCGGAGCCGGCTCAGTACCGGCACTCCGGGTTCGGGCAGTACTGCCCGGAGGCGCACTCGCTGGTGTCCCGGCACTGGCACTGGTTCGAGGCGGGCTGGCAGCGCTGTCCCCACGGGCAGTTCTGGTCCCCGCTGCAGGTGCACCGCCCGGCGTACGCGTTGTATGGCTGGCAGGTGAAGCCCGCCCCGCAGGTGGTCCCGCACCCGCCGCAGTTGGCGGTGTCGTTCGTCACGTTCTTGCAGAAGGTGGAGCTGGGCGAACCGGTGCCGCAGCAGATGACGCCGACGCTGCCGCCGCACTGCCGGTGGAGGCAATACGACTCCGCGCAGTCCGTCAGCCCGTCGCAGTCGTTGTCCACGCCGTCGGCGCAGCTCGTCTCCGGGCAGGTGCAGGGGAGGGCGCGGCAGTTCGGGTCGTTGCAGTCGACCAGCCCGTCGCAGTCGTTGTCGGAGCTGTCGTTGCAGATGGTCTCCGTGGGCTGGCGCGGGCCGTTGGCTCCCCCGGAGCAGGTGCAGGTCCCGCCCCCGCACACCCGTCCGTTGGTGCCGCACTGCTGTCCAGCGCAGTCCGGGTCCGCGCAGTTGGCGAAGGTGTCGCCGTCGTCGTCCGCGAGGTTGTTGCAGATGGTCTCCACCTCGCGGCGCTCGGAGCAGATGCAGCCGACCCCGCAGCTCCGCCCCGCGCAGTCCAGGTCCAGGCAGTCCGCGTTGGCGTCGTTGTCGTTGTCGGCGCCGTCGTTGCAGATGGTCTCGGTGGCCGAGGGGCTGGTGCTCAGGCACACGCAGCCGCTGCCGCACGGGTGGCCCAGGCAGTCGGCGTCCCGGCAGTCGGCGTTCCCGTCCGGCACCAGCACGATGCCGCCCAGGCCGTCCGGGCAGTAGTCATCGTCCGCCCCACCCGAGCAGACCTGCTCCACGCAGCTGGTGTAGGCGTAGCAGGGACAATCCGGATCGCCGCAGTCGGCGGCGCCGTCGCCATCGTTGTTCACGCCGTCCGAGCAGTTGATCTCGTACCGTGCGCCGCCGGGTCCGCAGGTGCACCCACCACCGCAGGACGTCTGGCCCACGCAGTCCGGGTCCGCGCAGTCGGCCCCCTGGTTGCCGTCGTTGTCGACCGCATCATCGCAGCTCGTCTCCACCCTGGTGGTGCCGTTGCAGACGCAGCCGGCGCCGCACGAGCGCCCGCTGCAATTGGGATCCGCGCAGTCGGGGCCCTCGTTGCCGTCGTTGTCGAGGTTGTCCGAGCAGATGGTCTCCACCTTGGCGCCGCCGTTACAGGCGCAGCCGGTGCCGCAGGAGCGGGCGTTGCAGTCGGAGTCCAGGCAGTCGGCGGCGTTGTCGCCGTCGTCGTCGGTGTTGTTGTTGCAGGTCCACTCGTACGCGCTGGGCGTCACGCAGCGGCAGCCGGTGCCGCAGACCGCGCCCAGGCAGTCCGGGTCCTGGCAGTCCGCCAGCCCGTCGCAGTCGTCGTCCGCGCCGTTGGTGCAGGCGGTCTCCCGCCCGGCCCCGCCGTCCGTCACCGCGCCGCACGAGCACCCGCCGCCCTGGCAGGTGCGCCCGGTCCCGCAGCTCTGGCCGGCGCAGTCCGGGTCCTGGCAGTCCACCTGCCCGTCGCAGTCGTCGTCCGTGTTGTTGGTGCAGCTGGTCTCCGAGCCGGACCCCGTTCCGCCGTCCACGCAGCGGCACTGCCCGCCCGAGCACGCCTTCGCCCCCGCGGCGCAGCTCACCCCGTCGCAGTCCTGGTCCTGGCAGTCGGCCAGCGCGTCGCAGTCGTCGTCCTGCCCGTTGGTGCAGCTCTCCGGCGACCCCACGCACCCGCCGTCGCCGCCGTCCGGCTCCCCGCCGTCGCCGCCGTCCGGACCGCCGTCGGGGCCACCGTCGGGACCGGAGGCCTGCTGGCAGAGGAAGTTCACGCAGCTGTAGCCGGGGGCGCAGTCCTCCGGCACCTCGCAGGCGAACGGGATATCGCCGATGCCCGTACAGGTGCAGGCAACCACGGTGGCCAGGACCGCGGATGCCACGAGGAATCCGAACCGCATCGGGCGGAGTCTAGGCCGAGGGCCCACCTCTCCAGAAGCCCCCAGGCTCAGCGGCCTTCCAGGTCGCGGCGCGTCAGAACCGCCAGCGGATGTCCACCCGCAGCCCCGCCGGCGCCCGCGGCTGCCCGGCGCCGGGGCCCGCGGCCGGGGACTTCTCCGGTTCGATGAACCACAGGGCCACCCCGGCGCCGCCCAGGACGCCGCCGGCGGCGAACAGGACGTCGGCGATGACGGCGCTGCCGTTCGCCTCTTCCACCATCCTCTGCGCCTGCGCCTGGGTCACGCTGTGCACCACGCCCTCCGCCCGCCAGGCCTCGATCTGCGGGCCGATCTGCGCGGCGCGGGCGCCGAAGTACGCCCCCACCGCGGTGGCCACCACCGCGGCCCCACCCGCCGCCAGCGAGAACGGCCGGTACCCGCCCAGGTCCAGCCCCGGCCCGGAGGAGACCGCGGAGTCCGCCGCGGTCGGGGCGCGGAGGACGATGGGCTTCTCCCGCGAGCCGATCACCGCCAGCTGCCCCTCGTGCTCGCCCAGCAGCTCCGCCCAGAAGGAGACGGTCGCCACCCCGGCCGGCGCGGACGCCCGGCCCTCCGTCACCGGGACCACCGACTCCTTCCACGGCCCGTCGCCCGGGCGCAGCCACAGCCGCACCTTCCGCGCCAGCGAGAGCGGATCCGCCACCTTCACCACCACCGTCTCCACCAGCCCGGGCTTGGCGCGCGCGGGCGCCACCTCGAAGCGCAGCGACCCGGTGGACGCCAGCGACGCCCTGGCCTGGTTGAACGGCGCGCGCTGCTCGGCGGAGTAGCTGGACTCGCTCAGCTGGAAGTCGGGGTCCAGCACCAGCAGCTGGCGGAAGAAATTGAGCGCGGACGCCTTCTGGTCCAGCGAGGCGGCGATCACGCCCTGCAGCTCGAGGATGCGGAGGATGGTCTTCCGGTCGTTCCGGGGCGTCTTGTGCGCCGTCAGCAGCGCCAGCGCCGCGCCCTCGTAGTCCAGGTCGTCCAGCAGCTTCTCCGCCTTGACCAGCTCCGGGTTCGACCACTTCGACGGAGCCGGCGCCGGGGCCGGGGCGGCCGGGGGCGGGCGCGGGGGGGGCTGGCGCGCCGGTGCCGCCGCGAGCCCCAGGGCGATGAGGCCGGCCCAGATCACTTCGGGAGCGCCTTTCGCGGGATGTCCGCCTCCACGAACACATTGAGCAGCTCGCCGTCGATCTGCCCCCGGGCCGATTCATCCTTGAGGATGTCCAGTGCCTTCTCGCGCTCCACCGCCTTCTTGTACGGCCGGTCCGAGGCGGTGAGCGCGTCGTAGATGTCGGAGATGGCCATCATCTTCGACTGGACGGGGATCTCCACCGCGGCGATCTTGCGCGGGTACCCCTTGCCGTTGAGCTTCTCGTGGTGGGCATAGGCGATCTCCGGCACCCTCCGAAGGTCGCGCGTCCACGGAATCTGCGAGAGGAACTTGTAGGTGTGGGTGACGTGCGATTCGATCTCCTCCCGCTCCTCCTGGGAGAGCGAGCCCCTGGGGATGGAGAGCAGCTTCACCTCGTGCTCGGTGAGCAGCGGCAGCGCCTGATTGAAGGCGTCCTGGTAGCCGATCTTCGAGAAGGAGGAGAGGCGTTCGAACCCGCCCTGGGCGAGCACGGTGGGCCGGTTGCAGGCGAGGATGAACTCCATCACCTCGTCCAGCTCCCTGAGCGAGATCAGGAGCGCCGGCTCCTCCGTGCGCTCCAGCTCCGCCAGCGCCGGGGCGCCCTTCTGGCGGGCGACCTCCAGGCGGCGGCGCAGGCTCTGCAGCTCGCGGTCCTTGCGCGCGAGCTGGAAGCGCGCCCGCAGCGCGTCCAGTTCGTGCGGGTAGAGCTTGTCCGCCTTCACCAGCACCGGCTCGCGCACCCCGACCTTGCCGAAGTCGTGCAGCAGCGAGGCGTAGCGGATCTCCTTCACCTGGTCGTAGCTGAACCTGGTGCCCGCGTAGGGTCCGGTGGAGAGGTGCTCGGTGGCGCGGGCCAGCTCCACGGTGAGCGAGGCCACCCGCCCCGAGTGGCCGGCGGTGGTGGGGTCCCGCGACTCGATGGCCACCACCGAGGCGGAGACGAAGCCCTCGAAGAGCTTGTTGATCTCCTCGTGGAGGAGCGCGTTCTCGACCGCGGAGGCCGCCTGGCCGCCCAGGGCCAAAAGCAGCTCCTCATCCTCGCTGTTGAAGGTGCCCTGCTTCCTGTTGAGCGCCTGGATGACGCCCACCACCTCGCCGTTGGCGTCCCGCATGGGGACCGCCAGGATGGTGTGCGTCCTGTACCCGGTCTTGTCGTCGAAGAAGCGGTTGAAGCGTTCGTCCTGGTACGCGTCTTCGATGTTGATGACCGTCCCGGTCTGCGCCACCGTTCCGGCGATGCCGCTGCCCACCGGGAGCCGGATCTCGTCCTTGGCGCCCTGGGCCACCTTGCTCCACAGCTCCTTGCGCTCCCGGTCCAGGATGAAGATCGAACAGCGGTCCGCGGAGACCACGTTCGCCGCGTGGTTGAGGATGAGGGGGAGCAGGTTGTCCAGGTCCCGCTCGGCGGCCATCTGCTTGGCCACGTCCAGGATGGACTGGAGCTTCTTCACGCGGCCGGCGAGGTCCTGCGGGCCGGTGGCGGCTGATGGTGGCGGCGGCGGGCTCACGGCGCTGCTTTTACCACGCCCGGCGGCGGTCCCGTTCTCCGGAGGCCGCTGTGCGGGCTGACCGGCGGGCCATGGCGGGGGTGGCGCTGGCGGCGGCGCTGGCGCTGGGGTGCGGCCTGCGCCTGTTCCTCCACATGGAGCCGCGCCAGCTGGGGCCCACCGCCTGGGCGTACCTGGGCGGAGG
>Ga0075421_100002543_pt1 | contig 21799 bp, 18 predicted proteins | sample SoiMetdeltSBSDD5_FD_75292 | JGI IMG/M metagenome (GOLD analysis project Ga0075421, IMG submission 75292) | Bulk soil microbial communities from a Populus tree surrounding site in Tennessee, USA - Soil MetaG P. deltoides SBSDD5 | ecosystem: Environmental > Terrestrial > Soil > Tree plantation...
GGCCCCGGTGAAGGTGGTTTGGGGCGAGCAAGACCTCTACATCAAGAAGGAGATGGGAGCCGAGTTCGCCGCAAGGATCAACGCTGAACTCACCCTTCTTCCCGGCATTGGACACTACCCTCACCTTCAAGGTCCGAAGCAGGCCATCGCTGAGGGTCGTGCCTCGTTCCGATGATGGCGCTGGCACAAGTGTGCCGATCGGCAAGGCCACTCTCATAGAGGGAAACCCCGGGAGTGAGCCACACGCAGCGCTGGAGTCCTCTTGGGCTTGGGTGAGGGTGCTCTTCTGCTGCAGGCCCCCCGGGGGGCACGCCAGGCTTTTGCGATGCACCTCTAGTCCCGATCAGAATTGCCTACGCGGTGGGCTTCACGACCTTGTCTCCGCTACGCTTCCAGCCCTGACGACCAGAAACGAGAATACGCACGTCACCCCTCCCTTTCCAGGGTTCCCCCTGATCCGTTCCTCGCAACGCCGGTCGTATCCGGGAGGTACCATGGCTCGATTGGGACGGGCCCAGACGGCGTCTCTTCCCCTTTCGGCATTCGGTAGGGAAGTGCCGTGATGCTGACGCATCCGAACTACGATGCCCTCCTGGTTGGCTCCCCGCTGCGGCAGCGGGGCGTCTGCATCGTGATCAGTGCGACGCTCCTTGTCGTGCTGGCTTTCGCAACGCTCATTCAGCTGGGCGTGCTTGCCAGCATGCGCCCGGACACGGCAAGCGTGTTCCTCAGGGCGCTCGCGCTCTCAAGCCTTCTCTCTGTTGTACCGCTCGCCATACTTTGGTTCCTCGATCGTCGGGAGCGTGAGACTCCGTGGCTGTTCGCCGCGGCGTTCCTTTGGGGCGGGTGCATCGCCACCGCCCTCGCCTTGCCGTTCAACAGCGCGTTCTTCCAGTTGGTTGACGCTTGGGTCGCACAGCACCCAGCGATCATGCTGGCTCTGGGGCCGGATGCGGTGATGATGCTGGCGGCGCCGGTTTCGGCGCCGATCGTCGAGGAGAGCGCCAAAGCGATCGGCGTGCTGGTGATCTTCTGGTTGCTGCGCGCCGAGTTCGACAACATGCGCGACGGCATCGTGTACGGGGCGCTGGTCGGCGTCGGGTTCAATTGGTCCGAGGCGGCGCTGTACGTGGCGCAGAGCTACGATGAGACCGGCGTGGCTCCGTACGGCTTTCAGCTCGGCGGCCGATATGCGCTGTTCGGGCTCGGTGGGCACGCCCTGTTCACCGGGGTGTTCGGGGCAAGTCTCGGGCTCGCGCTTCAGACCAAGCACAGGTGGCTGCGGCTCCTCGCACCGATTGTTGGGATCATGCTAGCGATCGCGGCGCACATGCTGAACAATGCTTTGCCATTGCTCGTCGCGCTGTCGGGCGAGCCTCCGGAGGAGCGTGAGGCTGCCGATGGCGTGGGGTTCCTCGGTGCATTCCTGAGCGGCAGTCTGAGCCAGCTGGCGATTTTCCTGCCGTTTGTGGTGATCGCGACGGTTGCATTGTGGCGAAGTGGCGTGTGGGAACGGCGAGTCATCCGTGAAGAGCTGGCCGGGGAAGTCGGGCGCGCGTTGACGCCCGGCGAGTATCAAGAGATCGTTCGTGATCGCCTCTTTCGCACGCGCCGAATCAACGGCGTGCGGCGGCGCGTATCGGCGGCGCTCGTCAACGCACAGCACGAGCTGGCGTTTCGCAAGCGGCGCGTCAAAGACAATGGCGAGGACCCCGAGCAGGATGGCTTGGTGGGCGCCTGGCGGCAAGAGATCCTGCGCCTGCGGACAAGCATGCATACGTGAAGCACGCCGAGTCGGGCTAGCTTCCCAATCGCAACGTCAAACCAGGCTGGTCGGCGCCGCCCTCGCGGACGACAGACTGCAGCAGGGGCGCTGACGAAGGGTCGACATTCAAGCGGGCGATCATGCGCAGACAATCTGCCTCCGACGGATAGGGCGGAAGGAAGTCGGCGGAGCGAACCATCGAGCTGAGGAGAGCCCCATGGATGCGACCTGCGATGCGGCTTTTGGATGTGGCGAAGCGGTTGCGGGAGAGCTTCCCCAATCTCGCCGACCTCAGGGACGAGGCCGAGGACGACGTGCTCGCCCACATGAGCTTCCCCAAGGAGCATTGTACCCAGATCCACTCCACCAATCCGCTGGAGCGCCTCAACGGCGAGATCAAGCGGCGCACCGACGTGGTAGCGATCTTCCCCAACGAGGCCGCCATCGTGCGCCTGGTCGGCGCCCTGCTCCTCGAACAGGACGATGAATGGCCGTGCAGCGCCGCTACATGAGCCTGGAAACCCTCGAGGGATTGAGCGATGATCCACAGGCCAAGCCGAGGCGCATCGCAGCGGCTTGCGCCACGGCCCGAGCCAGATTCGAGCTCAGGCCATGACCGGCGCTCTTACACCACCGCCAGGGACACGACCTAATCTGTTGCGCTCGGTGCCAACCCAAAGGGTGATTGTGAGGCGCGAGGAGCGGACGTACGACCCTGAAGAGGCATTGAACTCTAGGCAATCGCAATGCGATGATCTTACCGCTACCAGGGGAGTCGCAGCTGATGAACGGCATGTCCTTCGAGACGGCACTTAGCAGTCATGTGGACCAGATGCTCGACGCCTGCATCAAATGTGGCAAGTGCGTCGACATTTGCCCGAGCGTCCAGCCGGCCGGCATAGCTAACGTCAGTCCGCAGGATGTCATTGCCGGTGTCCTCGATATCGTGCGAACCGGCGACGGTCCCGACGCCTCCCGCAAGTGGGCTACCGCCTGCATGCTGAGCGGCGAGTGCATCAAAGCGTGCGATTACGGCGTCAACCCGCGATTTCTGCTGGCGATGGCGCGCGTCGCGATGTCGAAGCGCATGAGCGGATTGCCTGAGCGGCGGCGCGACGGCGTGCTGAAATACCGGAGCACGAGCCAGGACGTCGCCGTCCTCTCGCGCCTGCAGCTCGCAGCCGCAGAGTTGGAACGGCTGGGACAGGGGGCTGCATCGGTAGCGAAGCCGAGCGAGCCGCCCGATTTCGTATTTTACACCGGGTGCAACGTGCTCAAGACGCCGCACATCGCGCTCCTTGCTCTCGACATAATGGACACGCTGGGCATCAGCTACCAGGTGATGGGCGGACCGAGCCATTGCTGCGGCATCCTGCAGATGCGCGCGGGCGATGTGGAAATGTCCGGCCGCATGGGGTCGACCTCGATCGAGAAGATGTCGCACAGTAAATCGGGGCAGGTGCTGTCCTGGTGCCCAAGCTGCTATGTCCAGTTCACCGAGACGACGCTGCCGACGCTCGAGAGGCAGCGCGGTGCGCGACCCTTCGAGGTGACGCCCTTCATCCGCTTCTTGCGGGCCCGACTCGATGATCTGAAGCCGCACCTGCAGCAACGGGTCGAGTTGCGCGTCGCACTTCACAAGCACCCCGGCGTCGCCGGCGTCATGGAGGCCGCCACCGATCTCCTGCAAGCGGTTCCCGGCGTGACGTTGGTGGATCTCAATCAGCCGGCCGTCGGCCTGCAGAGTGTCAACCTCGCTGTGCTTCCGGACTACCGGCGCAAGTTGGAGCTCAGCGAGCTCGAGGCCGCGCGCGATGCAGGCGTCGAGATGTTGGTGGCAGTGTACCATTCCGATCATCGCGCCCTGTGCGCGCATGAGCGCGACTGGCCGTTCGGTATCGTCAACCTTCTCGAAATCGTTGGCCAGAGCATGGGCCTGTATAGGCATGATCGCTTCAAGGAGCTGAAGATCATGCAGGATGCGGATCTGATCGTTGCGGAGTGCCGCGACTTGATCGCCGAGCATGCGATTGACCCAGAGTTGGCGCGCCACGTGGTGGCCAAGGCTATGCTCGGGGAGCAGCCGCTTGCCTTAGTCGGCGGACGTGCCCCACTCGAAGAAGCCTAGAATGTGCGGTTCGCCGCTTCACGGGATTTGCAATGCCTATTCTCAATTCGACGCTTGGGTATGGCGCCCTGACCAAGCTCTTTCATTGGCTGATCGTACTCCTATTCGCGTTGCAGTATCTGTCGGCGACGATCATGCTTCGAACGCCTGCCGAGGCGACGACGCTCGGTATGGACCAAGCCACCTATTACAACTGGCACAAGTCGCTCGGGCTCGTGGCACTGGCCGTGGCTGTGGCACGTCTCCTAAACCGCAGGACAGGCACGTTGCCGCCGTGGGCACCAACGCTCACCGTGCTCGAGCAGATGATCATCCATCGCACAGAGCAGCTCCTCTATGCCGCGATGTTCATCATGCCGGTCAGCGGCTTTCTCTACGTAATGGCTGGCGGCTATGGCGTCCGCCTCTTCGGCCTCTTCGAGCTTCCCAATCCTATCCCCTCTTCGCCCTTGCTGGCCTCGGTTGCCAATTGGGTGCATGTAGCGAGCGCAATACTGCTCCTGCTGCCGCTTGGGACCCATCTGGGCCTCGTAGTCGGCCATCACTTTGGATTGAAAGACCGACTCGTCAACCGCATGCTTCCTGTCAGGTCATCGCCTCCTGAGAACGGATAGCGCGAACTGCATACGTGGGCTGGGCCGCTTTGGCACCTCGCTGCCGGGCAGAGGTCATCATCCACAAACAGGTGGGTATTGGTCCATCCCATGGCCGCGGGGAGGGCGGTTGCCGCTCGACGTCGGTGACCCACACTGGGACCTGCGGCTAGTAGGGGGCGACCCGTCCTTTAGGGCTGGCGGTGCTGCCGCGCGGGACCAGCTCGAACGGCAGCGTCTGAAACGCGACGTGAGGTCGGCCCTCCAGGCGCGCGATGAGCTGCTCGGCTGCCGCGCGGCCGATCTCCACGATGGGCGTGCGGATGCTCGTCAGCGGCGGCGTCTGGGTTGCACCGAGATCGGTGTTGTCGACACCCGTGATGGAAATCTCGCCGGGGATCGGCACGCCCTGCTCGCGGCACGCCATCATGGCGCCGACCGCAAAGACGTCGTTCGTCGCAACAACAGCTGTCGGCCGCTCCCTCGTCTGCAGCATGTCGCGCATCATTTCCGCCGCGGCGGCCAGATCGATTGAACCGTAGCGGACAAGGCGCTCGTCGAGCTCGAGGCCTGCCTGGGCGAGAGCCGCGCGCATGCCGGCACCACGCTCGGTTGCGCGGTCGTTGCCCTCGGTGACGGCGCTCAGCAAACCGAAGCGGCGATGGCCGAGCCCGATCAGATGACGCGTCATCTCGAACGTGGCCGCGCGATTGTCGAACCCGATGCTCGGATGCCGCCGCATCGGGTCGACTCCCCATGTCAGCACGTACGGCCGGCCGTGATCCTCCAGCAGCGCGAACAATGCGGGGTCATGATCGACGCCGACGAACACCAGGGCATCAACTCCGCGTCCCAGGAGCAGCTCGGTGATGCGCAGCTCGGCTTTGAGGTCGTAATGATGCTCAGCGACGACCAGAGAGAAGCCCTTGCTGTCCAGGACGGCCTGCATGGCACTCGTCGTGCGTGCGTACAGCGCGTAGCTGAAGGAGGGCACAACCGCGCCGATCATCCGGCTGCGATGACTGCGGAGAGCCCGCGCGGCGCCGTGCGGCACGTAGCGCAGCTTGACCACGGCCTCGTTCACGAGGCGCCGGGTCTCGGCATCGACACGGTCGGGCGAGTTCAGCACGCGGGACACGGTGGCCGTCGATACGCCGGCAAGCTGTGCCACGTCCTTCGCGCTCGGGCGCTGCACACTCCCGTAGGCGGCATGCGATCGCTTTCGCTCAACCACCATCGAACGAGCCTCTATGTATTCGATTGCATCTGAAGGCCAGCAAGGGAGCGTGCGATCCTGAGAGCAGGTAATAACATACGCAACAAAATGAATTTGTACAGCGGAGCATCGCCTGCTACGATTCATGTAATCGAATACATGAGACGGGATGCGGCTGCCCGCACACCTGTCTGTCCTTGCGTGCCACGGCAGGAGGAAACCGCCATGACAAGAGAACCCCGCGACAGGCAAGTCCCATCCCGTCCCCACCGCCGCGACGTGCTGCGCTATGGCGCTGGCCTCGCCGCTGCCGGGGTCATCGGCGGAAATTTCGCGCCCTCGGCGTTTGCACAGGCTGACGATCTCGCTCCCTACAAGTCCGCCAAGGTGAACTGGCGGCAGGCCGAGGGCGAGCAGATCACCGTCGCCGTCATCCCGGCGAGCTATTTCAAGAACCTGATCTCGCTGCAGCCGCAGTTCGAAGCTCTGACCGGGGTCAAGCTGCGCTTCGAGGAGGTTCCGCCGGGGCAAATCCGCCAGAAGGCGATGCTGGATCTGTCATCCAAGACGGCGACGTACGCCACCCACGCCGCCGATCCCATGTACTATCCGCTCTACGTCTCCAACAAGTGGACGGAGCCGCTCGACAAATATCTCGGCGACAGCTCGCTCACCGATGCCAGCTGGTTCAACTACGACGACATCATCAAGGCTTGGCGCGAGGCGGACTCGGTTGACGACAAGCCCTACGGCATCCCCTACGACGGCGAGGTGACAGTCCAGGTCTACCGTAAGGACCTCTACGCGGCCAAAGGCCTGAAGCCCGCCGACACTCTCGATCAACTGGTGGCAAACGCAAAGGCGCTCACCGACGCCGGCGCGCGCGTTCACGGCCTTGCGCTGCGCGGTTTCGCCGGCGCCGGTCAGAACATGTACATCTACCCGTCGATCTTCCGCAGCTTCGGCGGCAATTGGGGCTCCGGCGCGAACATCACGGTGAACTCGCAGGAGGCTGTTGCGGCGTTGACCTGGTATGTCGAGACGTTGTCTCAGTATGCGCCGCCGGCCGTTCGCAACTGGAACTGGCCGGATATCGCGGATGCGTTCTCGCAGGGTACGATCGCAACCTACATCGATGCGCACTCGTCTGCGGCCGTCGTCATCAACCCCGAGAAGTCCAAGGTCGTGGGCAAGGTCGCCTATGCCCGATGGCCCAAAGGACCGAGCGGGAAGCGCGTCACGTCGATCTGGAACTGGGGCTTCCCGATCAATGCGGCGCTATCCGAAAAGGCCAAGAAAGCCACGTGGCTGTTCATCACGTGGGCCGCGTCGGCCGAGACGCAGGCGCGCACCTCCTGGAAGTTCGCCGGTCCCGCCAAGCGCTCTGGCATCAACCGCATGTCGCTCTGGCGCTCCGCGGAGTTCGCGGGTGCGATGAAGGACGCTGGCGACAACTTCATTCCGGCGGCACTTGAGTCGCTGGATCAGGACACCGACGTGGATTGGCGTCCGCGCGTGCCGCAGTGGCCTGCGATCGGCGACACGATGGCGACCGCGATCCAGGCGGCTCTCGTCGGCCAGAAGAAGCCCAAGGAGGCGCTCGACGAGGCGCAGGCCCGCATCCAGCAGATCCTGAAGGGCTGATACGCAGCCATGTCGGCCGCGGCAACGGCGCCACCGCTCGAGGTGCAGGAGCGACGCTTTGCGCTGGCACTCTTCGTGCCGGCGCTCGCGCTGCTGCTCCTGACGACGACGGTGCCGCTGGTCTATCTCGTGTGGACGAGCCTTTTCCGTCTGGATCTCGGCATGCCATGGCTGTCCGGCTTTGCCGGGCTCGGCAACTACGTGAAGATGGGCAGCGATCCGCGCTTCTGGAACTCGCTGCTCCTCACCTTCATTTACACCGGTTCCACGGTGGTCCTGCAGGTCGTCATCGGCTTGTCGCTCGCGCTGCTGGTGATGCAATTCCCCAAGGGGCAGGGCATCCTGCGCATCGCGGCGATCCTGCCGATCGTGCTCGCTCCCGTCGTGGTCGGGCTGTTCTGGCGTACCCTCGTGCTCGCACCGGACTTCGGCCTGGTTGATCTGGTCACGGTGGCGCTGGGGCTGGGGAGCCACAACTGGCTGGGTGATCCGCAGCTCGCGTTGATCTCGGTCATCGCCATTCACACCTGGCAATGGACGCCGTTCGCCTTCCTCGTCCTGCTGGCCTCCCTGGCCACACTGCCGCCCGACATCTACGAGGCCGCACGCCTCGACCGGGCCGGGGCCTGGCAGCGGTTCCGCCACATCACGCTGCCTCTGATCAGGCCGGCCATTGTCATGGTGGTGATCCTGCGCATGATGACCGCGCTCTCCGCGTTCGCAGCGATCTTCGCGGCAACCGGCGGCGGGCCGGGTTCTGCAACCGAGATCCTGAACCTCTACGCGTATCGCACGTCCTTCAGCGAGCTCAACCTCGGCTACGGCGCCTCGCTGGCCGTCGTGCTGCTGTCGATCACACTCGCCACCTCGTATGTCATGTTCCGCTTGAGGCGCGCCCGCGCATGAGGTCCCGCTCTGGCATACGCCGCCTCGCGCTCGCGATGGTTGCCGGCTTCGGCCTCGCCGTCTGGGTGATGCCGATCGTGTGGGGGCTTCTCACGTCCTTCAAGACGGAGCGGGACGTCCTCGCCTACCCGCCCGTATGGCTCTTCAAGCCGACGCTCGACAATTACTACGAGGTGATCTTCGGCGCGACGTCCATCCTGCCGAACCTGATTTCCAGTCTCGTGATCACGATGTCGGCGACGCTCGTGACCATGGCGTTCGCCATACCTGCCGCCTACGCCCTGGCCCGCCTGCGTTTCCCTGCCAAGCAGGCCTCGGGCTTCTACGTGCTGGCCACGCAGATGCTGCCGCCGGTCGGGCTCATCATTCCCTACTATCTCGCCCTGCAACGGATCGGCGGCCTCGACACCTACAGCGGCCTCACGCTGATCTACCTGACGTTCTCGCTGCCCTTCGCCATCTGGCTGATGGTCTCCTACTTCGAGGACATACCCTACGAGATGGAGGAAGCAGCCCTGCTCGACCGCGCAGGCCGCTTGCGCACGCTCCTGTACGTGATCCTGCCGCAGGTCAGGGGCGGCATCGCCGTAACGGCGATCTTCGTGTTCCTCAACGCGTGGAACGAGTTCATGTTCGCTGTCGTGCTCGGCGGCAACCGCGTTCGCCCCGTCACCGTCGCGATGTTCAACTTCATCTCGGTCGAGCAGACGCAATGGTCGAAGCTCGCGGCAGCGGCCATGCTGGCGATGGCCCCCGTCATCATTATCGGCATCCTCGCACAGCGGCACATCGTGAAGGGGCTGACCTTCGGCGCGGTCAAGGGCGGCGGCAGGCGATGAGCGGTCCTGGCAGCGTGCAACTCGAAGGGGTGCTCAAGCGGCACGGGGAGACCACCGTGCTGCACGGCGTCGATCTCGCCATCCAGCCCGGGGAGTTCTTCGTGCTGCTCGGGCCTTCGGGCTCCGGCAAAACGACGACGCTGCGCATCCTGGCGGGCTTGGAGACCGTCAGCGCCGGCCGCGTGCTGATGGACGGCCAGGACGTTACGCATCGTGAGCCCGGCGCGCGCGACGTCGCCATGGTGTTCCAGAGCTACGCGCTCTATCCGCACATGACGGTCGCGAAGAACATCGGCTTCCCGCTGAAGATGATCGGCACGCCGGGGCACGAGATCGAGCGCCAGGTTGCCGAGGCAGCCGCGCGCGTGGACATCTCGCACCTGCTGGCGCGAAAGCCGGGCCAGCTCTCGGGCGGCCAGCAGCAGCGCTGCGCGCTGGCACGGGCCATCGTGCGCAAACCGCGGCTGTTCCTGCTCGACGAGCCGCTGTCGAACCTGGACGCGAAGCTCCGCCTGGAGACCCGCCTCGAGCTGCACGCGTTGCAGCGCGGCCTCGGAACCACGACCGTCTATGTGACGCACGACCAGGAAGAGGCGATGACCCTCGCCGACCGCATCGCCGTGTTCATGGAAGGCCGCATCGCCCAGGTGGGCACTCCGCGCGAAGTGTTTTCCAAGCCGATGACCATGGCTGTCGCCGGCTTCGTCGGCACGCCGCAGATGAACTTCATGCCTGGCACATGGGAGGGCGCGAGCATCACCGTCGATGGGCACGCTCTTCCTGTGGGTCGATCCGCGCCGGCTTCCCGCGACGTGGTGCTGGGTGTGCGGCCCAACGACCTGGTGTTGACGTCGAACGGGTTGCCAGCACGCGTTGAACGTGTCGAGGACCTGGGCGACAGCGCGATCGTCAGCGTCACGTCAGGCGGCAAACGCTTCAAGCTGAAAGGGCCTGCACAGCCGCATGTCAAGTCAGCCGACGACGTGTTCCTGAGCTTCGCGCCGGACATGGCCCACCTCTTCGATCCGCAGAGCGGTGCACGGCTTTGACAGTATCTCGACGCTATCACGCGACAGCAGGATGAACCGCACATGACGAAGAAAAAGCCGAACGTCGTCCTCATCCTCAACGACGACATGGGCTATTCCGATCTCGGCTGCTACGGCGGCGAGATCGATACGCCCAATCTCGACCGTCTGGCGCGCGACGGACTGCGCTTCTCGCAATTCTACAACACGGCCCGCTGCAGCCCCTCGCGCGCCTCGATGCTGACGGGGCTGCACCCGCATCAGACCGGGATCGGCATCCTCACCTACGACTCGGGGCCTGAAGGCTACGCCGGCAACCTCAACAAGCGTTGCGTGACGATCCCCCAGGCGCTGAAGACGAACGGCTACCGCACGTATATGAGCGGCAAGTGGCACGTTGCCAGCAACCTCAAGACGCCGACGGACACCTGGCCCCTGCAGCGCGGGTTCGATGAGTTCTACGGGACCATCATCGGAGCCGGCAGCTTCTATGACCCCAACACGCTGACGCGCGGCAACGACAACATCGAGCACGAGGCAAAGGCCGACAGCAGCTTCTTCTACACGGATGCCATCAGCGACCAGGCCGTGGCGTTCATCGAGAAGCATGCGCGCGAGCATCCCGATAGGCCGCACTTCACGTATGTCGCCTACACGGCGCCGCACTGGCCCCTGCACGCCCACGACGAGGACATCGCCAAGTACAAGGGCCGCTTCGACAAGGGTTGGGACAGGCTGCGCGAGGAGCGGCTCGACAAGCTCGTCGCGTGGGGCATCCTGAACAGGACTTGGAAGCTTTCACCTCGCGACCCCACCCAGCCGCCGTGGTCGGATGCCGAGCACAAGGCGTGGCTGCTCCGCTGCATGGAGGTCTACGCCGCGCAAGTCGACCGCATGGACCAGGGCATCGGGCGTATCCTCAAGGCGATCGAGAAGACGGGGGAGCTGGACAACACCATCATCATCTTCCTCGCCGACAACGGCGCATGCGCGGAGGACATCCCGGAGAACGTCACGATCGAGGAGCTGGTCGAGAAGCTGATGATTGCGCGCTCGCACACGCGCAGCGGCGAGCCGGTGCAGTTCGGCAACAACCCCGGCAGGATGCCGGGCCCCGAGAACACCTATCAAAGCTACGGTCAGGCCTGGGCCAACCTGTCGAATACGCCGTTCCGGCTCTACAAGCACTGGATCCACGAAGGCGGCATCTCCACCCCGCTCATCGTGCACTGGCCGGCAGGGATCAAGGACAAAGGCGCGATCCGCCACGCACCGGGCTACCTGCCCGACATCATGGCCACCATCCTCGACCTGACCGGCACGGCCTATCCCGCGACGTGGGAAGGCCAGGCGATCGAGCCGATCGAAGGCCAATCGCTCGCTCCCGTACTCGAGCGTGACGGCATGGACCGGCCGCCGATGTTCTGGGAGCACGAGGGGAACGCCGCAGTTCGCATTGGCAAGTGGAAGCTCGTGCGCAGCTATCCGGGGCCATGGGAGCTCTACGACATGGATGCCGATCGTACGGAGCTGAACGACATAGCAGCCAAACACCCGGATCGCGTTGCCGACATGGCACGCCAGTACGACGCCTGGGCCAAGCGCTGCGGCGTTCTTGACCGCGAGAAGGTCGTCGCGCTGATGAAGAGCCAGGGCGTCACGCGCGCGTTCTGGGAGAAGGACTAGGTATCGGATCGCATGGCGGCGTGCTGCACACCACAGCGTCAGGGAGCCGTGCAGGCGGGGGGCGGAGACGCCGTGGTGCTCCCAGCTCCGGGTGCGGTGCGGTTACAGAGCCTTGTCGCTATACCCGCCTGCGATTTTCTCATGGGCAGCGATGGCCCGGACGCTGTGCAGGGTGACGGCGAAGGACCGGTGCGTCGCGTGGCGCTGTCCGCATTCTCGATCGCGCCGGCCGCCGTCACCAATCGCGCGTTTGGCGATTTCGTGCGTGCAACGCGCTATGTGACGGAAGCTGAGCGCTCGGGGTTCTCGTTCGTCTTCTTTCTGCAGGCGAGCGCCGAGGTTCGCGCCAGCTCGCGCCAGGTCGCTGCGGGCATGCCCTGGTGGCTCGCCGTCGAGCACGCGTCATGGCAGCGTCCCGAGGGACCCGGCTCCCACATCTATGACCGGCTGGACCACCCAGTCGTGCACATGTCCTGGAACGACGCCCAGGCCTACTGCGCCTGGGCCAGCGTCAGGCTGCCGACGGAGGCGGAATGGGAATGCGCCGCCCGCGGCGGGCTTGTGAGCCAACGCTTCCCCTGGGGCGACGAGCTGGTGCGCGATGGCAAGCCGCGCTGCAACATCTGGCGCGGGTCGTTCCCGAACGGACCAGCCGATGGGTGGCAGCCGGGCACGATCAGCGCAGCCAGTGGACAGCCCAACGGCTTCGGCCTTTTCAATACGTGCGGCAACGTCTGGGAATGGTGCGCGGACTGGTTCCACGCGGCGTATCATTCAGCGACCGGGAGCAGGGATCCCTTTTACGCCGACGCAACCGGCTATCGCTCCATGCGCGGCGGCTCGTTCCTCTGTCACGACTCCTACTGCAACCGCTACCGTGTCGCCGCCCGGCATTCGAACTCGCCCGAGAGTGCCGCCAGCAACATCGGCTTCAGAGTCGTCCGCTAGCTTTGTTGGTTACTCAAGCTTACGTGTTAGTTGTGTGCGGATCGGGGATATGCTGCAATTCCGATCACGTTTCCGACCTGATTGAGCTCTGCATCGCGCTGGCCTCAAGGGGCAAGGACTCCCAGTTACGCGCCCTGGCACAGGATTAGGCGGCAAAGCTGGCCCGTGAAAGGCATGCGATGTCCAAGCGTCTGCTGGAGGGAAAGGTGGCCCTGGTAACCGGGGCCGGGCGCGGCTTGGGACGCGCCTTTGCCGAACGTTTGGCGTCGCTGGGCTGCAACATCGCGGTGCACGGCATGCGCGAGCGGGGTCCGTCCGAGTATGGCGGCACGCATACGCTAGGCGATGTCGCGCAGGAGATCGCGGAGACGCACCGCGTCCAGACGGTCAAGCTGCTGGGCGACCTGACAAGGCCGGATGACGTCGATCGCGTCGTCAGGGAGGCTTCCGCAGGGCTCGGACCCATCGACTTTGTGGTGCATAACGCGGGCGGCGACATCGCGGCTCAAGGCGGCAAGCCCGATCCCAACGACGCGGTGCACATCAAGGCGGAGGACGTGCGCGCGGTCATCGAGCGCAACCTGCTGAGCACCATCTTCGTCTGCCAGCGCGTAGCGCGAGACATGATGCAGCGCCGCAGCGGCCGCATCATCACCATCGGCTCCGTCGCCGCCTTCAAGGGGCGCACCAACGCGTCGATCTATGCCACCGCGAAGGCCGGCGCGATGCATTTCACACGCTGCCTCGCCGACCAGATGCGGCCCTACGACGTGACGGTCAACTGCATCGCGCCTGGCGACACGCGCACGGAGCGTTTCCTGGCAACGCGGATGGTCGATCCCGTCCGGATGGCCGAAGCCGGTACGCTGGACCGCATCGCCACCGTCGATGAAGTGGCGCGCGTGGTTGAGCTCTTCGCCGGTCCCATGGGGGCTTTCGTATCGGGCCAGGTCATCCGCGTGGATGGCGGCGGCCAGGCGTGGCCCGCTTGAAGAAGATTCGGCGTACCCCATGGCCTCACTCGCACGCACCCAGGAAGACCCCGACGCAGCCGTGACGGCGCTGTGGTTCGCAGCCGACGGCTGGGTGCCAAACAACCAGCGGCTGCCGGCGCTGCTCTACCGGCAGGCTATCCCGGATGCGCGTGACCGCGCGGCGGCCTGCGAAGCTCTGTTCGACGAGAACGGCTGGCCGCCGCAGTGGCGCAACGGCATCTACCCTTTCCATCACTATCACTCCACCGCCCATGAAGCGCTGGGCATCGCAAGCGGAAGCGGCCGCGTGCTGCTCGGCGGACCCAATGGCGCACCCGTCGAGGTCGCCGCGGGCGATTGCGTGCTGCTGCCGGCCGGCACAGGACACTGCCGGCTTGCCGCCAGCGCAGACTTTCTCGTTGTCGGCGCCTATCCGCCGGGCTGGGTATGGGATTTGCGGCGCGACGCATTGTCGGCTGCGGAGCTCAGCGCCATGGCGCGACTGCCCATCCCGAGCACGGATCCCGTCACGGGACGAGCGGGCGGGCTGCGCGGTTTCTGGTCACAGGTCCCGTGAACAGGCGCGCAACGAGGAGGCAGCTCATGCCGCACCATCAATCGCGAGGATCTCGACGTCATCGCCGATCACGTGGTGGTGCTGAGAAAACGCCGGGCCGCAGGGCGGCCCCGGGGATGCCCGAGTGAGGGAAGCTGTCGATCCCGACCAAGCGAAGGCTGCGACTTCGACTTCCTGGACGATCTTCGGCAGGCCGGTCGGTGAGCCGGAGATCCATCGAGCTTTGCGGCGCCATCGCTCGCGGAGTGATTCTGCCCGCGCGTTCGACACAGATGAAGTATACGCTGCTGCGGTCAGGGATTGCACAAGTGGAGCCGACCATGAGCACGCTTGCAACCGGCCGCTCGCGGCCAAGAAGAGCGAAGTTGTTCCGCACGGAGAACCCGCTGGAGCACATCCCCGGCGACGACGGCTGGCCGATCGTCGGCAACACGTTGACTGTGCTGCGGGATCCCGTCGGTGCCGTCGAAGCCATGCATGCGAAGCACGGCCCCGTGTTCCGCAGCCGCGTGTTCGGGTTTCGCGGCGTATCCCTGCTCGGCCCCGAGGCCAACGAGCTGGTTCTTTTCGACCGTGAGAAGAATTTCTCCTCCGCCGGCGGCTGGGGAACCATTCTCGATCAGGTTTTCCCGCGCGGGCTGATGCTGATGGACTTCGACGAGCATCGCCTGCATCGCAAGGCGCTCGGCATCGCTTTCAAGCCCGCGCCGATGAAGGCCTACCTCGGCGCGCTCAATGACGGCATCGCCCGCCGCATCGCCGAATGGCATCTGACAGGCGACGGGCAGGGTAGCGCCGCCGACCTGAAGTTCTACCCCCTCATCAAGCAGCTCACCCTCGATCTCGCCTCCACCTCGTTTCTCGGCATCGAGCTTGGTCCCCAGGCGGACACCATCTATCGCGCCTTCGTCGACATGCTGGCGGCCTCGATCGGCATCGTGCGCTCGCCGGTGCCCGGCACGGCGATGTGGCGAGGCGTGAAAGGGCGCAAGGTGATCGTGGACTTCTTCTCCAGCGAGATCCCGAAACGCCGGCAAGGCCAGGCGACGGACTTGTTCTCCGAGCTGTGCCGCGCCACCAAGGAGGACGGCGCCCTGCTCTCCACCCAGGAGATCGCCGACCACATGAGCTTCCTGATGCTGGCTGCGCACGACACGCTGACCTCGTCGGTCACCTCGCTCGTGTACATGCTGGCGAAAAATCCACAGTGGCAGGACAAGCTGCGCGCGGAAGCGCGCGGGCTCAACCTGCCGACAGGCGCGCCGCTGCCTTACGAGCGGCTCGGCGAGCTCGAGCTCCTCGAGATGGCCTTCAAGGAGGCGATGCGCATCAATCCGCCGGTGCCCTCAATCCCGCGGCAGGCCGTGCGCGATTTCCAGTTCAAGGGCCATCACATTCCGGCCGGCACGCGCGTCTCGGTCAACGTCATCTTCACGCATCGCATGCCTGAGATATGGCCCGAGCCCGGGAAGTTCGACCCCATGCGGTTTACCGTCGAGGCCGTGCAACGCCGGCACAAGTACGCGTGGGTGCCCTACAGTGGCGGCGCGCACATGTGCCTGGGGCTGCACTTCGCCTACATGCAGGCCAAGTGCTTCTTCTACCATCTGCTGACGACCACGCGCGTCAGCATCGAGCCCGGCTACAGTCCGCGCTGGCAGATGTGGCCGATCCCCAAGCCTCGCGACGGGCTGCCGATACGCCTGGAGCGCATCAACTGATCGCCTATGTCCTGGAACCAGCACGGAGGAAATTGGCACGAGACAGAAGTCTTCCGCACTGCAGTGGCAGCATTCGTCCAATCGACTGAGGCGCAAGCAAGGACAGCCGCGCTGCGCTCAGTTGGTTTCCACCGCGATCCGCTCCCGCCGCGAGCGCAGCGCCGGCAGGGCGGCCGAGGTGAGCAGGGCGAGTGCCAGCACCAGGCAGGTCAGGGAAATCGGTCGCTCGACGAAGGTCCAGAAGCTGCCGTCAGACACGATCAGCGCCTTGCGCAGGTTGTTCTCCATCATCGGCCCCAGCACGAAGGCCAGCACCAGGGGCGCCGGCTCGTAGCCGAGCTTGCGCATCAGGTAGCCGAGCACACCGAAGGCGATCATGACATAGATGTCGAAGACGTTGCTGGCGATGCTGTAGACGCCGATCAGGCAGAACAGCAGGATCAGCGGGAACAGAATGCGGTAGGGCACTTTCAGCAGCTGCACCCATAGCCCGATCAGCGGCAGGTTCAGGATCAGCAGCATGATGTTGCCGATGTACATGCTGGCGACGATGCCCCAGAACAGGCCCGGGTTCTGTGTCATCAGCAGCGGGCCCGGCTGCACGTTGTGCACGATGAAGGCGCCCAGCAGCAGCGCCACCACCACGTTGGGTGGAATGCCGAGCGTCAGCAGAGGTATAAAGCCGCTGCTGGCCGCGGCGTTGTTGGCGGCCTCCGGCCCTGCCACGCCGGCGATCGCCCCCTTGCCGAATCTCTCCGGCGTCTTCGAGAGGCGCTTCTCCAGGGCGTAGGACAGGAACGAGGAGATCACCGCGCCACCGCCGGGCAGGATCCCGAGGACAAAGCCCAGCAGGGAGCCGCGCGCCAAGGGCGCGGCGCTCTCGGACCAGTCCTGGCGCGAGGGCAAGAGGCCCTTGATGCGCTCGGCGAAGATGGCGCGTGACAGCCTCTGCTCCAGATTGACCAGGATCTCGGCGATGCCGAACAGGCCCATGACGATCGGCACCAGGCCGACGCCGTCGATCAGCTCCATCCGGTCTAACGTGAGCCGCGGTACCGCGCTGATCGAGTCGAGCCCTACCAGGCCCAGCACCAGGCCGACGCAGGCCATGGTGAGGGCCTTGAGCAGGGAGCCGTGCGACAGGTAGGTGAGGATGGAGAGGCCCAGCACCATCAGGCTGAAATACTCGGCCGGTCCAAACCGCACGGCGAAGCGGGCCAGCGCCGGCGCCACCAGCATCAAGCCGACAATCGCAAAAGTGCCGGCGATGAACGAGCCGATGGCGGCCATGCCGAGGGCAGGGCCGGCCCGGCCTTGCCGCGCCATCTGGTGGCCGTCGAGCGTGGTGACCACGGATGCCGCCTCGCCCGGGATGTTGACCAGGATGGCCGTGGTGGAGCCGCCGTACATGGAGCCGTAGTAGATGCCGGCCAGCATGATGATACCGGCCTCCGGCGCCGCGGTGAACGTCACCGGGAGCAGCAGCGACATGGCCGCCACCGGCCCGATGCCGGGCAGCACGCCGACCAGCGTGCCGATGAAGACCCCGGCGAAGCAGTAGGCGAGATTGATGGGCTGCAGCGCGACGGCGAAGCCGAGGCCGAGGTTGTTGAGGAGGTCCACTCGCCTCTAGCTCCGCCCGAACAGGATCGGCAGGTGCGTCGTCAGCCACCTCTCCACCTCACCGTCTGGCAACTGGGTGCCGAGCCAGCGATGGAATACGATGTACGCGGCCGCGGTGGCTAGGACCGCGCCGAGGGGCGGCGCGATCCAGCCCTGGCGGTCTATGGTCATGAACAGAGTGAAGAGCAGGAGCACGGTGGTAGCGAAAAAGCCGAGCACCGGCAGCAGCCAGCCATAGGCTGCGAGCAGAGCAACCACGTAGGGCACCAGCCACCAGCGCGTGCCCTGCCACAGGCTGCCGAGCCCCTCAGCGGGGGCCCGCCTGAGTGCAGCCGCTAGCATCGCCAGCGACAACGCTGTCATGACCGCGCCGACCCAGAAGATCATGCCGCCGGGCCCCGGATCGCTGAGCGTGCCCAGCCCCAGGTCCCACCCGGACCAGGTGATGCCAAGCGCCACCGCCAGCCAGAAGGCGGAAGCGAGGAGCTCGCCCGTGCGCATGGCGCCTACTTCTTGCTCAGGCCCAGCTCCTCGACAAGCGTCCTCGCCTCCTCGATCTGCTCGACCACGTGCTTTTCGTAGGCGGGCGTGTCGAGGTAGGCGACCTCCTGGTCGAACTTTTTCAGGGCTTCCGCGTAGGAGGGCTCCCGAACGCCCTTGGCGAAGGCGTCAGCCAGCACCTTGACGACCTTCGGATCCATGCCCTTGGGGCCGGCCACGCCGTAGGGCGAGTTCAAGACCAGATTGACGCCCTCCTCCTGCAGCGTCGGCGCGTTGGGCCAGTTCTTGCTGCGGGTCGGGCTCCAGATGACGAGCAGGCGGAAGTCGCCGGAGTTCACCAGCGGCGCCCAGCTGGTCGAGTCGGCAATGGCGTCGATATGGCCGCCGAGCAGGGCGGCATTGAGCTCGGCGCCGCCCTTGTGAGGCACGTGCGTCCACTTCGCACCGGCCTGCTTGGCGATCTGCTCCATGCCGATGTGCAGGCTGGTACCGGTGCCGGGCGAGCCATACTTGACCTTGCCCGGATTAGCCTTTGCGTAGGCCACCAGCTCCTTGAACGTCTTCCACTGCGAGTCCGACTTCACCACTACGCCGAACGTATAGGCCGTGAGCCCGGCGATGTAGGTGAAGTCCTTGTTGGCATCGAACGTGACCTTGGTCATGAACGGCAGGCGGAATACGGTGATGGGGATCTGGGCGATGGTGTAGCCGTCGGGCTTGGCGTTGGCGGCCATCTGTGCCGGCCCGAGCGTTCCGGCGGCGCCCGGCTTGTTGTCGATGACGATGGGCTGGCCCAGGTGTTTCTGCGTGGCGTCGGCGAGCGCGCGGATGGCGAGGTCGGTCGAGCCACCGGCCGGCCACGGTACGACAAAGGTCACCGGCTTGACGGGAAACTCCTGCGCCTGGGCCGGCGCGCCCGTTAGCACGCCGAGGGCAGCCAGCGCGCCCGCCATCAAAGTCCGCATCACAGGCCACTGGCAGTCCATGGGCTTCCTCCAGGTACGTTTTCTGTGTCTGGCGAGCGTCGCCGACGGTGGGATGTCTCCCAGTCTAGGGGTACATCAGCTCTCCCTGCCTTAGCAATGCTGGTCGATCGCGAGGACGAGTCCTGCCGGGTTGGGGACGCCCTCTTCTCGCCTGGCGTCGGTCACGTTTCCCCCGTGAGCCAAAGCGCCAATCGAATCCACTGAGCCGACGTTGAAGCATCGGCTCAGTCCTGTCCCAGTGCACCACGTGTGCGCGCAGACCGCAGCAGGACGTGCTCTCCCGCACCACTGTTGGGTCGCGGCCCTCAGATCGGCCAGAACCACGGCACGAGCATGATCGCAATGCAATAGATCAGGACCGTCAGCGGCAAGCCGACCTTGAAGAAGTCGAAGAACTGGTACTTGCCGGGCCCGTACACCATGAGGCACGAGGGCTCCAGCGGCGTCAGATAGGAGCAGCTTGCCGCCACCGCCACCATCATGGCGAAGGCGCGGGGATCGACGCCGAGCTGAAGGCCGGTTTGCATGGCGATCGGCAACACCACCAGGGCGGCGGCCTGGTTTGACATGGGTTGCGTCAGGGTGACGGTGAGGACGAAGAAACAGCTGAGCAAAGCGTATCGGCTCTCAGCGCCTACGATGGCGATAAGCTGCTGCGCAAGATACCTGCCTGCTCCGCTCGCCTCCATTGCAGCGCCGAGCGATAACAGCGCGCCGATCAGAATCAGCGCCTTCCACTCCACTTGCCGGTAGGCTTCGTCCGGCGAAAGGCACCGTGTCGCGAGCATCAGGAAGGCGCCGCCGAGCATGGCGACGGGCAGCGCCGCGACCTTGAACGTCGCGACCAGGATGGCCAGGGCGAAGATGGCAGTGGCAAGCGGCGCGCGCGAACGATTGAACCGCCCCTGCTCGACCCCGCCGAAGACATTGAACAGATTGCCACGCTCCAGCGCGCTCACGTCCTCGGGCGTGCCCTGCAGGAGCAGTACGTCGCCCATACGCAGCCGCGCCGAGCTGATGGTCTTGGGCACCCGGCCCGCCCGGTGCAGGGCCAGCACCTGCAGCCCATACCGCCCCTTGAAGTCCAGGCCCCTCAGACTGTAGCCAATCAGTGGCGAGCGCGGCAGCAGCACGCCTTCCACAATGGTGGTCTTGCCCTTCTCGTCCCCGGGATCGGCCAAATGCACGTCGGCCTTGAAGTCGAGACCCTCGATGTCCCTGATCTTAAGCAGATTTGCGCGCAGTCCCTCGATCAGCAGCTCGTCGCCTGCCTGCAGCTCCAGATCGGCCAGCCGCTTCTCGCCGCGCAGCGTTTCAGCACCGCGGGTGAGCTTGACAACCGACAGTCCCGTGCCGCCGGTGATCTTGGCCGCCGTCGGCGTTTTGCCGACCTGCGGCCCGTCGGCGTCAACAATGATATCGGCCTGGTACTTGCGCTCGCCGATTTTCTCTTCCGGCTTCTGGTCCCGGCGTTGCGGGAGAAGGCGCACCCCGATCGTCCAAATGTAGAGGATACCGATCATCGCGATAGGGATGCCAACGGGCGCCATCTCGAACATTCCGATCGGCGGCTGTTGATAGCGGGTCAGCAGGTCGCTCACCAGCAGGTTGGTCGAGGTGCTGATGAGGGTGACGGAACTCGTCAGTATCGACGCGAACGCCAGAGGCAACAGAAACTTCGACGGGCTCTCGCCGACCTTGCTGGCATAACCGAGCACCAGCGGCACGAAGAAAGCCGTGGCGGCCGTATTGCTCATGAAGGCGGAAACCGTGGCCACTGACAGCATCATCACAGGCAAGAAGATCGCAGGGTTGCGTCCGGCCAGATCGAACACGTAGCGGCCGGAAATCTCCACCACCCCGGTCTGGACGAGGCCGGCGGTCATCACGAGCAAACCGAGGATCATCATGACGGTGTCACTACCGAACCCGGCGAAGGCCTTGTCGACCGGCAGCAGTCCGGTGGCGATCACGGCCAGCATGACGCCGAGTGCGATGACGTCGGCGGGCATCCGGTCCCACGCGAACAGCAGGACGGCAATGCCAAGAATGGCCAGACAGATGGCGATGTCAGCGGTCATTTGTTCCCACTGCCCGAGCGAACGGCGCCGAGGCTCCTTGGTTCCCGCTCGATGGACCTCACCGTCACAGCGCCGGAGCGCGTGAAGCGCACCTGCCCGCAAAGCTCAAGTCCGGCTATCCTCCCGCCGGTCACTTCCACTTCCGGCAGTAGTTGTTGCTGCATTCCTTAATTCGTCCACGAATCTACCTTTGCATTCGCCTGCTCCTGCAAGTGCAAAGTGAGCGCCGTGCCCAGTTATTGGTGGAGTTTTGTCGCCGAGACAGCGCCAGGCGTTACCCTAACGATCGTAGGGTTCGTTGCGGCAGCGTCGGCGCACGTACTGGTCTCCCAGTCGGAGCGCGGCCGAGCCAGAGCGGCCATTGCCTATCTCTGTGGCCTTTCGTCTGGACTGCTTACGACGGTGCTCTTCTCTCGGCTCTTTTGCTGGTTCGTGGAGACCAATGCCATCGTAGGGCCCGGAGTGTTCAGCTCCTTCTTCTTCCCATTCTTGGGCATGGCCCGCGCGAAGTGGGAACGACCACGAAAACGTGCGAGGCGCGCGGCAGTCACGCGATCGGGTTGACAAAGACAAAACCGCCCAA
>Ga0075421_100002544_pt1 | contig 21799 bp, 13 predicted proteins | sample SoiMetdeltSBSDD5_FD_75292 | JGI IMG/M metagenome (GOLD analysis project Ga0075421, IMG submission 75292) | Bulk soil microbial communities from a Populus tree surrounding site in Tennessee, USA - Soil MetaG P. deltoides SBSDD5 | ecosystem: Environmental > Terrestrial > Soil > Tree plantation...
GACGGAAGCGAATCCAGAAAATCTTCGATCGTCACCTCGGGCCGCTTCAACGCCTGTGCGGCAGCAATCTTTTCGACCCCGACACGCAGGTTGTACAAGTGACTTGTCAAGCCAGCGAGCCGCTCCTGCTTGGCCTGGTAGCGTTCGAAGAGGGGCTGCGGAATCAGTCCAATCTCATGGCCAATCGGCGTAAGCCGTTGATCGGCATTGTCAATTCTCAGGTGCAACCGAAACTCGGCTCGAGAAGTGAACATCCGGTAAGGTTCGTTGGTGCCCTTGGTGACCAAGTCGTCTATGAGAATAGCGATGTAGGCCTGATTGCGCTCCAGAATCAATGGCGCCTGCCTCTTGATCTTTAAGGCTGCGTTGATCCCCGCCATAAGTCCTTGGCAGGCAGCCTCTTCATAGCCCGTCGTCCCATTGATCTGACCAGCATGATAGAGCCCCTGAACTCTCTTTGTTTCCAGTGTTGGGTAGAGGTCGGTCGGGTGAACGAAGTCATACTCAATGGCGTATCCGGGACGGATTATCTCAGCCCGACCCAAACCAGGGATTGCGTGAACCAGTTGCAACTGGATGTCCGCGGGCATACTGGTGGAGAGTCCGTTAACATAGATCTCATTAGTGTTGAGTCCCTCCGGTTCCAGGAAAAGCTGATGTCGGGCCTTGTCTGGAAACTTCACCACCTTGTCTTCAAAAGAGGGACAATACCGGGGGCCGATGCTCTGAATCTGCCCACTATAAAGCGGAGACCGGCCCATATTGTCGCGCACGATTTGATGGACTCTTTCATCCGTGTGGGTAATGAAACAGGAGACCTGTGGCTGCGTTATAGCCTTAGTTTGAAACGAAAACGGCGTGGGGCGTTCATCTCCTTTCTGCTCTTCCAGTTGACTAAAGTCGATGGTTCGGCCATCGAGTCGAGGGGGCGTGCCGGTTTTCATGCGTCCCCAATTGAAGCCAATTGTCTTGATTGACTCGGCTAGCGGGATGGAAGGCGACTCCCCACTGCGTCCTGCCGCGTAACGATTTTCCCCGATGTGAATCAATCCATTCAGAAAGGTGCCGGTCGTCAGAATTACGGCCTCGGCCCGAACTCTGCGCCCATCACGAAGCTCTAAGCCAACAACCTTGCTGTCGCCGTGCAAGATTCCGACGACCTCAGCTTGCTTGAGTCGCAACCCACCTTGCAGTTCCAGCACGCGCCGCATCTCAACCCGATAACTTTGCTTGTCGGCTTGGGCCCTGGGAGACCACACAGCGGGCCCACGGCTGCTATTCAGCAGACGAAACTGAATCCCAACCCGATCGATGACTTGACCCATGATGCCACCCAGAGCGTCAATTTCGCGAACCAGATGGCCCTTTGCAATGCCTCCGATGGCGGGGTTGCAGGACATCTGAGCCACCAGATCGACATTCATCGTGTAGAGGGCCGTCTTCATCCCTAGGCGTGCCGCGGCCATTGCCGCTTCGCAGCCGGCATGACCGGCACCGATCACGACGACATCGTAACCTTCGTTAAATTCACACGAACTCATACTCATACAGACACAACACAACTTGACTCTGTCCTCCATTTGGAACAGGACTGCTAAAGCTACCTAGTCTGCTCTGCGCGCTCCTTCTTCTCCAACCCGCATCTTTACTTCCCAATACAGAAGGTCGAGAAGATGTTCCCAAGGATGTCTTCGATTGTGGTCTCGCCTGTCAGAGTGTTCAACGCTTTCAGGGCTGAGTAAAGATCGAGAAGCACGACTTCATGCGGCATCTGCATAGTGAGCGATTTATGGCCTCTGCTAAGTGCAATTAACGACTCATTTATGGCTCTCTCCTGCCGAACATTCGTCACCAGACCCTGCTCGTTTTCCAGCAGTCGCTCGGTTCCATATTCCTCAAACAGCGCCTGCTTCAGGGCCTCAATTCCCTGTGCAGTCTTGGCAGACACAGACAATACGGCTTGAGCGTGGCCTTCGATACTACCCGCATCCACGTGCTGCGCTAAGTCGGCTTTATTGATCACCAGAAAAAAGGGTCGGTCGGCCAGACGGGCGAATATCTGGAGGTCCTCTTCCCGGAGCGACTCCGATCCGTCCACGACAAAGAGAATCCGATCCGCGTCAGCTAAGGCTCCGACGGATCGATCTACACCCAAACGTTCCACGCGGTCATCGGCCTCGCGGATGCCTGCCGTGTCGACCAGCCGCACGGGAACACCCCGAATCTGCATCGTCTCAGAGATCAGATCCCGGGTGGTTCCTGGGATTTCAGTCACGATGGCGCGTTCTTCCTGCAAAAGCGCGTTAAACACGCTGGACTTCCCGACATTGGGACGGCCAATGATAGCGATAGTGAGTCCACCACTGACGATCTTGCCGAAGCCAAAGCTCTCCTGAAGACGCTTCAACCCGGCTTCGATCGGCTCGAGATGCCGCTCAACTTCCGTTTGGGGCAACACCGACACATCATCCTCAGCGAAATCGATCCCAGCTTCAAGCAGCGAGATCAGACGAACTAACTGCTCCTTGATCGGCTTGAGGGAGCGCGAAAGCGATCCGTAAGCCTGCTGCAGCGCCACCTTGGCCTGAAAGAGGGTTTGAGCTTCGATCAGATCGTGAATTGCCTCGGCTTGCAGCAGATCGATGCGCCCACGGAGAAAGGCACGAAGCGTGAACTCTCCCGGCGTGGCCAACCGCGCGCCAGACTCCAACAACAATCCCAACACGGTTTTCAGCACGACTGGACTACCGTGGCAACTGATCTCGACGACGTCTTCGCGTGTGAACGAGTGCGGAGACTGGAAGAATGTGACGATAACCTGATCTATGACTTCACCTGTCCTCGGTTCCCGCAGGCGGCCTAAGACTGGCAGCCGGTCGTGGAGATCCCGCTTACTGGCAGAGAACAGGGACAGGGTGATACTGCGAGAATCTTTGCCGCTCATCCGAATCACGCCCAGGCCGCTTTTCCCCAAAGGAGTGGATATGGCCGCGATCGTATCGTCAATCAGAGTCGGCATGTTACTTTGGGTGGATCACTACTTGGCGATGCTCCCCGTATCCCTCGCTCTCAGTACGAATCTGATCGTCTCCTGCGATGGCCAAGTGAATAATCCGCCGTTCTTCTGGCGACATCGGACTGAGCTTAAATGGCTTCCCCAGGCGCTTGACCTGCTCGGCGGCAGTGAGAGCCATCAATTGAAGCTCTTCGGCACGAGTCTCACGATACCCGTTACAATCCAGCACGATCTTCTTGCCCTGCTTCTCGAAGATGCGGTTGCATAGGTATTCGAGTGCATTCAGGGCTTCGGCATTTCTCGACAGGAGAATGGGAGCATCTTCACCCGAGAAATTGACCTCGTCAGACTCAGTTTGGGTCACCACTTGAAACTTGAGACCCAGCCGGGCTGCCTTGACGAAGGCAGAAAGAAATTCCTCCAAGTTCATGGCTCAAATCAACCTCCGGAATTGGGGATGAGGAAAGTTGCTATTTCTTCTTCGGACGCTTCGCCGGAGTCTCGGCAGGGCCTCGTGGAGCGTATTTGTTCATGAGGTATTGTTGAGCAATGCCGGAAATGTTGCTCGTTAACCAGTACAACACCAAACCGCTCGACGTAAAGGCCAGCATGAAACCAAAAAACACTGGCATCGCCAGCATGATCTTTGCCTGAACCGGGTCGGCCGTGGGTGTCGGCGTCATCTTCTGCATTACGACCATCGATATGGTCATCAGAATTGGTAAGATGTAGGTGTGATCAGCGGCCGAAAGATCTTTGATCCAAAGAACAAAGGGCGCATGGCGAAGCTCAATCGCCACGGAAAGCAGATTGTAAAAGGCGATAAAGAAGGGCATCTGAAGCAGCAGGGGCAGGCAGCCACCGAGGGGATTAACTCCGTGCTCCTTGTAAAGCGCCATCACCTCGGCATTCATCTGCTGGCGCTTAGGATCAGTGGGCTTGAGTTTCTTGAATTTTTCCTGGACGGCCTTCATCTGCGGCTGCAACTTCTGCATCTTCTGAGCTGAAACGATCGACTTGTACTTCAACGGAAACAGTGCCACGTTGATCAACAACGTCAGAATGACGATTGCCAGGCCGTAATTCCTCACGTACGAGTAAATCCACTTCAGGCCCAGAAGGAGAGGCTCACAAACGACACCAAACCAACCGTAGTCGATTACTCTTACCAGGGTAGGCCCGGTCAACTTCAGAACTTCGGTGTCCTTCGGGCCCACGAATAATCGAACACTTTGCTTTTCATGAGAATTTCCGAACACGCTGGCGCGCAATAGCTTTTCCTTCGTACCATCGCCTTTGTCATACTCGTTCTGAGCCAACTGGAACCGCTTCATAGAAGTACCCTGAGCCGGAAGGAAGAGGGCAGCAAAGTACAGATCGTCCAGACCGACGAAGTCGAATGAGCCCGACAACTCCTGCTCACCGGAGATGTCCGCGCTTTTGAGACGCTTGATAGTTGACTCTGTTCGGTAGAGGCCTCGATGCACGGCCATTCGGGGGTCGACGCTGGAATCTCCAAATCCCGAACTCCAGTTCAGATAAAAGTCGGCCGGTTTCGAATTGGCCCAAACACTGCAGTCGACTGAAACGACATACGACCCCTGAGTAAACGTCAGCTTTTTGGATACTCGAAGATTCTGATCACCATATTCGAATAAGACATCCTGACTCTGCTTGCCCAGGTCACTCAGATTGATTCTGCTAGGCGCGTCGGTAGCAAACAACGCTGTCTTCAGTGACTTTGTTAGCTCCTCCTCTTTGTCAATCTTCACGTTGAACGGATAGCCGAAGAGTTGGCACTTTTTCTCTTCGACAAAGTCCAACGGCTTACCATTGCTGTCGTCATACTTCTTTAAGACCCAGCGGTGCACCACAGCCTCTTTATTTGAGAGTCGGATTCGATACAGATCGCTCTCCACTTCGATCCAGTTTTCGGCTTGTGCTGCCTTGCCTTCGACCGGAATCTGGGGAGCAACTCCCGCCTCGGAAGCCGCCACTTCCCGTCGAGGTGGAATCTGGTGCTCTTTCGGGTTGTCTCCTTTCCCGGCAGGTGGCGACTGAGGCTTTCGTGGTTCCCAGAGCGGACGAGTCAGAGTAATGAGGAGGAAGGAGAGCGCCAATGCCAGGAGGATTCTTTTTTCCATAGTGATGCAAAAGACCCCGCTGGCTAAACCAGCGGGTCGTATCCTCCTGCGTGAAAGGGATGGCACTTGCACAAACGTTTCACCGTAAGTGCCGTCCCACGCCAAACCCCATATTTGCGGATGGCAAGGTAGGAGTACTCGGAACAACTAGGAAGAAACCGGCAGGCCGGAGGCAAGAGCGGTGAAATGACTTGCTGGTATAGCCGAAGACCTGTCAGGGCAGTTTTGCGTAGCAATTCCAATTCTATTTCCCTGAGCGCAAAGATTTCAACAATTCCCCCAATTCGGAGGCAATCTGCCCGACATTGTCGACCTTTAATGTGGATTTGGCATGAACGACCACATCCCAACCGGATGGCCAGAACGCCTTGCTGTTTCGTAGGCCTTCCCGGATGTGGCGCTTGAGCAGATTCCTGCGGACGGCCTTTCCAGACCGCTTACCCACAGAAACGCCAAATCGGCAATGGTCTAACTGGTTGGCGCAATAGCGAAGCTCTAAGACTTGACCTGCCCTTCGTCTTCCAACGTCATAGACTCGCTGATAATCTTTGGTTCTGAGGATCCGTGCGCTCTTGGGAAAACGATTGTCCAAGGAACCTGACTATGGAATCAGGCGCTTACGACCTTTATTACGTCTGCGCTTTAGCACGAGTCGGCCCGACTTGGTGCTCATCCGGTTTCGAAACCCATGAGTCTTGGCACGCTTGCGGTTATTAGGACGAAAGGTAGGTTGCATAACACAGCAGCTCCATGATCTCTGAACTTGCGTCTTGCGGCCAGCACCTTACCTATTTCGAAGCGGAACACTAAGGCGCAGCAGCCAAATTGCAACTCGCCTTTATAGCACAGCGTTTTTTTTTGTGTCAATTCAATTGTCTCTCGCTCCTCTTCATCGCTCACGGATGGTATGCCGGAAACTCCCGACTGATCAGCTTCTCCAGGATCACAGTCCCAAAGCTGAGGCGTGTATCAATGTTTCCAGACTCCAGTTTTTTTGGTTTGAATCACCCTCAGGCTGTGGTATATGTTCCGCTCTTGTAGAGAACGAACTGTTCTAAACTCCGGTTGATTTGGAAGCCTTTACTTTGTTTTCGAGGTTATTTGCAGAAAAGTTCGTCCTATGCTGAGTCAGACTCAGCTTCTTCTCGTTGCGCCTTCCTAACCCAATCACCATCAGTATCACTCTAGAGCTAAAACTATGGATCCCTGGCAACAGATTCTCAAGTTTGTTGAGACAAGAATCAGCAAGCAGAACTACAACACTTGGTTCAAGCCGTCCCAATCGAGGGGACTTGATCAGCACAATACTCTTCTTGTTGCGGTTCCCAACGAAGTCTTCGAGGACTGGCTAAATAAGCACTACACGGCCTTGATTCAGGAAGCTATTCAAGCCAACAATCTAGGCAGTGTGCGGATCGTTTTCAGACCGGAGGCCGAGCGGCGCGGCAACGCCGAGGGCACGACCGCGGCTGTACCGGTTCAAAAGACCTTGGATTTCGACGCCGTTTACAACTTACTCAATCCAAAATACACGTTCGAACGGTTCGTCGTCGGGTCTTGTAACCAGTTTGCTCACGCCGCCTCGCTGGCCGTGGCGGAATCTCCATCCCGAACCTACAACCCTCTTTTCATCTACGGCGGTGTGGGGCTGGGCAAGACCCACCTCATGCAAGCCGTCGGTCACCGAGTCAAGTCCAAGGATCGGCGCGCGCGCCTCAGCTACGTTTCTTCCGAAAAGTTCACCAATGAAGTAATCAACGCCATTCGTTATGACAAGACGCTCGCGCTGCGCGAAAAATATCGCAACGTGGACGTCTTGCTCATAGATGACATCCAGTTCATTTCTGGAAAGCAGGCAACCCAAGAGGAATTCTTCCACACCTTTAACGACCTGTACGATGCCCAAAAGCAGATTGTGCTCTCAAGCGACTCTCTCCCCAAGGAGATCCCAGATATTCAAGAAAGACTTCAATCCCGATTTGAGTCCGGGTTGATCGCCGACATACAGCCACCAGACCTCGAAACCAAGGTGGCCATCCTCAAGAAGAAGGCTGAGTTTGAGCGATTTGAACTGCCAGACAACGTAAGCTTCTACATTGCAAGCAAGATTAAGTCGAATATCCGGGAACTGGAAGGTTCTATGGTTCGCCTGATGGCTTTCAGTTCCATCAGGGGGGAAAAAGTGAACTTGAGTATGGCTCAGGAAGTATTGAAGCATACATTAAGATCACAAGAAAAACACATCAACATAGAACAAATTCAGAAGAGTGTGGCCGACTACTTTAACTTGAAAATTCCCGAGATCAAGTCCAAGAACAACTCAAAGATGATCGCCCAGCCTAGACAGATCGGTATGTACCTTTGCCGCCAATTGACCACCGCCTCATTGCCAGAGATTGGCAGGAACTTTGGGGGTAAGCACCACACCACGGTTCTGCATTCGATCACTAAGGTCGAACGACTAAGGAATTCCAACAAAGATTTCAACAACCTTGTCACGATGTTTCTTGAATCCTTTCAGTAGCCACGACTGAATTTTCCACAGTCACTTTCCTTCCACACGTGTATAATCTGTGAATCAAAGTCCGCCGCTTTAGGATCCAGAGCTAGCGCAAGCGGATACCTTGAAAGCGACGGATTTTTTCACAGGCTGAGCACCTGAAGAAAAATAACTTCACTGGTTATCCACACTTTTTAGCCGACTACGTTTACTTCTATTTAGAGTGACGTTGTATATTTTTCAGGACTAGCTTCTATGGAATTTACGGTCAGAAAGTTTGAGATTCTGCGAGAAATCGGGCTGACCCAAGGAGTCATCGAAAAGAAGACAACGATTCCTATTCTGGCAAATCTATTGATGGAGGCAGCAGGAGATACTGTTGAGCTGGCTGCGACGGACTTAGAGCTCGGAATCAAGACTTCGTGTCCTGTGAAAGTGAAAAAGCCAGGAGCGATTACCACACCTGCGAAGAGCTTCCTCGAGATCATTCGTTCTCTCCCAGATGCAGACATTCGGATCAAGACTCTCGAAAACAACTGGGTGCAGATTACCTGCGCTTCAGCTTCCTTCAAGATTGTTGGACTTCCCAAGGACAATTTTCCGAACTTACCCGAGCTAAGCCACACGCTGGTGGACATCCCAGCGAAGGCGCTCTTGAGTTTGATCAGCAAGACCATCTTTGCCATAGCGACTGAGGAGTCTCGCTACACATTTAACGGAGCTTTGCTGCTGTTGAGGCCTCTCAGTGCCACCATGGTCGCGACCGATGGACACCGACTGGCCCATGTTGAAAAGCAAATGCCCCTCGATCATTTGAACAGCGAGGTGCGGACACTGATTCCTAAGAAGGCTCTGGCCGAATTGCAGCGTCTTCTGGTCGAGGCTGAAGAAAAGGACACGGTGAGCTTCGGGAAGGACGAGACTCATTTGTTCTTTCGGATCAAGAACCGCCTGATGATTTCCAGAATGCTGACCGGGCAGTTTCCGAATTACGAGGCCGTCTTGCCGAAGGAAAACAACAAAAGTGTGATTCTCAACCGTGAAGACATTGGTGCGGCTATCAAGCGCGTCTCGCTACTAGCTGATGACAAATCCCGTTCCATCAGAATTCTCTTAGATGAGAACAAGATGGAGATTTCTTCTAGTAACGCAGATCTGGGAGAAGCGAGGGAAGTCATCGACACCAATTACAACGCTGGCCCCATCCAGATTGGGTTCAACTGCCAGTATCTGCTGGACTTCATTATGGCTACGGAGGACACGAAGATCAGTTTCGATTTCAAGGACGATCAGAGTGCTGGCCAGATGCGGCCGGCCACTGAGGAAGAGTATCGGTATCGCTATATAGTAATGCCGATGAGACTCTGATTTTGGACTTAGCTCGACATTTCTTACCCACTTCTGTACCCTCGGATTTCGCAGCCTTCTCCAACAAGAGCTGAGCTCTTTCCCAACATAATTGCTCGAGTTGATGGATCGCTTGGCTCTCTGCGTGTCAGGCCGGGTGCGTGCACGTGGCAGGGCAAAGCTTACAACCTTATTGTGTGGTTTGGGTCCGCTCGGACGGTCTTGGGAGATCGACGGGTCGCCGAAGAATGTGTTTGACGACGCTGAGTGTTTCAATGTTTTTCTTTTCTTCAGTTTTGCCCGATGGGTTCCGATCAGAGTCTGAGGAGCACCGGGTCTCGTTGAGAGAGGGTTATACTCTTCCATGCCGCTTCTTACGACCCATGGCTGACTGTTTTCGCGTGGTGCGGAGAAGAATTTACTACTGAAACCAGGCCGTTTCGTTATATAATGAAAGCACTTATGACTTACTCGATTTCTGGGATGCCCAGATCGCAGAGCTGGCCTCCGGAATCATCTAGGCGCGGGAATACCATATCGAAAGAATCAGAAAAAAATTGACCGTTCAGCGTAACAGGTTCACTCCAGGCGCCTTAGAAGCCAAGTATCTTGCCGCCAACGAAGTAACCTCGAAGGGCCGCCCCGCAGACGTTCAGTTCCAGTTGTCAGAGAGAATAGAAAGCCAGAACTCAGACTGCGGTGGTGCGTCACTGGGGTTCATCGCGACGAAACAGTTTGTGAAAATCGCCGGGAATCTAGGGCAGGATGACGCATAGGCTAGTTAACAGCGAGGCGCATTGCTCAATTGAGTCCGATAGAGGTTTGTTTCAACGTCCGAGAGTACTGAGGCTAGTGATTGATGGCATCGATTCTGAGCTAGATGCGTTGAGAATCAACCATCTGTAAGCAAGGGTTAAATTCTTTATGAGTGAAGTTCTTCAGGAAAAGAGCAGACGGAAAAAAGAGAAAGGCGACACCGCCATACCGGAAACGGGCAGGACCAACGGCCAAGCTATGGGAGAAGATCCTACCTACGACGCATCAAGCATTAAGGTCTTGGAAGGACTCGAAGCTGTGCGAAAGCGGCCGGCTATGTATATTGGTTCCACCGGCGAGATGGGACTTCATCACTTGGTTTACGAGGTGGTGGATAACTCTATTGATGAGGCCTTGGCAGGCTTTTGCACGCGGGTCGACGTCACGATTCACGGGGACAATTCAGTTACGGTGATCGACAACGGCCGAGGCATTCCTGTCGATTACCACCAAGGCGAGAAAAAGTCGGCTGCAGAAGTCGTCATGACTAAGCTTCACGCTGGGGGCAAATTTGACAGCAATAGCTACAAAGTTTCGGGTGGTCTCCATGGTGTTGGGGTCTCCGTCGTTAACGCGCTGTCGGAAGAACTGGAGCTGGAGATCTGGAAGAATTCAAAGGTCTACGTTCAATCTTACCGGCGTGGAAATCCTACAAGCCCTCTGAAGGCAACAGGACACACCGATCGTAGGGGAACGAAGATTACCTTCAAGCCCGATGCCACCATCTTCGACACGATGGAGTTCAATTTTGACACCCTTTCGCAGCGGCTGCGCGAGTTGTCATTTCTCAACAAAGGTGTGGTCATCACAATTACCGACGAGCGCCACGACAAGAAGCATGAATTTCAGTATTCCGGCGGCATTTCGGAATTCGTGAAGCACTTGAACAAGAACAAAGCTGTCTTGCACGATCCGCCGATTTACTTCGAGGCCAGCAAGGATAATGTGACTGTTGAGGTCGCAATTCAATACAACGACACTTACACCGAGAACGTTTTCTCTTTTGCCAATAACATTAACACCATCGACGGGGGAACACACCTTTCTGGCTTTCGTTCAGCCCTGACTCGTTCCATCAACAATCACGGGCAAAGTGCAGGTCTATTCAAGGACATGAAAGAGAACCTGACGGGCGATGATGTGCGTGAAGGCCTTGTTGGCGTCATCAGCGTCAAGCTGCCGCAACCGCAGTTTGAAGGACAAACAAAAGGCAAGTTAAATTCTGACATCAAAGGCCTGGTCGAGACATTTATTAACGAACGGCTGGCAGATTACTTTGAGAAAAATCCCAGCGTTGCCCGGAAGGTCATTGGCAAGGCAATCGAAGCAGCCCGGGCCCGCGAGGCCGCTCGAAAGGCCCGCGATCTAACGCGCCGCAAGGGAGCGCTCGATTCTGCTTCTCTTCCGGGAAAGCTCGCCGACTGCCAGGAAAGGGATCCGCAACGTTGCGAGATCTTTATCGTCGAGGGAGATTCAGCTGGAGGCTCCGCCAAACAGGGACGCGACCGCAAGTTTCAGGCTGTTCTGCCTCTAAAAGGCAAAATCCTCAACGTTGAAAAGGCTCGCTACGACAAGATGCTGGGCCATGACGAAATCCGAGCCATGATTACCGCACTTGGCACCGGGATTGGCAAGGATGATTTCGACAGCGCCAAATTGCGATATCACAAGATTATCATCATGACTGATGCCGACGTGGACGGCTCACACATCCGCACGCTGCTGCTCACGTTTTTCTTTCGGCAGATGAACGAGCTGATCGAGCGCGGTCATGTGTTCATTGCGCAGCCGCCGTTGTTCAAGGTGAAGAAGGGCAAGAAGGAAGCTTATATCAGAGATGAAAAGGCATTGACCCGTGAGTTGATGCGCAGCGCCATCGAAGACATTGAAGTGAGGATCGGAAAGGAGCACCAACCGCTTCAGTCCCGCCAGCTCAGTACCTTTCTGGGAAACCTGTTCGACTACAAAACGGTCTCTGAAAGGGTCGAGAAGCGGTTGCGAGATCGAGCGCTGGCCCAGGTTCTCATCCACAGCGGGTTGGAGAATAAGTCCCACTTGCAGAATAAACAGAATGTCGAGCCAGTTGCCGGCAACATCAGATCGCTGGGATATGAAGTTGAGTTCGGCTTCGATGAAGAGCATAGCCTCCACAATCTGGTGATCAAGGGCAAAGCGGACAACGGCTACTATCAGCGGGTCATCGACCACGAATTCATCTCACTCGCCGAATACAAGCGGGCCGTTGCCTTGGCGCACTCGCTAGCCGAGCATGACAAGCCACCGTTTCGCGTATTCGAGAAAGAAAAGAGTGAGGTGAAATTCGAGCTGTCGACGCGTGAAGAGCTACTGGAAGCGATTCTGACAACTGGCAAGAAGGACTTTCATATTCAGCGCTACAAAGGGCTGGGCGAGATGAATCCGGAGCAGCTTTGGGAGACGACCATGAACGTGGACACTCGAAGTCTGCTCCAGGTTCGAATCGATGACGCTGTCGAGACAGACGAGATCTTTACCATCCTCATGGGCGACGCGGTTGAACCACGTCGAAAATTCATAGAAGACAATGCCCTGGACGTCAAGAACCTGGATATCTAGCGAGCGACGTCATAAGGCGCACACCAGATACGAGCTGCATGACCCATAATTCTCCCGTCTTCCACAAGGGCGGACGGCTGGGCGGAGCGAACGGCAGCAACAAATTGCCAGCACTACAAGGCACCTGATGAACAACCAACTCCCATTCAATCAAACCCCCGTCAACATCGAAGATGAAATGAAGCGTTCGTACATCGATTACGCGATGAGCGTGATCATTGGACGAGCTCTTCCTGACGTCCGAGACGGTCTCAAGCCTGTTCACCGACGCATTCTGTATGGCATGAACGAAATGGGTCTCGCACACAACAAGCCCTATCGGAAGTGCGCGAAGATCGTCGGTGAGGTGATGGGAAACTTTCACCCCCACGGGGATGCTGCGATCTATGACACCCTGGTTCGGATGGCGCAGGAGTTTTCGATGCGCTGCCCGTTAATTGACGGTCAAGGCAATTTCGGGTCGGTCGACGGCGACCCACCGGCGGCCATGCGCTATACCGAGGCTCGCCTGGCACGTGTTTCGAACGAAATGCTGGGGGACATTGAAAAGGAAACGGTTGATTTCACTCCCAACTACGACGAAAGCCAACAGGAACCGGTCTATCTTCCAACCCAGATCCCGAATCTGTTGGTGAACGGGTCAGCTGGGATTGCGGTCGGGATGGCTACCAATATTCCGCCCCACAACCTGAAGGAAGTCATCGATGCTGTGATCCTTCAGGTCAGCAACCCCGACGCCAGCATGGAAGAGCTGATGCAGTTGATTCCGGGACCTGACTTTCCAACGGGCGGATTCATTTACGGCAAGAGTGGGATTCGGCAGGCCTATGCCACTGGCCGGGGATCCATCGTGATGCGCGCTCGTGCTGCCGTTGAGAAGCAAGCACGGGGCGACAAAGAAATGATCGTCATCACTGAGATCCCTTATCAGATCAACAAGGCCAAGTTGATCGAACGCATCGCCGAATTGGTACAGGACAAGAAGATCGACGGCATTACGGACTTGCGCGACGAAAGCGACCGCGAAGGTATGCGCATTGTCATTGAATTGCGTCGCGGCGAGCAGCCGGAAGTCATTTTGAACAATCTCTACAAACAGACTCCGATGCAGACGAGCTTCGGTGTCATTATGTTGGCCATTGTCAATGGACAACCTAAGGTTCTGGATCTCCAGGAAGTCATTAAGCACTTCGTCGATCATCGCATCGATGTAGTACATCGCCGGACTCGCTACGAGCTGAAAAAGGCAGAGGAACGGGCGCATATTCTCGAAGGTCTCAAGAAGGCATTGGATAAGATCGATGGGATTATCAAACTGATCCGTGCCTCGAAGTTGCCGCAAGAGGCGCGTGACGGCTTGATGCGCCAGTTCCAGTTCTCCCAGATTCAGGCACAAGCCATTCTCGACATGCAACTTCAGCGCCTTACCGGCATGGAGCGACAGAAGATCTTGGAAGAGTTGGAGAACCTGTTCAAGCGCATTGCGGAATTAAAGGAGATTCTAGCCAACGAGAAGGTCTTACGCGGCGTCATCATTAAAGAGCTGAAGGAAGTTCAAAAACAGTATGCCGATGAGCGGCGGACTCAGATCGTCGATGAGCACGCCGAGATCAAACTGGAAGACCTGATCACCGTAGAAGATGTTGTGGTGACGGTCACGCACTCAGGCTATTTGAAGCGAACTCCCGTCAGTGATTACCGTCAACAGCAGCGGGGGGGCAAAGGGCGCATCGGGATGCGAACCCGGGAAGAAGACTTTGTCGAGTACCTCTTCGTGGCCTCCACACACAGCTATTTGTTGATCTTTACTAATCAAGGGAGGGTGCACTGGCTCAAGGTGTATGAGATCCCTGACGTTGGAACAGCGGGCAAAGGAAAAGCAATTGTCAACCTGGTCAATCTGGGTCCGGAAGAAAAGATGACAGCGGTGCTGCCCGTAACAGATTTTGTCCAAGACCGTTTTGTGATGTTTGCTACGCGACGTGGCATCGTGAAGAAGACGCGGCTTGATGCCTTCAGCAATCCCATGGCGCGTGGCATCATAGCTATTTCGGTCGATGAAGGTGATGAGCTGATAGCCGTCGAGCTGACAACGGGAAAAGACCAGATCTTCCTTGGGACCCACCAGGGGAAATGTATCCGCTTCCAGGAAGACGACGTCCGCGATATGGGGCGCCAGGCGCGCGGCGTGAAGGGTGTGGAACTGGATGAGAAGGACTATCTGGTGGGTATGACAGTGAGCGGGGATGAGGGCATGATATTGTCAGTGACCGAAAACGGCTACGGCAAGCGCACTCAAGTGAAGCAGTACCGAGCCCAATCGCGCGGCGGCAAAGGAGTCATCAACGTAAAAACCACCGACAAGAATGGCATGGTGGTGGCAATAATGAACGTTGACGATGCGTCGGAAATTATTGTGATCACTGCTCAGGGGAAGATCATTCGCCTGGAAGCCTCCGCCATTCGGGCCGCCGGACGCAGCACACAAGGTGTGAAACTCATTGACCTCGAAAACGGTGACCAGGTCGCCGCTGCCTCACTAATCACGAATCAATCCGAGAAACTTCTCGAGAATAATTCTCCCACAGTTCACTAGTCAGCTTGGATTCAGACGGAAAGGAATCCGCCAATGCGAGCGCGAGCGGCGTTGCTAGGCCGATACTCACGCCCGTTGTCCTCCGCAGTGACCGCTCCTATGGTTTAGCCATTCCATAATGGTTCTACGGTCTCGGATTCGAATTGACCTCAAGGTCCGACGCTCCACTAGCACTAGACGCAGATCCACTCCGTCATGGAGTCTGGCTATCTTTCTCAATTACGTCACTCGTCCTTTGAGAGAAGTAGCATGAGGCTCCGTCGAGTCATTCAAAACAGCCATCCGTTAACAAGCTCAAGTTGAGTATTCACGAAGAGACCGGATATCCATCTCAGCAAATAGGCCAGAGCTCGGCTTTTCGTGGAGAACCGTGCTAACGATCAGCCAGGGACTTGCAGCCAGAAATCGAATAATGCCTGGGTGAGGTCGTGCCGATGATTGACATAGGCCAGGGCAAGCACAATGAAGTTGACCCTGGAGATGCAATGACCCCACCCAGTGTAACAGCCAAGGTGATGGTAGTTGACGACGACGCAGAATACTCATGCCTGCTTGTCGACTGCTTCTCAGGACTCGGCTTCCCCGTTATTTATGTCAATTCGGGACCAGCGGCCCTCTCACAAATGATGACCTTCCGGCCAGAGATTGTGCTGCTGGACATTCGAATGCCGGAAATGGATGGGTTCGAGGTGTGCCGGATCATCCGCCAAAACCCGGAATACGCCAACGTTATCATCATAATGTTGACGTCTGTCGGGGAGGTTGAAGACAAGATAAAGGGAATTGACCTGGGCGCGAACGACTACGTAGTCAAGCCTTTCGGTTTAGCAGAACTGTTTGAGGTTGTGGCAAGGGTCAATCGCTTCCTCGACACCAAAAGCAGCTACGTCCGCAAGATGGAACAGGAAAAGTTTGTCACCTTAAGGGTCGCCGCCAACACGGTTTGCCATGAGATCAATAATCCGCTGACGGCAATCGTGGGGTCGGCAAGGCTTCTGGCCAAGCAGCTCCGACGAAGTGAAGGGGGCGAGGACCTTTACGATGAGGCGGTTTCCATCCTGGAGGCGGCCCAGCGCATTCAAAACATCACGCATCAACTTGCCCGAGCCATGCGCGTTGTGACGATGGAACCGGTACCAGGTGTGAAGATGATCGACCTGAACGCCTCGGCGAAGGAAGAGTAGCTCCCTCCTGTTATCACCCTTAGAGCGAACGACCGTGACCTACAGATCCACTTAGTCCGAGTACCTGCCACGGGGACTAACCACCGGAATCGGAGTTCGGTCAAAGTGACACCAAAGGCAGATTCACCTATGCAGTTTGGCAACGGACTCACTGATTCGGTCCGCGGCCTTGGCCAGGTTCGCGACAGAGTTGGCGTAGGAAATCCGAATGTAACCCTCGCCGTACTGTCCAAAAGAGGTTCCTGAGAGTACAGCCACGCCGGCGGAGTTCAGCAGGTAGTCAGCAAAAGCGCTGCTCGTCATGCCAAGCGATTGAATGTTAGGGAACACGTAAAAAGCTCCGGCCGGGCAGACACTGTGCATTCCGGGAATCTCGTTCAACCGCTTCCAGATGAAATCGCGGCGACGGCGGAACTCTGCCAGCATCTGGTAAACCTCCTTCTCGGTGTTGGCCAGAGCCTCCAGGCCTGCGCGCTGCGTAAAGGGAGCCGTGCACGAGACGCTGTTGGTGACCAGCTTTGAAATATGGGCCTGCAGAGGAGGAGCCATTACACCGTATCCCAGCCTCCAGCCCGTCATTGCGTAGGTCTTTGAGAAGCCGTCAAGAATGACGGTTCGTTCGAGCATTCCAGGCAGCGAGCTGATGCTGTGATGCTGGCCTTCGTAGATGATCTTGGAGTAGATCTCATCGGATAGCACCATGATATCCCGTTCAACCGCAACCTCGGCGATGGCCTTCAGGTCACCTTCGGTCAAAAGGCCGCCAGTCGGGTTTTGAGGGGAGTTGATGATGATGAGCTTGGTCTGGCGAGTCACCTTTTGCTTAAGTTCATTGAGATCGAACCGGAAATCGTATTTCTCCAGAAGTGGCAGCGGCACCGGTTTTCCACCGGCGAAGTGAATCATCGACTCGTAGATCGGAAAACCGGGATTGGGATATAGCACCTCATCCCCTTCTTCGACCAGTGCCAGAATCAGATAAAACATGATCGGTTTAGCACCGGGAGTGACAACTACCCAATCCGCGTTGACTGGAATGCCGCGGGTTAGACGGACCTCGGTGGCGATAGCCTCTCGAAGCTCATTCAATCCAGCCGAAGCGCAGTAATGGGTATAGCCCTCCTGGAGAGCTTGGCTAGCTGCGGCCACCACACCTGGCGGCGTAGGGAAGTCTGGTTCGCCGATTTCCAAATGAACGATGTCCTTGCCTTGGGCTTCCAATGCCTTGGCTTTGACGAGAACTTCAAAGGCCGTTTCGGTTCCCAATCGACTCAATCGTTTTGCCAGTCGCAATGACTTTCTCCTTTCAAAGCCAAGCGTTCTCCCTTCAACAACAGCTGATACAGCTTGCGCCGAGAAACGTTCAGCTCGCGGGAAACCTGCTTGATAGCCTCGGTCCTTGAAATTTGGAGCTGCACTGCCAAGTTGTCGACTCTCTGCTGCAAGGCAGGCAGGTCCGTGTCCTCGAGAGAACCGATTTCACGAGCTGCAGCTTCAACGATCAAAACAATCTCACCTCTGACTGTCTTTGGGCCGAAGTAATCTATACCCTCTTGCACCGTGCCGGAGAAGAGTTCCTCGTAAATCTTAGTCAGTTCACGTGCGATGGTGATCTGGCGATGCCCCAGCGTTTCGCGCATGTCGTGCAAAGCTTCCAGGAGCCGTTCCGGAGACTCAAAGAAGACGAGGGTTCGCTCCTCGGCTTTCAGAGACTTCAGAAATGCAACGCGAGCCCCTTTTCGGGCGGGAAGAAATCCGAAGAAGTTGAAGGCGCTCGCAGCCCTTCCCGATGCGCTCAACGCGGCGACAAAAGAGCAAGCCCCAGGTATTGGAACCACTCGAATCTGCCTCTGGCGTGCTAGCCGGACCAGGCGATAGCCAGGGTCTGAGATACAGGGCGTTCCGGCGTCACTGACTACAGCGATCTGTTTTCCGGCTTGGAGCTGCTCCACCAGGGCTTCCGCTCTCTCGGCTTCGTTGTGTTCGTGGTAGCTCGTGGTCGGTTTTTGGATCTGATAGTGGGACAGAAGCTTGGCCGTCTGCCGGGTATCTTCGCAGGCGATCAGGTCCACTTCTCGCAAGACTCGGAGCGCCCGGAGGGTAATGTCTTCTAAATTTCCAATCGGCGTAGCTACGACATAGAGAGTTCCGGGCATGCCCTCATAATCCCCAGTCGCGCAGATAATGGAAGTCGTGCGTCACCGTTCGGGGTGAGACTTTGCAAATAACCGGGCCCCGCCGCTTGAACTGAGAACTCTGAATCTTATGGATCACTTTGTGGACGAAATCGGTCTTGAAGCCCTTCTCAATGAGTCTTTCGGGCAATTGGCGCTGATCGATCAGTTCGTAGAGCAGTTCATCCACTTCCGCATAAGTAAAGCCCAGCTCTGCTTCGTCCGACTGACCCGCCCACAGGTCCGCTGTGGGCTTCTTTTTCAGGATGGCGTCGGGAATCCTCAGATAGGCTGCCAGCTGAAAGATGTCGGTCTTGTATAGGTCGCCGATGGGGTTAATGGCAGAAGCCATATCGCCGTATAGGGTGCCATAGCCCAGCAGCAGCTCCGTTTTGTTTGAAGTGCCCAACACCAACGCCCGGTGCGCCATCGATTGGTCAAAGAGGACGATCATTCGCGCCCGAGCCATAGCGTTGCCTTGGCGCAAAGTACTAGCTTCCGGCTGGGTGCCGAAGTAGCCATCCACGATTGGCGAGATTTCAACAGTTTCACTTACAACGCCGAATTCAGCTACGACCGCTTTAGCGTCCGTCAAACTCTCCTTGCTGCTAGTCTTGTAGGGCATCATCACGGCCCGCACGTTCTCAGGGCGGAGAGCCCGGGCGGCCAACACGCAGGCAACGGCAGAGTCAATACCTCCCGAAAGACCGACCACCACGCGCGAAAACCCAGCCTTGGAAAGCTCGTCGCGGATAAAACTCTCCAGAACTCTTGAGGTCAATTCACAGTTGATTTGCATGAGAAAGCCTGCACCGACACCAAAACTCGAAGGCGGAGTGTCACTCCTTACACTGCGCCACTCACGCACAGCTCAGACCCAGCGCGACAACGCCTCAATGCGGGGCGTTGCGCTTCTGGACAATCCGGGTTAACTCCCTCAAGGTGAGTTCCAGCCGCTCATCCCGTAGGACAGGCGTGAACAGGCGGGCACGGCGGACCTCCTCAACATCAAGTTGTGCCAGTACAAAGTCCTCTTCAAAATACTTCGCCTGCGCCATCACCTGGCCGGCTGGATTCACGACCAGTGAGCCACCCGGGAAATGGGCACCATCTTCGAAGCCCACCCTGTTCACATAGATGTTAAAGACTGTGTGAAATTGTGCCGTACTCTTTAGCAGGTTCTCCCATGCCTGTGAGGTTGAAAACAGGGAGGCTTCTCGGACGCCGCGCCCAGGGGCACAGGAAACAGTGATGACAACGGTAGCTCCGTCCTGCGCGTGCAAATAAATGGTTGACGGGTGCCAAAGATCTTCGCAAATGAGCAGACCTATCTCGCCGAACCTGGTCTGGAACGTACGCAGGTTCTCACCCATGGCAAAGAAGCGCATTTCATCGAACATGCCGTAGGTTGGGAGGTACAGCTTGCGATGAATGTGCCGAAGCTTTCGGTCCGAGACGTAAGCCGCTGCGTTGTAGTAGTTGAAATGATTCGAAACCTCGACAAATCCGAAAACGCAGTCGATACCGCGGCAGCGGTCAAGCAACGGTTGGAGACGAGGACTCGCCATATCGAGAGCGATCTCCGGCACCAGGTCTTGCAAGATGTAGCCGGTCAGGGAAAGCTCCGGGAAAACAATCAAGTCCGCACCTGCATTGCGAGCTTTCTCGATCCAGTGAAGATGCTGCTCCAGATTGTCCGCAAGATTTCCCAGTTTGGGAGCCAGTTGAGCCAAAGCCACAGTGAATTGCATGGAGTTGAGTTTCTGCGCCGGTCCCTGCAGGTAGGAGAGCGGCGCCCTAGCGGTCCTCTATAATCTTGCCATGACAAAACCACAAAAAGCACTCCTCATTTTCCTCGTTCTTGCTTTGTGTTGCGGATCCTGGACCCACGCCCAGAAGACCGACGGGGACGAATTCGCAGGGTTCGAAGACAACATGCTTGCTCTCACGCGACTGAGTGAGCAGGTCGCCATGGACCAGCTTTCAATCAAGACCTTCCGCTGCCAGGAAAGGATCGTAGTTGAGGAACTAGATCACAAAACGCGGAAATCCCGGCACGAGGAGTCCACCCATTCCTTTAGTGTCAGGCGTCTGCCCGACAAGCGAGTGAACGAGAAGCTGATCTTCTCTGAATCGCGCACACCGACGCTGGAAGTGACGCAGTTGCCGCAGGTTCCGCTGATGGATCAACCGTTTACCGGGGAGTGGCTTGGGACGTTCTCGTTTGAGAATCGGCTGACAAACGACTTTGAAAAGCTGCCGTCTGAGCAGATCGCAGGCAGAGAATGTCTGGTGTTTGGTTTCGAAACCGTACCGCAAATTTCCGCGGGCAAGATCATGCTAATGGGAAAGCAGGTGCCACTTCGGCAGCGAGGGCGAGTCTGGATCGACGCCGAAAGCTTCCAACTCGTCCGCTTCGTAGCTAGCCAGATCAAACTCCCCAAGGGATGCCGCTCTTATGAGTATCGCGTTGATTTTCGGCCTCAGCGCCTTTTTGGAACAACGATGTCGATACCAGCTCGCGCCGAGACGAGGCTAGTCCTAAAGGATAAGACTTTCGTAATGGTGCAGGACTACTCGAGATTTGAGGCTATCTGATTGAGCAACGGCTTTGGCCGGCCGCTCACCAACACAAGAACGACCGGATGCCGCTAGGGATGAACGCGGAAGAGAAGAAGGATTCCTACCTCACCGGCTGTTTTTGCAGGGCCGGTTTCCTTTCGAAAATTGAGCACAGCAGCAACCATGCTGCCGGCAATAGCACGAGCGAATAGGTGATGAACTTCCCGTACCTGCCATCCGGCCCATACGGTTCTGTCAACTCGTGCAAGTATTCGCTATTGGGGAACATAGATGCTTCGGCAAGCTCGTGGAATGAGTAAATCAGCAACTGGACTACAAAGACAAGCAGGAAAATGGCGGTAACCTGGAAGAATCGGCTCAGGTTGACGCGATGGCCGAACCGGGTCCAGAGAAATGCCATCGTCGCTGCAGCGAAGACTCCGAGGATTGCGCCCATGAACATCGGCCGGGTTGCCACCTGAAACATCAACGAGCTAAGCAGTAAAGCTGTCTCAATTCCTTCACGTGAGATCATCAGCACGGTAAAGAGGAACACTGCCCAGTAAGCCCCCGGGCCTTGCTCTTTCGTGGAAGCGACTTCAAGCCGCATTTCAATGTCCTTCTTAATCGTCCGAGCGGTCCGCCACATGTGCACGGTGAGCGAACCCACGAACACAGCTGCAACCAGTGAAAAGATTCCTTCCCAGAGAGCCTGATTGAACGCCACTTGATAGAGCAGGATCCCAGACGTCACACAGACAACTAGAGAGGTAGCAATTCCCCAGTGCACTGCTGACTCCAAGCGCCTTCGGCCGCTTTTCCGCAAGAATGCGATTGACAAGCCCACGATGAGGAATGCCTCCAT
>Ga0075421_100002545_pt1 | contig 21797 bp, 20 predicted proteins | sample SoiMetdeltSBSDD5_FD_75292 | JGI IMG/M metagenome (GOLD analysis project Ga0075421, IMG submission 75292) | Bulk soil microbial communities from a Populus tree surrounding site in Tennessee, USA - Soil MetaG P. deltoides SBSDD5 | ecosystem: Environmental > Terrestrial > Soil > Tree plantation...
AAGGACATGTGATGATGGCTGACTGTTCTACCGGTTCCTGCTACTGGGCCTTGGAACGTCCTCGCCTCTTCCATCCCATCGGCCGCGCATCGTGCACGAGCTCCGACATCGCTTCGGCGACGGCCTGTCTCATCGAATCCGGCAGGTCGAATGGCAGGAACGCCCGCAGCATGATGTCGTCCTCTCCAACCATGCCAGGCAGCCCTTCGCCGTTCAGCCCATAGTTCCGCCGCGCGCCGGGAAGCGTGATTCTCCGATTCTTGTCGGGATCGCGGATTGTCGCGATCGGGTCACCGCCAGCGGCGACGACTTCCGCCTGCTCGAACAATTTGTTGCGAAACATGATGACGCCGGTGTCGCTCTGTGACAGGTGCTCGCGGGTTCGGTCGACGAGCGGTCCCGGGCCAAGCCAGGCGGCGTAGTCCTGGCTGATCAGATGGCTCCCGAAGTCGGCGGTCGGTCCTCGCAGCGGATCGAGACTGGCAACCGTACGATGACAGGGAATAGACGGCTGGCAGAACGTGGCTTTCGGTGGAATCGCAATCTGACCGAACGGTGTCTTCCAGCTGGTTATCGTCAATCGATACGCCAGAATCGTGTTGAGTTCGTCGACTGGCACGAGCCAAGTCATGTACCATCCCTGGCCACCGGCCGCATCGATGTTGGGGAACACGACTGTGCGGTCCGCCAACCACTTGTCGGATCCGGTGAGCTTTCGCTGGAACACCGAGCCGTACTCAAAATCGATCCACCGGAACGACGTATGCCGAGGTCGCGAGTGAGGAACGTCGTTGCCGCGCACGCGGTACGACCATCGGTCGTGCAGCCACTCGACATGCACGGGGTCGTAAAAGCCCTCCATGATTTGGACCCAATTGCAGGGGACGTGAACAAACGACGTGATTGTGTAACCCGGCACATAGAAACCGGCCCAGTCCGGGAGTAGCGGCGCCGGCGACGGCCCCAGATAGGCCCAGACCAGGCCACCGGAACGCTGTGTCGGATACGCGTTTGTCGCGACACGATCTTTGAACGTCGTCTTGACGTTATGGGCTTCCTCAAAGGGCTGTTCCAGACACCGCCCTGTCGCGTCGAATCTCCAGCCGTGATAGCTGCAGCGGAGACCGCATTCTTCGATCGTGCCGTAGGCGAGATCGAATTGGCGATGCGGACACCAACGGTTCAACAGTCCAACCGTATCGGCGCTGTCCTTGTAGAGCACGAGATCCTCGCCGAGCACACGGACGGGGATCACTGGCTTCGCCTCGAGCTCGGACACGGCAGCGATTGGCATCCAGTAGCGTCGTAAGAGCTCTCCGATAGGCGTCCCCGCTCTCACTTGCGACAGCGTCGCCGCCTGCTGGTGACTCAGCATGATTCTGATGTCTCTGGGTGGGCGTGATCGGAGCTACATCGGATCACGAGGGCGTGACGTCGTCCTCAGCCAGCTTCTGCAAGTCAATCTTGCCTCTGGACGTCCGCGGCAGAGTGGGGTGAAACCCGAATCGTGCGGGGATCATGTAGGGAGGGAGTCTGACCGCACAAAACTCCTTGAGCTGAATCGTCGGAATCGGCTGCTGGGTCGACGTGCTGAGGTGTGCGACGAGTTCGAGGTCGTCCCCGCGTCGCTTCGGTACGACAGCGGCTTCGCGAATAGAAGGGTGCTCATAGAGGCGCGCCTCGATCTCGCCAGGCTCGACTCGATAGCCGCGGAGCTTGAGCATGCGGCCGATACGACCGGTGTAGGACAAGGCTCCGGTCGGCAACTGGGTCACGAGGTCACCGGTTCGGAACCATGGTGCGCCACCATCGTCGGCCGGTGCTGTCTTCTCGGCAGTGAGTTCGGGCTGATTCCAGTAGCCGGTGTTCAATCCGGCGCCACGCAGCTGCAGCTCACCCACCGCTCCGAGCGGCACGGTCGCGCCGTTTTCACCCCTTATCCTCGCCTCGTAGTGGCCGCACGGGTATCCGATAGGTGGCGGCGCCTGGAACTCGGTGTCTCTCGGGAGCTCGTAATAGGCAGCCACGTTCGTCTCGGTCGAACCATAGAAGTTGAAGTAGGCCGGATGTCTCACACGTGCGCGAAGCGGCTCGAGCCGGTTGCCAGGGAAGACTTCCCCCGCGAATGCGATGATGCGAAGCGCGGAGAGATCCTGGCGCTCGAGCTCGTCAGACTGACCGATGAGCGACAGCGCCGCGGGAGCAGAGAACCAGATACTGACCCGCTCACGTGCGATGAGCTCAACGAGACGCGACGCATGCTGACGCACTTCATCGGGCACGAGCACGATCGGTGCACCACAACCAAGACTCGAATAGATATCGAAGAGCGACATGCCGAAACTGAACTGCGCATGATTGGCGAACACGTCTGCTCTCGTGGGAGCCAGCAGACGATGACACCAGCTCGCGTGCGCTTCGATCGCCGTTCGACTCATCATCCAACCCTTCGGGTGCCCAGTGGTCCCGGAGGTGTAGAGAATGCATGCGAGTTCAGCATGCGTGGCAATGGCGTTAGCGGCGTCGATGTCCTCCGATCCGTTTCCAGCTGTCGCCCAATTCGAAATAGCTTCTCCTGGTCCGGCCAGCGAGAGTCGCTGGATGCTGATTCCCGTCGCGCCACATCGTGCGATCTCCTGCCGATAGAGAGACTCAAAGCGTTCCTCGATGAACGTCGTCTGCACACCACAATCAAGGTGCGTGGCAACGGTACGTGGCACCGGAGCACGCGTATCTACCGGGACATAGACGCAGTCGGCCCGCAGTATCCCAAGCATCGCGGCGATCGTGTCGCTCGAGCGACGGAGGTATAAGCCGACCCTGGCGCCGGGTTTCACGCCCAACCGGCGGAGCCGCGCCGCCACGGCGTCTGCCAGCTGATCGAGATCGCGGTACGTCAGCACGCCGCGACCGGGCTCGACGACGGCAGGACGATCGTCGCGCTCCGGAAGTGACGCGAGTGTGCGTGGAATGGCGGAGGGACCCGTCTTCATCGGTTCGTCGTCTGGGGACTGCTGCGGTCTTCGATCAACCGCACAATGAGATCGATACTGTCGAGGCGTTCCGGCGCCAGGTCTTCCTGCTGCAGAGTGATCTCGAACGTGTTTTCAAGGAATGCGACGAGCTCGACCATCGCCAGAGACGACACGATTCCGGTTGTCATGAGCGATGTCGAGTCCTGGAGCGACTCCTCCGGCTCGCCAACGAGAAAGTTGTCGAGGATGAAGCGGCGTACATCGCGGCGTACATCGTCACCGTTTGGCATATGTTTCAACTCCCAACAGAAACGCCCGGCTATCCGGCGGTGTGACTCGCCTCGAGAAGACAGCCACCCGCGATCCGGGTCGAACCGACTAACGTCAGGCCGGCGCCGTGAAGAAGCTGACGCAACTCCTCTTCGGTACGCTCCCGGCCACCGGTAAGAATCATCATGACGACGTCCATGAACAGCCGTGCCGAGTCATGAGCCGAATTCAGGACGCTCTCGACGATGAGCACCCTTCCTCCTGTACGCATCGCCAGTCGGCAGTTCTTCAGTATCGTTATGGCGGCTTCGTCGGACCAGTTGTGGATCACGTGGCTCAACAGATACGCATCCGCCCCTGGCGGGACGGCATCGAAGAAGTTTCCGCCGACGACGCTGAGGCGATCCGCCAGCTCCGAAGAAATCGTGACCGATGCATCGCTGGCAACGCCGGGAAGATCGAACAGAACGCCTCGTACCTGCTTGTGCGCCGCCATGATGGCTGCAAGCAGTGACCCGTCTCCCCCACCAACATCGACCACCTCGTCGAATGGAGAGAAGTCATACGCCTTCAGCAGCGCTGCGATCGATGCCGATGGGGACTCCACTCCCGAGTCAAAGATCGCGCTCAACTCTCTTTGTTCAGCGAGGTATTCATAAAACGACTTTCCGAACAGACGGTTGAATGCGGGCTCGCCAGTGCGAACGGTCCACTCCAACTGGCTGCTGGGCAGCCACACCAAATCCGATGTCAGGAGCATCAATCGGCGACGCACCGATTGGGGGTGACTGTCGCAGAGAGCTTCGCTGGCAGGACTGTGCCGAAACTTTCCAGACGCATCCGTCGCGAATACTCCGAGACTGGAGAGCGCGCTCAAGAGCCGGTGCAGCGAATTCTGGTGGGCACCCGTGATCTCGGCGAGTTCAGCAACGCTCTTCGGTCCGTTCGTCAGCAGTTCAGGTACGCCGAGCTTCGCGGCGGCGTTCAGGGCCTGGACCGCCAGTGCGCCAGGCCACAGGAGACGCATCAGGCGAGCCGAAGATGCCATTGCGGCGAACTGCTCGGTCATCGCGAATCAGCGCACGTTCTTCGATGTTCACTCACGAGCGTTCCAGCGTTTCTCCGCCGTACCGCCCTTCAGACATTCCCGCCCCACCGAGCGACGAGAGAACGGTCTCGAATTCACCGGCAAACGAGGTGATATCGCTCCCAACACGTGGATGACCTCGGCCCGAGACGGCGCACAGGAGCTCGGCGTCATCCGGGGCGATCTGGACACTCAGATCCGCCTGCGTTCTGAGCGCTCCGGCGCGAAACCCAAGGTCGTCAACACTGACATCTGGAAGCTGGATGCTCGATTGGCCTGCAGTGTGGTAACTGAACAGAACCCAATAGTCGGGGACGCTGATTCCGTGGTCGCGTTTCCATCGCATGAATCTGCTGTAGGGCAAGGCGCGGTGAAGTCGATACGCGTCACGCAATCGTTCGCGCACGTGCCGCACCGCATCCGGCAGGCAGTCGCAAGACGCGCCATCGATCGCCACCACCACTACGTCGACAAACAGGCCGATAAGCTCCAGGAACTCCTGGCGCCGGCGATCCGACACGGGAATTCCCACGAGGACACGACGGACCTGGGTGATCCGCCGTACTGTCATGGCGAAGCACACAAACAGAAATACCGACAGCGGCACTCGCTCCGACGCCGCCATCTGTTTCAGCGCGGCGGTTTCACGGACGCCGACCCGAAAGGTGCGCGTCGCTTCGTCCTGTCGTCCATTCGAATCAGCGGTCCAGATCGACGGCCCGCCTCCCTGCTGAAGGCGCTTCGTCATCTCGCGCGCCGCCGTTTCGATCGCTGCATCATTGAACTGAGCCCGTTGCCACGCTACGTAGTCGGCTCGCCGAGCGGGCAGTGGCCGGGCAGGCGCTGCTGCTCCTCGCGCACTCTGGTACAGGGTGGCCAACTCCCGGGTAAAGACGTCTGCCGACGAGTCGTCGAACGCAAAATGATGCACGACACAGGCAATCACCGCTGCGTCATTCGCCGTTCTGATGACCAATCCTTTGAACAATGGGTCGCCCTCGAGACGAATCGCCGTGTTCAGCTCGTCATCGAGCATCCGATCGACCATCGTGGCTTGCGTCGAGGGGGCATGGTCGCGCAGGTCGACGACACGGCACTCTTCACCGGTGACAGGCCGGATCGCCAGTCGCACCTCGTCGTGTGCTCTCGTCACCGTCGATCTCAGGATCTCGTGTCGCTCAACCAGCATCGACACGCAACGCGCCAGGGCGGCCACGTCAAGGCCGTCTCGGACTCGCGCGGCCATCAGCAGAGTGGCGGCGCAATCAAAAAAAGGAGGCCCATTTCCTTCGCCACGCTCGCTCTCCCACATCAACTCCTCGCTGTAGGAAAGGTGCTGCAACTCGGGCACGCTGTCCCTCACAGCTGTCACATCACTCCGAGGGCCTCAGCTCGATCCGAGCACACACACTGGATGGCGGCTCTGTCGTTCGCGTCCAACAGTGACAAATGGTCTTGTGACAGGGCGGACGGCCGAAATGGTTCGCGCAACGCGCCGAGACCGATGCGCTGCACGATCGGCTCTAGTGCCTCTGCAGGCGCGAGAACGAGGTCGCTGTAGCGAAGCAGCACGGTCTGCTCCGCATGCGCCAATATGAGCCCGGCGAGGTAGTTCCAGAATTCTGCGCGTCTCGTGGCGGCGTCGGCGATGTGCGCGATCCGCTCGAGGTCCCTCCTCTGATCGTGGTCCAGGGCCTCATCGTGCAGGGATCCGACTGGATATCCAACGCCTGTCGAGTCCCGTAAGTGGGGGAAGCTCCTCTTCCAGGATGCGATCGTTTCGAACGGGCTGCGCACCGCCGCCACGAACGTCGCTGAATGCATCGCGGCTTTGAGCGCCGGCAGCCGGGCAAGATAGGCGAGCGTATTCTTGGTGCCCAGGGCGAAGTCGCGCGTAGCCGGACGGGGTGAGTACAGGCTGGCCTCGTGACACTCGATCGTGTCCTGGACGAGCCTCCCGTCCTTCACTTTGTTGAGAATCGGTCTGTGTTCGAGGATCTTGATTCGCGTGCTGTCGTACCACTGCCTGATGCCTTCGGCGGTGGGATTTGAGCGGAGAATCAACAACACTTCTCCAGGCTCATTCAGCACCACACAATCCTCGAATCGATGCAGCAGGCTGCATAGATAGCTGGTGCCACTCCGTGGAATACCGGTAATCACCATGTCACGGCTTCGGATCTGCTCCACGCGGTGCCTCAGGTCACTTTCGATCGTGCACCGCAGCCTGACGGGAGAGCGGCTCGTGTGCTCCGGAAGCCGAGTCGGGCTGCGATGACTCGGCACCAGGCATCAGCTTTCGGTAGTAGTCACGAAACAGGTGGTGGCTGGTGTGAAGGACGACGAAACTCTCGCGGTCCAGTGCCCCCGTCTCGCACGACCGCCACACGTCCGGTTCCCAGCCGAAACCATGCTCGCGGCTGCTGAGCGGACTGTACGTGACGCTATGCACGGACAGTGCGGGAGACAACGCGAACTGCTCGGGCATTCGCCAGTCTGGAAACGGAGGCTGCCATGTCGAATCGAGGTACCGGCCGATGAACTCCGCCCACGTATTCCGAATCAGACGGTGAGTCTGATGTTGGAAGACAAGAACCCCCGCGTTGAACATGGGAATCACGGGGACGCCAATCGACTCGAAGGTCCGCTGCCATACGGTGGTGCCCCAGTCAGGGCTGTAATTCAGGCGTCCATATCGAGCTCTGAAGGCCGCGTCCGAATCAGTCCACAGCGTGTCGAGTGGCTGCAGCACCAGCGTGTCGGTATCCAGGAACACGACGCGATCAGCATCACTGTCGCAGAGGTAAAGCTTGTTGGCGAAGAAGTAGTCGCCACACAGCGGTCCCACATTCCTGACGGTAATTCGCGGGTCCGATGAGGTCCACGTCTCATCGCCGGCGTCCACCCGATACACGGCAACGCTGTCGAACGCGGTCCGCGACTCAATCAACGATCGCAGCGAGGCCGCAAGCTCCGGGTAGCGGTCGTCGGTGCAGACGTAGACGACTTCAGTGTGCATCGATCACGCCGACCAAACGGCAAGCCACGGTGTCCGGTTACGCTTCTGACAAGACGAGTGATGCCGCCGAACGCACTTCATTGGTGACGACCCCCGATTGGCGGCACAACATCTCGAACTGCGCCAGATCGACCCATACTCCTTCGGGGTCGACGATCGGTTGAACGTCAGAGCTCAACTCGCAGATCCGATAACGCACTCTGCTATCGATGAATCGGCCGCCCTCATCCGATTGCATGAGCGACATCCTCGAGACGTACGCTCCCGAGGCAACGATGTCCGCGAGAATGGGCGGCGCTGGAATACTCGACTGGTATGAGGGCCCGAATTGCACCGCAGCGTCGAATCCCGGCTCGAAGCTCCCGCGCAACAGGAACTCGAGCCGTTCTCCCACGACCCTTGCGAAAATGATGACTTCTTCCTGGCGGAGACTCCGCACGAGTGGCTGGTCCCATCGTTGGACTTCCCGATCGGGCGCCTCGACCTCGTAATCGGCGACGTCGAACTCGTTCGATTCTGACTGACAGCGGATGTGATCGTGGCCGATGACCCATTCCCGCAGATCGGTCAGCGGGCATGGCACACAGGCCACTTGGTTCGATGCCCGCAGCCTGTGTAGCAGTGCCATCGGCTCTGCGATGTCGGCCACGCTTCCCTGCACCGCCGGCCCGTACGACATCCGCATCAGTCTTCGAAACTCCGACTCACCTTTCCGTTCAGCGAACGGTTCGCCTCCATCCGCGATCAAACGCCAGGGCCCGGTTGCGATCACCGACCTCGCGTCCGTGTTCACGGTGTAGTCGAGAGCCAGGGCCCGGCGCAGATCCTCCGCGGCATACCAGCGCCAGAGATCGCCACCCGGTTCTATGTCGCAGCCAACCCGTCGAATCGCGTTGCGGTTGTACTTATTGAGGAAGCGCGTTCCCTGTTCGGACTGGAGACTGTCGCTTTCAAAGACCCCGGACTCTTTCCTGAATAGATCGAGGTGCGTCGTGGGACGTCCCCCATGGACTCGCGCGGCATTACTCAAGGTCGCCTGCACTGACGGGGCGAGCTGAACGCCGCATTGATTTCCGGGTTCCGCTTTGGCTTGAACCAGCCACCGCGGCGATGCGCCCGCCGGATTGCAGAGAAAGCCGAGGGTGCCGATCTCTGGCTGGTTGATAATCGGAAACTCTGCACCATCGAGCCATTTGATGCTGGACTGTACCCGCGCTCCGACGACAGAGAAGAAGCGGCCAGAACGATGGCAGAGTGCCCCATCCACAAACTGCCACTCGTTGCTTTTTGACCACGGTATCGGTCGAACGGACAGGTGTGTCGACCGTCTACGCTCGGCGAGCCATTTGTCTACCATGTTCACTCGCTCTCCTCGATAACTGCCGTTCAGCGGCCTCGCACATCTCCTGGAAGGGCGGGGCCACATGGGGCAGGTCTTCTCCGGTTCGCCGTTTCAGGGCACCCCTCATCGACCACCCAGGTCCGAGACCGGCCGCCTTGCACAGTCCCTCGTACGAGTCCCAGCCCGTTCGCTTGAAGACCTCGCCGGCCGCCGGAGTAAGCAGGCGCTCGGCGAGCCATTGCAAATTCTGGTTGTTTGGAAAACACGCGTCGAAGCCTCTCGACCGCTTCTCAGTGGCTGCCCGGCGCACTTCGGCAGCGATTCGCTCACGGAACGCTTCGAGAGGTGCAGAGGCCAGCGATCGGAGCCAATCTTCCGGGCCGAGGACATCGAGAGCGTAGCCATGCTCGTCTTCGCCGCCGCTGCCGCGGCTGTTGCTCTTGAGGCACGTCACCTTGCCGCAATGAGCCAGGCCGATGTCGGCGCGCCAGGCGCGCAAGATCCAATCGACCATTGACGTCCGATACAGATTTGCGGAGGGATACCACGGCCCGACGGCGTGCATCACGTCGCGACGCACCACCCATGACCCTATCGGTTCGAAATAGAAGAAGGGCCGCCAGAACGCTTGCGCAAGCGAGCGTCGAATCGGAGACACTTCCACGAAATCCGCCGAATCATCGGCCGCACTGGCACCGGGTGGCGCTGAAAAGGCGGCTCTCCCGATAAAGAGTCCTGCGTTGGCGCCCTGCAATGCGTCGAGGGCATACGCCAGATGGTCCGGCAACCAGATGTCGTCGTGATTGAGGAAGGCGACATACTCACTGCGAGCGATCCAGGCGCCAACGGAATTGGGACCCGCCTGCTCCCCGTGCCGCAGAGGCAGGTTGATGTATTCGATCCGCGGATCGTTGAATTCGGCCACGGCGACTGCGGTGTCGTCGCTGCACGCGTCGCCAATGACCAGCAGCCGCCAGCACTCCCGCGTCTGCCGTCGAACCGATTCAATCGCCCAGCGCAGCGAGCTGGGGCGGTTGTAAGTGGCAATGACGACCGTGACGGTGGGCTCGTCCGCTCGCGGCGTTACAACGTCAGTGGCCAACGAATTCTCGTCACGACGCGGGATCGACATAGCGGTCTCGATGGGCGACGCCAAAAAGGCAAAGCCAAAAAGGCAAGGTGTTGCGGCGGCCGAGGTGGGCGGATTTATGCGTGCTCGCGTGCGTGTTGCGGGTTCGATGACGCCGTTGAGCGACACTCATTCCACGACTGTCCGCAGCCGGATCGGAGCAGCGCGTCTTCTTCTGATGTCAGGGCGAGGGGGGACGGAGTGACGGGCGCGGCACTACGAATCCGATGGGCCACGACGTCGATCACATCCTGACGAGATACCTGCGCGATGCGACGGACACGTTCGACGGTGTCGGCCTCCAGCGTGCTCAAGCAATCGTGCACGACAAGGGTGCTTCTCGGATCCGTCCGACTCCAATCGACGTAATCGCGGACGGTCTGGTCCCAGTATTCGACGAATCGCTCGACACTGCCGTAACGCTCGTCACCGAATCTCCAGGCACCCAGTCCGCTTATGCTTCTCCATGTGGCGACCGGATCGCGCACCAGCAGAACGAGATGCATTTGCGGGTAGCACGCACGCAAGAGCGCAAGCTCGTCGCGGCCGTAACGCACCTCTTTGAAACCGACGACGTCATGTGCCGGCCGGGACGTTGAATACAGGCACTCGAGAAACGCTCTCGCCGACGCGACGACCGCCCCCTCGACGTGCTCGGCGTCCGGGTTCATCGTCGCAATCCAACGATTGGGATCTTCACCGTCGTTGAAGTACCGCTCGCGTTGGAGGTCGCCACTCTCCGCGAAGCGCATCGCCTGCTTCCGCAGATCTATGAACCGACTGAGCGCGCCATCGTGTTCGCCCCAGATCAAGGTGCCCGGCCTGGCACAACAGACGCGCTGCAGCAGTGTCGATCCGCTGCGATGGGTCACTGCCGAGATGACGAGATCCAACCGTGCCCTGCTTCCGAGACTAACGAACGCGGTCGGCCGCGCTCACTCTCTGAGCACGGTCGTACGGGCATCTATGCCGAGCGTTCTCCAGGCGGCGGCGCAGGATACCAGGATGGCGCTCAAGGCGACGAGACAAGCGGTTCCGACGAAACTGAGAACATCGTAGGGGCTGATCTCATACAAGAACGAGGACAATCCCCGGCTCGTCGCGCTCGCCAGCAGCAGACCACAGGCAAGGCCTACGACGGCCAATATCGCTCCATGGCGAACGACGGAGCCAAACAGCGTGCCTGGTCGCGCGCCGAGGGCCGACCGAATTGCGAGATCGCGGCGACGCTCCGCAACCAGCATCGTCAGCGTCGCGATCAGTCCAACCAGGGCGACGACCAGACCCAGCGAGCCGAACACGATTGCCGGCACGGCACGGAACCGGCGATTGGCGATCGATTGTGCGAGCGCGTCATCGAGCCCTTGTATTTCCGTAACCGGTATCGCCGGCTCGATCTGGGCCGCGATCCGGCGAATCTCCGGGGCGAGGTAGACGGCGGAGTCCGCCATCGTTCTCACAACCAGGTAGCCCTTCCCGACCGGGCGGCGCCCCCACGCGAGGTAGATCGTGCTGCCAGCCGGCGAATCGAGGCCGTCATACTTGATGTCTTTCACGACGCCGACGACGCGCGAGTTCGCGGCCACGCGAAAGATGTTCGGCAGGTTCGGTATGGGGCGCCCCACGGGGTCGTCACCAGCGAAGAGAGCGCGCGCGGCTGATTCGCTCACGATGACGCCGGGAGCGTTGTCGCTCGCGTCGGTGTCCTCGAAGTCGCGGCCGGCGAGAAATCGTGCGCCAAGGGCTCGAAGATACCCCGGAGTAGCCCACGCGATGTTCATCATCGCGGTCTGTCCGCTCTGTTCCGAGCCGACGCTGACGCTGATCCTCACCAGCGGCGGGCGCGGCGGCAGGCTCGTCCCAAAGCCCGCATGCTGCACGCCGTTCAACTTGGCGACGCGTTCGCGCAACGCGGGTATGAACGCCTCACGCCCGCGAGTGTCATTGGGAAACGGTGCATCCCACAAGACGAAAGCGGCTTCAAGTGCGCTGTCTGGTCGAAAGCCGTGATCGTCGTTCAGCAAGGCGGAGACAGTGCGCACCAGCAGTCCGGCACCGACCAACAGGATGGTGCACAGCGCGATCTGCGCCACGACAAGCGTGTTCCGTAGTTTCCAGAGACGCGGGGTGTGGGTGCCGATATGCAGTAACGACGACGCTCCGAGGTTCATCGCCTGCCATGCTGGCGTCACTCCACACAGCAATGTCGTGAGCATCGTCAGCGCGACGATCCCGGCGATGACCGGCCATCCAATTTCCACGCTCAGACCACCGACCAGACTGGCAGTCTGACTCACGAGGAGTCTCACCACGCCGACGCTGACGACCACACCGATGAGTGACGCCAGCGACGCGATGAGAAAGGTCTCGACCAACAGCGCGCGAGCGAGGCGCAGCCGGCTTGCACCGAGCGCGGCGCGAGTGACCAATTCGCCGTGCCGCGTGATGTCCCGGCCAAGGAAAAGAGTGCCGACGTTCGCGCAGGCCACAAGAAGGACCAACGCGGCCCCGGCGAGCGTCACCGCGAGAAGTCTCTGCAATCCCTTGACCTGAGCCTCTCCGATCGGTGTCACCGTCGACATCTCTTTTGCGTTTGGGCTGATCTCGCGTCCGATACGATTCGCCTCCTCCCGCACCTGGTCGAGTGTGACGTCCGGCTTCAGACGGGCAACGATTCGCGAATAGCCCAGTGCCTTCTCTGCCGACGGCAGCCACACACTGATTTCGTTGTCCGGGAACGCGAATTCTGACGGCATCACTCCCGCAACGGTATAGCTTCTCTCGCTGACCGATACCGGCATCCCGGTCGGGTTCACATCGCTGTCACCCCACAACTGCTCGACGGCACGCCGACTCACGACGATCTGTCCGTCCTCGGGGCGCACAACCGTGCCTCCGGCCTCCGATCGCACTCCCAGCACTTCGAAGAACGGTCGTGTCACGAGCGCTGCCGGCACGACGGCCGTTGTCGTACCCGTACGGACCGTGACTTCCCGCCGGCTGTACGCCGAGGCGGCCTGGACCGTGCCAAGGCGCTGCAGCCATTCGGGGAGAACACGTGGGGCAAAACCCACGTTGGCGCCATCGGCAAACGACGTGTCGAGGATGACGATTCTGGACGGCTCAGCGTATGGAAGAGGGCGCCCGAGCACGCTGTATGTCACCGCGAAGGATGCAGCGTTTACAGCAACGCCGAGAGCCAACGTCACGATCGCAAGGATCGCCACACCCGGCTTTCTGATATTCGACCGGAGTGCGTAGACCACATCGCTCCAGAGTCCATCCGTCCACAGCGGTCGCCGTCTCCGCATCGTTGTCCCCTCAACTCGTGTGCTTGGCATACGCATCAGCGACTCCTCGGCTGCAGGCAGCCAGCGCGCCAGCGATGATAGGCTTCGTTGCCAGACAATGAAAGAGGCGCAAATACCGTCCTGGGTTTGTTTTCAGACGGCGTAGGGGTCGGACGACTCCGTGGGATTCCCGTGACATTCCGACGAGGTGCTGACACCGGTCGCACGGAACAACTCCACCGCAATCGGCCACAACTCGGCGAAATGGCCCGGCCCGGGACGCAGCCTCTGCTCGCTCGCCTCGAAGAGCGCCGTCGCGAAGTCAACCATCGCGCGGGCCTCGCCGTGGCGAAGGAACGCCGGATCAAGCCCGCCAGAGATTCGGACGCGATCCAGCGCATCCGCGTCCTTGAGAAGTGCCGTCAGTCGGTAGTGTGGATGCGCCGGCTCGAGCTCCGTTGCACGGCAGTGATACGTGACCGCCGTTGCTATCGCGGCGTAGTCGTCCTCGCGCACGCCGCCCTTCGCAAACAGCGTCGTCACGCCCGGCAGCGAGGGCAGCCGTTCGACGGCGTCACGGCCGTGCCTCCCGCAGGGTCCATCGTGCGTCCGCGCCAGATCATGCAAATAGACGGAGGCCCACAGTTGCGCGGAAAGATCGCTCGACGAAGTGGCATCGAGCAGTCTGAAGGCATGGACCATCACCCTCGCCACATGAGTCTGGCCGTGCAGGCGGCTTCTGCTGGCGAACGCTTCGGGAGGAGGGACGAGGTCGGCAATCGGCAGCGGGACTGGCAGTCTCACAGCGACATCCTGAAGATTACGTGCGCCTTACACGCCGGAGGAGCGCACGTGCTCGATTGTAGAGGCGCGTCACGTGATACCCGGACAGTTTGACGATGGATTCGTGGAGCGGCAATTTCCGCACGAGGTGCAAGTGGTCACGAATCCGCAGCACCTCACACCTCACCGGTGTGACCGGGTTGATCGACACCCATTGACTGTGACGATATTCGAAGGAATCACTGTCGAGCGAATAGAGATAGATCGTTCCGTCATCGGGAAGCCGCCCATACCACAGCTCTCCAGGCGGCCTGCGCTCGTTCCGGTTCAGGAGGTTGACGGCCGCGATTCCTTTCGAAGCTTTGCAGAGGGCGACGGCAATCGCGACATTGCGTTTATGACTCGCATACACACCGTACCGCATGTTGTCCGGGGTCCTGGCGCGATCGTGAGGCTGGCCAGGTCGCAGCGGTCCGTCGATCTTGTGGAGACTGCCGTGATAGAGCACCTTCGCCGTATGGGGCTCGCCAGCGGCAGACGGCGACGTCAAGGGTGCTGAATCGGTCCTAGCCGAGAACATTGACGTGCTGCTTCGTGATTCCAATCTTGTGCAGATACTCGACCTGGTCGCCGAGAACTGCGCGTGATTCCAGAGTCCCGATGGCACCATCGCCGGCGTCCCACAACTGAGAGACGGTCGCAGGTTCGGCTGGATTGGCAATCGCCGATTCGTAGATCGCGGACAGCGTGGCATTCCTGTGCGTCAGCGAGAACTTGCCCGCTACCGACACCATGTAGTTACGACGCGCCATGCTGGCCGCTGCAAGTGGTGAGCTCACCAGCTGGCGCAATTCGTCGTAGAACCATTTCTCTTCGTCGCCTGGAGCGACCGTATCCCGATTCAGAAGAACCGCCCTGTCAGCGTCGAACAGCTCACTCATGTGAGACATCTCGCCGCCGGTCGCCGCCACGATGGCCATACCCGCAGCGGCGGCTTCGAGAAGGACGATGCCAACGCTTTCGAACTTCGATGGATGGAACAGGATATGACCGCGCTCGAATGCGTCCAGGACCTCGCGCCGCTGAAGCGTTCCCAGAATCTCTATTCCCGGACCCAGCACACGCGGATCGCATTCTGGCGGGACTTCGCCGATGTAGGTGAACGACACATCGGGCATCGTTGCAGCGAGGCGGCGAAAGATCCTCAGCGCGAGGAGCCCGTTCTTGGTTTCGTAGTCACGACCGCAAAACACGACCCGCAATGGCGTGTCGCCCGCCCACTTCCGATCCACCTTCTCTCGCGAGCTTGTGCGCTGCGCAGGGTAGAGCACCAACGCTTTCTGGAGAAATGTTTCGGCCAGTGCTCCTACCTGGAGGTTGGCCAGGTGATGTCCTGCGAGATCGATTCCCTGTTGAGTGCGAAAAATGACGGCTTTGCAGCTCGGATGCGCGTACATCGCGAGCATGTTCCGACCGCGCCTCCGCATGCCAATCCGCGCATCGACATCTCCGCGAAGACGTGACCGGACATCCGGGTTGACCAGGGCGCGGCCGACCAGCACGGGATATCCGAAGTCGTCCATGTCGGTGACCCATGCTCCCCGATTGATCACCGGCCAGCGAGCGGAGTGCACCAGCTCGGATCCACTTCCGAAATCGACGCACTCGCCGAAATGAAAGTGTTCGTGCGGCGACTTCACGCCGCGGTCGCTGAATTGAAAAAGGTGCTTCGCCTGACGCACCGAATAGCGGACATCAGCTGGCGGATCGGTGACCAGGGCGCCATGCACTCCGTCATGAAGATCCACCTTCGGGCCGAGGATGATCTCCCGTCCCTGTTGCGTTTCCGTTTCTGTCATGACGTCACTGAGGGCTTACCAGCCTCGAGATCGGCGTCGGTGGGTCACGTACTGAGTGTTAGACGACGGCACACACACCGGCCATCAGCCCGAGCGTGTCCAGAGTCTTCACGACATTCGGGTTGCGCGCATTTTGCGGCTTCAACACGACACCATCGCATTGTCCCAACCGTAGCGCACTCTCCCGGTCAGCCACGAAGCCGTCGTTGTAGTAGAGCTCGTACCTCGTGACACCATTCGAGTTGTCCAGCACCGCTTTCAGATCGGTTGGCTGAGCGGACTCGACGGCGGAGGGCGCGTTGTCGACGATGGTCTTGGGGGCAAAGGCCCATACCACCTCGGCGCACAACGCGTGACCGTGCAGGATCGCGGCGAAGGCCCCCATCGACGTACCCAGGCAAAATGTCCGCCGCACGTGGCTGAGCCGCTGACGAAGACCGCGCTCCCAATCCAGCAGAGCCTCGAATGTGTTGACCGAGTCCGACACACCTTTGGCGTAGTACGCGACAAATGGATCTTCGAAGACCACGAGATTGTGATCGAATAGTCCCGCCTTTTGACAGAAGGTCTGCGGGTTCATCAGCAGAGATTTTGCCTGCCCGGTGTAGACGAAGAATAAACGGTCCGACGTTTCCCGGACGTGAACGGGAATGTCCGTCGGCCCGATCTGCGCTGGGTCCGGGGACACGTGGACGTCCCACGAGCCTAGCGAGTCAGCGATCGTCGTATATTCCATCTTCCGGCTCCACTGGTAGTTGCGCGGCGAGTTCGGACTGTTTGACTCTCTAGTGCAGCGTCGAGCCCGCACGCGCCGACGATGCCTCTCGTTTTTCGGCTCGGGCCTGCTCCGCGCTGTTCCAGTACCGGTAGAGCGCGTCCGACTTGCTGAGCGAGTTCACGATTCGCGAAAACGCGTTCATCGCAATGCGGCAGTGAGGCTCGTACACGTCATGGATCGACGGAGAGTACGCCAGGCACGTGCCTCCGCACACGGACAGCCACATGCACGACTGACACTTGCCGAGCTCCACATTCCTCGATCGAATCAGGTCGGCTTTCTCGCTCTGTCGCGCGGCCTCCAGGCTGTTCTTCGACTGGATTTGTATCAAGCCGAGATTCGCGAGAGGCCCCTTGCGATCGATGCAATCGCAGGCTTCAATCGTTCCATCGTAGGAGACGCTCATGAGGTCCCGAGCCGCACCGCAGTGCTGTCGCATGCACATGTTGCCGCCGGGTCCCATCACGAGGTTATCGAGATAACTCTTGACGGGCCGGACCTCGAACCCGTCGAACTCGCCACCTTCCACCGCGTCGAACAGGTCGTTCCAGCTGTCGATCAGGCGATCCGTGGAGAATCGCAGCCCGTCACTTGCGCGGGCCTGTCCGATCGCCTGAAAGAGCGTCCAGTCCCATCCGGCCATGCCGCAATCGCGAAAATGCCTGGCGATGGACAAGAGATGACTCTGATTCATCGATGTGATGACGCTCATGACGCTGCTGCGCCGGACGAACTCGGGGAATCTTTCCAACGCCCGTGCGAAGTAGCTATACGTGCCGTCGCCGCTCGGCAGGACGCGCAATCGATCGTTCATCGGTGCCGGCCCATCGAGTGATACGCCCCACCCGACCTGATGTTCGTTGGCAAAGTCGACGAACGCTTCGTCGACTCGACTGAGGTTGGTCTGCCCGCAGAAGCGCACGGTCTTTCCGCGGCGTCTAGCCATCTCCTTACCCTCGATCACCAGCTTCTTGATCAGCGGGAACATCAAGGTCGGTTCGCCGCCGTGCAGGATCACGGTCAGGTCGGCGCCCGATCGCACACTTTCCGGACGAGCCGCGATCTCGATGGCGTCCTCGATCGCCTTGAGCGCAACCGGTTGAGACAGGTGGAGCGCAGTATCCTCCGGCTCCATGTCGTAGCAGTACTTACACCGGTAGTTGCACACCTTCGTGAGCTTGAGAATCAGCGTCGTGAGCGCTGTTTGCTGGGCGATATCCACCCCGAACTGTGCGGCGTGCAGCCTGTCGATCATCCGGGCGCGCTGATCGCGATCGGGCTCGGATAAGTCACTCTCGGAACGGCCGAGCAGTCTGAAGGCGGCGATATCGGAACCCTGGAGAAACAGCCACCTCGCGCGATGGCGATCCATCACGAAGAGCTTTCCGTCGACTGGAAGCACTGACAACTGAGACAAAGGTACGTTCAGCTCCATATGGCGCTCCAATCGGTTTCCAGCTGCTCGTAGCACACCACGGCGACGTCGACACGCCCACGGCCTGTAACGCCGCGTTGCGTGTCACATCGCATGACACGTTGTTGGTAAACCAGTGGTGCAACGGCATGCGAGACCATTCCTCCCACGCATGCAGATTCGACCCTCTCATTCGAGAGAACACCTGCACGTCGGTACGAAGCTCCCATGCCGTTGCCCCGCTCGAACTATTCGAGCCAGCGGGCCCAGGTGACCCGGCCCCAGTAGTTCCGTGCTTCCTGATCATCAGCTTTGGCCTTCCACTCGACCTGGCTGGCAATCATCGGGCTCTCACCCTGGGCAGCGGCCTCACAAACCTCCCCGCTGGACAGAAACTGTTCAGCGAGTAGCCCCGGAGACGGCACGGGACGAGAGGACGGCTCGTAATTTGTCTGCATGACTACCTCCTGTTGACGACGATCCCTTGGCAACACGATGGTCTGTATGCGATGCCGGCGCTCGGCTTGACCCTGACACTCGGCCGGACCTTGGACCGATGTCTCGTCGCTGCTTCACGCACCCAGACGCGATCTGTTCGACGTCTGCCGCGCCGGCATCACACGCCGGTCCAAGCTGCGAGTGCCATTTCGCGCCGTTACCTTACCCGGCATCCGCTCGTTGGTCATTGCAGTCGCGCAAGTGCTCGATTGATGTCCATCAACGAGAGCGTTGACGTCCAGGGATCGGCCCCGGACCGCCTTTCGGGCGTGCGGTCTCCGCCTCTGTTTTGGCCGCCTTCTGCTTGATCAGGCGGCTGAGGTGCTCGGGAGTAATGTTGAGGAACGACGCGATGAGCGACTGTTTGAACGGCAGATCCCGGCCCTGCTCCGCCACCGGCCTGCGATAGCGGCCGATGAAGTAGTCCAGGCGGGCGCTCGACGACTTCACGCTCATCGCCACCGCCCGTTCGAGCAATTCGATGATCACGCTGCAATGCCACCGATGGGTTTCCGTCGAACGGCGTGTCTTGTCCGGTGACGAGGAAATCGCCTCGATGAAGGCCTCGGCCGTGCACCACCGTAGCGTGCAGCTCGAAATGGTGATCGCTTCCACGATGCACGGACGCTGGGCGATCGCGAATGCATCGCCCACGAGAGCCGGAGAGCGCACGATGTCGATGACGTACTCGTTGCCGCTCCGGTCAAGATGGCGCAGGCCGACTGCACCATCGTCGATCACGTAGACCGTGCTCGGAATCTCTCCTTGCCGTAACAGCGTGGCGTCCGGAGGCCACGTGACCGGGCCCATGAACAAATCCCTCCACGCTGGGTCAGCAAGGGGCCGTATCTCTCTTCTTGTGACTGCGGGTTCGGCCATGTCTGATCGGGCTTCCCCACAAGGCGCACCTGCAGCGTTGCTCGAGGGGTTGCCATCGGCATCGCATTGCTACGATGCGTCCGACGCTTCCAAGTTCGGTGGACCGATCGGCTTTCGACAGGATCTGGTGGCCCGTGACAATTACACGCGGCACGGACATCCGTCGGCTTACGCGTGCGCGCACCGTTCCGATGAGGCAGGTCGTGCGCGCTCGGCTGTTGCCATCAATCGTCCACAGGGCGTCAACGCCCGGGCGTAGCTCACGCACTCTGACTTACATAGCGGGCGTGGCACGGTGAGCGAATGCTCACGGCGAGAACCGTCACGTTAGGACGTCTTGCTGCTCTTGACAACCGCAAAGAGGCGCAAGGAGTGCCGTACCCCTCTTTTGGCGGATTCGCACCACATGAGCGGACCTGTAGCTGATCGATTGTCAGCCACAGCGCAGGTTGCGAGGGCGTGTCTCAGCGCTGACGGACGCGGCGTTGGATCCCGATTGCCCCGTTCGCCTCGTCCACCAGCTCGGCGATCCGGGCAGCGTGGCGCGAGTACATCGTCGCTATGCGGCGATGGTTCCGCCACTGATTGCCTATCCGCAGGTCTTTCGTGAACAGGACCGTTCCCCCATCGAGCGAGTACTGCTGTGCGTCCCCTTTGAATGGCACGAATCGGTAACCGACCTTGTAGCCATGAAGCCACGCCCGCAGGCAGAGTTCGTTGTCGAAACAGATTCCAGGCTCTCCCACGCCCGAGAACGCGAAATCCCAGCCGCCCAGGGTCTCGTAATGCAGCTTCCGCACGAAATAGGGACCGATATTGACGTGATCGACGAACTGAAATGGCGCGTCTCCCCAGAGGCAGGTCACGCTGCCGGGATCGGGATCGAAGCCGAGGAATCCCATGAAGCCACCGACGATCGCGAGCGCCGGGTGCTTCTGGAACTCTTTCAACGCACGTTCGAGCCACTCAGTGCCGGCGGGAATCGTGTCGTCGTCCTGCACCAGGCACACGAGGTCCGCCGATGCGAATCGAATCGCCCGGTCGAGGATTCGAATCTCGTGGAGGTCGTTCGACAAGACGAGAAAGTCGTTTGGTCCATTCAGATGTGCCATCCACTTCGAACGCGAGGCGTCCAGGGAGCCGTCATCGCAGACGATCAGCTCGTGGCCCTCGATGCGCCTCAGTCCGGAGACGATCTGATCGATGTTCGACTCCCGATTGAACGAGTGCACAACAAAGGCGACCCGGGCACGATCTCGATACTTGAGAGCTGACGCCCAGCGCGCGGCCTTTGCCTGCTTGACACGCTCGATGAGATCACTGGGAACGACGGTCATGGGTGTTGAGATGAGGCAATGCCGGCTCGTTCAGGAGCACCGTTCGTGCCAGGCTCGAACCGTTGTGGACAAGGTAATGGCAGCGCGAGAGCAATAAATATTCGACGACCGCAGCGTCACCGTTTTGGGCGGCGCTGGCACGGTCGCCGGCGATGTACGCCGGCAGAATCCATCCGGTGGGACCCTTCCCCGCGGCTGGACCCTGCTGGTGGCGAAGGCAGTCGTAAGACACCACCTTGTCGCCGAAGGCGCTCTTGACGAAATCCAGCGAAGACTGCGCGTCGGTCGCCACCAGGATGCACGCATCCGGCTGCTCGCGCACAAGATGATGGAGCGCTTCGGCATACTTCCAGAGCCGGAGAGATCCTTGTCGATGCGGGCGTACCTCGTCTCTCGAGACCGCATCGGTTCCACGAATGTGAACGCCGATGACTCTGCGTCCCGCCAGGTGGCAACGATAGAACCCCTCGGCTTTCTTCCGGATATAGTCGCGAGGCCGAACGTACTCGCGAATGATGGTGCTCGCCTCCTGCCTGAGCACGTCGTCCGGATCGTCGAGATGATATGGAATCGCCAACGCCTTTCCGCGCAGGTCGGGATGGTCACCAAAATGAGCGGACGCAAACGTCCGCTCGTTCGCGTAGTACCCCACTTCGAACGGGCTCGGCGGCCTCGCGGCGATGACGGCTCGAGCGCCCGCGGGGATAGTGGACACGGGATACGTGGGAACGATCGGCTCGAAGTAGTACTCCCATACCGTGTCGGCATCTTGGTAGCCACCAGGCGTCCAGTAACACGTGCGTTCCTGAAACCATGCGATCGGAACCCGACCCTCCTCGAGTGCCCACGGGATGTTGGCAATCACCTGCTGAATGAGCGAAAACAGTCCGACATCGCGCTCGCAGATGACGTGCAGATGCGTCGTGGCCGGATCGGCGCGTCCGGCATCAGACATTCTGCACGTGTCCTGACCATCGCGCATGGAGCGGCGCCACGCACCTCGCTACAGCCATCATCGTGACGAGCGAGGTCGTGCCGCTCACGGCGCCGACCAGCAGCGTCTGACCGACCATGTGAGCCTGGTCGAATCCCAGCGCGGCACCGGCAGCGAGATTGTCGAGACCGTAGCACACGGGA
>Ga0075421_100002546_pt1 | contig 21796 bp, 12 predicted proteins | sample SoiMetdeltSBSDD5_FD_75292 | JGI IMG/M metagenome (GOLD analysis project Ga0075421, IMG submission 75292) | Bulk soil microbial communities from a Populus tree surrounding site in Tennessee, USA - Soil MetaG P. deltoides SBSDD5 | ecosystem: Environmental > Terrestrial > Soil > Tree plantation...
CCGACGCCGATGGCCGACCCCTCGGACCGGGGCCCGAGGGAGATGTTCAGGTCTTCGCGCGGCTTGGGCACGCCGAGCGCCGCGCGCGCGCCCTCTCCCCGGCCGGCCAGCGGGATGGCGTGGCGGAGCGCCTGCTCCAGGTCGCCCTCTTCGAAGAAGCGCATCATCCGGTTGAGGTATTCGGCCTGGCGCGCGCCCAGGATCCGCGCCAGCCCGGACACCAGCGCGGTGCGCACCGCGAGGCGGTTCAGCCAGTTCGCCAGGCGAGAGCGCCAGGAGGAGCGCGGCTCCGGCGCGGCCGGTGGCGCCGGTGCCGGTGAGCCGGCCCCGGGCACCCGTGCCACGCCCTTGCCTCGCAGCCTCGTGGCACGCACGCGCGGCGCCGGCTCCGGGGGCGCCTCGCTCCGGCCCGAGATGAGCCGGGCCAGCGCCTGCATCACCCGGCTGGCGAAGGCCCGCAGCCCGCTGATGATGGGGCGTTCGCCCCGCTCGAGCGCCAGGCGCAGCGCCTCCGCTACCTCGGACGCGTCGGGCGCTGCGGGGACGGAGAGGCGCTCGCGCAGGGCCAGGTCCGTCTTCTGGAGCGCCTCCGGGACCGGCTCGGGCGTGGGGCCCAGGCCGTGGACCTTCGCGCCGGCGAACGGGGAGAGCTCCAGCCACTCGGCCGGCTCCTCCAGCGTCGCGCCGCCGATCCGGTGCGCCCGCGCCTCGCCGTCGCGCACCAGCACCACGCTCCCGGGCGGCGCGGCGAGCGCCTCCAGCTCGTCCTGGGCCAGCGGCGCGGCGCACAGCCACGTGCCCTGCCGCACCAGCGGAGCGCCCGGCGCCGCGCGCGTGAACATCCGGCGCGGGGACGGGAAGAGCACCGCCAGCCCGCCGTCGATCCGGTGCACCTCCGTGCCCGGTCCCCACAGCGAGAGCGCGCGCTCCCGGAGAGAGGCCTCGCCGCCGCCACCCGGCGCGATGAACACGCCCGTGGCTTCAACGGAGCCCCGGTGGACGGGATGGCGCGGCGTCTTCATTCAGCTCCGCCCCTCCCGCGAGCGCCGGAACAGGCGCGACAGGCGCATCACTCCCTCTCCTTCCCGGCGGCCCTGGCCCGGGTGAACGCGATGAGCTGTTCGACCAGGGCCGGGGGAAGTGAAGCGGGAGCCTGGACCGAGGCCGTGGGCGGTCTCAGCTCCAGGACCTTCCGCTCGTGGATCAGCGACACCACGGTCACCGTGCCATCCATCTCGAGCGTGGCGATCTCGGGCCCCACGGGGTTGGCGACCGCGAAGACGATCGGCGACCGCGTCTGGGGGAAGGCCAGCTTGCCGCCCAGCCCGATCAGGCTGGTGGAGCGGCGGTCGGGCTCGACGAGCAGCAGCCCTGGAATGCCCCGCGTCTTCGCCGTGGCCGCGACGCCGAACACCTCGGTGCCGGTCGGCGCCGCCAGCGAGTACCGGCGCGGGTTCGGTCCCCCACCGATGACCTCCCACCGGCCCACCTCCCGCTCGATACCGATCCACGGCCATCCACAGCCGAAGAACGCGCGCAGGCCCGGCATCCCGGCGATGAGCGACACGTCCTTCCCGTCCACCGTGTGGGCGATCAGGTACGCGGCGCCGGGATAGGTCGTCATCCCCCGGATGACGTGGAGCTCGCCGCCGCGCTCGGCGCACGCGAGCACGTCCGACGCCACCAGCTCGATCATCCGGTCCGGCCCGCCGCCCAGCTTGAAGAGCTGCCCCTCCGCGTCCAGGAAGACGTGGACGTAGCCGGACGGGCTCTCGCCCACCGCCGCTCCCGGCACGTGCAGCAGCGTCGAGAGCGGAGCCGGCGGGGTGGACGCGGTCACCCGGGGCGCGCCGTCCCGCCAGTAGATGGGCGGAGTGCTCCGGCGCTGGAGGCCGTGCAGGCAGAACCCCAGCTCGTTCTGCACCAGCATCACCCGGGCGCCGGCGCCCCGCATCCACCCGGCCGCGACCAGCGTCTCCCGCTCCTTCAGCTCGAACACCTGGGGCAACCCCGCCGGCATTCGCGGCGAGTTCGGGACCGGGTGGGCGCTCACGCTCCCGTCCCGGTGCCGCACCAGGATCCGCCGCCCGTTCTGCGAGAAGGCGATCCCGTTCGCCGGGGACGCCGGAGTCCTCGGCGACGGCGCGGGCGCGGGCGCCTTCAGGGCCGAGAACGGGTCGCGCAGGAGGCGGACGCACTCCGCCCGCTCCGGCAGGGGCAGCTCCAGTGGCCGCGGCGCCAGCGCCTTGCGGCGGACGGTGGCCACCAGCTCCCGCCGTCCGGGCAGGAGCGGATCCTCGAATTCCAGCCGGCTGGCGGCGGGACCTCCCGCCGCGATCGTCCTCGGGCTGCCGATCACCCACAGGTCGTCCGCCGCGAGCGGCTTGCCGTCGATCGCCGTCCATGCCGCCGCGTCGTCCGCGGAGGCGGTGCGGGCGGTCCGGGAGAGGAGCAGCTGCAGGATGGACAGGGGCGTGATCTCCCTGCAGACGCGCCGCTCCTCGTCCTGGAGCACGCCCCAGGCGAAGACGACGCCGGCGCGGCGCGCGCGCTCGGAGAGCACCACCAGCGCCGCCAGCTGCCCGATGCGCGGCTCGCCGATCAGCTCCGGCCCGGCGTCGAACAGCGCCAGCGAGGACCGCGAGCCGCCCGGCTTGCGGAACGAGAGCGCCAGGAAGGCGTGCTCCCGCTGCGCCGCCCTGCGCAGGAACTCCTCCGGCACCTCGTCCGCCAGCAGCCACTCCGAGATCAGCAGCCGCTCGTAGGAGCCCCGCCGGCTCAGCCCCTCGTAGCCGTTGGGGTCGTCCGAGATCTCCTGCGCCGGGTGCGCCAGCGGACCCAGCGCCTGGGCCAGCCGGCTCACGCACGGCCCCAGCGAGAGCGCCAGCTCGGGCGGGAAGAGAGACAGCGGCTCCGCCCAGGCGGCCAGGGCCGGCGGCAGCGAGGTCATGCCGTTCCCTCCGCTCCATCCGCCCCCTCCATCCACTGCCGCAGCATGGCCCGGTCCACCGGGCGCGCCTCCTCCAGCGGCACCAAAAGCGGCGGATCCAGCACCAGCGCCACCGGCATCGGCGCGGTCCGGCGCCGGAGCATCGCCGCGCGCTCCACCAGCGGCAGCGGCACGGCGGGCCGCAGCGCCGTCGGCAGCAGCAGACCGGGCGCCTCCGGATCCCGCCCCAGGTACTGCACCCCGTCGACCCAGGGCAGGTCCTTCCCCGCACCCAGCACCAGCAGCAGCTCCCCGCCCGCCACGCCGCTGAGCGCGCCCAGCCGCTCGGGCGACATCGCCATCAGCCTCCGGGCCAGCGCGCGCGCGGCGGGGCCGGTGGCGGCGGCGGCGACCGGCTCCAGCGGCGGCTCGCGGACCTGCCAGCGGAGCGGGAGCAGCGCGGGGTCGCTCACGGCCCCGCCCGGACCGCGGCCACGATCTCCTCCCGGAGCGCGCGCAGGTCGTCCGGGAGCGCCTCCGGCGCGAAGCCGGCGTCGATGGCCCTGGCCACCTCCTCCAGCCGGAGGCTCCAGGCGGAGCGCGCCTGTTCGTCCCCGGAGGCCGGCCGGGCCCCCAGCGCCTCGCGCCCGAACTGCACCAGCCGGAGCGCGCGCGCCCGCGGCCCGGAGGACGCCTCCGCCGACGCCGCCGGCAGCGCCGCGTTCTCCGACCGCGCCAGCAGGTCGCGCAGCGTGGTGCGCGCCAGCGCCTGCGCCTCCGCGGTGGGGACGGCGTAGACGATGGGCCAGAGGTCCGCCTCGGTGGGCGTGTCCCGGCCGGCCAGCGCCGCCGCGGCGGCGATCAGCCGCTGCACCTTCACCGCCCGCCGGTCGGAGAGCGTGACTCCCGCGCGGCGGAGCAGGCGGATGGCGTGCGCCAGCGGGCCCCGCACCGCCGAGAGGTCCGCCCGCGGCGCGGCGGCGGAGAGCACGTCCAGGTCGGCCACCCCGGCGGCGCCCTCCGGGGGCTGCGGGGCCTGGAGCTGCCAGCCTCCCTCCAGCAGCTCCTCCAGCTGCGGGTCCGGGATGGACTCCAGGAAGATGCGGGCCAGGAACCGGTCCGCGAAGGCGGCCAGCGACGGGTCCTCGGGGATGGTGTTGGACGCGGCCACGCAGATCCGCAGCGGGACGGAGATGCGGGTGTGCCCGCGCCGGAAGGTGCGCTCGTTGAGCAGCGCCAGCAGCGTGTTCAGGATGGCGGTGGAGCCGAGGAAGATCTCGTCCAGGAACGCCACCTCCGCCTCGGGCAGCATCCCGGCGATCTCCGTCTCCACCACCCCTTCCTTCAGCCGGCGCAGGTCCACCGGGCCGAAGATCTCCGAAGGCTCGGTGAAGCGCCCGAGCAGGTACTCGAAGTAACGGCCGCCCAGCGCCCGCGCCACTCGGCGCACCGCCTCGCTCTTCGCCGTGCCCGGCGGACCCACCACCAGCAGATGCTCCCCGGCCACCGCCGAGAGGGCGATCAGCTCCACCAGCGCCTCGCGCTCGACGAGGCCGCGAGATGCCTGGGAGATCGCCGCGCGCAGGCGCTGTGACGCTTGCTGGAGGTCTGACATCGGTGAGGGAGCGACGCGCTAGATTAACGAGGCCGACCGGTGGGGGCCATGCACACTTCACTCACACGCCGACAGGCGTTGCAGGCGGTCTCGGTGCTGTGCGCGCTCCCCGGCCTGCCGGCCGCCGCCGCCCCGAAAGGGACCATGCTCACCCGGACCATTCCAGGCAGTGGCGAGGCGCTGGCCGCGGTGGGCCTGGGGACGTGGCAGACCTTCGACGCCGGCGGGGGCGAGGAGGAGCGGAGGCCGCTCCGGGAGGTGCTCCGCCTCTTCTTCCAGCTCGGCGGGAGGCTCATCGACTCCTCGCCCATGTACGGCCGGGCGGAGTCGGTGGTGGGCGAGCTGCTCTCGTCCCTCAAGCCCGCTCCCGCTCCGCCCCCGTTCCTGGCCACCAAGGTGTGGACGCAGGGGCGCGAGGAGGGCATCCGGCAGATGGAGGCGTCCATCCGCAAGATGGGCGCGCCGCCGAAGCTCGACCTGATGCAGGTCCACAACCTGGTCGACTGGAAGGTCCACCTCGAAACGCTGGCCGGGTGGAAGAAGGCCGGCCGCGTCCGCTACGTGGGAGTGACCCACTACTCCCTGGGAGCGTTCGAGCAGCTGGAGCAGCTCATCCGGAGCAAGAAGGTCGACTTCGTCCAGCTGCCGTACTCCGTCGCCGTGCGCTCCGCGGAGGAGCGGCTCCTCCCGGCGGCGGCGGAGCACGGGGTGGCGGTGATCGTGATGCGCCCCTTCGAGGGAGGCGCGCTGTTCCAGAAGCTCCGCGGGACGCCGCTGCCGTCCTGGGCGGCCGACCTCGACTGCGCCAGCTGGGCCCAGCTCTTCCTCAAGTTCATCCTGGGCCACCCGGCGGTGACCTGCGTCATCCCGGCGACCAGCAAGCCCCACCACCTCCAGGACAACATGGGCGCGGCCACGGGACGCCTGCCCACGGAGGCGCAGCGGCGGCAGATCGCCGGGCTCGTCGCTCGCTAGCGTCGCTCGCTAGCGGACCGGAGCTCCGGAGACCTCCTTCTCGCAGTGCTCCGTCTCCGCGGGGAAGAGGTCGCGGGGCGCCGCGCGCAGGAAGTCGGCGCAGGCGGCGGCCGCGTCCCCCGTCTTCCCGTCCTCCTCCAGGAGCTGGTGCAGCGCGTAGCGGCACGCCGGGTCGTCCCCGGCGCAGGCGCGGAACGACCGCTCCGCGCCCTCCCGCGCGCCCTGCTGGCGCTGCCGCAGCCCGCGCGCGTAGAGGCTCTCCGCCTCCATCGCCTGGCGCAGCACCGGGTCCTGGGCGGCGGCCGCGCGCGCCACCAGCCTGGCGGCGCGGCGGCAGGGGAGGCTCTGCGGGTCCGCGTCCAGGCAGGAGGCGAAGGCGCGCTGGGCGTCCACGTAGCGCGCCGCCTCCACGTAGGCGGCCCCCAGGTTGAGCCAGGCCAGCGGGCGCCGCGGGTCCAGCTGCACCGCGGTCTCCAGCTCGGCGATGGCCTCGTCCACCCGGTGGTCCTCCAGCGCCAGCGTGCCCAGGTCGTGGTGCGGGTCGGCCAGGTTCGGGTTCACCAGCAGCATCGTCTTGTACTCGCGCCGCGCCTCGTCCCGCTTCCCGGACTCCACCCACGACAGCGCCAGGCCGTAGCGCGCTTCGAGGTAATCCGGGTTCACCTTCAGGGCGCGCTGGAACAGCTCCCGCGCCTGGCCGGGGTTGCGAGCCCGCAGCTCCAGCACGCCGAAGGAGCTGTAGGCCTGGGCCAGCTCGTTGTTGAACCGGATGGCCTTGATGAAGTGGGCCTTGGCCGCGTCGTTCTTCCCCCGGCTCATCGCGATGACGCCCTTGTTGGACCAGGGCTCGGCGTAGTCCGGCGAGAAGCTGAGCGCGTGGTCGCAGGCGATCTCCGCGTCGTCCAGCCGGCCGGCGGTGAGGAGCTGGGCGCAGCGGTTGTTGTACTCCACCGCCATCGGGTGGACCGGGACGCGGCGGACAGGGCAGGCCAGGCTGCCGGCGGCGGCCAGCGCGACGGCCGCGAGGGAGAGGGGGCGAGACATGGAGGCTCCTTTCGAGGGAGGTCAGGACACGGGATTGTCGGTGGCAACTTGACAGTTGTTGTGTCTGAAAGCGCGAAGCTCCGGGATTGGAGTGGCGAGTCTCTCGTGCGAGCGTGGCGCACATGGCCGCCGTCCGCCCATACCTCGCCCTCATCTTCGCGGTCATCCTGGGGGTGGCGACGTACGTCAGCGTCAAGCCGGCGCTGGCGTTCGCGAAGGTGGCGCAGCCGGCGAAGGCGAAGGTGATCGGGCATCCACCCGTGCAGCGAACGCCTGCCGCCCGACGGGAGCCGCAGCCGGCTGGACGGCATCGCCGAGTGCGCGGACATCCGGTTCCGCTCGGTGGGCGGCCGCGAGGTGGTGAGCATGGTCCGCGGCTGGCCGGGGCGCGCCACCAAGGGCGAGGAGCTCGACATCCTCTACGCGCCGGAGCGACCGGAGCGGTGCACGCGGGACAGCGTCCTCGACCAGTGGTGGATCTCCGCGGTCCTCGCCGTCTCCACCGCGCTGGTGCTGATCCGCGGCACGGTGGGCATGGGCCGCCAGTACTCGTGACCGGCGGCCGCCACCCCGGCGCTCGGGCCGGGGCGCGAGGCGCTATCCTCCGCCGCGCATGTCCGACCGCGCAGAGCAAGCCGCCCGGTGGCTGGAGGGCCGCACCGCCGAGATGGAGGCCGCGCTGGCGCCGCTGGTGGAGATCAACTCCTTCACCGACAACCCGGAGGGCGGGCGGCGGGTGGGCGCCGCGCTGCGCGAGCTGTTCCTGATGCCGGGGCTCACGGTGGAGGTGGTCCCCAGCGCGCGCTACGCCGACCACCTGGTGATGCGCTCGCGCGTGCCGGCGACCGGCGGGGTGGCGCTGATCGGCCACCTGGACACCGTGTTCCCGCCGGGGAAGTTCGAGGGCTACCGCCGGGACGGCCCCCTGCGCCGCGGGCCGGGCGTGCTGGACATGAAGGGCGGGCTGGTGGTGATCGCCTTCGCCCTGCGCGCGCTGGCGGAGGCGAGCGGGGGCCTGGAGCGCGCGGTCCCGCTGCGCCTGGCGATCGTCTCCGACGAGGAGGTGGGCTCTCCCGAGGGCCAGCCGCTCATCCGCCGCGCCATCGAGGGCTGCGGCGCCGCGCTGGTGTTCGAGTCCGGGCGCGACCGCGACGCGATCATCACCCGGCGCAAGGGGACCGGCGCCGTCACCGCCACCGCCCACGGCAAGGCGGCGCACGCCGGCAACGCCCACGCCGAGGGCATCAACGCCATCTGGGCGCTGGCGCGCTTCATCGACCGGGCGCAGCAGCTCACCGACCACGCACGCGGGGTCACCGTCAACGTGGGGAAGGTCTCCGGCGGGCAGGGGAAGAACACCGTGCCGGACCTCGCCGAGGCGCAGCTGGACATCCGCTTCTGCGCGCGCGCGGACGGCGAGGCGCTGGTGGCCCAGCTGGAGCGCGTGGCGGGCGAGGCGGCGGCCGGCGTGGCGGGGGCGCGGATGGAGCTGTCCGGCGGCATGTCCCGGATGCCGCTGGAGCGCTCGGACGCGAGCGCGCGCCTGATGGAGGAGTACGCCGCGTGCGCGCGCGCCTCGGGCCTGGGCGCGGAGGAGGCGCCGCTGGTCGGCGGGGCCTCGGACGCCAGCACCTCGGCGGCCATGGGCATCCCCTCCATCGACGGGTTGGGGCCGCGGGGGAAGGGGTTCCACACCGTGGAGGAGCGCATCGAGGTCGACACGCTGGTGCCCAAGGCGCAGGCGCTGGCCCGTTTCCTGGTGGGGAGGGCGTCATGATCTCCCAGGTCGCCGCCGCGCTGGTGTTCTTCGCGGGAGAGGGAGTGGACCCGTCCGCGGCGCAGGCCACCGCGGCGGCGGCGAAGGACAAGCTGGCGCGCCTCGCCGGCGGCGCGCCGGTTGATCTCTCCGCCGAGCACCGCGCCCTGGTCGCGCCCCGGCTCTTCGTGGACTTCACCGCCCCGCCGCCGGCGTTCCTCCCGCCGGAGCTGGCCGCGTCGTGGAAGAGCGGGAGCGAGGCGTGCGCGCAGCAGACCGGGCCCACCGGTCCGGAGCTGCCGCCCCAGGCCCGCGCCGCAGCCGCGGCGGTGGCGCGTTCGTGCCAGGAGGCGCTGGGCCTGGCGCTGTGGGACCTCCTGCTGGAGCGGCGGCAGGTGGCCCGCGTCGTCGAGGTGGAGCTCCGGGCGCTCCCGCGCTCCAGCGCCCTCTCCATCTCCGCCGCGCTCCACCAGCCCGGCGCCCGGCGGCGCCTGCTCCGGCTGGAGAACGTGAGCGCGGAGCGCGCGGCCGCCGCGGCGGCGAAGGCGGTGGAGGATCTGCTCGGCGGCGGCGGGACCGAGGCTCCGGCGCGGCGCCATCCGCTGCCGTCCGTGGGCCTCCCGGCGCTGGATGAGGCGGCGGCGGCGTTCGGCGCGCCCAGGCCCGCCACCGTGCCGGCCTCGTGCCGCGGCGGGCTGCCGGGGCGGCTGGAGGTGTTCCCGCTGGGGAAGCTCACCCGCGTGTTCGAGGTCGCGTACAAGACCGTCCCGGCCGAGAAGCGGACCGGCAAGCCGCTGCGCTGCGACCTGGTGGTCTATCCCGGCACCGAGCCGGGCCAGGAGCAGGTCGCCTTCGCCCGCCTCGCCTGCCCGCCCGCGCAGCTCCGCGCGTCGGAGCCGGTGAAGGACGGCGCGCGGCTCGTCGCCAGGCTGGTGGACCAGGCCGTGGCGGCGCTGTGCAGCGCCCCGTGAAGCCGGCCCGGCAGGCGTCGCACCCCGCCGGTTGACAGGTTTAGTTCGTAGTGGAGGGCGGGACGCGCATCCACCACAGCGTGAGCATCCGCGGGCCGCTGGCGTTCCTCTTCTCGCGGGTGATCGGCCGGAAGATCGCCGCCGGGCTGCCCTCCGCGGTGGAGGAGGCCGACGCGGCCTACTTCCGGGAGCACGCCGGGGAGGTCGCGGCGCTGGCCGCCCTTGTCGCCGGCGATCGCTCCGCCAGGTGAGTGCCCCAGGCGATCAGCGCCGTCGCCAGGACAAGCCCAGCCTCTGCTTGCTGGTGTTGCCCGGCACGGCCACGTGCTTCGAGAGGTCCACCTCGATGGTCACGTCCGCGCCGCCGCCGTCCGCTCCCGGATACCGGCACTTCCCTTCGAGCACGCAGACGGCGTAGGCCCACGCGTGCTTGATCCGGACGGAGTGGTCGCCAATCCACTGGCCTCTTGAAGACGGATTCGCCCACGCCGCGATCCACAGCCCCCTCATGAGGTGGTCGAGGTCGAGGGCGTCATCCAGGGCCTGCTTGTTCACACCCTGGTCGGCGCGATTCGAGTCGGCGACGCGTCGCACGGCGGAGGCCACGCGCCCGGCTCTCCCGTACACGTCCTGGACCTCTGCAAGGGACGGGAGCCTGGCCGGCGCCGTGCGGGGAAGCACGGCCAGGGCCGGGACCCCTTCGGCTGGAATGACCCAGCCAGTCTCCCTCACGGTGAGATCGTCACCCGCCTGGGGTCCTCGAAGCCGGAGCGACTTCAGCAACCAGACGGAGAGAGGAGGGAGTCCCCCGCCCTGCTGGACGGGGTAGGGCACGGGACCGTCCTCATAGGTGGCCTCGACGCGGTACGGCCCGCTCTGGAAGCTGGTGATGCGCCGCTTGTCGTCGCGGACCAGCGCGTACCGGGCCGGCCGGACGATCTCCACCGTCGTGGTGGAGTAGCCCTGGGGAAACGCCCTCATGTAGGTCTCGTCGCCGATGGAGCTCCAGGCGCCGGCGGGGACGTCCCGGCTGCCCGGGCCGGGCGGCGCCGCTCCGGTCAGGACCGCGAGGCGTTCCACCTGTTCGAACGTCTTGGTGACGTCGGTGACGGTGGAGCGGAGCTGGCCGTAGAACGATACGGCGTCCCGCAGCGGCGAGGGCAGGCCGCCCTGGACCGCGCTCCACACCTGGCGAAGGCCGGTGTTCATCGCCACGGCCGCAAGCTCCTTCTCTCCCAGCACGGGCGTGACGCGCACGATGAACGCAGGGTCGTATTCGCCGAATCCGGCGCCTGCCTCGATCCCCCAGATCAGCCGCTGGATGTCGTGTTGCGGGACCTGCGGGTTGGCGACGGAGCGCCTGAGGATGCCGCCGATCTCCTCCGCCCTGGCGCCCTTCAGCGGCGCGATCAGGTAGCCGTCTCCGGCGGTCGGGGCATAGGTCCCTGCGTGCAGGCAATAACTCTGGACGGTCAGCGCGTAGTAGCCGGGAAGCAATCGCCCGTCGAACGTCGCGATCGCCTGAGGTGGAGGGACCTCGGGCGTGTACTCCTGGAGCCAGTGCTCCTCCGGGGGCGCGTCGCGGATGTTGGTGGTGACGGCCGTGCTCTCGTTCAGGCCGCTCCAGGAGCCCACGTCCGGGGCTCTGCGGGCGCAGGAGGCGCCGGCCGACGCGACGGACATCAGGAGGATGAAGATGATGAGCGCCGCGTTCCCTGGGCGGCGGGGACCTTCAACGGAGTCGTGCATGAGGGGCGCAGAGACGCTACCACGGCGACCGCGGTGTCCCCGCTTCGACATGCCCTTCGAGGCAGGGCTCCAGCTCCACGCCTTCACGAGGGCGCGGTATCTGCGCCGGGCGCCGAATTCATGTATAGGCGGGTGGCGGACCGAGGCCGGGCCCGCCATGCGGGAGCGTGAAGATGCTCAGGAAGATCTGGATGCCAGGCGTGCTGGTCGCGATCAGCGCGATGAGCGCGGGGTGCACCAGCGGCAACGGGATCAAGGGGAGCGTTCCGCGCACGGTGGGCGAGTTCACCGCGGTGCGCATGGAGACGGGCATCCAGGCCACCGTCAGCATCGGCCAGCAGGAACCGCTCCTGCTGGAAGGCGACGAGAACCTGCTCTCGCTGGTCCAGACGGAGGTCGTGGACGGCGTCTTGATCGGGTCCGTCCAGTCGCGCTCGAACATCAATCCCTCCATGCCGTTCACCCTGCAGGTCACGACGCCCGGGCTGGTCGCCGTCGGCGCCCTCGACGGGAGCGGCGTCACCGCTGACTCGCTCCAATCTCTCCGCATGGACGTCGTCGCGAGCGGCGGCGGCCACGTCACCCTCACCGGCCTGAGCTCGGACGACGTGACCCTCACGGTGGAGAGCGGCGGTTCGGTGGTCCTGGCCGGCCAGGGCAAGCAGATGGCGGCGAACCTGAGCACCGGCTCCTCCATCACCACCTCCAGCTTCACGGTGGAGACGACGACGGTGAGCTCCGTCTTCTCCAGCGGAGAGGTCCTGGTGACCAGCTCCATTTCGGGCACGCTCTCCGGGGACAGCCAGTTGACGGTGTTCGGAAATCCGGTGGACCGCAACGTGACCGTCAGTGCCGGCGCATCCATCACCTTCCGCTGATCCGGGCCGGCAAATGTCGAGGAGCACGTGATGTCGAGCAATCTCTCGAAGCTGGTCGTGTCGGTGGTCCTGGTCCTTGGCGCGGGGTGCGGATGGCATGGCGGCAGTGGCGTGGTGAGCACCTCGCTGCGCGGCGTCGAGGCGTTCTCGGCCGTCCGCCTGGAGACTCCCATCGAGGCGACCGTGGTGATGGGCGCACAGCAGCCGCTCGAGCTCCAGTGGGACGATAACCTGCTGTCCCTCGTCGTGACCGAGGTCGAGGACGACACCCTGGTGGTTCGCCTGGCCGAGGGGACCGTCTATCCGAAGCTGCCCCTCACCCTGCGGGCCTACACGCCCACCCTGAACGCGGTGACCGCCACGGCCGCGAGCAGCGTGACCGCGGACGCCGTCCAGAGCTCCAGGATGGACATCGCCGCCAGCGGTGCCAGCACGGTCACGCTGACCGGGACGAGCACGGACATGACGGTGGCGCTGTCCGGCGCTTCGGAATTGGCTGCCTCCGACTTCCTGGTGCAGACGGCGGCCGTGAACGCCTCCGGCGCCTCCGAGGGGAGCGTCCACGTGACCGGCTCCATCACGGGCACGGTCTCCGGCAGCAGCACCTTGACGGTGTCCGGCAACCCGGCGACCCGAAACATCACCGTCGATACCAGCTCGACCGTCACCTTCCCCTGATCGCGCGCCGCGCGGGGTGCACTTCACCTCCTCGCGCCGGCAGAGGTGGTGAGATGAGGGCGAAGGTATTGAACGGCAACGACGTCGCTTGACCCCCCCACAGTCGACCTTCAAACATTTGTTGTAGGTTCACGCATGTCGCGCGCGCAGGCCCAGCGCGCGCTGCGGAGCCGGGGGTGCCAGGCATCATGGATGTCGCGGTCATCGGAATCGCGTGCCGGTTTCCCGGCGCGCAGGACCAGCGTGTTTACTGGCGCAACCTGGAAGAACGCAGGGCAAGCATCTCGGAAGTGCCGGCGGATCGCTGGGACTGGCGCGCCTACTGGGGTGATCCGGCGACCGAGGTCAACAAGAGCCTGAGCAAGTGGGGTGGGTTCGTCGAGGACGTGGACGCGTTCGACCACGGCTTTTTTGGCCTGTTGCCGAAGGTCGTCCAGACCATGGACCCGCAGCAGCGGATCATGCTCGAGCTGTCGTGGGCCTGCCTGGAGGACGCCGGGATCGCGCCGGCGCAGCTGCGAGGGCGCAAGGTCGGCGTCGTGTTCGGGGTGTTCAACTACGACTACAAGGAGCTCCAGGAGCGCGGCGACACGGCGATCGAAGCGCACCACTCCACCGGGACGGCCATCGCCGTCATCGCCAACCGCGTCTCGCACCACCTCGACCTGCGCGGGCCGAGCATCCCCATCGACACGGCCTGTTCGAGCTCGCTGAACGCGATCCACAGCGCCATCCAGGCCATCGAATACGGCGACTGCGAGATCGCGCTGGCCGGCGGCATCAACCTGCTGCTGACGCCGACGCGACACATCTCGTTCTCGAAGATGGGCATGCTGTCGCCGACCGGCAGCTGCAAGACGCTGGATGCCTCCGCCGACGGCTACGTGCGCGGGGAGGGCGCGGGCGTGCTCCTGCTCAAGCCGCTGGAGCGGGCGCGCGAGGATGGCGACGCGATCTACGGCGTCATCAAGGGCAGCGCCGTCAACCACTGCGGCCGGACCTACACGCTGACCTACCCCAGCGTGGAGGCGCAGGCCGAGGTCATCGTCTCCGCGCACGAGCGCGCGGGCGTTCCGATCACCAGCGTCAGCTACGTCGAGCTGCACGGCACCGGGACGCCGAAGGGCGACCCGATCGAGCTCCAGGGACTGCTCGAGGCCTTCCGCACGCTGGCGCAGCGCCAGGGGCTGAAGCTGCCCGCCGCCTCCTGCGGGCTGGGCTCGGTCAAGACCAACATCGGGCACCTCGAGGCGGCGGCCGGCGTCGCCGGCGTGATCAAGGTGCTGATGGCGTTCAAGCACCGCTCGCTGCCAGGCCTCCACGGCTACACGAAGCTGAATCCCCGGATCGCGATCGAGGACACGCCGTTCTACGTGCTCGACGACACCCGTGAGTGGCGCCAGGGCGATGACCGGCAACCGCGCCGCGCCGGCGTCAGCTCCTTCGGCTTCGGCGGCACCAACGCGCACGTGGTGCTCGAGGAGGCGCCGCGCGAGCGGCCGGCACGCTCGCGCCGGAAGGTCCCGGCCTCGCACCTGATCGCCCTCTCGGCGAGGACGGCCGACGCCCTGCGCCAGCGGCAGCGCGACCTGCTGGCCTGGCTGCGCGAGGACGCCGGCGCCACGCCCCTGGCGGATGTGGCCGCGACGCTGCTGGCCGGCCGCGACCACTTCTCCTGCCGCTACGCCTGCGTCGCCGGCGATGCCCGGCAACTGATCGAGTCCCTCGAGCAGTCCATCGCCGGCGAGGGCCCGGCGGCCCCGGCCCCGCCGGCGCCCACGCCGGAGCAGGCGGCGCACGGAGAGGCGCTGCTGGGCCAGCTCGGCGCCAGGACGACCCCGCCCGCGGCGAAGTACCGCGAGGGGCTGCGGCAGCTCGCGTCCCTGTACGCGGCGGGTGCCGACCTGGCCTGGCCGGCGCTGCATGCGGGCCGGCGCGCGCAGCGCGTCCACCTCCCCACCTACCCATTCGCGCGCGAGCGTCACTGGATACCGGAGGCCGCGCCGGCGACGCGCGACGGCACGGGGGGCTTCGCCGACACCGGCGGCACGCTGCATCCGCTGCTGCACCGGAACGTGTCGACGCTGGGCACGCAGCGCTTCCTGTCCACATTCGACGGAGGCGAGCCCTTCCTCGCCGATCACCGCATCGGCGGGCGCCCGGTGCTGCCGGCGGTGGCCTACCTGGAGATGGTCCGCGCCGCCGTGACCGAAGCCTGCGGCGCCGCCGCGACCGGGGCGGTGGAGATCGCGGACGTGGTCTGGCTGCGGCCGCTGGAGCACACCGGCGAAGCGCTCGCGGTGCAGGTGGATCTGTCCGCGGACGGCTCGTCCGGGGCGGGCCTGGAGTTCCGGGTGACGGCGGGCAGCGGCCCGGAGGCGACGCTGCATTGCCGCGGCCGCGCGCGCTTCGTCGCGGCCGCCGCGCCGGTGGTCGACGTCGCCGCGCTGGAGGGCGCCTGCACGGGGCCGGTGCTGGGCGCCGAGGAGTGCTACCGCTCCTTCGACGCCCTGGGTTTCCGCTACGGCCCCGCTCACCGGCGCCTGTCGAGGCTGCGCCACGGCGCCGGGCAATGCCTGGCGGACCTGTCCGCACCCGCGGCGCAGCCCGCGTCCTTCGTGCTCCACCCTGGCGTGGTCGATGCGGCGGTGCAGGCGGCGGTCGCGCTGGCCGCAGGCATCGCCGCGGCTCCGGGCGCTCCCGCACCCGCGATGCTTCCCTTCAGCGCCGAGCGCGTCGTCGTCCACGCGCCCTGCAACGCGCCGATGCGCGCCTGGGTGCGCTACTCGCCCGGCCACCGCGCCACCGAGCCCTTCAAGAAGCTCGACATCGACCTCTTCACCGCCGGCCCCGGGCGCGCGCCGGCCGTCTGCCTGGAGATCCGCGGCCTCGGCCTGCAGGGGCCGACGGCCGAGGCGTCCGCTCCGTCCCGGGCCACCGTGCCGCCGCCGCTGGAGGGCAGCCTGTACGTGCCGGTGTGGACGGCGCAGCCCCTGGAAGAGGCGGCGCAGGCGAGCGTCGGCGAGCTGCTCCTGGTCGGACGGCGCGAGGAGGTGGACTGGATCGAGCCGCAGCTTCGCGCGTCCGCGCAGTTCGCGGCGGCGCACGTCGCCCAGCTGTGCTGGGGTGGCGGCGGCGAGGCGGCGGTGCGTCCGGAGAGCCTCGAGGACCACGAACGGGCCGTCGCCGCGCTCGTGGCGACGCCGACGCACGTGCTGCTCGTTGCACCGCGGGCGAGCGCCGGTGCAGCCGGCGCGGCCGATGGTGATGCCGCGCACGACGCGCTCGATGCGGCCCGGGGCCTGTTCGCCCTGACGCGGGCGCTGATGCGCCGGGCCAGGCAGCTCAAGCTCGTGCACCTGGTCGCGGGTGCGGAGCCGGACCCCCGGTACCTCGGCCTCAGCGGCTACTACAGGACCCTGCGCATCGAGAAGCCGAGCTACTCCGGCCGCGTCGTCGCCTGCGCCGCGGACCTCCCGGCGGAGGACCTGGCGCGAATGCTGCGCGGCGAGCTGTGCGCCGCCGGCCAGGAGACCGACGTCCGCTACGCCGGAGCCGCCCGCTCGGTCCGCCGCTTCGCCGCGGCGGAGGCGATGCCGGGCCCGGCGCCCGAGGCGAGCCCGGATCCGGCGTGGCGCCGGCACGGCGTCTACCTGATCGCCGGCGGCATGGGCGGGCTGGGGAAGATCGTCGCGCGCCACCTGTGCGCGACCCACCAGGCGACCGTCTACCTCACCGGGCGCTCCGCGCCTGGCCCCCAGCAGGCGAGGACGCTGGAGGAGCTGTCCGCGCTGGGCGGCGAGGCGCACTACCTCGCCTGCGACGTGTCCAACCGCGACGACGTGCGCCGCGCCGTGAGCAGCGTGCGCGAGGCGGGTCACCGCCTCCACGGCGTGATCCATGCCGCCGGCGTGATCGAGGACGCCTTCATCCTGCGCAAGCACCCGGACGTGTTCGCGCGGGTGATCGCGCCCAAGGTGGCCGGCACCTTCAACCTGGATCTCGAGACGCGCGACGAGCCGCTCGATTTCTTCGCGTTGTTCTCATCGGTCACCGGCGTGCTCGGCAACATCGGGCAGTGCGACTACGCCTTCGGGAACGCCTGCCAGGATTACTTCGCTCACCGGCGCGCGGCGATGGGGGCGGCGGGGCAGCGCCCCGGCCGGACGCTGTCCATCAACTGGCCGTACTGGAAGGACGGCGGGATGCGGCTGACGGAGAAGGAGGAGGGCAACCTCCGCCGCAGCTTCGGCATCGTGCCGCTGCAGACCGCCCACGGCCTCTCCGCCTTCGAGTACGGCCTGCGCCAGCCGCACGCCCAGCTCGTGCTCATGCAGGGCGACGCCGCCCGCGTCCACGAGGTGCTGGGCGTCACGGCCGCGCCGGCGCCGGCCGCGCTGCGCGAGCGCGTCGTGCGCCACCTGGCCGAGACCTTCGCGGAGCAGCTGCACATCCCGGCGAGCTTCAAGCTGGACCAGCCGCTGCGCGACTACGGCATCGACTCCGTCGTGATGATCGATCTGATCAACGAGATGGAGAAGCGCTTCGGCAGCCTGCCCAAGACGCTGTTCTTCGAGCACCCGTCGCTGGGCGAGCTGGCCGCGTTCCTGGTCAAGAACCACGCGGACGCCTGCCGCGCGATCGCCGGGTCCGCGGGCGAGACGGCCGAGCCCGCCCAGGCGGCCGAGAGGGTCGCGGCGCCCGTGGAAGCGGCCGAGCCCGCGGCGCCGCTGCCCGTCCCGGCGGCACCGGCGCGACGCGGCGCCGAGGTCAGGCGCGAGGACGATCCCATCGCCATCATCGGCCTGGCCGGGCGCTACCCCGAGGCCGAGACCCTCGAGGACTTCTGGGACAACCTCAAGATCGGCCGCGACTGCGTCGTGGAGATCCCGGCCGACCGCTGGGACATCGCGACCACGTTCAAGCCCGGCGCTCCCACGCCGGGCAAGAGCTACAGCAAGTGGGGCGGGTTCCTGCGCGGGGTCGACCGCTTCGATCCGCTGTTCTTCAACATCTCTCCCAAAGAAGCGGAGAAGATGGACCCGAACGACCGGCTGTTCCTGGAGACGGTCGCTCACACCCTCGAGGACGCGGGCTACACGCCCGACAAGCTCGCGCCCAGGGACGGCGTGAAGGACAACCCGGTCGGCGTCTACGTCGGCCTGATGTGGGGCGACTACCAGCTCCACGGCGTCGATGGAGGACCGCCGCAGACCTGGGTGGCGCCACACTCCTTCTACTGGGCGGTGGCGAACCGCGTCTCGTACTTCTTCAATTTCTCCGGGCCGAGCATCACCATCGACACGGCCTGCTCGTCGTCGCTGACGGCGATCCACCTCGCCTGCGCCGCCATCCGCGCCGGCGAGATCCGCGCCGCGATCGCTGGCGGGGTGAACCTGTCGCTGCACGCGAACAAGTACAACCTGCTGTCCGACATGCACTTCCTGTCCTCCAACGGCCGCTGCGTCAGCTTCGGCACCGGCGGCGACGGATACGTGCCGGGCGAGGGCGTGGGCGCGGTGCTGCTGAAGCCCCTGTCGCAGGCGATCGCCGACGGCGACCACGTCTACGGGATCATCCGCGGCACCTCGGTCAACCACGGCGGGAAGACCTCCGGCTTCACCGTGCCGAACCCCAAGCGCCAGGCCGCGCTGGTGCAGGAGGCGCTGCAGACGGCAGGCGTCGATCCGCGCCACGTCAGCTACGTGGAGGCCCACGGCACGGGCACCAGCCTGGGGGACCCGATCGAGATCGCCGGCCTGACCAAGGCCTATGGCCAGGCGGGCGGCCAGTACTGCGCGATCGGCTCGGTGAAGGCGAACATCGGCCACCTGGAGGCGGCGGCGGGCATCGCCGGCCTGACCAAGGTGCTGCTGCAGATGAAGCACCGGACGCTGGTGCCGTCGATCCACTCCAGCACCCTCAATCCCCACATCGAGCTCGACAAGACCCCGTTCGTCGTGCAGCGCACGCTCGGGGAGTGGCCCCGCCCGCGCCTGGCGCAGGGCGCCGGCGGCGCGGTGGTGGAGCTGCCGCGGCTGGCCGGCATCAGCTCCTTCGGCGCCGGCGGCGCCAATGCCCACCTCATCGTGGAAGAGCCCCCCGGCGACATCCGGGCGCGCGGCGCCGCGGGCGCCGCGCAGCGCCCGGTCCTGCTCGTGCTGTCGGCGCGCAATGAGTCGTCGCTGCGCGCGATGGCCGGCCAGCTCGCCGCGCGCATCGCCGCCGATCCGCTCCTCTCCCTGGACGACGTCGCCTACACGCTGCAGATCGGCCGCGTGCCGCTGGAGCTCCGGTTCGCCATCGTGGCGATGGACGCGGCGGAGGCGGTCGCGGGGCTGCGCGCCTGCAGCGAGGGCGGCCCCCTGCCGGCGGGCGCGTACGCGGGCCACCGGGACGAGCTCAAGCGCGCGGGGGGCGCCTCCGACGTCGCGGAGATGCCGTCCTGGCTCGAGCGCCGCGACCTGGCGCGCGTCGCCGCGGCCTGGGTGCGGGGCGCCGGGGTCGAGTGGGAGCAGTTGCACGCCGCGGGCACCCGCCGGCGCGTGTCGCTCCCCGGCTACGTCTACGACCGGCAGCGCTACTGGGTCGACAAGCCGCCGCTCGCGGCGTTCTCGGCCGTCGCCGCGCTGCACCCGCTGATCGACGCCAACGTCTCGACGCTCGACGAGCAGACCTTCCGGAAGACCCTGCGCCCGGAGGAGCTCTTCCTGCGCGACCACCGCCTCGGCGACAACCGCGTGCTGCCGGCCACGGCGTACCTCGAGATGGTGCTGCAGGCCTGCCGTCTCGCCAGCCCGAACCAGGCCGTCGCCGCGCTGTGCGACGTGTCCTGGCTCATGCCGATCGTGGTGAACGAGGCCGAGGTGACCGTCGACTTGGGCCTCCTCCCGGATGCGGGCGGGCTGCGCTTCAGGATCTACCGGCAGGAGGGCGGACGGCACCTCACCTACGCGAACGGCTTCGTGGAGCTCGCCGATCCCCCGGAAGCCGCGCCGGTTCGCCAGGCGGCGCGGGTGGATCTCCAGGCCGTGATCGGCCGCTGCCGCGCGCTCGAACGCGCGGACGTCGCGGCGGCGTTCGACCACATGGGCCTTCACCTGGGGCCCGGCTTCCAGGTCATCGAGGCGCTGTACTGCAACGCGGGCGAGGCCTGCGCGCGCCTGGTCGCGCCGAGCCCGGCCGAGCCCGCGGCCGGGAGCTGGCAGCTGCATCCAGCGCTGCTCGACGGCGCGGTGCGAACCGCCCTGGGCGTCGGCGGATTCGGCGCCGGCGCCACCCTGCGGGTGCCCGTGCACATGCGGCGCCTGGAGCTGCGGCGGCCGGTGGCCGGCGACTGCGGCGTGCTGGCCGTGCCGTCCCCCGGCGTCGCCGCGAACGCGGACCGCCGGCACTACGACCTCACGCTGGTGGACGCGGACGGCGACGTGCTCGTGCAGATCGAGGGCCTGGCGATCCAGGCGGCACCGCACCTGGGGCTGAGGCGGGCGCCGCCGCTCCAGGCGACGGCCGCGAAGCCCGGCCTGCCCGCGGTGACGGCGCCCGCGGCGCGCTCGCCCGCCGACGCGGGCGCCCGCCCGGACGCGCCGCCGCCGGGCGCGGTCACGCCGGCCGCCATGCACGAGGCGATCGTGCGCCACCTGACCAGGCTGCTGTCGGCCGTGACGAAGGTGCGCGAGGACCAGATCGACGCCAAGGCCCCGTTCGAGAACTACGGCCTCGACTCGGTGATGGTGATGACGCTCACCGAGAAGCTGCAGGAGAGCTTCGCCGACATCCCCAAGACGCTGTTCTTCGAGTACCAGGACCTGCACGGCCTCGGCGAGTACTTCGTCGAGAGCTGGCCAGAGCAGGTCCGCGCCATGGCGCAGCGGCTGCCCAGCGCGGCCCGCGTCGAGGCCGCGCCGAGCGCCGCGCCCGGCGCCGACGCGGAGGATCCGGACCTGTCCGCGCGCCGGGCCACGCTGCTGGCGTGCCTGCACGAGGTGCTGGGTGAGGCCGCGGCGGCCTGCGCGGCGTCGACGCCGCTCGCCGACTGGCCGCTCGATCCGGTCTCCAACATCCGCCTGGTGCATCGCCTGCAGCAGGAGTTCGAGGACGTCGCGCCGAACGCCGCGTACCGCCACCGGAGCCCGTCCGAGTGGGCGCGCGCGCTGCGGCGGCGACCGGCGCGCCCGCAGGCCGCGGCGCCGGCCGCCATCGTCCGCGCCGCCGCCGCGACCGCGCCGGCCGGGCGCCTGGCGCCGGGTGGGAGGCTGGCGGCGTCCGCCGACCGGGAGATCGCCATCATCGGCCTGAGCGGCCGCTACCCGGGGGCGGACGACGTCGAGCAGTTCTGGGCCAACCTGTGCGCGGGCAAGGACTGCATCACCGAGATCCCTGCCGTGCGCTGGGACTACCGCCAGCACTTCAACCCCGATCGCAACGCGAAGGGCGAGTCGTACTCCAAGTGGGGCGGCTTCCTCGACGACGTCGACCGCTTCGACGCAGGCTTCTTCAACATCTCCGCGCGCGAGGCGGAGCTGCTCGATCCGCAGGAGCGCCTGTTCCTGCAGACGGCCTGGGCGTGCCTCGAGGACGCCTGCTATCCGCGGCCGGCGCTCAGGGGGCGCAGCGTCGGCGTCTTCGTCGGCGTGATGTGGGGCCACTACCAGCTCATCGACGTCTCCGAGGAGCAGCGGCAGTACGGCCGGCCGAGCGCGTCATTCGCCTCCATCGCCAACCGCGTCTCCTACTCCCTGAACCTGAACGGTCCGAGCCTCGCGCTGGACACGATGTGCTCGTCGTCGCTGACCGCCATTCACCTCGCCTGCCAGGCGATGCGCGACGGCGACTGCGAGATGGCCATCGCTGGCGGCGTGAACCTCATCGTCCATCCGACCAAGTACCGGCTGCTGGCGCAGGGGCAGTTCCTCTCCAGCGATGGGCGCTGCCGCGCCTTCGGCGCCGGGGGCGACGGCTACGTGCCGGGCGAGGGCGTGGGCGCGGTGCTGCTGAAGCCCTACCGGCGGGCCGCCGCCGACCGCGACCAGATCTACGGCGTGATCAAGGCCACCGCGCTCAACCATGGCGGCAGGACCAACGGCTACACCGTGCCCAGCCAGACCGCGCAGAGCAACGTGATCGGCGCCGCGCTGCGCCGCGCCGGCTGGCACCCCCGGTCGATCGACTACGTCGAGGCACACGGCACCGGGACGTCCC
>Ga0075421_100002547_pt1 | contig 21793 bp, 9 predicted proteins | sample SoiMetdeltSBSDD5_FD_75292 | JGI IMG/M metagenome (GOLD analysis project Ga0075421, IMG submission 75292) | Bulk soil microbial communities from a Populus tree surrounding site in Tennessee, USA - Soil MetaG P. deltoides SBSDD5 | ecosystem: Environmental > Terrestrial > Soil > Tree plantation...
AGCACCTGGCCGCGAAGTACGAGGCAGCTCGAGCCCAGCCGACGTCATCCGCCGCGATCGGAGCGCTCTGCGTTGCGTATCACGCTGACATGTTTTTCGAGGAAGCCGATCGCTGCTATGGCCGGCTTAGCGAGCTCGATTCGTCGCAGTGGCGATGGCGGTACTACCGGGCGCTCATTCAGGCCGAGCGCGGCGGCGGCGAGGCGCTCATCGAGAACCTCCGCCGTGTGGTGACGCAGGCGGCGGACTTCGGTCCGGGATGGCAGCGGCTCGGAGACGCACTCTTCAAGGCACGCCGCTATGACGAGGCGCGTCAGGCCTGGGAGCGCGCGGCCACCGCCACACCACCTGCCACGCTATCGGACGCGAATCAGCCGTCGCCTCGTCACCTCGTCGAGGTGCCGCTGGCGGCGTATGCGAACGTCGGTCTGGCGCGCATTGCCCTCGTCGAAGGAGACGCGATGCGCGCCCGCGAGATCCTCGAGCGGGTCGCGGCTGACGCACCGCAATTCAGCTCGGCGCTGCGCCTGCTGGCCGACGTCTATCACTCGCTCGGACGGACGAGTGACGCTGAGCGCTTCGTCTATCGCGCCAATCGGCTGCAGCCATTCGCGCCGTATCTCGATCCGATGGTCGACGATCTCGCGCGTGAATCGCGGAACAGCACGCTGCTCCTGAGGGTTTCATCAGAGGCGAACCTCGCTGTCAACGCGGAGTGGGCGGAGTACCTGACGCGGCGCGCGCTCGAGTTCGATCCCGACAATCCGGAGGCCGTCGTCAAGCTTGGCCGCGTGCTGCGCACCGTTGGACGCAACGATGAAGCGCTCGAGTTCTTTCAGCGGTATCACCAGATGGTGCCAGGCGATTTTCTCGGCCTTGCCCACATCGGCAGCTGTCTCAGCGCGATGGGCCGCTATCAGGAAGCGGAGTCATATCTCCGGCGCGCGGTGGCCGGCATCGACGATCCGCAGACGCATTACAACCTCGGGCTGCTGCTGTCGATCACGAATCGGCGCAGCGACGCCATCGCGGAGTACGAGAAGGCGCTGGCCCGCGATCCGATGCACGCCGATGCGCGGCTGAATATGGCCACGGCCCTCGCCCGGCAGGGACGAATGGATCTGGCGCTGCGCGAGCTGACGCGGCTGGTCGATCAGGATCCGGACAACGCCGTCGCGCGCACCAATCTCGGCGTGATCCTGATCCAGCAGGGGAAGGCGGCGCAGGCGCGGGTGCAACTCGAAGCCGCGCTCCGCGCCGACCCGAGTCTCGGGCCAGCGCGGCAGGCGTTGGAGTCGATCGGACCGTAATGGTCCTTGGTCCTCAGGCCTTGGTTCTTTGTCCGTTCTAGGTCCTTGGTCCGTCCTCGCTCCTTTGTGCTTGGTCCTGAGGACCAAGGACTACGGACGGACGAACGACGACGGACGGACCAGGAACGACGTACCAAGCACGAAGGACCAAGGGCGTCGCCTAGGGAACGATATCCGTCTTGCGATCGACGGACGTGTTGTTGCCGACCATCAACTCTCCGGCGTAGTTCGCCTGCTGGCAGACGTACTCGAAGAGCTCCTGACCGTTTTCGCGGCGGAGGTTGAAGGTGGTCGTCCACGGTGCCGTGTAGGCGCCGCGATCGTCGACCGTGACTTCGTACTTCACCTGCGCCTGGTTCGTGCGTGTGAACTTCTCGAGCGTGTGCAGCGCTTCGGTGTGCGGCAGCCCGCGTCGATCGAGCCAGAACGCCTCGTTGTAACCGATCGTGTCCACGTTGAGCGTGTCGCCGTCCCACCAGCCGATGGAGTGGCCGTAGAAGGTCGGCGTGAGATCGCGCGGGTGTGACCGCCCGTCCATGTAGACCGTGCGATAGGTATGCGGCCCGCCGACGTCGAAGATGTAGACGCGCTGCAGTTCGGGCAGCTCGACGAACTCGACGCCGTACGGTGTGAGGAACTGTCGCGCGACGCCCGACGGCTTGCACCGGGTGTGCGGTTCGAGCTCGTGCTTCTGGCGATCGTCGTACACGGCGCGCGCCCACGGCTGGAACGGCACCTTCGCAGCCGCGAGGATCGGATCGGTGATGCCGAACACCGGCAGCCACAGACCCTTGTCCTTGGCGTTTTCGCCCCAGAGAATGGCGCGCCCGCTGGCGTCGCGCGGGGCAGGCCGGGGCGGAGTCGTCTCGCCGCCGCGTCCTCCGCCGCCACCGCGGCCACCGCCACCACCACCACCACGGCCGGCGCCGCCACCACGCCCAGCGTCCTGTGCGAACGCAGGTGAGGCGATGACCGCCGCCAACAACACCAGAGTCAATACACGCATGCGATTCATGATGAGGCCTTTCATACCAACAATTTATATCGCAATCCTTGACAGCTACTAATACAAAGCGTATACAAGCTCCGGCTTGAGAACACACTTTCGCATAGCGAAAAGTGTGTCCAGGCTTCGTGCGTACTGGGCCCGGCGCCCCGTGCGGACGACGTCGAAACGGCGGGGCACTCATTGGAGGCAGGCATGCGAGGTGTGACGAGAACCCTGGCGCAGATCGCCGTGGTTCTCCTGGTACCGGTAGCAGTCTACGCGCAGCAGGCGACGATCTCCGGCACGGTCAAGGACGCGTCCGGGGCCGTGTTGCCTGGCGTCTCGGTCGAGGCCGCAAGTCCGGCGCTCACCGAAAAAATCCGCTCCGTCGTCACCGACGGGACGGGGCAGTACCGAATCGTGTCACTCCCTCCGGGCACCTACACCGTGACCGTGTCGCTGCAGGGATTCAATACCGTCAAGCGAGAGGGCATCGAGCTCTCCGGCAACCTCACTGCCACCATCGACGTGGACCTCCGCGTCGGTGCGCTCGAAGAAACCGTGACGGTCCTCGGCGAGTCGCCCATCGTCGACGTGCAGAGTGCGCGTCGTCAGCAGGTCATCGACGGCACCGTCCTTCAGCAGATTCCGACCTCGCGGTCGTACAACAACGTGCTTCAGCTCGTGCCCGGCGTCGTCGCGGGTGACGGGCAGGTGCAACTGCGGCCGACGATGCTGCTGTTCACCGCGCATGGTGGCAACGCGGAAGACGGCCGCCTGACCGTGGACGGCATCAACACCGGCGCATCGCGCGGCGGTGCGGGCGTCTCCGGCTACATCCCCGACATGCAGAACACCGCCGAGATCACCTTCACGATCTCGGGCAACCTCGGTGAGGCCGAGACCGGTGGCCCGTCGATGACGGTCGTGCCGAAGTCGGGCGGCAACTCGATGAACGGCTCGTTCTTCATCTCCGGCCTGAACGACTCGATGCAGGGCACGAACTTCGACGCCGACCAGCTGCGCGTCCTGGCGGCGCCGGCCAAATCGCTCCTGCTTCGCGACTACCAGGTGTCGGTCGGCGGACCGATCAAGAAGGACCGGATCTGGTACTTCTTCAACCATCGCCGCGTGGACTTCGCCGACGCCCAGCCTGGTATCTTCGCCAACCGGAACGCCGGCGACGCGACGAAGTGGAGCTACGTTCCCGACTTCTCGCGGCAGGGCCGCATCGACCAGAGCCGGAAGATCTTCGCGTTGCGTCTGACGACGCAGCTGACGCCGAAGAACAAGCTGTCGCTGTTCTGGGACGAGCAGCCGCAGTGCAGCGGCGCCGCGTGGCCGGGCACCGACGACAACGGCTGCATGAGCAACAAGGACGGCTGGATCTACGGCGGCAGCCAGACCAACGGATTCTTCGGCGCCGGTCCGAACTCGCCGGAGACCGGTGACTATGCGTCCACGCACCAGAAGGTGCAGCAGGTGAAGTACACCGCGCCGGCCACCAACAAGCTGCTGCTCGAGGCCGGCTTCGGCACCTACATCTCGCAGTGGGGCTACTCGGAACGGCCGGGCAACCCGACGCACAATCTCGTTCGCGCCCAGGAAGCGCAGGCGCAGATCTTCGATCGCAGCGGCAACCGCGTGCCGACCTCATGCGACGGCTGTCTGACCGTGGGCGGCAACCTGAAGTACCGGTCCTCGAACTGGCCGACCGGCTACATCTTCGCGCATACCTGGAACGCCGCGGCCAGTTACGTGACCGGCGCGCACAACATGAAGTTCGGGTATCAGGGCGCGTTCCATCGCGACGACGACAACCTGTTCCCGACGATCAGCAACTCGTCGCTGATGCAGTTCCAGTTCAACACGCCTTGCGCCGTGGCGCCGTGTCCGACATCGCCGATCGCCACCGGGATCACGTTGCAGTCCGGCGTCTTCACGCGCAAGGTGCGCACGGAGTACTACGCGTTCTACGCACAGGAACAGTGGACGAAAGACCGGCTGACCGTGCAGGCCGCGTTGCGCTTCGACCACGCGTGGAGCAGTTTCCCCGAGCAGCAAATCGGTCCGTCGGTGACCATTCCGACGGCGATCGTCCTGCCGGCACAGCAGGGCATCAAGGGTTACAACGATCTCAGTCCCAGAATCGGCGTGGCCTACGACCTGTTCGGCAACGGCAGGACATCGGTCAAGGGCAACGTCGGCCGGTATCTGCACCCGGCGTCGAACCAGGGACGGTACATCAACGCCAATCCGTCGGAACTGGTCGCGACGCTCACCACCCGCTCATGGACGGACAATGACGGCGACTACCAGGTGGACTGCGACGTCTTGAATGGACAACCGCAGACTCCGGCGACCACCGGCTCGATCGATAGCTGCGGTGTGTTCAGCGACTTGAACTTCGGCCGCGCGAGACCGGGCACGCGACTCGATGATTCGATCCTCAGCGGATGGGGCGCACGGCCGTACGACTGGCAGTTCGGCGTCTCCGTCCAGCAGCAGATCCTGCCGCGCGTGTCGGTGGAAGCCGGCTATTACCGCCGCTGGTGGCCGATCTACACCACCAACGACGTGACCGACAACATCAACACCACGGCCGCCGACTATACGCAGTTCGCCGTGACCGCACCGAACGATCCGCGGCTGCCGGACGGCGGTGGATACTCGGTGCCAGGTATCTACAACATCACATCGGGGGCGTCGCTGATCGTACCCAGCAACGTGCAGAAGGCGGCCAACTCCTACGGTGCCTACAAGCGCTACTGGGACGGCTTTGACGTCACCGCGCAGGCACGCCTGAGAAGCGGCCTGACGCTGCAAGGCGGCACCAGCACCGGACGCACGGTGCAGGATTCGTGCGAATCGCGTGCGGCGGTGCCCGAAGGTCTCGGCACCGGGTCCAATACGAACGGGTCGCTCATCAATCCGTACTGCCGAACCACCGAGCCGATGCTGACCACCTTCAAGGGCATCGCCAGCTACGTCATTCCGAGGGTCGATGTGAACGTGGCCGGCACGTTCTCCAGCCGTCCTGGCGTGTCGCTCTCGGCAAACGTCACGTACACGGCCGCCGACCTCGCGGCGCGGTCGACGCTTGGCCGGCCCCTCACCGGCGCGAACACGATCACCATCAACGTGCTCGAACCGAACACGGTGTTTGGCGATCGTATCGATCAACTCGACGTCCGCATCGGCAAGATCCTCCGGTTCGGAAGGACGAGAACAAACCTGAACCTCGATATCGTCAACGCGCTGAACTCGAACGACAACCTCGCGTACAGCCCGACGTTTGGTGCCACCTGGGCGGCGCCGACGAGCGTGCTGACCGCGCGGCTGTTCCGCCTGAGCGCTCAGCTCGACTTCTGATCCAGGGGCCGCCGTCAGGCGGCCCTAAGAGATGCTCTAAACTCCGAGGAGGGGCCGGCAACGGCCCCTCTATTTGTTTTGACCGGCAATCATTTCCTTCGACTCGTTTTGGCCGTCTGCATCCTGTGGCCCTCGCACGCCTCCGCCCAGGCCAAGGACGCGTTCGTCGAAGGGCTGACGCAGTTCATCAACGCCGTCGACGGCTCATTCGGCGACGAAGGCCCGGCACTTCAGGCAGCAGTCGAGGCGATGACCCGCGGTCTCGGCGAGTGGGATGAGCGAATCACGCGAGTTGAGTCCGGCTTCCGAGCCGATGTTGCCAAGGCCGCGCCACCCGCCGCGGCACGGATGCACGCGACGCTTGGAACCGTCTATCTCGAGCGCGGTCGCGTCGACGACGCGCTGGCGCAATTCACCGAAGCAGCCAGGCTGGATCCGTCGCTGGCGCAGGTGCATGTACTTCGCGGACTTGCCTACGAGCAGACGAATCGTCCGGCGGACGCCGCCGCTGCATATCGCGCGGCGTGGCAGGCCAAACCTGATGAGCCGACGACGGCGTATCTTGCGCTCAGAGTCGATCCCAAAGCCGGGGCCCCGCTCGAATCGTTGCGGGCGGCGGTCGGCCGGCGCGCGGAGTCCACGGGCGGCGCGCCTGAAGGATTTCCAATCGCGGATTTACTCGACGATGCGTCGGTCTCGGCGCCAATTCTTGCGCCGTCGGCCTACGGGCGTGCGTTCACACTGATTCGTCAGGGGAAGTACGACGACGCCCTTACCGCGCTCAAGGACGCCGTCGCGGCGGATCCGCTCGTCACCGATGAGGGCCTCCGGCTGGAGGAGTCGAAGCAGGGGAGTGCGGCGATACGCCAGGCCAACTGGCGCGCCGCACTCGTCTCGCTGCAGCCAGCGTTGAAGCGGCATCCGCAGTCGGCGGAAGTCCATCGCCTGTACGGGAGAGTGTTGGCCGCACTCGGCGAGCGCGACATGAGCGTCACGCATCTGCGAGAGGCCAGTCGTCTGAATCCGCGTGACGAACGTTCGCGGATCGCGCTCGCCGATCTGCTGCTCGCCTCGGGGAAGCCGGCTGAAGCACTCGAGAGCCTTCGCCAGACGATTCGCGATCTTCCTGAATCAGGCGAGGCGTATTGGCAGCTTGGCCGGATCGGGCAGGCGGTCGGCGATGCCGAGGCGGTGCGAGCGTTCGAGGTCGCCGCGACCAAGCCGGTCGTCGCCGGGCTCGCGCGGATCTACGCGATCGTCGGCCAGGCCTATCACGCCCAGTTCAATCTCGATGCGGCGGCCGGCGCCTACCGGCAGCGTGTGCGCCTCGCGCCCAACAACCGCGACGCGCACTTCGATCTGGGTGAGGTGTACCGCGCGCAAGACAACCTCGACGAAGCGCTCGTCGAATATCTTGCCGCGGCGATGATCGATCCCGCGAACGCCAGGACCTTCGCCATGCTGGGTCAAGTCGAGGCCGCTGCGGGACGCGACGAAGAGGCCGTGGTCATGCTGCGCCGCGCGATCGCGCTCGACGCTGGCCTGCTCGAGGCGCGCTACGCGTTCAGCCGCGCGCTGCTTCGCCTCGGGCGCACGGAGGAAGCGCAGCAGGAGTTGCGCGCGTATGAAGCCGCTCAGGCCAAGGCGATGGACGAGCAGCGCCGCCAGTTCCTCGATAACCAGCAGAAGATCGACGGCGTGCTGAAGGGCAAATGAGGCCGGCTCTCGTCGCCGCGGTCGTGCTGCTGTGGGCGGTCTCGCCTCACGCGCAGCCGGCGGTCATCACCTTCGACAACGTGGCCAGGGCCGTTGGCCTGACCTTCACCAACGTCAACGGTGCGAGCCCGGAGAAGTACCTCGTCGAGACGATGGGATCGGGCGCCGCGTTTCTCGACTACGACAACGACGGCTGGATCGATCTGTTCGTGGTCGACGGAGGGTCGATCGCGGCGGCGGGCAAGTCGGCGCCTGCCTCGCCGAAGCCGCAGGCGGGCGCCATGCACCGGCTCTTTCATAACGAGGGAAAAGGTGTCTTCAAGGACGTGACCGCTGCATCCGGCATCGTCCATCGCGAGTACGGGATGGGCGCGTGCGCGGGCGATGTCGATGACGACGGGCTCACCGATCTCTACATCACCAACTACGGGCCGAACACGCTCTATCGCAACGCCGGCAAAGGCGTGTTCACCGACGTGACGCGAACAGCGCGGGTCGGGCTCGACGGCTGGAGCACGAGCTGCGCGTTCGTGGACGTCGATCGCGACGGCGATCTGGATCTCTTCGTCGCCAACTATCTCGATGCGCCGAAGAGCAAGAATCCCTTCTGCGGCGATCCGCAGCGCCGTATTCGCGTCTACTGCCATCCGCTCAATTACACGGGCCTGCCGAGCGTGCTCTATCGCAATGACGGCAAGGGGATCTTCACGGATGTCAGCGCCGAGGCCGGCATCGCCAGGGTCGTCGGCAACGGTCTCGGCGTCGCGGTCGGCGATTACGACGATGACGGAGCGCCGGATGTGTTCGTCGCCAACGATGCGGTCCCGAACTTTCTGTTTCACAACGATGGGAAGGGGCGCTTCAGCGAGGTCGCGCTCGCCGCGGGCGTCGCGGTCGGCCGCGACGGCAAGCCGCGCGCGGGCATGGGCACGGAGTTCGCCGACTACAACGGCGACGGCCGTCTCGATCTCGTCGTGACGAACCACGAGTTCGAGACGCACAGTCTGTTTCGCAACGACGGCGCGGGCTCGTTTTCAGACGCGTCCGTCGAAGCCGGCATCGCCTCGCCAACGCTGCCGTTCGTCGGATTCGGCGTGGCCTTCTTCGATGCGGACAACAACGGTCAGCTGGACGTGGCGATCGCCAACGGCCACGTGATCGACAACACCGCGGTGTTCCGGCCGGGATCCACGCACGCGCAGCGCCGGCTGCTGTTTCAGAGCACGAATGGCCGGCGCTTTGCGGAAGTCAGCCGGCAGTCGGGGCCGGGCTTCGCCGAACCGGCCGTCGGACGAACGCTGCTCGCCGGCGACATCGACAACGACGGCGACGAGGATCTGATCGTCACCAACAATGGCGGCGCACTCGACGTGCTTCGCAACAACGCCGGCCGCGAGCGGCACGCGCTGACCGTGCGCGTCGCCGGCGTGCGCAGCCCTTCGGCGTCGCTCAGGGCAAGCAATCGCAACGGCATTGGCGCGCGGGTCACCGTCACGGCGCAGGGACGCACGCAGATGCGCGAGGTCAAATCGGGATCGAGCTATCTGGGGCAGAACGATCTCCGCGTCCACTTCGGGCTTGGCGACGCGACACGGGTCGAACGGCTTGATGTCCGCTGGCCGACCGGAGACGTCGAGACGATCCGCGACGTGGCTGCGGATCAGATCGTGACCATCACAGAAGGTAAGGGTGTCACGGGTCGGGTTGGATTCAGTAGTCCCTGATCGTCGCGGCAGTCTTCACTGACTGCGCGGGTCACGAAAGACAAAACGCAGAGGGCGCCGAGAACGCGGAGCTTGCAGAGACTGCGGTGGGCCGCGCTTCGCGCGGCGAGGGATCGAGCCGAGGCCCCGATCGCGAGCGCTTCGCGTGCCTTCTTCCTTTCACGCTCGTGATCGGGACCTCGACTCGATCCCTCGACCGGCCCGCAGGGCCGGCTCCACCGCAGTTTGTGTTTGCACGTGCAGTCATCCTCTGCGTTCCCGGCGTTCCCGGCGCTCTCTGCGTCGTCTTCGCTCCGCGTTCTCGGCCTCCTCCGCGATCGACGGAACGAGGGACCAGCGTTAGCGGGTGGCGCGCGTGATGACGCGGCGCTCGGGGCGCTGCGGGAGCGGCTGACCGACTCGCGCGACGCCGCGAGTGCGCACGTAGTCGGAGGCGACGGACTCCACGGAGTTCACGAGCTCGGGATGCTGCGTGAGCATGCCTTCGATACGGCGCACGGCCTGACGAAGGACCGGCAGCCGCTTCTTGATCATCGTGTCCCGATCGAGGCGGTTCGTCACGTCCGAGCAGTTGGCGGCGGCGACGATCCGTCCGTGCGGTCCGAAGATCGGCAGCGACACCGACACGATGCCGTAGTCGAGCTCGTCCTGAATCGCGGCGTAGCCCTTGGCGCGCACGTCCTTGAGGATGCGGCGCAGTACAGCAGGATTGGTTTCGGTGTGCTCGGTGAGCTTGCGAAGCGAGGCGCGTTCGAAATACGCGTCGATGGCCGAGGCCTGTTGGAAGGCGAGGAGCACGCGCCCCATCGACGTGGGATACACCGGATAGCGCGAGCCCGCACCGGCGGTCAGCCGAATCGCGCGATTGAGCGACGCGTGCGCGATGTAGACGATATCGACGTCGTCGAGCACGGTGACCGAGGAACTGCCGCCCAACTCGTTGACCACGTCCTGCAGGAACGGCTGCAGCACGACCTCGGCGTTGATCGCCGAGAGATACCCGGTGCCGATGGCGAGCACCTTCGGCCGAAGCAGGAAGCGGCGCCCCGAACGTCCGATGTAACCCAGCGACTCGAGCGTATGCAGCGAGCGGCGCGCAGTGGCCGGCGTCAGCTCGGTCAGCGTCGCGACCTCGCTGAGCGTCAACTGCGGATGCTCGCGCGAAAACGTCTGCAGGACGCGCAGGCCGCGCTCGAGCGAGGCGACGAATTCAGCCTTTGAGTTTTTCGCCATGCGAAGCCGGGATTATAGCGTGTACGCTCCGGCCTCCGAAATGAGAAACTTCCTTCGACATGCGCAAACCACCTTCCCGCGTGACCCGCCGCGCGGCGATGAAAGATGGCGCGGCGATCCTCGGCGGCGCGATGCTCGGCACCACGACGTCCGATGCGGCGGCTCAGGTTGCGCAGGCGCCCGCCGTGCAGACCCGTACGAGTACTGGCCGGCCGTTTCGCGGACTGGTCCGCCACGGCACCGGGCTGACAGTCGAGGATCTGCGGCTGCGCGCCATCCAGCCGCGGCAGGTGGTGATCCGGTCCGCCGCCGTCGCGCCCTGCTACACGGTTGTGTGGGGAGGCGCGCTCGGCACGAATCAGTCGCGCCGTGCCTATGTCCCGAATCACTGCGGGTTCGGAGTGGTCGAGGACGTCGGTGCCGATGTCAAGCGCGTCCAGGCAGGCGATCGCGTCGTCGTCGCCGGCACGTCGCAGTGCGGCGTCTGCTATCAGTGCCTGCACGGGCGGCCCGACTACTGTCAGTTCACGTTTGGCGGCGACGATTTTCCGGCGTTTGCCGAGATGCGCGATGGCACGCCGGTGTTTGCCGAGGCCGGGATCGGCGGCATGAGCGAGATCATGGTCGCGTACGAAGAGTACTGCGTACCGGTCTTCACCGATCTCCCCGCGGCCGAGCTGACGCTGCTCGGCGATCAGCTGACGTCGGGTTTCGCGGCAGGGCAGTGCGACATGCGCTTCGAAGCCGGATCCGATGTCGTCGTGTTCGGCGCCGGACCTGTCGGCATCGGTGCGATTCAAGCCGGGCGCGTGCTTGGCGCCACCCAGGTCATCGCCATCGATCCCGTCCGCTATCGACGTGAATTCGCGCTGAAGATGGGGGCGACGACGGCGCTCGATCCCGTCGCGGAAGGCAACGGCCTGGTCGAGCGTATTCGCGAGATGTGCAAAGGCCCGACCGATCGGCGATTCGCGGGCGGCACCTCATGGTCGAAGGCGCCGAACGCCGCCATGGCCCGCGGCGCGGACTTCGTCGTCGAAGCGGCGGGCGTGCAGGTCGCGCCCCCGAAGGTGGAGCCGCAGCCCGATCCGAGCAACGTGACCACCGTGCGCCAGGCCTGGGACTGCACGCGGATGGGCGGTCACGTGATGTTGATGGGGCTGACGCTGCAGGACGTGCCGCTGCCTGGTGTCTCGCTGGCGCTGCTCGGACGCACGATTCATCCGGGACAGCAGGGCGGGCTGCACATGATGCGCGACATTCCGCGCTTCGTGAAGCTGATCGAGAAGGGCCGCCTCGACGCGAAATCGATGATCACGAAGACCTACCGCCTGGCCGACGGACGTCAGGCCGTGCAAGACGTCGCCGATCGCACGGTCATCACCGCCGTGATCCTTTTCGAATAAGCCTGCCCCACCGCGGCGCTGGGCGAAAGGCGGGCGTATTGACCGGTGTTTGCCTTGACAGTCCCGGTTCCGAGGCGTATATGTCTCTCCGTTCAGGGAAAAGAGATTCGCATGGCGAAAAACTCGCGTGTGTTTCCCTGACACCCCGGAGGGATAGTGATGCGGAGAGCTCTGCGACAGCACGCACCAGCCCTGCTTGTGGCCCTGGCACTCGTGGCCCTGCCGTGTGTGAGCGCGGCACAGGTACTCGGCACCGTAGCGGGTACGGTGAAAGACGCGTCGGGCGGCGTTCTGCCGGGTGTGACCGTCGAAGCGGCGAGCCCGGCGCTCATCGAGAAAGTCCGGACCGCCGTCACCGACGGCGCCGGTCAGTATCAGATCGTCAACCTGCCTCCCGGCTCTTACACGATCACGTTCAGCCTCACCGGCTTCAACAGCGTCAGGCGCGAAGGCGTCGAGGTGCGCACCAACTTCACCTCGAACATCGACGCCGACCTGCGGATTGGGGCCGTGCAGGAGACCATCACCGTGACCGGTGAAAGCCCGATCGTGGACATCCAGTCCTCGGCGCAGACCAGAACCATGACCGATCAGGCATTCAAGGAACTGCCGTCGGGTGGATCGTGGATTCAGATGGCGGCGCTGGTTCCGGCGATTCGCGCCGGCAACACCGACGTCGGCGGCGTGCTCGGCGATCAGACCGGCGCGCAGGTCGAAGCGCACGGCAGCCGGCCGGGCGACGGCGTGTCGATGATCGACGGCCTCCGCATCGGCAACATGTATCTCAGCTCCAACCTGACCAACATGAGTCTGTCGCCGCTGCTGTTCGATCAGGTGGACGTGCAGCTGTCGGGCCAGATGGCCGAGACCGGTACGAACGGCGTGATCATGAACGCCATCCCGAAGTCGGGCGGCAACCGATTCAGCGGCACGGCGCTCGCCAACGGGTCGGGGCCGAGTCTGCAGGGCAACAACGTGACGTCTGATCTCCAGGCGCGCGGCCTGCAGGGTGCGTCCACGACGCTGAAAAAGCTCTACGACATCAACGGTGCGCTCGGCGGACCGTTGAAGCAGGACCGTCTGTGGTTCTACGTGACCTCGCGGTACTTCACCAATGAGTACTATCTGGCCGGCCGCTTCTATCCGACCGACGTCACCGCGGTCAATCGCGTCAGCGATACGGCACGGCAGGCCTTCGCCGGCACGTACACCTACGACAACAACGGCCGTCTGACGCTGGCGATCTCGGAAAAGCAGAAGCTCTCGGGCTGGTATGCCTACCAGTACAAGGTGGACCCGCACTGGCTGCTGCAGCTGTTCAATCAGTCGCCCGAGTCGTCCCGGATCACGACGTGGCATACCCAGCTCTCGACGACGAAGTGGACCTATACCGCCACGAACCGTCTGCTGTTCGAGGCTGGACTCATGGCGGGTGAGAGCCCGGATACCATCCTGCTCGATCCCGAGCAGGTCGCCACGTGTCCGGGTCAGGGATCGCTCTCGCCACGCTGCATCGCGATCGTGAATCAGACGACGGGATTCACGTATCGGGCGCCGACGGGGTTCGATTTCGACGACCGGCTGCCCAGCCAGACGATCAACGCATCGTCGAGCTATGTGACCGGATCGCACAACGCCAAGATCGGGTTCGAATACCAGCGCGGGCACTTCTGGCGCGGCGACAACAACGATTCGACCGGCGGCATCTGGTACACGGTCAACCAGAATCCCGACGGCTCACTGACGCCGGCGTTCGTGAACCTCAATGCGCCAGCCACCGGGTGGCAGGACAATCTGAACTACAACATGGGCATCTTCGCCCAGGATCGCTGGACCATCGATCGCATGACGGTGAGCGGCGGTGTCCGTCTGGATTTCCTGAACACCTCGACCGAGCCGTTCACGCTCGGTCCGCACCGCTGGCTGCCGAACCGCAATACGTTCTTCGACGCCGTCGAAGACGTACCGAACTGGAAGGACATCAATCCACGTGTCTCGGTGGCCTACGACCTGTTCGGCACCGGCAGGACGGCGCTCAAGGCGAGCGCGAGCCGCGGCGTGCAGCAGGAGTCGATCGCCTTTGCCCGCGCCAACAATCCGGCGAACACGGTCGCCACGAACAACTACACCGTCCCGAACAACGGTCGCGTGTGGAACGATGCGAATAGCAACTTCGTTCCCGACTGCGATCTGACGATTGGCACCGCCAACGGCGAGTGCGGGCCCAACCTGAACGCCAACTTCGGCAGCGCGGTGCCAGCCCTGCGCTACGACCGCGCGATCATGGAAGGGTGGGGCGCGCGTCCGTACAACTGGGAGTTCTCCGCCGGTGTGCAGCAGGAACTCCTGCCGCGCGTCTCGGTCTCGGTCGGGTACTTCCGCCGCATCAACGGCAACTTCCAGATCACCGACAACGAAGCGCTCGGCGCCAGCGACTTCACGCAGTACTCGGTCACCGCGCCGACCGACCCCCGCCTGCCGAACTCCGGCCAGACCGTCACCGGCTTCTACGATCAGAACCAGCTCGTGGTGAATCGGAACGTCGTCAAGGACGCCGACAACTTCGGCAAGCAGCAGCTGCACTGGAACGGCGTCGACGTGAACCTCGATGCGCGGCTGCGCAACGGGCTCCTCTTGCAGGGCGGGATGAGCACCGGCAAGACGGTGTTCGACAACTGCGAGATCGCGGCGCAGGTGCCCGAGGTGCTGAGCGGACTGCAGGGTGTGCTGGGCGCGCCAGCGGCTGGTGTGCTGCCGATCTCGTACTGCCACCAGGAGACGGGTTTCGTGCCGCAGTACAAGGCACTCGCCTCGTATACGTTGCCGTGGTACGGCGTCCGCGTTGCCGGCACGCTGCAGAGTCTGCCAGGGCCGGCGCTGCTGGCGCAGAACATCTACAACAACACCAACCGGACGACGTCGACGACGCTCGGCCGGCCGTTCACGCTGGCGCAGGCGAACGCCAACCTGCTCTCACCGGGTGAGGAGTACGGCGATCGGCTGAACCAGATCGACCTGCGCGTGACGAAGATCGTCAGCGTCGGCAGGGGCCGCGTCGATTTGAGCGTGGACTTCTACAATGCGTTCAACTCAGACGCGGTGATCACGGAGATTTCCGCGTTCGGGCCGGCCTTCCGCCGCCCGACGACGGTCATTCAGCCGCGGTTCGTGAAGTTCGCGGCACGGTGGGATTTCTAGAACGTAGGGGCCGCCTTCAGGCGGCCCTGGTTCGGGCCGCCTGAAGGGCGGCCCCTGCAAGGCAAGGCGAGTCACGGCAGCCCAGTCGCACGCCTGGGTCGCGGGCTCGTCCGGCAGGGTGCGCTGTCCGTCCCTACCCGCGCGGACAGCGCGCCCGACTTTTTGGGCTCGAGGCCCGCTCGTGAACGACTCACAGCGGAGAAATCCACAAATGCGTCTGTACGTGCGAACGCTCGTCGTGCTCGCGTGCCTCCTCGTCGCACACTCGACGGCATGGGCGCAGGCCACCATCGCCGGCCTCGTGCGAGATACATCCGGTGCGGTGCTTCCCGGGGTGACCGTGGAAGCCGCCAGCCCGGCGCTGATTGAGAAAGTCCGCAGCACCGTCACCGACGGCGCCGGACGGTATCGAATCGAGGATCTGCGGCCCGGCACGTACACCGTCACCTTTACACTCCCCAGTTTTGCCACGGTGAAGCGAGACGGCCTGATCGTCAGCGGCTCGGCGGTCATTGCGGTCGATGCCGACATGCGTGTCGGCGGAGTGCAGGAAACGGTCACCGTGACCGGCGACACACCCGTCGTCGACATCCAGAGCACCAAGCGCGAGATCACGCTCGACAACGAGACGCTGCGCAACCTGCCGAGCGTGCGCAGCTACAGCTATCTGCTGACGGCCGTGCCGGGATTGCAGACCAACAACAACAACGTCAACACCGGTCCGGTGTTTGCGATCTTTCCGATCCATGGCGGCCGCGGCGTCGAGTCTCGTCTGACGGTCGATGGTCTGAATATCAGCAATCCGCCGGGCGGGAATCAGCCGCCGAACTTCACCGCCGACATCGGCAATGCGCAGGAAGTCACGATGATCACGTCGGGCGGCCTGGGTGAGATCGAGACCGCCGGCTTGACGATGAACATCGTGCCGAAGCAGGGCGGCAACCGGTTCTCGGGTCTGGCCTTCGTCTCCGGCTTCTCGAAGGGGATGCAGTCGGACAACTTCACCGCCGAGCTGAGAGCGCGCGGCGCCACGCAGCCGACCCCGGTGTATCGCGTCTATGACGTCAACACATCGGCCGGCGGCCCGATCGTGAAGGACCGCCTCTGGTACTACGGCACCTTCCGCGTGCAGGGGCAGCGGCAGGACACGCAGAACGTGTTCTACAACCAGAACGCCGGCAATCCCAACGCGTGGACCTACGTTCCCGACTTCGACCGGCCGGCATTCTCGGATCGCACGTGGGAGAACTACACGCCGCGCATCACCTGGCAGATCTCGCTGCGCAACAAGATCACCGGTTCGTGGGATGAGCAGCCCGTCTGCCGCAAGTGCTCGGGCACGACGTCGCTCACCGGCTCGCCCAATTTCTTCTTCCCGACGTCGCCGGAGGCCGACGGTCACGGCGAGTTCGACCCGCAGCGCGTTCAGCAGGCGCGGTGGACCTCACCACTGACCAACCGGCTGCTGCTCGAGGCCGGGTTTGGCACCACCTACTACGAGTGGGGCGGCAAGGCGCTCGAGAACGATCCGAATCAGGATCTCGTGCAGGTCGTGAACCTCACGCAGACCATCACGCCCACGGTCACGACGGGCATGCGATACCGATCGCAGAACTGGTTGAACAACAGAACCAGCGGCACCACCTGGAACGCGTCGGCGTCGTATGTGACCGGATCGCACAGCATGAAGTTCGGCTACCAGGGCAACCACTGGCGCGACGATCGCGAGATGCACGTCAACAACCAGGATCTCGGGTACCTGGCCGTGACACTGCCGGGCGGCATTCTGTTCCCGATCTCCCTCCAGCAGTACGTCAACCCGTACAACGTCAACGCGCGCGCGATGCAGACGTCGCTCTATGCGCAGGACCAGTGGACGATCAATCGTCTGACGCTGCAGGGCGCGATCCGATACGACCGGCCGTGGAGCTGGTTCCCCGAAACCGTCGAACCGGCCAGCCGCTTCTTTCCCGGCGCGACGTTTGCGAAAACCGACGGTGTCACCGGGTACAACGACGTCACGCCGCGCATCGGCGCCGCGTACGATGTGTTCGGCAACGGCAGGACCGCACTCAAGGTCAACCTCGGGAAGTACCTGCAGGGCGCCAGCGTCAGCAACCTCGCGTACAACGCGAATCCGGCCCTGCGCATACCATTCGGTTTCGGTCTCTCGACCACGGGATTCTGTTCGTTCGGTGCGCTGGGGTTCGCGAACCCGTGCGTCGCGCGCACCTGGACCGATTTCGACGCCGACTTCAGTCCCGACTGCCTGCTGGCGGACCCGCTCGCCAATGGCGAATGCGGCGCGATCGACAACCTCCAGTTCGGCAGCAATCAACTGGTCGGCGCCCGGTTCGATGAGAATCAGTTCAGTGGCTCGGGCCTGCGCCCATCTGACTGGTCGTTCGGCCTGTCGGTGCAGCAGGAGATCTTCCCGCGAGCGTCGGTGGAGGTGGGCTACTACCGCCGCTCCTTCACGATGTTCACGACCGGCGGAACGGTGACCGACAACGAGCTGGTCAGGCCGAGCGATGTCTCGTCCTTCACGCTCACCGTTCCAACCGACCCGCGCCTGCCGAACAGCGGATCGACGATCACCCAGCTGTACGACCTGAACCCGAGCGTGTCCGGCCAGGTGAGCAACGTCATCCGGTCAACGAAAGATGTGGGCGACGATACCCGCACGTTCAACGGCGTGGACGTCAACATCAACGTCCGTGGGACTGGTGGCTTCACGTTTTCGGGCGGCACCAGCACCGGCAAGGTGGAAAACGACTGGTGCGAGATCCGCGCCGCGGTTCCGGAGAGCTACCTCCTCAACCCGTACTGCCACGTCGAATCGCCCTGGCAGACGTCGTTCCGTGCGCTGGCAAGCTACACCATCCCGCGCATCGACGTGCTGCTGAGCACCGTGTTCCAGGACAAGCCCAACGTCGGAACCGATCAGGTCGTCTCGCTGGTCGCGACGTACACGCTCAGCGCGGCTGACATCGCGTCGGCTGCCGCGCAGCTGGGTCGCCCGTTGACCAGCACCGCGCCCCAGGTGAACCTGCTCGCCCCGGGCGAGTTGTACGCCGACCGCATTCGGCAGTGGGATCTGTCCTTGAAGAAGATCTTTCGTTTCGGCGGACAGCGGCTGACGGCGGGTGTGGACATGTACAACCTGCTGAACAACAACGTCACGCTCCTGTTCAACCCGACGTTCGTGCCGAACACGCCCGGGTGGCAGTCGCCGCAGCAGTACATGAACCCGCGTGTGTTCCGGCTGAACGCCGAGTTCGCCTGGTAGCGTGCGACTGAATGCCAATCGACCACCGCATCCTCACGACACACGTCGGCAGCCTGCCGCGGCCGGCGCAGGTGGTCGACGTGCTCTTTGCGCTCGATCGCGGAGAGGCGCGCGATGCGGGGGTCGTCGAGCATCTGCTGCAGCAGGCGGTGAACGAGGCTGTACGGCTGCAGAAGGAGATTGGACTCGACGTCGTGAGCGACGGCGAGATGAGCAAGATCAGCTATGCCACCTACGTGAGACATCGGCTGACGGGGTTTGACGGCGACTCCGCGCGGCCAACGCCACAGGACCTCGACGACTTTCCACTGTTTCGCGACCGGCTGGTCAGTGAGGGTCATTCACCCACTTACCGTCGTCCGGTCTGTGTGGGGCCGGTCGGCGTCAAGGACTGCACGCCCGTCATGCGCGATATCAGCCGGCTGCAGCGCGCGGTGTTCGGAACGGCAGCGGTCAAGGGATTCATGACCGCCGTCTCGCCAGGCACCATTGGCGTCTTTCATCCCAATCAGTACTACCGAACGCACGACGCCTACATGTACGCGCTCGCTGACGCGATGCGGACCGAGTACGAAGAGATCGCCCGGGCGGGATTCATCCTGCAGATCGATTGCCCGGACCTGGCGATGGGACGCCACTCGCGGTTCAAGCACATGGACGACGCGGACTTCCTGCGCTGCGCCGAAGTCAACGTGGATGCGCTGAACCACGCCGTGGCCGGCATCCCCGCCGATCGGATGCGCATGCACGTGTGCTGGGGCAACTATGAAGGGCCGCACACGCACGACATTTCGCTGGAGTCGATTCTTCCGATCGTGCTCAAAGCGAAACCATCGATGCTGCTGATCGAAGGCGCCAATCCGCGCCACGAGCACGAGTGGGAGCTCTGGACGAGGCACACGCTGCCTGACGACAAGATCCTCGTGCCGGGCGTCATCGATACGAGCACCAACTACGTCGAGCATCCCGAGCTGGTGAGCCAGCGGATCAGCCGCCTCGCCAGCATCGTCGGCCGCGAGCGCGTCATCGCCGGTACCGACTGCGGCATGGGCACGTTCGCTGGCTTCGGGCCTGTGCATCCCGACATTGCCTGGGCGAAGCTGCGATCGCTGGCCCGGGGCGCCGAGCGGGCGTCGCGCCGGCTGTGGAGACACGCCGCCAGCGCGGTGTAAGCCAAACGGCGGACAAGCCCCGGCAAACGCGGCGTGACGGCCATGCAACGTCCGCTTGACACCCGTTGCGGACTCGCGCGATAAACGATGGTTCGTTTCGTATCGTGGACGATGAGTTCGGCAGGCGAAATACAGTCCTACTAGGTCGAGTCAGCCGGGGCGGCCTGGGCTCGTGAACAACCTACTTGGGAGAAATCACAAGATGCGAGTGTGTGTGCGAATGTGCGTGGTGCTGGCGTGCCTCCTGGCCGCGCAGTCGACGGCGTGGGCTCAGGCAACGATTGCCGGCTCCGTCAAGGACTCGTCAGGCGCGGTGTTGCCGGGAGTCACGGTCGAGGCCGCGAGCCCGGCGCTGATTGAGAAAGTACGAACGACTGTGACCGACGGGGCGGGACGGTATCGAATCGAGGACCTCCGGCCGGGCACCTATGTCCTGACCTTCACGCTGCCTGGCTTCGTCACCACGCGGCGCGATGGCGTGGTCGTGGGCGGCACCGGCGTGATCAACATCGACGGCGATCTGCGGGTCGGTGGCGTACAGGAAACGGTCACGGTCACCGGCGTCACGCCAGTCGTCGACATCTCGAGCACGAAGCGCGAAGTCACGCTCGACAACGAGACGATGCGCGCGCTGCCGAGCGTCCGCAGCTACAGCTATCTGTTGACGACGGTTCCCGGCCTGCAGACGAACGTGAACAACGTCAACAGCGGTCCGGTGTTCGCCATCTTCCCGATCCACGGCGGCCGCGGCGTCGAGTCGCGCCTCACCGTCGACGGGATGAACATCAGCAACCCGCCTGGAGGCAACCAGCCGCCGAACTACGTCGCCGACATCGGCAACGCGCAGGAAGTCACGATGACGACCTCGGGCGGACTCGGCGAGTCGGAGACCGCCGGCCTCACGATGAACATCGTTCCGCGAACGGGCGGCAACAGCCTGTCGGGGCTGTTCTTCGTGTCCGGTTTCTCCGAGGGGATGCAGTCGGACAATTACACGCCCGAACTGCAGGCGCGCGGCGCCATTCAGCCGACACCGCTCACTCGCGTCTACGACGTGAATCTCGCCGTGGGCGGTCCGATCGTGCGTGATCGGCTCTGGTACTACATGAGCGGCCGCGTGCAGGGATCGCGGCAGAACATCCTCAACACGTTCTACAACCAGAACGCGGGGAACGCGAACGTGTGGAGCTACGTGCCGGATCTCAGCCGGCCTGCGTTCTACGACCGGACGTGGGAGAACTACACGCCTCGCATTACGTGGCAGGCGAGCGCCCGCAACAAGATCTCGTTCTCGTGGGACGAGCAGTATGTCTGCCGCAAGTGCTCGGGCACGGCCTCCTTCAGCGGCTCGCCGGCGCCGAATACCTCGCCTGAGGCGGATGGCAAGGGCGAGTTCAGCCCGCAGCGCGTGCAGTCGGGCCGGTGGACGTCGCCACTCACCAACCGTCTGTTGCTCGAGGCCGGGTTCGGCACCACGTACTACCAGTGGGCGGGCAAGGAGAACGATCCGAACCCGACGCGCGATCTCGTGCGCGTCGTCGGTCAGAACACGCCGGTCATTCCCGGCTCGGCGCCGGTCACCGTCACCTATCGCTCGCAAAACTGGTACGAGAATTACACCCGCGGCAGCAACTGGACCGCGGCCGCGAATTACGTGACCGGTTCGCACAGCCTCAAGATCGGGTATCAGGGGAATTACTGGCGGGATGACCGCGAGATGTTCGTCAACACGACGAGCACGCAGTACACGTTCCTCGCCGGCGTTCCGAGCACGATCACGATGTACGCGAACGGCTATCAGGTGAAGGCGCGCGCCCGGCAGGACTCCCTCTACGTGCAGGATCAGTGGACCGTCGATCGTCTCACCCTGCAGGGCGCCCTCCGTTACGATCATCCGTGGAGCTATTTCCCGGCGACGACCGAACCGGCCAGCCGTTTCTTCCCCGGCGCGTCATTCGAGAAAGCCGACGGCGTGACCGGCTACAACGACATCACGCCGCGTTTCGGCGCAGCCTATGACGTGTTCGGCAACGGCAGAACTGCGCTCAAGGTGAACATGGGCAAGTACCTCCAGGGCGCGAGCGTGAGCAATCTTGCCTACGGCTCGAACCCCGTGCTCCGCACACCGGCCGGGACCGGGACCTTCGGCGGTACCTTCGCGCCGTCGATGACCCGCACGTGGCAGGACGATGATTCGGACTTCGTTCCGGATTGCGATCTGACGGCCCCGGGAGGACAGGGAACACAGACGGCGCCCGGCGGCGTCGCGGACGGCATTGATTTCTGCGGACCGGTCAGCAACACGAACTTCGCCAGCACGCAGCTTATCGGCGCCACGTACGACCCCGACCTGCTCAGCGGCTGGGGCAAGCGTCCGTCGGATTG
>Ga0075421_100002548_pt1 | contig 21787 bp, 11 predicted proteins | sample SoiMetdeltSBSDD5_FD_75292 | JGI IMG/M metagenome (GOLD analysis project Ga0075421, IMG submission 75292) | Bulk soil microbial communities from a Populus tree surrounding site in Tennessee, USA - Soil MetaG P. deltoides SBSDD5 | ecosystem: Environmental > Terrestrial > Soil > Tree plantation...
TCGCGAGCGGGTCCTCGCCCGGGAACAGGCGGTGCCACTCGTTCAGGATGGGCAGGTTGGCCAGGGACAGGTCGCGCAGCTCGTTGGCGTCGGCGCGTCGCAGCGCCTCGTCGAGGATGACCAGCAGCTTGCCGTCGAGACGCGCGCACAGGTGCTCGCCCAGCCACGCGAGCGCGGGCGGCGGCGCAGCGTCCGCCGCGAGCGCGTCCTGCGCGTGGCGTGCAACGCGGCGATCGAGCGCCCGTTCGAGCAGCGCCTGGTTGGGCGTGATCACGAGCCCGTCGGCCGAAGCGGCGTAGCACAGCGTCATGTCCTCGAACATCTCGCCCGCGCCGGCGTTCTCGCTCGACGGGCTGACCTTGACCCAGGGCAGCTCGCCGTGCAGCTGGTTCTCCCAGACAAGCATGCCTGGCGCGCCCTGGTCCGCGAGGCCGCGCAACCCCACGAGGAAGGCCGTCAGGAGCAGCGGGTTGGCCACCTCCGCATGCACCGCGACGGGCAGATGTCTCCAGGCGTCTTCCAGGAAGGATTCGGGATCCTCGCTGGCACCCAGCTCCTGCCAGAAGGGATCGTCGTCGGCGTAGACCGACACGCTCGTCCCCAGCCAGCCGAATGGATCGAGTTGCGGCAGCATCATCTTCAGCATCGCCGTCTCCCGGCCGAAGATCCCGGCCTTGCGGTCGACGGCCACCACGAACTGCAGCAGCGCGCCGTCGTGCGGGTCGCAGGCCTGGGGCGCGATGGACGCGTTGCGCGCGAGGTCCACGAAGTCGCGATAGTCCGAACCGAGGATCAGGGGCCGCACCGAGAGGTCCACGCCGAAGCTGCCGTTCGCGAGGCTGAAGCGCGCCGCGATAGGATCGAAGACGCCGTTCCAGTTCTGCTGGTAGCCATCGCGCCAGCGGGAATAGAGGTCGGCCTCGGCCTGGCTGACGCGCCCGAGGTTCAGCTCGGAAATGGGCGTCAGGAAGCCGAGCGTGCCGTACACCGACGAGCGCACGCCGTGCGCCGTGCGCTCGACCGTGCCGAGGCCCGGAGGCGCGTCGGCGACGGGCCCCGGCCGGCCCTCGGGCTCGCCGCGCGCGAAGGCCTCGACGGCGGCGGCCTGCACCGCGGCCAGCGCCGCGTCGGCGCGCACGCGGCGCGAGCTGCCGATGCGCCAGCGCGGTCCGCACCAGCGCCGGATGGCCGCGTCGGACACCACCAGCAGCGCGGTCTCCTGCGGATCCCCGCGCGCATAGCGGTCCCGGAAGAAGGCGTACTCGGGCTGGCCGGCCAACGCAGGCGCCTCGCCGCGGCCCACGGCCACGAGGCGGCGCAGCTGCATCTCCGAGTTGGTGACCACGACGGCGTCGCCGAGCCGCGCGACGAAGGAACACACCTCGCGGCCCGGCGAGAGGCGCGCGGCGTAGTCGATCCCGTCGATCGTGCCCGTGCGCGTCCCGGCGCCGGCCTCGTCCGCCGTGGCCGCGGCCACGCGCGCCTGGACCAGCGGCAGCAGCACGGCCGGCTCGACCGCCTGGAAGAGCAGCGCGACATCCGAGCCCGATCGCAGGTACGGATCGCCCCCCGTGAGCGCCACGCTGCGGATGACGTGCGGGCCCAGCAGGCGCGCCACGTCGCTGAACGGCAGCCCGAGCTGGCGTTCGTAGCGCGCCCGCGTCAGGGCTTCCTCGGACGGGCTGGACAGGGCCTCCAGCACCAGCGTGCCCTGCTCGTCGAGTCGATCGGCCATGTCGGCCAGCGCCGTGAAGCTGGGGAAGAACACGGCGTGCTGGTCGGCCGGGATGAGCGCCGCCAGCGGATCGAGCGCCGGCGACTTGCCGGCGACGGCCGCGGTCCAGTCGTACGCCGTGACACTGATGCCGGGCAGCGCATCGACGTCGCGCACCAGGTCCTCGTCCTCGCCGGGCGTTGCCGGCAGCATGCGGTCGAGCTGCAGGTTCTCGGCCACGGCCCGGCCGCCGGTGAACAGCGCGAAGGTGTCGTCCATGTTGCTCGGCGGCCTGGTCGATTCGAACGTCTCCGGCAGCGCCTCGCCGAGCTCGCGCGAGAGAGCGTCCACGCGATGCCGCCACCAGGCGGCGCCCGGCAGCCCTTGGTCGAGAAAGGCGGCGTAGTGGTCGCGCTCGGCGAGCAGGAATTCGCGCTTCGCCTCGGGAGCCGGCGACAGCGCGTCCGCAGGGATCCGGAAGCTCCGGACTGCTGGAGCGCCGTCGACGGAGACCCCGAAGAGCCTGCCCGTGACATCACCCTGGCCCGGCGCGCTCACGGCGATCCTGGCCGTGACCGAATTATCCGGCAAGCTCAGGCCGAATCGGAAGGCCGGCAGGTCGTCCGTGTAGTAGGCCTCGCCGGCCCCATCGAGGACCACAGCCGGCCACGCACCCGGAACCATCCCGGGCGTCCGGTCCCCCTCGAACGGCACGTCCGGGAGCGGCCTGACGGCATAGCGACTCGGCGGCTCGCCAGCAGGCGCGAAGGCGCTCTGGGCCGTCGACGACGCCACGAGCACGAGGAGGAGGAGCCCGACTCGACAGCCTGCGGTCATGCCGTTCCTCCCGTGTTCCGGTCGGGCCGATCGCGCCGCTGTCCCGCGTGGCGGTTGCGCTTGAGCCGTCCGTGCGGAGCGGCGCCGAGGCCATTGCCGGTCGGGCTGGCCTCGCGCCGCCGGCGCGCGAAGGCCGCGCGTCCGCGCAGCGACTCGCGCTTGTGCTCGTGGTATTCGCGACCGGGCACGCTGCGGCGGCCGCCGCCGCCGCGCGCGCCGGCGGCGGCGCCGCGCGCCTTTCCGCCGCCCAGCCGGATGACGGCGTGCGCCGCGGCGCGCAGCGCAGCCACCTCGGCTGGCGACAGCGCGCGCACCTGGCCCGGCTGCAGCTCGCCCAGCTCGATGGGACCGATGGCCACGCGCACGAGCCGCCGCACCTCGTGCCCGAAGCGCGCGCACAGCCTGCGGATCTCGCGCTTCCGGCCCTCGTTGAGCGTGACGAGCAGCAGCGCGCGGTCCTTGGCGCGGTGCAGCGCGCGCACGTCCACCTCGCCGGTGCGGCCCTCGGCCAGCCACACGCCCTTGCGCATGCGCTCGAGGGTGTCCTCGCTGGGCACGCCCTCGACCTCCACGCGGTAGGTCTTGGCGACGCCGAAGCGCGGATGGCTCACCAGGTGGCACAGCTCGCCGTCGTTGGTGAGCACGAGGGCTCCCTCGCTGTCGACGTCGAGGCGGCCGATGGTGAACAGGCGCCGGTCGCGCGCGCGCGGCGGCAGGTAGTCCAGCGCGCGCGACGTGCCGGGCGCCGAGCTGGTGCTGCAGATGGCGCCGCGCGGCTTGTTGAGCAGGAAGTGCAGCGCGGGCTCGGCGCGCAGCGTCTGGCCATCGCAGCGTATGGTCTGCGTCTCCGGGTCCACCTGCGTGCCCGGCGCGGTGACCACCTGGCCGTCCACCTCGACCCGGCCCTGCGCGATGATCTCCTCGCACGCGCGGCGGCTGCCGACGCCGCAGGCCGCCATGAGCTTGTGCAGCCGCTGGCGGATCATCGCGGAGCATCCGCGCAGAGCAGGTCGAGCCCCGCGCCCGAGAGCTGCACAGGGCCCGCGATCAGGGCCGTCGCGCCGGGCCGGAGCGCGAGCATGGCGTCGCCGGCGCGCAGCGTGCCTTGGCCGGCGAGCACCGTGAGCAGCGCGAAGGACCCGTCGGGCCGGAGCTCCAGGCCCCCGGTGACCCTCGCCCGGCGCAGCCCGAAGGCCGGCGTGCGGGCGAGCGCTGTCCAGCGGTCGGCGAGCGGCTCCTCGCGCACCGGCGCCTCGGGTGCCCGGTCGAGGCAGGCCTCGCGTGCCCGGTCCAGCTGCACCGGCCGCCCGCGGCCCCAGTCGTGGATGCGCCACGTCGTGTCGGAGTTCTGCTGGATCTCGTAGAGCAGCAGGCCGCCGCCGATGGCGTGCACGCTGCCGGCCGGCACGACGAGCGTGTCGCCGGGCAACAGCTCGACGCGCCGCAGCAGCGCGCGGATCTCGTCGTCGGACGCGCCCTCCGCCACGCGCTCGAGGAGTTGCGACGAGTTCACGCCCGGCGCGGTGCCCAGCCACACCACGGCGCCCGGATCGGCGGCGAGGACGTGCCAGCACTCCGTCTTGCCGCGCGGCAACCCCTGCCGGCGCGCGCACGCATCGTCGGGATGCACCTGCAGCGAGAGCGTCTCCTCGCAATCGAGGAATTTGACCAGCAGCGGGAAGTCGGCCGCGTCGGGCAGCCCGAGGTCTCGGCCGGGGCCTGCGAGGAAGGCCGGCAGGTCGGCGGGCCCGGCGGCCCGCGCCGGCTGCAGGAGCGGCGAGGCCGCTCCCGGCTGGCAGCTTGCCAGCCACCATTCGCCCACGGGGGCGCCGTTCCCGGCCGTGGCCGCCGGCGCCGTCCAGCCGAAGCGGGGCGCTGCCCGCCGGCCGCCCCAGGGACGGCTCACGGGCAAGGGCTGCAGGGGCAGGACGAGGCTCCGGGACATGCCGGCGGCGGCGCTCCGCGGGAAAGCCTCTCAGGCTAGCAGACGCCCAGCGCCGGAGGCTCCTCCGCGGCCGGCCTCAGGTGGAGCGCCGGCTCTCGTCCATCATCTCGAACAGGGCCTCGTCGAGCGCGACGTCGGGCACGCGGTCCTCGTGCGCGAGCAGCTCGGCCCACAGGGCGGCGCGCTCGTCCACGGTCAGGTGCTCGGGGAAGTCGAGCGGCGACCGCGGCCGCGGCGTGTCATCAGGGGTGTGGGTCATGGGTGTCCAGCGATCCGCGCCCGGCGTGCCGCGCGGCTCGAAGCATGTATCGATGATTTCGCATTCGTGCTTGAGGGCTGTATTTGCCCTGCAAATCACGGGTCAGGGCGGGTCCCGGCGGGCGCGTACAGCCACAGGCTGCTGGAGCCATAGGGCCGCGTGGTGCGCAGCTCGAGGTCGCCCTGGCGCAGCGGAGCGATGCGCTCGCTGGGCTGCTCGATGACCAGCAAGGCCGCGGGAGCGAGCGCGCCCGCGAGCAGCAGCGCAGCCGGCAGCGGGTCGCGCAAGGCGAACGGCGGATCCACGAACACCAGATCGAAGGGCGAGCCCTGCACCGGCTGCACCAGTCGGGCGTCGGTGACGAGCAGCTCGAACTCCTTGGGCTGCAGGCGCGCGGCCTGCAGGTTCTGGCGCAGGCACAGAAGGGCGCGCGGATCGTGCTCGACGAACGTGGCGTGCGCCGCGCCGCGCGAGAGGGCCTCGAGCCCCAGCGCGCCGGAGCCGGCGTACAGGTCGGCCACGCGCGCGCCCGGCAGCCAGTCGGCCACGGCGCTGAAGAGCGCCTCGCGCACGCGCGAGCGGGTGGGCCGCGTGCTCCAGCCCTCCGGAACGGCCAGGCGGAGGCCGCGCAGGCGGCCGCCACTGATCACGGGCGCTGTCACGCCGCCGGCCGCCTGTCGGTACCGCTTCCCACGGCCGTCGATGGTAGCCTCCCCGGCCCAGCCCGGCCCCGCAACAGCCCGTCCCGCAGCCACCGATGCCGGCCGATCCCACCCGTCCGCCTCCGCCTCCGCCACCGCCCGCGCTGCCGCGCCGGCCGCTCGTGTTCCTGGACCGCAGCGAGCTGCGCCGTCGCGAGCTCCAGCGCGAGATCCGGACTGGCCCGCGCTACCTGCTGCTGGCGCTGCTCGCCCACGCGGCGTTCTTCGTCTGGTGGGCCACGCGGCCGTTCACTCCGCCGCCGCTGCCGCGCGAGGAAGCTCTGCGTGCGGCCCTCGACGAGCCGCCGCCCGAGACCCTGCCGGCTCCCGAGCCGACGCCGCCTCCCGAGCTGCCCCCGGACGTGCCGCCGCCGGACGCGATGCTGGTCGACGCGCCGGTGGAGACGGAGGCCTCGACGCTGCCGGACCTCGAGCCGCGGTCCGCGGTCGACATCCTCGGCCTCGGCGGCGGCGCGGGTGGTGGAGGTGCCGGACGACGATCGGCGCTCGCCGGTACGGGCGCCGAGCTCGTGACTCCGGTCCCGGGCGGGAGCGGCTTCCACCTGTTCGTCGACGAGCTGCGCGCGCGCGGTCTCGACGTGGTCTTCCTCGTGGACGCCACGGCCAGCATGGACAGGTTCATCGCGCTGGCCCGCGCCACCATCGACGGCATCATCGCCGACCTGGCCACCGTGGTGCCCGACCTGCGGCTGGGCATCGTGGCCTACCGCGATGTCGGGGATCCCTGGATCACGCGCAAGGCCGACCTGACCGACAACCGCTACGACATCCACAACTTCCTCCTCGACCTCACGGCCGACGGCGGCGGCGACTTCCCGGAGGCGGTGCAGGAAGGCCTGCGCGTGGCCATCCAGGAGCTCTCCTGGCGGCCCGAGAGCCGCCGCGTCCTCATCCTGGTGGGCGACGCGCCGCCGCACCAGGAGGACGAGAACGCCGCGCAGTCGCTGGTGCGCGGCTTCGCCCGCGACAGGCAGGCCGCGCTGTCCGTGCTCTACACGGGCGGCAGCGGCCTTCTGGCCCAGAGCGAGCGCGACGCTGCGACACGCGCGGTCTTCGAGCGCCTGGTGCGCACCGGCGGCGGCCTGCTGGCCGAGCTGGGCGACTCCCACGGCGACCTGCAGGAGCGCATCCTCGATGCCTCCTTCGGCACCGAGTGGAGCACGGAGATCCGCGGCCTCCTGGCCGGCCGCAGCGCCGACCGCCGCGCGCGCATCGTGCGCGGCAAGGTGGCCGAGCGCGACCTCGACTGGCTCAGGCTGCATCTCGGCGACGATCCGCCGCACCCGGCCGTGGTCGACGGCTGCGTCGAGCTCTTCGACCGCGGCGTGGCGCAGCGCGCCTTGAGCCTGCTGTCCGACGAATCGCACTCGCTGGCGCTGCGCTCGGCCGCGCTCTTCGTCCTCAAGAAGAGCGTCGCCCCCGGCGTGGAGCTGGACCTCACTCAGCCTCTGGCCGCGCAGGAGCAGGCCATGGCCAGGCTGCGCCGCGAGGTCGAGCGCCTTTCCGGCGGGCCGACGCCGCCGGTGCCGCCTCCGCCACCTCCGCCGGGCGGCTGAGCCCTCGCCGGCTGCGCGCGGCGCGCCTCGATCCGGCCGCCTCCATCGCCCGCGGCGGTATCTTGGAGCGCGGCATGGAGACCGTCAGACCGACCCGCGTGGGCAGGTGGCGCCTGCGCGACGTGCTCGCGCGCGGGCCGACCGGCCTGGTGTGCCTCGCGACGGACGGCCAGGGCCGGCGGGCGGCCTTCAAGATCCACGAGCGCGGGGAGGGCGAGACCGCCGGGCTGGTCGAGCTGTCGTTGCTCGGTTGGCGGCATCCGGGCCTCGCGGCCTGCCTCGACGGCGGGCGACTGCCGGGTGACGGGCGGTTGTACACCGTGACCGAGCACGTCGCCGGCGTGCCGCTCGGGCCGGCGGCCTTCGGCGGCGCGGCTCCCGACGCGGCGCGCGCGCTGGTCGTCGCCGCGCGCCTGCTGGCGTCGCTGGCCACGCTGCACGAGCGCGGCTGGCTGCATCGCGACCTCAAGGACGACAACGTCCTGCTCGAGTCCGTCAGCGACCGCCCCGTGCTTCTCGACTTCGGACTGGCCTGCACGATCGAGGCCGCGCGAGGCCTGCCGCCGGCCGGCACGCCGCGCGCCATGGCGCCCGAGCTGTTCGCGGGCGCTCCGGCCAGCGTGGCCAGCGACCTGTGGGCCGCGGGCCTCCTGCTCGCCGAGGCCTTCCTCCGGCGGCGCCTGTTCGGCGGCGGGATGCCCCAGGCCCTGGCCGCCGAACGGCGCGCCTTCCGCGCGCTGTCCCCCGAGGACGTCGCGGGACTCGGCGACCCGGCGCTGGCGGCGCTGCTGCAGAAGCTGCTGCAGCCCGACCCCGCGTCGCGCCCGCCCGACGCCGCCGCCGCGCTGGCCGCGCTGCCCGCGCCCGACGACGCCTTCGCCGCGGGCCTGGCTGCCGAGCAGCTCGCGGCGCGGCTGTCGCAGGCGCTCTCGCGGCAGGACCCGCGGCGGGCCGCGCTGCTCGACGCCGCGCGCCGCGGTCGGACGTGGGTGGAGGGCTTCTCCGTGCCCGACGCGACGATCGGGCAGGTCATGGCCGGGACGCAGGCGCTGGCGGCCGCCGTGATGGCGCCCGACGAGCGACTGCGCGCGCGCCTCTCGCCTGCCGGCGAGGCCCCGCCCACCGTCGGCGACCTGGCGGCGCTGCTCGAGGCGCTGGCGGCGCACGGACCGCTGACGCTCGCCAGCGGCGAGAGCCGCGCCACGGACGAGGCCGCGCGGGAGGAGCGGCGCGCGCTGGTCCGGCGGCTGTCCGGCTTGCCGGGCATCGAGATCTTCGACGAGCCGCCGCTCGCGCCCGCCGAAGCGCTCGGCGTGCTGCGCGACTGGATCGGCAGCCAGCCTGCTCTCGAGCGGAGGCTCGTCGAGCAGCCGCCCGCCTCGCGCGAGGACCTCACCGAGGCGCTGGACGCGCTGGCTCGCTCGGGCGCGGTGCGCCTCGGGGCCGAGGGCCTCGTGGCGGACGAGGGCCGCCTGCCGTCGGGCTGGCCGGAGGCGGCCGCAGCCGACGAGGCGCGCGCCGCGCTGGCTGGCCTGACGGAGCCGGACCGCGGGCTCGTCGCACTCCTCGCGGCGTGCCCGCGTCCGGTTTCGGCCGCCGAGCTGGCCCGCGCGACGGGGCGTTCCTGCGGGCTGGCGCTGGAGGGACTGGTCGGGCGCGGGCTCTTGCGCCGCGAGCGCGACGCGGACGTCGAGCGCTTCGCGATCGTCGCGCCGCGCCTGCGCCGCGCGCTGCTGGCGCTGGGCCCGCCGCCTCCCGACGCGCGGAGCCGCCTGGCCCGGGCGCTGTTCGCCGAGGCGCCGGACGCGGACGCGGCCGCCGACCTGTGCGCCCTTCTGGGCGAGGATGCGCCGGCCGAGCGCGACGAGCCAACGCTCGCGGCGCTGCTGCTCGCGGCGGCCGACGAGCTGCGTCGCGTGGGGCGCCTGCCGCCCGCCATCGCGCTGCTGCGGCGCGGCGTGGCCGGCGCGGGCGCCGACGGCCCGCACCTGCGGCGCCTGCATCTCGACCTCATCGACCTGCTCATCCGGCACAACGCGCACGACGGGGCGCTGGCAGCGGTGGCGGCGGCGCGCGGCCGGCTGGGAGACGACCCCGGACTGCTGGTGCGCGAGGCGCGCGTGCTGTTCCTCCGCGGCCGGCTGCCGCAGGCGCTGGAGCTGCTCGAGCGCCTCTCGCCGGCCGGCATGACGCGCGAGGACGCGATGCTGGGGCTCCAGACGCGCGCGCAGGCGCGCCAGCAGGCCGGGCATCCCGAGGCGGCTCTGGCCGACGTGCGCGAGGCGCTGCGCCGTGGCGGCGACGTGGCCGACCGCCGCACGATGGTGCTGCTCGACCGCGCGGCCAGCATCGAGACCTCGCTCGGGCGCTTCGACGACGCGGCGCGCCACTACGAGCAGTGCCTCGCCCTGGCGAAGAAGCTGGGCCAGGAGCTGCTGATCGGAACCATCCTCAACAACCTGGGGCGCTCGATCCGCCAGCGCGGCGAGAAGCGGCGCGGGCTGGCCGTCCAGGAGGAGGCCGTGGCGCGCCTCGAGCGCGCCGGTGACCAGGTGAACCTGGCCAACGCGCTCAACGGCCTCGGCGCCGGCTGGCTGACGCTCGGGCGCGTGGATACGGCGCGTCGGCACCTCCAGCGTGCGCTCTCGCTCGCGCGGCGGCTGGGCGACGACGCGCTGGCCGGCATGGTGCTCAACAACATGGGCGCGGCGCTCGCGGCCGAGGGCCGGCTGCCGGAGGCGGAGGAAGCCTTTGCCGAGAGCCTCGCGCTGCGCGAGCAGCGCGGCGAGCGGCGCGGGCAGGCGGCGGTGCTGCTGGCCCGCGCGCGCGTGCGGCTGTCGCGCGGCCACGCGGAGGGCGCCGGCGCCGACCTCGCCGCCGCGGCCGAGCGGCTCGCGGGCGCGCGCTGGCCCGACCTGCAGACGGAGGCGGCGCTGCTGCAGGCGCGGCTCGCGCTCCTGCGCGGCGAGCTGGAGCCGGCGGCTGCCGCGGCGCGGCGCGCGCTCGAGCTGGCCGAGGCCAACCGCCAGGGCGCCGAGCGACTGGCCGCGCTGGACCTGCTGGCGCGCACGGGCCGTGCGGACCTGACGGACGTGGAGGTGGAGGGCCTGGAGCGCGGGCCGTGGCTGGCGGACCTCCTGTTCACGCGCGCCGCGGCGCACGAGGCGGCCGGGCGCCCCGCGGACGCCGATGCCGACAACGACCTGGCCCTGTCCATCCTGCACGAGGCGCCGGACGGCCCGGTCGAGGCGCGCGGCCTGCTGCTGCGGGTGGAGGCCGATCTCGCCCGCGTGAGCGCCGGGCTGTCCCGCGACGCGCCCGACTATGGCAAGTTGGGGGAGTCTCTCTCGCGCGCGTCGCGCGACCTGTCGCGGGCGCGTGCGCTGGTGGAAGCGCATGACCTGCAACCCCTCCGTCCGGTCCTCCATGAGGCCAGCCGCCGGCTGGCCGCGGTGGGCGAGGGCGGCGACATGAGCGGGCTGGCCGCGCTGTCCGAGCGCCTGCGCAACCTCGAGCGGCTGGCGGAGATCAACAAGGCGCTCAACACGGCGCATGACGCGCAGGAGCTGCTCGACCTGATCGTGGACAGCGCCATCGAGATCACCGGCGCGGCGCGCGGCTTCCTCATCCTCTTCGACGGCCGGGCCGAGGCCTTCCGCGCCGCGCGCAACATCGACGAGAGCACCATCCACCACCCGGAGTTCGAGATCAGCCACTCGGTGGCGCGGCGCGTGGTGAAGGAGGGCCGGCCCATCCTGACGGCCAACGCCATCGACGACCCGCGGCTGGGCGCGTCGGCCAGCATCTCGGCGCTCAAGCTGCTCTCCATCCTGTGCGTCCCGCTCGTCTCGCGCGACCGCACGCTGGGCGCCATCTACCTCGACCATCCGCAGGTGGTGGGGCGCTTCGACGAGCGGCACCTCGAGACGGTCACGGCGCTGGCGGAGCAGGCGGCCATCGCGCTCGAGAACGCGCGGCTGTCGGAGGGCCTGGCGCACAGCAACCAGGAGCTGCGCGCGAGCCGCGAGGAGATCGCGCGCCTGAACGAGGCGCTGGAGAAGCGGCTGGTGGAGCGCGAGGCCGAGCTGGAGACGGTGCGCGAGAGCCTCGATGCCAGCCGGCGCGCGCTGGCGCTGCGCTACGACTACGGCAACATCGTCACGCGCAGCCCGCGCATGCACGAGGTGCTGGACCTCATGGACCGCATCACGGACACGGAGTTCCCGGTGCTGATCCTGGGCGACTCGGGCACGGGCAAGGAGCTCATCGCGCGCGCCATCCACTACAACGGCCGGCGCAAGGAGCTCAATTTCGTTTCGCTCAACTGCGCGGCCTTCGCCGAGCCGCTCATCGAGAGCGAGCTCTTCGGCCACGTGCGCGGGGCCTTCACCGGCGCGGACCGCGATCGCAAGGGCCTGTTCGAGCAGGCCCACGGCGGCACGCTGTTCCTGGACGAGATCGGGGACATGAGCCTCGAGGTCCAGAAACGCCTGCTGCGCGTGCTGCAGGAGGGCGAGTTCATCCCGGTGGGCGGGCGCGAGGTGCGCAAGGTGGACGTGCGCATCCTCTGTGCCACGCACCGCGACCTGCGCCAGTGGGTGGCCGAGAAGCGCTTCCGCGAGGACCTCTACTACCGCTTGGCCGTGGTGCAGATCCGGCTGCCGCCGCTGCGCGAGCGGGGCGAGGACATCGCGCTGCTGCTGCCGCACTTCCTGCAGCGGCACGGCGGGGCGGCGCGGGCGGTGGACCCCGAGGCCCTGGCCCTGCTGCGCGCCCAGGGCTGGCCCGGCAACGTGCGCGAGCTGGAGAACTTCGCCATGAACCTGCTGCTCTTCGACCGCGAGGGCACGCGGGTGACGGCCGAGCAGGTGCGGCGGCTGCTCGCGGCGGGGACCGGCGAGGTCCCGGCGGCGCCGGATCCGGGCGATGCGTCAGGCTCGCTCAAGGAGCGCCTGGACGCCTACGAGCGCCGCCTCATCGAGGAGGCGCTGCAGCGCGCCGGCGGCAGCAAGTCCGCGGCCGCGCGCGACTTGGGCGTCGGGATCCGCACGCTCTACAAGATGCTGGCGCGCTTGGGCATCGCGGACTGAGGGCCGCGCCCGACGGTCGCGGTGGCCGTCGGCCCGGGGCCTCGGGGCCGCCCGACGCCCCGGCGGTCCCCACGGACCCGCCCGGCCCGAAAAACCGGTCCAATTGCCCTGATCCGCCGGGGGGTACTGACGCCGATTTGGAATATACTCCGGGCGTCGTATCCCGGACGGCATCCGGTCCGGGCTCTCCATTCTTCCCCGTCTGCCTCGCCCCATGCCCTCCCGCTCCCGACACGCGCTCGTCGCGGCGATCGCCGTGCTGTTCCTCGCGCTGCCCGCCGCGGCGCTCTGGATGCGGCTCACGGTGCACTTCCTGGCCACCTTCAACCAGACCGGGTCGCCCGGTGGGCAGCCGCCGCTCGCGGCGGACTCGGGCGCGATCTCGACCATCGGCCCCGGCTTCTCGGTGACGCCCGTCGCCGGCGGCGGCGGCGCGCTGCTCGTGGAGGGCAGCGGCCTGCCCATCGACTCCCAGCTCACCGCCACGTTCGACACGGTGTTCAAGGGCGGCAACGAGCTGGTGCTGACGTGGAAGATCACGCCGGGCCAGGGCAGCGGCAGCTCGAGCTGCACCGTCGGCGCGGTCGAGGAGAACGACAGCGAGATCATCGACGTGACCTGGGGCGGCGGAGGCTTCGTGGACGTGGGCGGCCAGACGCTGGCTGCGTACAGCGAGGGCGTCGAGTACGACTGCAAGCTCACGCTGAAGGACGTCATGATCGGCCTGGACACGTGGACGCTGGCCATCGACGGGTCCGACGGAAGCGAATTCACCGCGAGCGGGCCGCTGCTGCTGGCCAAGGCGCTCGTGGTCGAGGCGATCAAGATCACGCTGCCGGCCGGATCCGCGGGCAGCTTCGTGTTCGACGACATCCAGGCCGCGTCCAGCTCGATGACCTTCAAGTAGCGGCGCGCATGCGTGTGCTGGTGACGGCCGGCGGCACGCGGGAACCCATCGACGACGTGCGGGTGATCGCCAACACGTCCACGGGGCGGCTCGGCGCGCGCATCGCGGACGCGGCGGCTGCCGCGGGCCACGAGGTGCTCCTGCTGCACGGCGTGCACTCCGCGCGGCCGGCCTCGCCCGCCGTGCGCTGCGAGGCCTTCGACGCCTCGGCGGACCTCGCGCGGCTGCTCGAGCGCCACGTGCCGGCCGCCGATGCGGTCCTGCACGCGGCCGCCGTCTCGGACTTCGTGCCCGAGCGCGCGCCGGGCAAGCTGTCCTCGGACCTGCCGGAGCTCTTGCTGCGCCTGCGCCGCGCGCCGAAGCTGGTGGACGGCCTGCGCGCGCTGCAGCCCGCCGCGCTGCTGGTGGGCTTCAAGCTCGCCTCGGGCGTCGACGAGGCGAGCCTCGTGGCCCTCGCCCAGGAGCTGCTGCGGCGGGCGCGCCTGGACTGGGTGGTGGCCAATGCCGCGGGCCGCGTCGGCGAGGACGACCACGAGGCGCTGCTGGTGTCCGAGCAGGGCGTCGCGCAGCGCTGCCGCGGCAAGGAGGCCATCGCCCGGGCGCTCGTGGGCCTGCTGGCCCGGCCGGCCCGTGCGGCCGGGGCGACGTGACGGCGCCCCCGGCGCCCGGCACAATGCGCGCATGAAGGTTCTCCTGGGTGTCACGGGCGGCATCGCGGTCTACAAGGCCTGCGACCTCGTGCGGCGGCTGCGCGAGGGCGGCCACGACGTGCAGGTGGTCATGACCGAGGCGGCCCAGCGCTTCGTGACGCCCATGACCTTCGAGGTGCTCTCGGCCCGTCCGGTGGGGACCTCGCTGTGGGGGGGCGCGGACCCGTCCATCGAGCACATCCGGCTCGCGCGCTGGCCGGACGTCATCGTCGTGGCGCCCGCCACGGCCAACACCATCGGGCGGCTGGCCAACGGCCTGGCCGAGGATCTGCTCTCGACGGTCGTGCTGGCCAGCCGGGCCGACGTGCCGGTGGTCATCGCGCCGGCCATGAACACGGCCATGTGGGAGAACCCCCTGGTGCGCCGCAACGTGGACGCGCTGGCGGCCGTGGACGGCGGCCGGCGCTACCGCTTCGTGGCGCCCGCGGAGAGGACGCTGGCCTGCGGCGAGACCGGCCTCGGCGCGCTCGCCGAGGAGGCGCGCATCGTGCAAGCCGTCGAAGCCGCCTCGCTCTCCTGACGCGGCGGCGTCGAATCGTGCCGGGCTGAGTTGCAGCGACACGATCGATGCCCAGCGGCCCTCTGAGGCCGTCTCCGCTCGATCGCGCCGCTGCGCCTGGCCCGGCGCGATTTGACGCCGCCGCGGGGCGAGTCGCAGCGCGTGCGGGAGCGAGCACGGCTCAAGATGGCCAGGCGTGAATCCGAAGCAGGGTGCCCGCGCCGGTACGAGGGTCCGGCGCGGCATCGCTCCGTGCGTGCGGTCGGGCCGCCCTCGCAGACGCAGCCACCGGAAGCACCAGCCGACATCGGCCCGACCGCACCTTGGCGACGGCGGCAAATCGCGCCGGGCGGCGTTGTCGCGTCGCGCTCGATCCTCGGCGACCCTCGTGCGCCCCCAAGTCGGACGACCCATTCGGGGTCGTCCTTTGTTGGGGCCCCTGCTCGAGCACGAAGCGACGCCTTGCCCGGCACGATTTGACGCCGCCGCTTGACTCGTCATGCGGGGACACCGATGCCGTGGGATTCGAGCGTGGGCATCGGCTACGATTCGCCGCCTGCGCGGGGCGGATCGCCCTGCGCCTGGAGGAGCCATGGGTCTGTCCGATGTTCGCGCGGCTGCGACCGACATTCGTCGTCGACTGAACCAGATCAAGGACTCGCTTTGACGCTTCGCGGCTGTCGCAGGAGCGCGCGCGCATCGAGGGGCTGATGGCCGCCGACGGCTTCTGGGGCAACCCGGACTCCGCGCGCGCCGTCGTGGACGAGCTGAAGCAGATCAAGGCGCGCCTCGACCCGCTGACGGCCACCGAGCGCCTGCTCGAGGAGCTGGACGTGATGCTCGAGCTGGTGGCCGAGGACGAGACGCCCGCCAACGTGGCCGACGCGGCGGCGCTGGCGGAGCGCGCGGCAGCGTCCATGACCGAGCTCGAGTTCCACGTCATGCTCGATGGCGAGTACGACGCGTGCTCGGCCTTCCTTTCGGTGCAGGCCGGCGCGGGCGGCACGGACAGCTGCGACTGGGCGGCCATGCTGCTGCGCATGTACGCGCGCTGGGCCGAGCGGCAGGGCTTCGAGGTGGAGGTCGTGGACCGTCTGGAGGCCGAGGAGGCCGGCATCCGCTCCGCCACGCTGCTCATCAAGGGCCAGTGGGCCTACGGCTACCTGCGCGCCGAGATGGGCGTGCACCGGCTGGTGCGCCTGTCCCGCTTCGACGCGCAGCATCGCCGCCAGACGGCCTTCGCCGCGGTGGAGGTCTCGCCCGATCTCGAGGACAGCGAGCCGATCGAGATCCGCCCCGAGGACCTGCGCGTCGACACCTACCGCAGCGGCGGCGCCGGCGGCCAGCACGTGAACAAGACCGACTCGGCCGTGCGCCTCACGCACCTGCCCACGGGCCTGGTGGTGGCCTGTCAGAGCGAGCGCAGCCAGCACAAGAACCGGCACACGGCCATGAAGATGCTGCAGGCCAAGCTGGTGGCGCGGCAGGCGACCGAGCGCGAGGCGAAGCTGGCCGGCCTGCAGGGCGAGCAGACGGACATCGGCTTCGGCCACCAGATCCGCAGCTACGTGCTGCACCCGTACCAGATGGTCAAGGATCATCGCACGGACCACGAGACCGGCAACACGGCGGCCGTGCTCGACGGCGACATCCAGCCGTTCATCGAGACGTACCTCAGGAGCCGCCGCAAGTCATGAGCGGCACGGAAAGGAAGGCGGGCGTGCGGCGAGCGCTGCTGTCGGTAACGGACAAGTCGGGCCTCCTGGACTTCGCGCGCGCGCTCGCGGCGCGCGACTTCGAGCTGGTGGCCTCGGGCGGCACCGCGCGCGCCCTGCGCGAGGCGGGGCTGGCCGTGACCGAGGCGGCCGAGGTCACGGGCTTCCCCGAGATGCTCGACGGGCGCGTCAAGACGCTGCACCCGGCGCTGCACGGCGGCCTGCTGGCGCGGCGCGACGAGCCGGCGCACATGGCCGCGCTCGCGGCGCAGGGCATCGGAGCCATCGACGTGCTCGCCGTGAACCTCTACGCCTTCCGCGAGGCGGCCGAGAAGGCGGGGGCGACCGAGGAGCAGGTCATCGAGAACATCGACATCGGCGGGCCGGCGCTCATCCGCTCGGCCGCCAAGAACCAGCGCGCGGTGTGGGTGGCCACGGATCCGGCCGACTACGCCGCGCTGCTCGCCGGCCTGGACGCCGAGCGCACCGACCCGGCGGCGGCCGCCCGCGCGCGCCGGCGCCTCGCGGCCAAGGCCTTCCGCGCCACGGCCGCCTACGACGCGGCCATCGCGCAGTGGCTCGCGATCGGCCTCGGGCAGCTGCCTGGCGGCCCGGCTGCGCGCGAGGAGGTGCGCTGGCCCGAGACTTTCGTGCTCGAGGGAGGCGCCGGCCAGGCGCTGCGCTACGGCGAGAACCCCGGCCAGCGCGCCGCCTTCTACGTGCAGCGCGGCCGGGAGCCGTGCGCTGCGCGCGCGCGGATGCTGCACGGCAGGGAGCTGTCCTACAACAACCTGCTCGACGCCGACGCCGCGCTCGAGCTGGTCAAGGAGTTCTCCGAGCCGGCCGCGGCGGTCGTCAAGCACAACAATCCCTGCGGCTGCGCCGTCGGCCGCGACCCACTCGAGGCCTGGGGCGGCGCCATCGCGGGCGACACGCAGTCGGCCTTCGGCGGCATCGTCGCGCTCAACCGGCCCGTCGACGCGGCGCTGGCCACGCTCATCGCCACGCCCGACGTCTTCCTCGAGGTCATCGTGGCGCCCGATTTCAGCGGCGACGCCGTGCACCTGCTGACCACCGGCGTGAAGTGGGGGCGCAACGTGCGGCTGCTGGCCTGCGGGCCGCTCGGCGGCGAGCCCGACCGCTCGGACCTCGTGGTGCGCAAGCTGGTGGGCGGCTTCCTGGTACAGGAGCGCGACGTCGGGTTCCAGCGCGAGAAGCGCGAGATCGCCACCCGGCGCAGGCCCGGAGACGTGGAGCGCCGCGACCTCGAGTTCGCCTGGCGCGTGTGCAAGCACGTCAAGAGCAACGCCATCGTGCTCGTGCGCAACGGCGCGGTCGTCGGCGTGGGCGCCGGCCAGATGAGCCGCGTCGACTCGGTCCTGCTCGCCGGCGACAAGGCCGCCGCACGCGCCGCCGGCTCCGTGATGGCCAGCGACGCCTTCTTCCCCTTCCGCGACTCGATCGACGAGGCCGCCTCCCTGGGCATCACCGCCGTCATCCAGCCCGGCGGCTCGATCCGCGACGCCGAGAGCATCGCCGCCTGCGACGAGCACGGCATGGCGATGGTCGTCACCGGCGCGCGGCACTTCCGGCACTGACCCCCGCACCGAGTGACGGGGTCGGGGGGCGGGCTCTCGCAAGTCCGCGGCGCTTCGATGCGACGATCGGTTGCTGTCTTCGGGAGCGAGAGCCGCCTGAGTTCGGCGCCGCGGCCTTGAGTTCGCCCGCCCCCCGACCCCGTCACTCGGCGCGGGCCGACTTCCGGACATCTCCGGCGAGCCGACATCGCCCTCGCCCGGCCAGCGCGCCAGCCAGGCGGGGTCTGCGCTGACTCGCACTCGAGCTACGCGAGGCCGTGGGTGCACTGGGTCGAACATCGACATCGGCCGACAGCGACGCGACCTCAGGCGTCCAGGAAGAGTGTAGGCCCACCAGCGGCGCCAGCGAGGCGGGGCGGGCGTCGGGGCGAACTCAGGGGCGCGGCGCCCAACTCATGCAGCGCACCTTCTCGATCCTTCCTCGACTGCTGAAATGGAAGCGTCGCGCCCGTGCGAGAGCCCCGACGCCCGCCCCGCCTCGCTGGCGCCGTCGCTGTCGCCGGCTACTGCCCGAAGTACGCCCCGATGACGGACACGTCCTGCGGCGTGGCGATCGTCTTGAGGTGCGTGCCGGAGTCGATGTCGAAGACCTCGATGAGCTTGCCGCCCACCGAGAGGTACAGCCGATCCGGCTCCCAGCGCGGGCCATTGAAGAAGGCCGGGTTGAGGTTGTCGGCCAGCGGGAACTTGTCGTTGCGCGGGAGGGGCGGGTTGGACTTGGGCCCGGCGCCGGCATTGAACAGGTTGAAGAAGGAGCCGAAGTCCTCCTTCTCGAGCCGTTCGCGGTTGAAGTCGGGCAGCGCCACGTCGAAGGCCGCCCCGGTGAAAGTCGAGACGTACTGCTGCGTGACCTCGAAGACCGTGGCGCCGAAGGTGCCGTTGCCCGAGAAGTTGCCCTGGTTGACGCCGGGCGAGGAGTCCTTGGTGTACGCGATGCGCGAGACGACGGCGCGGCCGTTCTGGTCCTTGTGCGCCACGAAGCAGCCGACGGTCTGGCCGAAGCCGTCGGTCGTGGGGGCCACGGGGTCGTAGCAGATGCCGCGCGGCTGCAGCATGTCGACGAAGAGCGGCGTGCCGGACTGCGGCGGGTCGTTGGGCGCCACGGAGCCGACGATGTCGTCGAAGCCGATGCCGCCGAGGCCCGACGGGCCCGACTGGAACACGAGCACGTTGTCGCCGCCGAAGTTGCTGATGTAGGCGTGGTAGGTGCCGCTCTGGAAGCTGGGCATGTTGGCGCCCTCGCGCATGCCGATGGCCACGTCGTAGGGCAGGGAGAGGCCGTTCTGCGCCAGCGTCTTGCGCACGCTGGCGTTGGGCACGTCCACGATGCTGATCGTGCTGCCGGAATAGTTGCAGACGAACACGTCCTCGTTGTCGGGAGTGACGGCCACGGCGCGCGGGCCGCTGCCGACCGGCACGCGCTTGAGCTCGGTCATGAAGGCGGGGCTGGCCGGATCGGCATCCACGATAGAAAGGCTGTCATCGCCCTCGTTGCTGACGTAGAGCACGGAGAGGTTCGGCGAGAGGCCGAGGCCGTAGGGATCGGGCAGGTCGAGGGACTGCAGCACCTCCATCGTGTTGCTGTTCAGCGCGTGCAGCTTCTTGTTGGTGCCGTCGGCCACGAACAGGAAGTTGCCGATCTGCTGGCGCGACTGGTAGACGGGCGGGATGATGCCGCCGCTGTCGTAGCTGCCCGGCAGGGCCGCATTGAGCGCGGTGAGGATCAGCGCGCCGGCCGTGGCCGTGCGCGGCGCGGGCCCGGTCTGCACGTACTTCAGCACGGTCGTGCCGGTGCCGCCGCCGGGGCCGATGAAGGGCGAGGGGAAGCCGGCGTTGGGCAGGTGCGGCACGTCGAAGGCGGCGCCGTTGCTGCCGTTGGAGGTGGGATTGAGCTGGATCAGGCCGTTCACCTGGTGCACGGCCGCGGTGCTGGGCACGCCCGTGCCGTCGTCGAACCACATGGGCTCGCCGTTCTTGAACACCTGCGTGCCCTCGATGAGGAAGGGCTCCTTGGTCAGGTCGGCCTGGTCGAAGATCACCGCGATGTGCGGCAGCCCGACAGGGAAGCGCAGCGGCGGGGGATTCGGCACCGGCGGATCGGCGATGGAGTTGTTGTCCAGCGAGCCCAGCACGGGCGTGTTGAACGTGCGGTGCTGCAGCGGCGTGGCGAAGACGTTGTCGGGGTCGTAGAAGACCACGTCGAGGAAGTCGCCCAGCTCCACGTCGCGCACCACGCCCACCTTCGAGACCGGCGCCAGCACCTGCGTGGAGGTGGACGGGTCGCCGCCCGTGATGCCGCTGCGCACCAGCGTCTCGTAGCCTGACGAGCCCTCGTTGATGCCGGGCACCGGCGTGGCCAGGCCGGTGCCGATGAGCCCGCCGACGGCCAGCTCGGACTCCGTGCCCGGGGGGATGCCGTTGGCCGCGCCGCCCGACACGTAGCGCGACAGCAGGCCGAAGGCCGGCACGTGGTCGCCGGCCGCCGCGCTGCCGTTCGAGCTCCAGTTGAACACCGACACGGAGCCGGACAGCGCGGGCGCCAGGAAGTTCGAGACCTCGAGGTAGTTCTCGTAGCCCACGTTCTCCGAGGCGCCGCCCGGGCGGTTGGTGTTGTAGCCGGTGCCGCACAGGTCCAGGATCCCGAGGCCGCCGGAGCTGAAGGCCAGCACCAAGGCCTGCGGCGCGACCGGCGCGTTCACGTACATCTTCTTGCTGTCCAGGCCCACCTTGAACGTGCGGCACACGTTGCTGCCGCCCGTCGTGAGGTCGTTGGTCGAGTCGCCGTCGAGCAGCTGGTCGATGGCCACCGTGGTGCCGCCGTAGAACAGCTGGCCCTGCAGGTCCATCGGCCCGGCATTCACCTTGATGATGGTGTCGTCGCCGATGATCGCCTGCTTCATGCTGGCGTCCTCGGACAGGCCCACCGCCGAGAGCGCCTGGAACGGCGTGAAGGAGGTGCCGGAGCGCGTGAAGTTGCCGTGGTTGGTGCGGTCGAGCACCGAGAAGCCCAGGCCCGGCACGCACACGCCCAGCGTCACGACGCTGCCCGGCGGCAGCTCGACCAGCGGCTCCACGACGTAGGCGTCGAGGTTGTTCTGGTTCAGCGGATGGATGTCGCAGGGCACCACGCCGCGAGGCAGCGTGGCCAGCGTGTTCTGCTCCGGCGGCACGAGACCGTTGCCGGCCTTCTGCGTGTCGTTCAGCGGCGTGCCGTCGTCGAAGGTGCCGAGGGTGGCCTTGGCCAGCGGCGAATTGACCTTCTGGTCGAAGCCCGTGGGGGCGGTGCCGGGCGTCAGGTTCGGGCCGGCCGGCTGGTTCACGGCCAGGTAGATGCTGGGCGCCAGCGGGCTGCCGAACGCTCCCGCCTTGAACTGGGTGCCCGGGCTGGTCCTCGGCCGCGTGTTGCCCTCGAAGGGGAAGACGATCCCCTGCGCGTCCGTGGAGTGCACGGTGTACTTGCGCGAGAAGCCGACGGAGTTGGGGACCACCTCGCGGTCGAAGCGCACCAGGAAGCGCGCGCGCGTCGAGATGGTGTTCACCGCGTCCGAGGTCGGCACTGGTTCGTAGAAGCCCAGCGCGTCGACCTCGGGATCGAGCACGTCGATGTCCGGCAGCGCGCTCGACGCGTCGATGGCGATGGCGGGACCGCGGTCGAAGCTGCCGTTCACCGCGCGCGGATCGCCGCCCACCAGGTCCTGGCTGAACGGGAAGGAGTGGGAGTAGGGATTCTCGATGGTCTTGCCCTTGCTCCGCAGCCGGCTGATGCGCAGCGAGAAGAAGCCCATGGGCTCGGCGCTCGTGTCGCCGGAGAGGGCGAAGTCGTTCACCGCGCCGGGCACCGCGGCGCTCGCGCCGAACACGCGTCCGCCGCCGGGCGAGGCCGTCGGGTCCGGGAGCACGAGCACCCCGCCGCCGGTGATCGTGCCCGACGCGAGCGACGAGCCCGCCGGCGTGATGAGCGTCGGGTTCTCGTGCGCGACGATGGTGAGCACGTTGGGCTCCATGACGCGCGCGAGGCACCCGGCCGGCAGGTTGCTGAGCGCCGGGTCCACCGTGGCCGGCGTGGTCAGGCCGGGCGTCGTGGGCACGGCGGTGACGCCGCCCAGGATGGCCACGCCGCTCACGTGCCGGTGCTGGAAGGTCTGGTCCACGGCGTTCACCGTGTCGCCCGTCGGCCGCTGGATCCAGCGGGCCTCGAGGAACACGTTGTCGGTGGCGCCGGCGGCCGCGTCGCC
>Ga0075421_100002552_pt1 | contig 21759 bp, 18 predicted proteins | sample SoiMetdeltSBSDD5_FD_75292 | JGI IMG/M metagenome (GOLD analysis project Ga0075421, IMG submission 75292) | Bulk soil microbial communities from a Populus tree surrounding site in Tennessee, USA - Soil MetaG P. deltoides SBSDD5 | ecosystem: Environmental > Terrestrial > Soil > Tree plantation...
GCAGGCCGTCGCGCGGCTGAATCACCCGCACATCGTGCAGGTCTACGACTTCGCCGAGGAAGGCGACGTCGCCTACCTGGTGATGGAGTTCATCCGCGGCAAGGAACTGAAGACCTTCTTCGACGCCAACGAGCGCTTCGACATCAAGGAAGCGGTGCGCATCATGTGCGAGCTGCTCGACGCGCTCGAGTTCGCGCACAACGCCGGCATCATCCACCGCGACATCAAGCCGGCGAACGTGATGCTCGACGCGCAGGCGCGCACTAAGCTCACCGACTTCGGCGTGGCGCGCGTGCAGGACTCCGACCGCACCCAGGCCGAGCGCACGCAGGCCGGCACCATGGTCGGCACGCCGGCCTACATGTCGCCGGAGCAGATCACCGGCGGCAACATCGACAAGCGCACCGACCTGTTCTCGGCCGGCATCATCCTGTACCAGTTCCTCACCGGAGAGAAGCCGTTCACCGGCGGCGGCGCGTGGACCATCGCCAAGAAGATCATCCAGGAAGACCCGCCGCTGCCCTCGTCGCTCAACAACGCTGTCACGGTGTATTTCGACGCCGTGGTCAACAAGGCGTTGTCGAAGACCGCCGAGACGCGCTACCAGTCGGCGAAGGATTTCTCGGTCGCGCTGAAGCGCGCGCTCGAGGGCAAGGGCGAGGAAGAGGACGCGGACCGCACGATCGTCGGCGAGATGAGCATCCCGCCGGCGGCGCGCGTCGCCCACCCCAGGCCCTCGGCCGCGGTCGGCGGCAGCGGGACCCAGACCAGCACGCAGGCGAGCAACCAGGAAGTCGAGCTCGAGTTCTGGCGCGCGATCAAGGACGGCAACGACCCGGACGATTTCGAACTCTACGTGCAGCAGTTCCCGACCGGCATCTACGCCGCGCTGGCGAAGCGCAAGATCGCCAAGCTGCGCGGCGTCGACCCGGAGGAGACTTCGGCCGAGGCGAAGAGGCAGGAAAAGCGCGAAGCCGACGAAGCGGCGCGCAAGGAGGCCGAGGCGCGCGCCAAGCTCGCCGACGAGAAGCAGAAGCTCGAGCAGGAGCTCGCGCGCCGCGAAGAGGAATTCAAGCAGCGCGAGGCGCAACGCGAGGCCGAGGCCAAGGCGCGCACTGAAGCGGCCGAGAAGAAAGCGCGCGAAGAAGCGGAAAGAGCGCGACTCGAAGCGGCCGCGGCCGCGGAGCGCGCGAAGCAGGAAGCCGCCGCCGAGCTTGCCAAGCGCGAGGCCGAGTTCAAGAAGCGCGAGGCGGAAGCCAAGGCGAAGGCGGAAGCCGAGGCCAAGGCCGAGCGCGAGCGCGCGGAGAGGGCCCGCAAGGAAGCCGAGGAAAAGGCGAAGAAGGAAACCGAGGCCTTGGCCAAGAAGCAGGCCGAGGAGCGCGCCAAGCGCGAAGCCGAATTCAAGAAGCGCGAAGCGCAGCTGAAGGCCGAGGCGGCCGCGGGCGGCAAGAAGACCTCGCCCGTGGTCCTGATCGGCGTGCCCGCGGTGATCATCGCGATCGCCGGCGCCGCCTGGTACTTCCTCGCGCCGGACGATGCGGTGCAGAAGGCGCGCATCGCCGCGATGCAGAAGCAGCTCGAGAACGCAAAGCGTCAAGCCGAGGAGGCCGAGAAGGCGAAGAAGAGCGCGGAAGAGGCTCGGGTCGCGCTCGAGAAGGCGCGCAAAGCGGAAGAGGAGGCGAGGGCCCGGGGCGACCGCGACGCGCAGAGGAAGCTCGCCGAGGAGCGCGCGCGGGCGGAGGCCGAGGCCAAGAAGACCGCCGACGCCTCGAAGCTGCGCGACGCCGAAGCGAAGAAGACCGCCGACGCGGCCAGGGCGGCGCAGGAGAAGGCCTCCTCGGAGGAACGGGCCAAGGCCGCGAAGCTCGCGCAGGAAAAAGCCGCGGCGGAGAAAGCCGCGGCCGAGCGGGCCGCGCAGGAGAAGCTGGCTGCGGAACGAGCGGCCGCCGAAGCGCGTGCCGCCGCGGAGAGGGCGAAGGCCGAAGCCGACCGCCAGATCGCCGAAGCCCGCGCCGCCACCGAGAAGGCGAAAGCCGAGGCGGAGAAGGCCAAGCTGGCCGCCGCTTCCACCAGCGCCGCGCCGCGCGGCGGCGAGCAGCTGTTCGAGGAGGCATCGGTGCTCGAGCAGCAGGGCAAAGGCAACGACGCAGTCAAGCTCTATGTCCGCGCCGCGCGCTCGGGCAACGGCAGGGCGGCCAAGCGCCTGGGCGATATCTACGACAAGGGGCTCGCCGGGGTGCCGCGAGATTATGCGGAGTCGCTGAAGTGGTACAACGCCGCGCGCGTGCTGGGCGAGGAAGTTCCGCTGCAGAAGAGCCGCTGACCCACCTACGATCACCGTCAAGATCCTGAAGCGCGCGGCCGACGGGCGGCCAACGCTCTACGCGACGCGCGACCTCGACGTGCTGCCGATCAGCATCGGCCGCGACGCCGCGTGCACCATCGCGCTCGAGGACCCGAACAAGCACATGTCGCGCTTCCATGTCGAGATCCAGCAGGAAGACGGCGCGTACTGGATGGCGGTGGTCTCCAAAGTAAATCCGGTGATGGTCAAGGGCCGGCGCTACGGGCCGGGCGCGCGCGTGACGCTGCAGTCGGGCGACTCGTTCGAGCTCGCCGAATACCAAGTCCAGGTGCTGCTCGCCGAGCCCGAGGCGGCGGAGCCGGAAACCGCTACGCCGGTCGACCCGCAGCTCCACGGCACCGCGACACAGATCGGCCGGGCGGACGAGGCCGAGCGCCTGTTCAACGAAGCGACTTTCCTTGGCGATCGGGCTCCCGCCAGAAAAGCCGCGCCGCCGCCGCCACCATCAGCGCCACCGCTCCCACCGGAATCCACATTCATCGCGCAGAAGCCGGCTATGGCGCCGGGCGCTCCGGCGGGGCATCCGCTGCGCGCTTTCTTCGAAGGCGCGGGGCTGCCGCACAAGCCGCTCTCCCCGATGGAGACCGACCGGATCCTGCGCGAGTGCGGCGGCATCCTGCGCGCGGCGATCGAGGGACTCATGAAGCTGCTGCGCACGCGCACCGAGATGCGCAAGTCGCTCGGCGCCGACGAGCGCGCTCTGGCCGTCGCGGGCGACAACAACCCCCTCAAGCTCATGTCGGATGCGCAGCACGCGATGGACTTCCTGTTCGACGCCGGCGAGCGCACCGACGGGCTTCTCGACCCGGTGCAGGCGGTGGGCGACGCCTGCGAGGACCTGCGCGCGCACGAGCTCGCCGTAATGGCCGGAATGCGCGCCGCTCTGCTCGCGGCGCTGCGGCGCCTGGATCCGCCGGTGATCGAGCGCGTCGCGGACCAGAACGCCAAGAGCTTGAGCCTCGCCGGCCGCAAGGGCAAGCTCTGGGACGCGTTCGTCGTCGAGCAGGACAAGCTCGCGCGAGAGGCGCAGGACCATTTCAGCAAGGCTTTCGGGCGCGATTTCATCGGCGCCTACCAGGCCGAGCTGCGGCGCTTGAAAGGTGGGCGCTGATCAGATACTGTATGTACGTACAGTATCATGGCTTCCCTGGAAGACATCCTGCAGCGGCACCCGGTCTGGCGCGGCGGTGCCACGAAGCTCGAAATCCGCGCGGTTTCAAGCGGTTATCCGGCACTCGATAGTCGCCTGGCGGGCGGCGGCTGGCCGACCGGCGCGCTCACCGAAATCCTCTGCGGCCGGGAAGGCATCGGCGAGCTGCAGCTCGTGCTGCCGGCCATGGCCGCGCTCTCATGGGCGGGTAAGCGCGTGATGTGGCTCGCGCCGCCGCATCTGCCGTATGCGCCGGCGCTCGCCGCCGCGGGCGTCGATCTTGCGCACCTCACCGTGGTGCGCGCGCCCGACCGGCGCGATGCGCTGTGGGCCGCGGAGCAGGCCCTGCGCGCAAAAAGCTGCCACGCGCTGCTCGGCTGGTTTCGCCGCGCCGGCTACGAGGAAATGCGGCGCCTCGCGCTCGCCGCCGAAGGAAGCCCGGCCTGGGTGGCGCTGTTTCGCCCGCCCGAGGCGGCGCTCGAATCCTCGCCCGCCGCTTTGCGCCTCGCGCTCGATGCCAACGGCGAAGCGCTCGCGATTCGCATCCTCAAGCGCCGGGGCGCGCCCGCTGCGCCGCTCAGCCTGCCGGTGCCAAGACCATTCCATGCTTTGGGTCGCATTCCGCTTTCCGTGCCTGCCGAGCCACGCGCTCGCGCCGATCGCCGCCTGGGCCTGCCAGTTCACGCCTAAGGTCTCGCTCGAGCCGCCGCACGAGCTGCTGCTCGAAGTCCGGGGCAGCCTGCGCCTGTTCGGCGGATTTGAATCCCTGCGATCGAAGCTGGAGGAGGGGCTGGGCGAGCTCGGCTTCCCGTTCTCGCTCGCCACGGCGCCGACCGCGCGCGCGGCGCTATGGCTTGCGCGCGGCGAGGGCGAGGCTCTCGAGGCGCTGCCGATCGAGGTGACGGGCTTCGACAGCGCATTTTTCCGCAGCATCGGCGTCGCGACCGTCGGCGCGCTGCTCGAGCTGCCGCGCGAAGGGCTGGCGTCGCGCTGCAGCGCCGCCGTTCTGGCGGACGTGGACCGCGCGCTGGGTGCGATTCCGGAACCGCGCGCCTATTTCGCGCCGCCGCCGCGCTTCGAAGCGACGCTCGAGCTGCCGGCGCCGCTCGTGCAGGCGGAGGGCGTGCTTTTCGGCGCGCGCCGGCTGTTCGCGCAGCTCGAAGGCCTGCTCACGGCGCGGCATGAAGGCATCCGCGGCTTCCGGCTGATTCTGGTACAGGAAACCGGTTCGACCCGCGTGGACGTGGGCCTGGCGTCGGTCACGCGCGATGCCGGCCGCCTGGCGCAAGTCCTGCGCGAGCGGCTGGGAAAAGTTTCTTTAGTCGACCCTGCAGAAGCCCTTCGACTCGAGGCGGAGCGCTTCTCGCCGCTGCCCGGTGCGAGCCGCGCGATGCTCGCCGATCCGGCCGCCGAAGCCGAGGACTGGGCGCGGCTCGTCGAGCGGCTGCGTGCGCGCCTCGGCCATGCGGGGGTTTGCGGCCTCGCCGCGCACCCCGATCACCGCCCGGAGCACGCGTGGCGCCGCGTCGAGCCCGGCGAATGGGATCCGCGCGAATGCTCCACGCCGGGTCCGCGCCCGATTTGGCTCATGAGTGTCGCCAGGAAGCTCGGCGAGCATGAATTTGTTCTGCTGGCCGGACCCGAGCGCATCGAGTCGGGGTGGTGGGACGGCGACGACGCGAGACGCGACTACTTCGTGGCTCGGCTGCCGAACGGTGCGCTCGCGTGGGTCTACCGCGAAGAGGGCCTCGGTTCACCGAATTGGTACCTGCATGGCCTTTTTGCCTGACTACGCCGAGCTGCACTGCCTTTCGAACTTCAGCTTCCTGCGCGGCGCCTCGCATCCGGAAGAGCTGGTGGCGCGCGCGCATGCGCTCGGCTACAAGGCGCTCGCGCTGACCGACGAATGCTCGCTCGCCGGCGCGGTGCGCGCCCACCAGGAAGCGAAGGAATGCGGCCTGCGCCTCATTTTCGGCACCGAGATCCTGATCGACAAAAGGCTCAAGCTCGTCCTGCTCGCCGCTGACCGGGGCTCGTACGGCGCGATTTCCTCGCTGATCACCACCGGCCGGCGACGCATGAAGAAGGGACGGTATTCGATCGCGCGCGCGGATGTGGAGTGCCTCGCCGGGAGCGGCACCCTCGTGCTCTGGGTGCCGGGAGACGACCTCGCGCCAGCCGCTTGGATTGCCGAGCGCTTCGGCGGCACCGCCTGGATCGCCGCCGAGCTGCATTGCGGGCCCAACGATCGTGCTCGCTTGAATGCGCTGCTCGAACTTTCAAAGACCAGCGGTCTTCCCCTGGTCGCCGCCGGCGACGTCCATATGCATGTCCGCTCGCGCCGGCGGCTGCAGGACGTGCTGACCGCGGTGCGCCTCGGAAAGCCGGTCGCGGAATGCGGGCGGGCGCTCTATCCCAACGCCGAGCGCCACCTGCGCCTGCGCATGCGCCTCGCGCAGCTCTATCCGCCCGCGCTCCTCGCCGAGAGCGTGGCGATCGCCGAGCGCTGCCGCTTCTCGCTCGATGAGCTGCGCTACGAGTATCCGCACGAGCTGGTCCCGGAAAAGGAGACTCCGGCGAGCTGGCTGCGCAAGCTGACCGAGGAGGGGCTGCGCCGGCGCTTTCCCGCGGGCGTGCCGGCGAAGGTCGCCGCGCAGGTGGCGCACGAGCTCGAGCTCATTGCCGAGCTCGGTTACGAGCCCTTTTTTCTCACCGTGCACGACGTGGTGAGCTTCGCGCGCGGGGAAAAGATCCTCTGCCAGGGCCGGGGATCGGCGGCGAACTCGGTGGTGTGCTATGCGCTCGGCATCACCGAAGTGGACCCGGACCGGATGAACGTCCTCTTCGAGCGCTTCGTCTCGCGCGAGCGCAACGAACCGCCGGACATCGACGTCGATTTCGAGCACCAGCGGCGCGAGGAAGTGATCCAGTACGTATACCGCAAATACGGCCGCGGCCGCGCCGCGCTGGCTGCCACCGTGATCTGCTATCGCACCAAGAGCGCGCTGCGCGATGTCGGCAAGGCGCTCGGCATGCCGCTCGCGGAAGTCGACCGCATCGCCAAGAGCTTTGCGTTCTGGGACCAGAAACTCGAACCTTCGAATCCGCTGTTCGAGCTGGCGCAGGCGCTGCGCGGCTTTCCGCGCCATCTGTCGCAGCACGTCGGCGGCTTCGTGATCTCGCGCGGCCCGCTCGCGGAGCTGGTGCCGATCGAGAACGCCGCGATGCCCGAGCGCAGCGTGATCCAGTGGGACAAGGACGACCTCGAGGCGCTCGGGTTGCTGAAGGTCGACGTGCTCGCCCTGGGAATGCTTTCGGCCATCCGCCGGGCGCTGGACCTGATCGGCACGAGCATGCAGGAGGTTCCCGCCGAAGACCCCGAGGTCTACCGCATGATCCAGAAGGCGGACACCATCGGCGTGTTCCAGATCGAGTCGCGCGCCCAGATGAGCATGCTGCCGCGGCTGCGGCCGGAGACCTTCTACGATCTGGTGATCGAGGTGGCGATCGTGCGCCCGGGGCCGATCCAGGGCGGCATGGTGCATCCCTACCTGCGCCGGCGCCGCAGGCTTGAGCCCGTGGTTTATCCGAGTGCCGAGGTCAGAAGAGTGTTGGAACGCACCCTCGGGGTGCCGATTTTCCAGGAGCAGGTCATGGAGCTCGCCATGGTCGCGGCGGGCTTCACGCCCGGCGAGGCAGACCGCCTGCGCCGCTCCATGGCCGCGTGGCGCCGCTCGGGCAGCATGCAGCAGTTCGAGGACAAGCTGAAGCTCGGCCTGCAGCGCAACGGCTACGCGCCCGAGTTCGGCGAGGCGATCTACAGGCAGATCCTCGGCTTCGGCGAATACGGCTTCCCCGAATCGCACTCCGCGAGCTTCGCGCTCCTCGTCTACGTCTCGTCCTGGATCAAGTGCCATCACCCGGCGGCGTTCTGTGCCGCGCTCCTCAACAGCCAACCGATGGGCTTCTACGCGCCGGCGCAGCTGGTGCAGGACGCGCGCCGCCACGGGGTCGAGGTGCGCCCGCCCGACGTGCAGATCAGCGACTGGGATTGCACGCTCGAGCGCCGCGCCCTGCGCCTGGGACTGCGCATGGTGGGCGGCCTAAGCGAGAAGGAGGGCAGGCGGATCGCGGCCGCACGCCCTTACTTGAAGGTGACGGATTTGAATCTGGACAGAAAAAACCTGCGCTGCCTGGCCGCAGCGGGGGCGCTGCAGTCGCTCGCCGGGCATCGCCGTCTCGCGCACTGGGCCGCCGCGGGAGCGGCGCGCCGCTCGCCGCTCGATGCGCCGGCCGCCGAGCGCCTGCCGGCGCTCGCCGCGCCGCGCGAGGGCGAAGACATCGTCGCCGACTATGCGAGCCTCGGTCTGACCCTCGGGCGCCATCCGCTGGCGCTGCTGAGGGCGCGCCTGGCGCGGAAAAATTTCCTCACGGCAGGAGAATTGCATCGGCTCCCCCATGGCGCGAGGGCGCAGGTCGCCGGTCTGGTCACCTGCCGGCAGCGGCCGGACACCGCGAGTGGCGTGGTATTTGTCACGCTCGAGGACGAGACCGGGTGCATGAACATCGTGGTTTGGCGCAGCCTCGTCGAGCGCCAGCGCCGCGAGCTGCTCGGCGCGCGCCTGATGGGCGTGCGCGGCGCGGTCGAGCGCGACGGCGAAGTCGTACACCTGGTGGCCCAGCGCCTTTCGGACTACAGCGCGCTGCTCGGCCCGCTCACTGCCGAGTCGCGCGATTTCCACTAAGATCTGCCGATTGGTTGAAATCCTCAGGCTGATCAGCAGCTATCGCACCCGGCGCCCCGCCCGGGTATCCCTGTTGCTTGACACGCTCTTCCGCCGGCTGGCGCGCTGCGCGGCGGCGGAAGCGCTGGGCACCGAGGACCTGATCTGGAATGTGTGGATGCACCACCCGCACGGCGCGGCAACGCGCCAGCTCGACCTCGCGACCAGCGACATCGCCGCGCGCCGCTACGACATCGCCGAGACGCGTCTCACGCTCCTCTTGCGCCGCGCGCCGGGCTTCGCCGAAGCCTGGCACAAGCGCGCCGCGCTTTATTACCTGCTCGGCCGCGATGCGGAATGCCTGCGCGATCTCGCGCGCACGCTCGAGCTCGAGCCGCGGCACTTCGGCGCAATGCTGCATTTTGCCGAGATCCTCCGTTCGATGGAGGCGACCGCGGAGGCGCGCTTCGCGGTGAACGCGGCGCGCTCGATCCATCCGCACCTCGCGATCGCTGCTGACAAACCCTGACTAGGCCGCAGGGGCTGGGAACTATAATTGCCGGATGAGCACCGACTACAAGGTCATCGTGGCGAAGGACCTCGAGGACCTGATCCCGGTCTTCATGAAGAACCGTCACAAGGAGCTCGATACCCTGCGCGTCGCGCTCGCCGCCGCCGACTTCGAGCAGCTGCGCCAGCTCGGGCATCGCATGAAGGGTGTCGGCAACTCCTACGGCTTCGAGCGCGTCTCGACCCTCGGCAAGACCATCGAGGACGGCGCGCGCAGCGGCGACCGCGCGGCGCTCCAGGCGAGCATCAACGAGTACCACGACTACCTGTCCAAGGTGCAGATCGCCTATGAGTAGCGGGTAGCCGATGCGCTGCCTGCTGATCGACGACGACGAGGATCTGCGCAATCTGCTCTCGCGCTACATCCGCGGCCAGTGGCCCGACGCAGCCATCGAGGCGTACGATCCGCTCGAGCGCGACCTGCCGACGGCCGCGTTTCCGCTCGGCGAGTACGACGTCATCATTCTCGACTACATGCTCGGCCGCGGCGACGGCCTGGAGTGGCTGAAGGCGCTCAAGCAGCGCGAGGACTGCCCGAAGATCCTGTTCCTCACCGGCGCGGGCAACGAGATCATCGCGGTGCGCGCGATGAAGGCGGGCGCCGACGACTATCAGCGCAAGCAGGAGCTGACGCGCGAGAAGCTCATCACCTCGCTGCGCGACCTGACGGCGACCGCGATCGAACGCACGGTATCGCCCGACCTCGCCTCGCGCATGGAAGGCCACTCGCTCGGCGCCAAGGTGCGCATCCCGGGCATCAAGGTGCTGCACATGATCGGCGAGGGCGGCACTGCGCGCGTCTACCTCGCCTCGCGCGAGGACGACGACGAACCGCTGGTGGTGAAGATCCTGCGCCAGGAGATCGTGCTCAACCGCAAGGCGCTCGAGCGCTTCATGGAGGAGTACGCCATGGTCGAGCGCATCCAGAGCCGCCACGTGGCGCGCATCTACGGCCACGGCAACTACGAGAACAACGTGTATCTCGTGATGGAGTTTTTCGAGGGCGGCGATCTTTCCAAGCGCCTGGCCGGCAAGCCGGTCGCGCCGAACGACGCGCTGCAGTTCTTCCGGGAGCTCATGTTCGCCCTCGGCGACATCCACGAGAAAGGCATCCTGCATCGCGACCTCAAGCCGCAGAACCTCATGTTCCGGAGCGACGGCAGCCTCGCGATCGTCGACTTCGGCATCGCGAAGAACATCGCCGCCGCCGACCGTACCGGTGCGGGCGAAGTACTGGGCACGCCGCGCTATATGAGCCCCGAGCAGGTGCAGGGGCGGGCGCTGGATCTGCGCACCGATATCTACAGCGCCGGGGTGCTCCTTTACCTGATGCTCACCGGCAAGCACCTGTTCGACGGCGAGACCGCGATGGAGGTGGCGATGCACCACCTGAACACGGTGCCGCCGGCGCTGCCCGAGCGCCTGGCGCAGTACCAGCGGCTGGTGGAGAAGCTGGTGGAGAAAGACCGCGAAGCCCGCTTCCGCAACGCCGACGAGGTGATCGGCTTCCTGTCGCGCAAGTTCGACCAGCAGGCGCCGCTCGCGCAGTCCGACAAGACGCTACCGCTACACTGAAAAGCGCCTAAGGAAGCGCCGCCCAGATGGCGCGCAGTTGGTCGGGCAGGTCCTTGGGCGAGAACGGCTTGGAGATCGTGCCGGCCGCCCCCAGGCTCTTCAGCTCGTCGAGGTCGCGCTGCGAGGCCCTGGCCGTGATGAACACCACCGGCAGGGCGCTCGTGTCGGGGCGCAGCTTCATCTGGCGGAACAGCGCCGGCCCGTCCAGCACCGGCATCATCCAGTCGAGCATCACCAGGTCGGGGCGGAACTCGGTCATGGTCGCGATCGCCTGCGTCGGATCGCTCACCACCGCGACCGTCATCTTGCCCACGCGCTCGAGCGACAGGCGCACGATGCGCTGCACGTCCTCGTCGTCCTCGACGTAACAGATGCGGTTCAGGGGGCGGTCGGGCATCGGGGCTCGATTCTAGGAGGCGATTCTAGGCCGGGTGGCGCGGCAGCTCGAACCAGAAGCTGGTGCCGCCGCCGGGCCGGTCCTCGAAGCCGATTCGCCCATGCATGAGCTCGATCAGGCGCTTGCAGATCGCGAGGCCGAGGCCGGTACCGCCTTTTTGCCGGGTGGCGGTCGAGTCGGCCTGGGCGAAGCGGCTGAAGATGCGCGTGCGGAAAGCTTCCGGAATGCCGCCGCCGCGGTCGTGCACCGCCACGCGCACGCTCGGCCCGGCGTCCTCGGTGCTGATCTCGACCACCCCGCCCTCCGGCGAGAACTTGGCGGCGTTCGACAGCAGGTTGGTCATGACCTGCAGCAGGCGCTTGCGGTCGACGTGCACCTTGCGCTCGGGGCTGTCGCCATGGGACGCGAAGCGCACCTTGAAGCGCTCGCCGAAGCCCTTGTTGAGCACCATCGACTCGCGCACCAGCTCGTCGACCGCGATCACCTCCGGCGCGAGCGTCAGCTTGCCGGACTCGATCTTCTCGATGTCGAGGATGTCGTTGATCAGGTCGAGCAGGCGCTGGCCGTTGCGCTCGGCCACTGTGGTGAGCTCGGCGACCTCCTTGTCGACGTCGCCCATCACGCCGCTGTTGATGAGCTGCAGCGAGCCGATGATCGAGGTGAGCGGCGTGCGCAGCTCGTGCGACAAGGTGGAGGTGAACTCCTTCTTCATGCGCTCGGCCTCGAGCTGCGCGGTGATGTCGCGCCCCTGCGCGATGACCGCGATCACCTCCTTCTGGAAGTTGACGAGCGGCGTCACGGTCCATTCGCACACCAGCTCGACGCCGTCGCGCCGCGGGTTGCGGATCTTGACCCCGGGCACCGACTCGCGCGTGGTGACGAGCTGGCGCCAGGTGCGGTCGAACTCCTCGTGCAGCTCGGGCGCCACCAGCTTCTTCATCGAGCCGCCGACCAGCTCGTCGGCCGCGTAGCCGAACAGGATCTCGGCCGCGTGGTTGACCTCGGCCACCGTGCCGTCGGGCTGTAGCTCGATCACCGCGATCGGCGCGCGCTCGGCGAACAGCGCGAGCTTGCGCCCGCTCGCCTCGACCTGGCGGCGCGCTTCCTCGAGCTCCACCAGCTGCCGTTCCAGGCGCTGGTTGAGGAGACGATGGTCCTGCGTGAGCTTGCCGTAGGCGTGGCGCAGCCGGTAGCCGGAATGGAACACCTGGGTGAGCCGGTAGGCGATCGCGACGTTCAGCGCGTAGAACAGCGGCACGAGGAGCGCGATCTCGACGAACAGGCGGTTGCCGAACGTGAGCAGCACGTAAAAGAAGGGCCCCAGGATCCCAGCCGCGTAGAGCGCGAAGATCGGCCACGACGCGGCGTACACCGGCACGCCGACCGAGGCCATGCCGGCGAACAGGAAGGCGAGGAACACCTGCTGCTCGTCGGAGAGCGAGCGGAAGAAGACGCCGCCCGCGAGGCCCCAGCTCGCGCCGTTGCCGAGCGCGGCGATGCCGAGCCAGCGCAGCCATTGCGGCGCGCTGCCGACCTTGTCCGCGGCCCGGTAGTAGGCGTAAAGCAGCAGGCTCGCCGCCGCGCTGAAGGTCACCACGATCGCCCACCAGATGAGCACCAGCTCCTTCAGCCAGCGCCCCTGCAGCTCAAAGGTGGCGATCGCGCCGGCGATGAAGGTCGCGCCGATCGCGATCGGCATCTGGCGGTAGAGCTGGGCGACGCGGTCGGCGAGGACCTGGCGCGGGTCGGCGCGGTCGCGGATCTCGGCTTCGACCGCGCGGGTCGACACCTGCAGGCCCGTATCGCTGCCGTTCGCTGTGGTGGTGTGATTCATCCGGCGCAGGAGAGTCTGCGCCATTCTAAAGGCAAAGACTGAGGAAGTTATCCCTCAGCTCCGAAGGTGTTCTACAGCCCTTTACCGTTGCGGATTATGCCGACCGCGACGCCTTCGATGGTGAGCGAATCGCGCCGCAGGTCGACCTCGATCGGCGCGAACTCCGGATTCTCCGCCTCCAGCTCCACCGTGTGTCCGCGACGCCGATAACGCTTGACGGTGACCTCGTCGGCGAGGCGCGCGACCACGATCTGCCCGGTGCGCGCTTCTTGCGTCCGATGCACGGCGAGCAGGTCGCCCTCGAGAATTCCGGCATCGCGCATCGACAGGCCGCGCACGCGCAGCAGGTAATCCGCGCGCGGCGTGAAGAGATTCGGATCGACCTGGTAGCGTCCCTGCACATGCTCTTCGGCGAGGATCGGGCTGCCGGCGGCCACGCGCCCGACCACCGGCAGCTCGAGGAGCCGGCCGAGGCGGTTCGCCGGGCGGCCGTCGAGCACGCGGATGCCGCGCGAGGCGCCCGAAGAAATCTCGATCGCGCCTTTCTTCTCGAGCGCGCGCAGGTGCTGCTCGGCGGCGTTCACCGAGCGAAAGCCCATGCGCTCGGCGATCTCGGCGCGGGTCGGGGGATAGCCCGAGACCTCGGTGAGCTCGCGAATCAGGCGCAGGATCTCGTTCTGTCGATCGGTCAGTTCATCCATTAGTGGCAATATATACAGTATGCGGCGCATTGTCCATTTGGACATGGACGCCTTCTACGCTTCGGTCGAGCAGCGCGACGATCCCGGCCTGCGCGGCAGGCCGGTAGCGGTCGGCGGCCGGCCCGAGTCGCGCGGCGTGGTCGCGGCCGCGAGCTATGAGGCGCGCGCCTTCGGCGTGCGCTCGGCGATGCCGATGTCGCGCGCGCTGCGCCTGTGTCCCGAGCTCCAGGTGGTGCCGCCGGATTTCGATCGCTACCGCTCGGTGTCCGGTCAGGTGATGGAGATCCTGCGCGCGTGCACGCCGCTGGTCGAGCCGCTGTCGCTCGACGAGGCCTACCTCGACGTCACCGAGAACGCCTGGGGCGTGACCTTCGGCAGCCGGGTGGCGAAGCGGCTGAAGAACGAGATCCTCGAGCGAACCGGGCTCACCGCCTCGGCGGGCGTCGCGCCGAACAAGTTCCTCGCCAAGATCGCCTCGGGTTACCGCAAGCCCGACGGGCTGACGGTGATCCCGCCCGACCGGGTGGAGAGCTTCCTTCAGGAGCTATCCGTCGAAGCGCTCTGGGGCGTAGGACCCGTCACCGCCCGGAAACTGAGAAACATCGGATTGGAGAAGCTGGTGCAGGTGCGCACGGTCGACATGGAGCTCCTGCGCCGGACGGTCGGCAGCCTCGCGGACTGGTTGCGCCAGCTGTCGCACGGCGACGATCCGCGCCCGGTCGTGCCCGATCGCGAGTCCAAGTCGAGCAGCACCGAGAACACCTACGCGGAGGATCTGACGAGCGTCGATGCCATTCGGTCCGAGCTCGACCGCATGGCGCGCGAGAACGCGGCGTGGCTCGAGCACAGGCGGCTCACGGCGCGCACCATCACGATCAAGGTGCGCTACGCCGACTTCAAGACCGTGACGCGCAGCCACACGCTTTCTCAGCACACTTCGGATCCCGACCTCATCGCTTCGTGGGCCGTCGAGCTCATCGCGCGCACGGAAGCCGGTCAGCGGCCGGTGCGGCTGCTAGGCGTGCGCGTAACCGGACTAGTCGAACAGCCCGCGAGCTAGCTCGACGGGCTCGAGCAGCTTCGGCGAATCGTTCGCCGCGCTGTTGACCGCCATGCCGACGGGATGCCCGGCGATCTCGATCTCCGGGCTCGTTTCCAGGATGGATTCATCGCCCGCAAGCCACGCGGCGTACCCCGCCGGCGCGACTATCAACGGCATGCGGTCATGCACCTGGCCGATCACCGCGTTCGGGTCGGTAGTGATAAGCGAGCACGTGTCGTGCTCCCAGAGCGCGGCGAAGCCGAACAGCGCCTCGTTCTTCGGAAAGAAATAGTACGGCTGCTTGCGCGCGCCTTCGGCCTTCCATTCGTAGAAGCCGCTCGCCGGTACGAGGCAGCGGCCGCTGCGCCTGAACTTGGCGCGCACCGTCTCGGCGCGCAGGTTGACGAACCGGCCGCGCAGGTTCCAGCGCGCGAGCGACGCCTTGCGCTCGCGCACCACGAGGATGTCGGTCGCCGGCGCGATGTTGTAGCGCGGGCCGAACTCGGGCGCCGCGTCGAGCTGGAATTGCAACGCAACAACTTCGGGATTCGCGTGCAAGGCATACCGGCCGCACATGGGCGTGAGGTTACAATGCCCGCGGCATGATCATCCAGTCGCTGCTCGACACCGACCTCTACAAGTTCACCATGATGCAGGTGGTGCTGCACCACTTTCCCGGCGCGCAGGTCGAGTACCGGTTCAAGTGCCGCACCGAGGGTGTCGACCTGCAGCCCGACCTCGACGGCATCCGGCGCGAGCTCACCGAGCTGTGCGCCTTGCGCTTTCGCGACGACGAGCTCGCGTACCTGCGCAGCCTGCGCTTCATGAAGTCGGATTTCGTCGATTTCCTGGCGCTGTTCCACTTCAACGAGAAATACGTGCGCGTCGGCGCGGGCGAGAAGCCGGGCGAGATCGAGCTCACCGTGCGCGGGCCGTGGCTGCACACGATCATGTACGAGATCCCGCTGCTCGCGATCGTGTCGGAGCTCTATTTCCGCCGCACGCAGCCGAAGGCCGACTTCGCCGAAGGCCGCCGGCGCCTGCAGGCGAAAATCGACAGCGCGCGCGCGGTGGACCCCGGGCTCGGCTTCAAGATCGGCGACTACGGCACCCGGCGGCGTTTTTCCCGCGATTGGCAGGAGGAGGTGCTGCAGAGCTTCAAGCGCGAGATGCCGCAGAACTTCGCCGGCACCTCCAACGTCTGGTTCGCGATGCGCAACAAGCTCACGCCACTCGGCACCATGGCGCACGAGTACATGCAGGCCTGCCAGGCGCTCGGCCCGCGGCTGCGCGACTCGCAGACCTTCGCCTTCGACAAGTGGGCGCAGGAGTACCGCGGCGACCTCGGCATCGCGGTCGCCGACACCTACGGCACCGACGCCTTCCTGCGCGACTTCGACATGTACTTCTGCAAGCTGTTCGACGGCGCGCGCCACGACTCGGGCGATCCCTTCGCCTGGGGCGAGCGGCTGATCGAGCACTACCGCCGCAACCGGGTCGACCCGCGCACCAAGACGCTCATCTTCTCCGACCAGCTCACCGTGCCGATCGCGATCGCGATCGCGCGCCGCTTCCACGGCCGCGCGCAGACCGCGTTCGGCATCGGCACCAACCTCACCAACGACCTCGGGCACGAGCCGATCAACATCGTCATCAAGATGACCGAGTGTAATGGCCAGCCGGTGGCGAAGGTCTCCGACTCGCCGGGCAAGACGATCAGCAAGGACCCGGGCTACCTGCGCTACCTGCGGCAGGTGTTCGGGCTCGAACCCGCCGAGAAAGCCTGAGCACCGCAGTCGGAGTTCTCGCCGCCTGCTTCGCGCTCAACATGTTCGGGCGCGGCCTCGGCGACACGTACGCGGTGTTCCTGCTGCCGCTGGAGCGCGACCTCGGCTGGTCGCGCTCGGAGCTGACCAGCGTCTATTCGATCTACCTGCTGGTCAACGGCTTCACCGCGCCTTTCGTCGGGCTGATGTTCGACCGGCTCGGGCCGCGCTGGGTGTACGGCGCCGGCATGGCGAGCCTTGGCGCGGCGATGCTGCTCGCTGGCGGGCTGACGCAGCTCTGGCAGTTCTATCTTTTCATCGGCGTGCTGGTCGGTATCGGCGTCAGCCTGAACGGCATGGTGCCGGCATCGGCGCTGCTCGCGCGCTGGTACCGCGAGCGCCTGTCGACCGCGATCGGCATCGCGTACTCGGCCTTCGGGGTCGGCACCGTGCTCTTCGTCCCGCTGGTGCAGTTCCTGGTCGGCGAGTACGGCTGGCGCGTGAGCTACCGGCTGCTCGGCTGGACGCTGCTTGCGCTCGCGCCGCTCGTCGTGCTGCTCGTGCCCTGGAAGACCTTCGCCGCGGGAGGGCCCCGCCACGAAGCGGTGCACAAGCCGGGCGAGGGCTGGACGCTCAAGGCCGCGCTGCGCTCGCCGGTATTCTGGGGCCTGATCCAGGTCTTCTTCTTCACCGCGGCGGGAATGTTCTCGATCGTGGTGCAGCTCATCGCCTTTTTCGTCGATGCCGGCTTTTCGTCGCTGGCGGCCGCCACGGCTTTCGGCATCGTGGGACTCCTTTCCGCGGCGAGCGTGATGGGCAGCGGAATGGCAGCCGACCGGTTCGGCTATCGGCAGACCGTCACCGTGAGCTTTTGCGGTACCGCGACCGGCATGGCGCTGCTTCTGGGGATGACGATTGCCCCATCGGCCATGCTGCTGGCGCTGTTTGTCCCGGTCTTCGGCTTGTGCATGGGGGTGCGCGGGCCGATCATCTCGTCGGTCTCGGCACGGTACTTCACCGGTCCGCGCGTGGCCACGATCTACGGAATCATCTACGCGAGCAACGCGGTCGGCGCAGCGTTCGGCTCGTTCGCCGGGGGGCTGCTTCACGACCTGACCGGCGGCTACCGCGCCACGATCGGGCTCGCGCTCGGCTTCATATTCCTGGCGGCGCTGCCCTTCTGGACGGAGCGCGCGCTCAGGAATTTCCGCTGATCGCCCGCAGCCGCCGCTCGCGTTCGCGCAGGCTGCAGCCGCGCAGGTCGGCTGAGCCTTTCTCGCTCACCACCACGCCCGCTTCGCTGCGCGGCACCGACACTGGACCCGACAGGCGCTCCACAATCCTGGAGCTCGGGAGTACCGTGATGGCAACCCCGCCCGCCGACTGATTCGCGGCGCGCACAAAGTCGAGCGCGCCGCCCACCGCGCCGACGTAGCTCGCGCCGGCGAGCTCGCCATTGACCTGGCCGGTGAGGTCGACCTCGACCGCGGAATTGATCGCCACGAAGCGCGGCTGCCGCGCCAGCACCTCGGCGCTGTGCGTGTACTCGGAGCTGCGCAGGCGCAGCCGTTCGTTTTCGCGCGCGAAGCCGAACAGCTTGCGCGAGCCGACGAGCAGCGCGCAGTCGATGCGGCCCACGATGCTGCGCTCGGCGAGCTCGACCACCCCGTCGCCGACGCTGCCCGTATGCACGCGCAAGCCTTCGTGCCGGCCGAGGGCCGCGCAAACCGCATCGGGAAGGGAGCCGATGCCGAACTCCAGCACCGCGCCGTTCGGGACGAAGCCGACCGCATGGCGCGCGATCGCGGCTTCCAGCTCGCCGGGCGGCCGCGGGCTCGGGCCCGCCGGGGCGCGCGAGCTCTCGAGCACCAGGTCGAAGTCCTCTCTGCGCAGCAGCCGCTCCGTGTGCGTCCATGGGACCTGATCGTTCACTTCGGCGACGATGGCCCGGCACATGTCCAGCGCGGGCACCAGGTAGTCGGCGGCGAGCCCGAGGCTGTATTCGCCACGCGCGTTCGGCGGGCTTACCTGGATCATGGCCACGTCGGCGCGAATGCCGCCTTCCCGAATGAGTGCCCCCAGGTGCGAATAGGGTGTGGGCAGAATCTCGAGTGCGCCGGCTTCGGCGAGCGCGCGGTTGGTGCCGATCCCACAATAGGCGGAAAGGCGCAGGTGGTCGGCGTGCTCGGGCCTCACGATGCCGGAGTAGCTCGAGCCGAGGAAGCATCCCACTCCGCCCAGGGCGGCGCGTTGGGACACGAGCGCTTCGACCAGCGCTTGCGGCTCGGCGCAGGCCTGGCCCCACAGGATTCCGTCGCCTGGCCGAATTACACTACGGAGGTCCACCATCGGGAGCGATTATGGCTGATGAAAAAACGCTCGACCTGCTGCTGTGCAATGCGCGCACGCACAGCGACTTCACCGACAAGCCGGTGACCGACGACGTGCTGCGCGCGGCGCACGACATCATGAAATGGGGGCCGACGAGCGCGAACAGCCAGCCGGCGCGCTTTCTCTACCTGCGCTCCGGCGAAGCGCGGGAAAAGCTGCGGCCGGCGCTGTCGGCCACCAACCTAGAGAAGACCCTGAAGGCACCCGTGATCGCGATCGTGGCGCACGACCTGCGCTTCTGGGAGAACCTGCCGCGCATGTTCCACAACAAGGACGCGATCAGCTGGTTCAGGGACAAGGGCGCGCACACCGAGACCACCGCCTTTCGCAACGGAACGCTGCAGGGTGGCTACTACCTGCTCGCGCTGCGCGCGGTAGGGCTCGACTGCGGGGCGATGTCGGGCTTCGATAATGCCAAGGTTGACGCGGCGTTCTTCCCTGACGGCCGCTTCAAGTCGAACTTCCTGGTGATCATCGGCTACGGCACGGGGAAGAACATTCCGCCGCGCAATCCGCGCCTTACTTTCGAGGAGATTTCGCGCTTCGTTTGACCGGGCGCGCGCCGCGCTCGTCGAACTCGTAGTGCAGCACCAGCTGGTCCCGCACCGGGTCCGAGAGCCTGAGCTTCACCGCCCACTCGCCGCCCATCTCGAGGTCGAGGCGGGCGCGGTACTCGCCCAGGGTCTTGGTGGGCTTTGCCTTCACCGGCTTGACCTGGTGCGCCATCGGCATCGACGGCATGTCGGCGCCCACCGTGACCTGCGCACCCGTCAGCGGCTCGCCGGCCCGGGCGAGGCGAATGACGCAGTCGTAGATGAAATCCTTGCCAGTGTGCTTGCAGTCCAGCCTGGCGTCCGTTTTCTGCGCGAACGCGGCCTGGGAGACCAGCAGGGCAACGAAAGCAACGCGTCTCATCTCCGCGTCCTCAGCCAATGGACCATTCGCTCATCGAGCAGGCCGCGCGGCCGCCAGATGAGGAGCAGGGCGACCAGGCCGCCGAACACGATCATGCGATAGCCCTGGAAGACGCGCGTGCCCTCCAGCAGCCCGAGGTCGAGCGCGACGCCGAGGAGCGGCCCGAAGACGGTGCCGAGGCCGCCGATCAGCGCGTAGGCGAGGGTGTGCACGCCGAGCATGATGTCGAAGTTGCGGGGCTCGATATAGGTGTTGTGATGGGCGAAGAGCGCGCCGCCGAGCGCGGCGAGCGCGCCCGCAGCCGCGACCACGCCGAGCTTCAGGCGCAGGACGTCGACGCCAAGCGCGCCCGCGAGCTCCGGGTCCTCGCCGAGCGCGCGGATGGTGGTACCGAGTCTTGAACGCTCGACCAGAATGAATAGCAGGACTACGCCGGCCAGCAGGGCCCACACGATGCCGAGGAAGCCCAGCGGCTCGACGCCGCGCTCGAAGACCCAGCGGATGCCGCGGAAGCCCTGGGTGCCGTCCGGCCCGACGGCCTCGCCGCCGACCTGGACCTGCCAGTGGAACAGCTCGAACAGGATGCGCAGCATCTCCGCCGCCGCCAGCGTGGCCATCGCGAAATAGAGTCCGCGCAGCCGCAGCGCCGGCAGCCCGACCAGCGCCGCCGCCAGGCCGCCGAGCAGCATGGCGGCCAGTATCGCCAGGGGCAGCGGCAGGCCGAACATCGCGGTCGCGATCCCGGCGGCGTAGGCGCCGACACCGAAAAAAGCCTGCTGGCCGAAGGAAAGCTCGCCCGCGATCAGCAGTAAGTACGCCGAGGCCGCGACGAAGGTCAGCAGGCCGATGCTGGTCAGTACGCCGATCGCGTATTCATCCATGGCGGCCGGGCTGCGAGCAGGGCAAAGAGCAGGAAATAGGCGATGAAATCCCGGAACTGCGGGCCGAGGTACCACTGGCTGTGCGCCTCGATCAGGCCGAGCGCAAGACCGCCCACCACGGCTCCGGGCAGCGATCCCAGCCCGCCGAGCATCATCGCCAGCATGCCTTTGAGCGTGGACCACATGCCGAGCATCGGCGTGACCTGCTCGTGGCTCGCGACGATGAGGAATCCCGTCAGGCCGCCGATGGCGGACGCCAGCGCGAAGACGCGCAGCGAGATCGCGCCGACGCTGATTCCGGAAAGCTCGGCGGCGCGCGGATCGTCGATCACCGCCCGCACGGCGACGCCGAAGCGCGTCGCGTAGAGCGCTTTCCAGCCGACGAAACACACGGCGAGCGCGGCAAGCAGCATCAGAAGTGATTCGACGCGCAGGGAAAACGGGCCGAAATGGAGCGCGCCGCCCTCGTAAAGCGCGGGAAACGCGTAAAGGTGTCTCGGCAGGAGAAGCGTGGCGAGCTCCTCGAGCTGCATCCAGATGGCGAAGCTCGCCACCATGGCGGCCGCGGCCGGACCCCTGCGGTGCGGCGCGAAGCACAGGCGCTCGACGTAGCTGCCGGCGAGCACGGTTGCCAGGACTGCGACGAGGAAAAGGACCAGCAATCCCGCGCCGGTGTGCAGCGAGACCCAGGTCGCCGCATAGGCGCCCAACATGATGGCGGGGCCGTACGACAGGTTGGCGCGCCGCAGAACGCCGAAGATCAGGGTGAACCCGACGCCCAGCAAGGCGTACGACGCGCCGGCGGTCAGGCCATCCAGCGTGTTTTGGAAAATGTCGATCAACGCCACGTCGATCAATTCCTGGACGAGCCGAGGTAGGCGCGCCGGATGACCTCGTCCTCGGCGAGTGAGCCGGGGTCGCCGCTGAAGCTCACGCGGCCCTGCTCCATGAGGAAGAAACGATGGGCCACCTTGAGCGCCATGTGCGCGTTCTGCTCGACCAGGAAGATCGTGGTGCCGTCGCGGTGCAGCTCGGCGATGATGGCGAAGATCTCCTCGACCACCAGCGGGGCGAGGCCGAGCGAGGGCTCGTCCATCAGCAACAGCTTGGGGCGGGACATCAGGGCGCGCGCCACGGCGAGCATCTGCTGCTCGCCGCCGGAAAGCGTGCCGGCCAGCTGCGCCGAGCGCTCCTTGAGGCGCGGGAAGCGGCCCAGCAGCCGCTCGATGTCTGCGTCGAAATCGTCTTTGCGCTGGAACGCTCCCGCGCGCAGGTTCTCGAGCACCGTCATGCTCGGAAATACCAGGCGGTTTTCCGGCACCAGGGCGATGCCGCGGGCGACGATGGCGTGCGGCGCCAGCCCCGACAGCTTTTCACCGAGAAAGCTCACCGTGCCGAGCTTGGGCTTCAGCACGCCCGCGATGGTCATCATGAGCGTGGTCTTGCCG
>Ga0075421_100002556_pt1 | contig 21748 bp, 21 predicted proteins | sample SoiMetdeltSBSDD5_FD_75292 | JGI IMG/M metagenome (GOLD analysis project Ga0075421, IMG submission 75292) | Bulk soil microbial communities from a Populus tree surrounding site in Tennessee, USA - Soil MetaG P. deltoides SBSDD5 | ecosystem: Environmental > Terrestrial > Soil > Tree plantation...
TATCGATACAAATCCGTGCTCACATACCTGAGCCCGGAATCGATCATGATCGTTGCTACGGTTGCCTCCGGCCCGAGCTTCTCCGCGACGCGTAGCGCTGCAATCACATTCAGTCCCGACGATGTGCCGGCAAAGATGCCTTCCTCGCGGGCGAGTCGACGGCACATGCTCATCGCCTCTTCGGTCGTGGCCGATTGAACTTCATCGACGTCGTCGGCACGCCACTGCGGCGGCACGAATCCAAGGCCGATGCCCTCGATCCTATGCGAGCCCTTCGGTCCGCCGGATAGCACCCGCGTTTCGGCGGGCTCCGTGGCAACGACATGGAGCTTGGGATTGTGCCCGCGCAAGATCTTCATCACGCCATTCAGTGAGTGCGCTGAGCCCACCGCCTGGACGAATGCATCGACTTTGCCGGCCGTTTGTTCCCAGATTTCTTCGCCCATCGAGTGGTAGCCGGCAGCCGCATCGGGATTGTTGAGCTGGTCGAACCACCAGTGCCCTGGCTCGCTGCTGAGCTTGCGAGCGGCATCGATCATCGCCTTGATGAGCTCGGCAGTGATTCGTCGGTTGTCGCTGGGTATGAGAATGATGTCAGCGCCGAGCGCGGCAGTCGTGCGCGTCTTCTCCTCGCTGAAAGCGTCCGACGTCACGATCTTGAGAGGATAGTGCTTCGCCGCGCACACCAGCGCCAGCGATGCTCCGGTCGAGCCGCCCGTGTACTCTACTAGCGTGCTGCCGGGCCGCAATCGTCCATCTGCTTCTGCCGCTGCGATCGCCGCTTTAGCCATTCGGTCCTTCATGTTGCCCGTCGGGTTGGCGCCTTCGAGCTTGACGACGATGCGTGCGGAACCAGGTGGCACGATCTTGCGGAGCTGGACGAGCGGTGTGTTACCGATGGCTCCGAGGACGCTCTCTGCAACTGCCATAGCCATGACTTCCCGAGGTACCCATGGCCAAAGCTTACTGGATCGCCTGCTACCGTGAGATTTCCGACCCCGCGAAGCTCGCTGCATACGCCCGACTTGCCGGGCCCGCCATCGAGGCTGGCGGCGGCCGCTTTCTGGCGCGCGGAGTCGCTGCGAAAGCCTACGAGGACGGCAAGGTCGATCGCACCGTTCTGATCGAATTCGAGTCCGTCGACCAGGCCGTCGCGGTTCACGACGGTGCCGCGTATCAAGCAGCCCTGGCCCTATTAAGAGGAGGAGTTGTGCGCGACCTGAGGATCGTGCAGGGCTCCTGAGATTCCTATCTGTACCTCCTTGGTGGTATCCAAACGCCCTGACTTCAGCGATAGCATCCTGAGCCTCGTTCAATCACGGGGATCAGCATGTTCAACCAACCTCGCTCTTGGGCTCTCGCTGCAGGGCTCGCGGTGACAGTGTGCTCGGCGGCAATGGCGGGCAACCCTTTCAAGGGGCTGACGACAACCGAAGGCGGCTATCACACGTGGGATTCGGACCTCATCAATGTCGATGCAGTGTCGCAGACTGGTCACGGCGTGTACGTAGCCGTGCTGGATACGGGCCTGGTGCCGAACTGGCGCGATTATTTTCCGGACGCGCGCGTCGCGACTGACCTGGGCACCGGCTTCGATCAGCCCGTGACGTTCCGGTCCTCCTCCAAGAACAATCCGTGTGGGCTCGAAGTCGAGGTGGGCAACCTTCAGCAGGCGACCTGGGTGGGCTCGACGGGCTCGACCCACGGCACGCACGTCGCGAGCACGATTCTTGGTTATACCTATCGCTCCAACTCCGATACTGCGGCCGGCTTCCCGCTGCCGGCGATCGTGGTACGTGGCATTGCGCCGGACGTGACCGTCATTCCGGTGCGCGTGCTCTCCGACCACCAGATTCCAGCGCTGCCGAAGTGCACCGACCCCGGTCCTCAGCCCTCGACGAATGCTGTGTTCGGCACTGATGCTCAGGTCGCCGCCGGCATCCGTTACGCGACCGATCTGAAGCGGGCCGGCTATAGCCCGATGGTGATCAACATGAGCCTCGGCGGACCGGCGCTCGCGCAAGTCGAAAAAGACGCGATCGACTACGCGATCGCGAACGGCGTCATCGTCGTCGCCGCGGCCGGCAACGAGGGCGAAGCAGGCATGGGATTCCCGGGCGCTTACGCGCCGGTGATCTCGGCTGGCGCGATCGGCTGGACGAAAGAATGGTTGAAACCCACTGACGGTCTGCCGCGCTATCGCATGTGGTGGCTCAAGGACGGCGACCACGTGCCCCCGCTGCTGCCCGGCACCGGTGAGGTTGCCGATCCGACGCAGACATCGGACATCTATGTGACGGATTTCAGCAGTCGCGAGCTGACGGGCCAGGAGCTCGACGTGCTGGCGCCAGGCTCATGGGTACGCGGCCCGTTCCCGGGCGATCCCGGCTTCAATCACCTGCCGTGGTGGTCGAACGGCATAGGCGACGTGAAGGGCGGACACAACTCCGGCAACTTCTTCTATGTCGGCGGCACGTCGATGGCAACGCCGCACACATCCGCGGTCGCCGCGCTGATCATGGAGAAGAATCCGAATCTCACGCAGGCGCAGGTCGAGAGCATCCTGAAATCCACGGCGCTGCCGTTGGCAGCGACGGGCTCGCGCGACATTTTCGACTTCGATCATGCCGCGACGATCACGTGGGACACGGACTGCGACGGCACGCCGTGCGAGGCGGTCGGTGCAGGCGTCCTTCAGGCCGATGCGGCGCTGGGGGCAACGCCAGCGCCTTGAGTTGAACCTGCAATCCTCTTCCTGACGAGTGCGTCGCAAGGCGCACACGTCAGGGAGAACCAGGGCAAGGTCAGGAAAGTGAAGGAGCTGGTCGCGAGCCACCGATGACGATCGGCAGCAGTCGACGATAGAGCAGCATCGTTCCAAGCAGCCCGAGCAGCAGCAGGAAGATCAGCGCCGACCCGATCAACAACGTTCGCCCGATCCAGGCACTGCCGGTACGCGTTGCCTGGTCGCTGACATACAGCAAGTCTTTGAGTATCGCTTTGCGTTGTGCGTCGATCGCAGCAGTCGCCTGCTCTAGCGTCGCCTGTCGCTCGCTGTGCACGATCTCCTCGACCTGATCGAGCGACGCCTTGCGCTCCGCTTCGATATGACCGAACAGATCATCGAGCGCGGCCTGACGTTCGCTGGACACCTGTTGAACCATTCCCGCCAGCAGGCCGGACACTGTTTCCATGATCGATGACATCTGCTCGAGCTGCGCCTGCGTCTGCTGCGCTTCCTTGGTCGCCAGCGCATTACCGGTATAAACCTCCGCCTGCAAGCGCACGAGAAACGGCATGCGTTGCGCAAGGAACAGCGAGCGCTCTGTAAGCAAGCGGACCTGATCGAACTGCTGGGTCGCAGCGTGCAGCGAGTCGAACAGACCGCTGTCCGATTCCACCGATGTGGATCCGGCGCGCTTCAGATCGGCGAGGCGGACGAACGCTACCTGGGCCGCCGACTCGCGCGATCCTTGCCACGACAGAATGTGCTCGCGAAACGCAATGCGAGTCGGCTCATTGACCCAGCGCTGCGCAACGCGCCAGGCATCGGCGTCGTTCTGTTCCAGTGCGCGCAGGAGCCTGGCCTCGGAGCTGTCGACCGCCTTGCCCATCGCGGCCACCCGCTGTGCATCCGCTGTCAGCGTCGTGAATGTGAGCAGGTCGGCGAGTGCATCCACCGGGTCCGGTTGCATCGCGATGGCGACGATGGAGGATGACAAGGCCAGACGCGTCGACATTTCGTCGCGCCGGGCTTCGGGTGTCGTGCCCGTGCGCGCAAGATTGATCTCCGCGGCGATGCGCTGCATGGAAGTGTCGGCGAGTGCCATCACGCTGCTCTGCAGACTCTGCACTTCGGCGCCGGTGACGATCGGACGTCCCACCTGGCCCGGCGGCAGCTTGCCCGCCGCCGCGGATCGCGGCGATGACGAGCACCCAGTCAGCAATGCACAGAGCATTGCTACGCAGATCTTCGTATTCATTGTTATAGCCCTCCTCCCCATCGGTACTGCCAGGCGATGCCGAGTGAATCGAAATCGGAACCAGTGCGGGTCGACACGCCGGTATTCGCGTAGAGCTTGAATGAGTTGTTGCGATTGACCGGCAGAGTCAGCGTCAACCCGATTCGCGAGTTGTTCTTGAAGTTCGTGCCGCGGATGCCGTCGACGGTCGTGCGTCCACCGTTGAAATACGTGGCAAAGAGCGCGAGCCACGCGCCCGAGGAGAAGATCCGGATACCCCCGCCCTGCACGGAGTAGATCGGCTCCTGTTCGCGCGTGCTGTTCGTCAGGAAGTCGTCGTTGTCCTCGTAAAACTGTGCAGCGCCGACCAGCTCGACAATCCACGGACCGAGCGCCTGCGACACGCCGATCTCGGGCTTGAGCGACCAGCGATGGGTGCCGATGTTGATCAACCTCTGCTCGTCGTACTGCCCGACCGGCACCCAGACTGTCAGGCTTGCGCCGACGATCAGGTCCTGCCGGTAGCTGCCCATCTCGCGCAATGTCAGGGCTGGCGCTCCATGGAGGTTGATCGAAAGGCGTACGCGCGGATCGCCCCAGCCGCTCACGTCGCGGGTCTGCGTCTGGCCGGCGACATCCGCCCTGCCGGAGAGCGACGCGTACGAGCCGATCGCATCGAGCTTCGCGGACCGGCCCCACGCCGCGAAGGAATGCGCATAGGCCAGGACCGCGCTGTGCACGTCGAGCTTCGCGTCGTCGAGAGGAATCGACGGATCGACAACCACGCCGCCGGTCGTGTAGGCATAGCCGGCGATCACGAAGTTCAGGCCGGTCGGCGCATTCGCATACAGCCGCGGCTCCAGCTCTTGTGCGTGCGGGGCGCTCGCCACGAGGAGCAACATGATGCTAACGAACCGCCTCACGGTGACTTGTTTAGTGTCGTCCTCGGCCTTCGGCCATACGAGCAACGGGCAACGCCGGGCGTATCCGGCCCGGGGAGCCAATTCTTGGTCCCAGTTCACGCACACACGCAGTCGGTTCGCTAAGATGCTGTTCCCCCAAAGCAACCGCCGTACTGCATCCTTGTCATCGCTGACCTCGCCAATCGGTCGCTGGATTCGCCTCGCGTCGGCCTGGATCGTGCTTGCGCTGAGCTTTGCCGCAGCTCAGGGCGCCGGGGACCTGCATCCGGCGCAAACGCTGATCGATCGGGCCTGGGCGGGCGCGCGCACCGACCCGGATGCGAGCAGCCGTGATGCCTACGCAGCGCTCGAAATCCTGAGCCGCACGCCGGACGCCAACCTGGAAATCCGCGCGCGGTTGCTGTTGTGCGACCACCTATCCGAGAGAGATCAGCCGGCGGCGGAGCAGCAAATCGCACGAGCACGCGAGCTGCTGGCGAAAGCCACCCGCCCCGGGCTGCAGGCCGGAGTGCTGACTTGCGAAGGCACGATTCGCGAGACGGCCGGCGACAACGCACAAGCGCGCGGTCTGTATGAGCGAGCCGTACAGGTCGCGACCGACACCGCTGACAAGGAGATGCTCGCCGGCGCCCTCTTCTCCCGCGGTTACCTGCTGGGTCTGCAAGGTCAATACGCCGCGGGTCTGACCGACCTCAAGCGCGCGCAGGCGGTGTTCGAAGAGATCGATCTGCCCGACCACGCGCTGACTGCGCTCAATGCCATCGCCATTCTCTACAACCGGATGAGCGACTATGCGCAAGCCATACATATTTATGAGCGCGCACTGAAGGCTCAGCGCGACGCCGGCATGCGTCGCGAACAAGCGGTGACGCTGCACAACCTTGGGCGGGCGCATGAGAACCTGCTCGAATGGGATGCCGCGGACAAGGCGTTCCAGGAGTCGCTCGCAATCAGTCGGGAGCTGCGCTATGCGCGTGGCGAAGCTTATGCGTTGCGCGGACTGGGCGCGGTCGCCAATGCCAAGGGCGATCCGCAGAGCGCGCTGACGACGCTGGAACGTGCGAGCGTTCTGCAGCGGCAAACACCCGATGCGCGGCTCCATGCGCAGATCCAGCTCGCACGCGGCATCGCGCTCCATCACCTCCGAAAGCTCTCTGCAAGTGTGGATGCTCTCGAAGAGGCTCTCGCGGTCTTTCAAAAAGCCGATTCCCTCACCGAGCTGCGCGCCACGCATGCGGAACTGGCTTCCGTGCTGGCGGATACGGGCAACTGGCGCGAGGCCTATGCGCAGCTCGCGCAGTCGAAGGAGACTGCCGAGCGGCAGTTCCGCAACCAGATCGATCAGCGCTTCACCACGCTCAAGGTCGAATTCGATACCGCCAGCAAGGAAAAAGAGAACGCCCTGCTGCTGCGCGAAAACGAGGCCAATCAGAAGGCACTGGAGCAGGGGCGCCGCGCGCGCAGCCTGCAAGCAACCGTGATCGCACTGATCATCGCACTTGCCGCGTTGCTCGCGACCCTCGCCATCCACCAGTGGCGAACTACCCGACGCATGCGCACGCTCGCAATGACGGATGACCTCACTGGCGTGCCGAATCGGCGCGCAGTGCTGGCGCGCCTTGCACCGCTGGTCGAAGGTCCGAACGACCGGACCCACGCGATGCTCATCATCGACATCGATCACTTCAAGAGCATCAACGACCAGCACGGACATCCGGAAGGCGACGAGGCACTGAAGCTCGTTGCTGCGCGCCTGCGAGCGGAAGTGCAGGAGCCTGCCTTCATCGGTCGCCTCGGTGGCGAGGAGTTCGTGGTCGTCATGCCGGATGCAGACGCGGAAGCAGGACGAGAACTCGCGGAACGCTTCCGGGAGAACGTGATGACGATCGATACGCAGCGCTGGCTTGCGGATCGCCGCCTCACTGTGAGCATCGGCATGACGGTGTCGAAGCTCGTGGGAGACACTCCGAGCCACATGCTGCAGCGGGCAGACGCTGCGCTGTACGATGCGAAACGTGCCGGCCGCAACTGCGTGCGACAGCAACTACCGCCGAGCCAGCACACTCAAAGCATGCGGCAGGTCCCTGCAGAAGTTGTCCGGCCCCAGCAGGTCGAGAAGCCCGGCCTTCTCTAGCTTGCCGGTGACGCGCTCGTTCGCGCCGGTGAGCATCACGCGGACCTTGCGGCGGTGGAGATCCCTCACCACCTCCTCGAGCGTCTGCAGTCCCGTGATGTCCATGAAGGGCACCCAGCGCAGTCTCAAGATCACCACTTGCGGATCCGTGTGCGTGGCGGCCAGAGCACGCTCGAAGTTTTCGACGGCGCCGAAGAAGAACGGCCCCTCTACGCGGTAGACGAGTACTCCTGGCGGGAACTCCAGGCCGCGATGGCCAAACTCTTCGCGTAGCTGGTCCGCCGTCTGCTCCTGCACTTCGACGCTGCTCGCCATGCGACGCAGGAAATGGAGCGTCGCCAGGATCACGCCGATGTTCACCGCGACGACCAGGTCCACGAACACAGTCAAGGCAAAAGTCACGAGCAGAATGACCACGTCGGCGGGCGGCGCGCGACGAACCATCCTGACGAAGTGCCGCGCCTCACTCATGTTCCAGGCCACGACGAACAAAATGGCGGCGAGTACCGCGAGCGGCACGTGCACGGCGAGGGGTGCCAGAAACAGAATGATCAGCACGAGCGTCAACGCGTGCACTATGCCCGCGAGCGGGCTCGTCGCACCGTTGCGGACGTTCGTCGCTGTTCTGGCAATCGCGCCGGTCGCCGCGAAGCCGCCGAACAACGGCGCCACGACATTCGCGATGCCCTGCCCGATCAACTCCTGATTCGAGTCATGGCGCGTGCCAGCCATGCCGTCCGCGACGACGGCTGACAACAGCGACTCGATTGCCCCGAGCATCGCGATGGCGAATGCCGGACCGATCAGCTCGATGACGCGCGCTGCGGATACGTCGGGGATCTGCAATGAGGGCAGCCCGGAGGGGATGCCCCCGAAGGCCGTGCCGATCGTGGCGATGCCCGGAAAACGCATCGTCGCCTGGATGAGCGTCGCGGCGACCAGGCCCCACAGCGGCCCTGGTACCCGCTTCAGAATCGGCAAGCGTGGCGTAACCACTACGACGATCAACGACACCACGGCGAGCGCCGTCGTCGCCAGGTGCAGCTGGGGAAATACCTGCAGCGAGTGCCACAGCTTCTCGTGGAAGTGCTGCCCGGATACCGCAGGCAGACCGAGGAAGTACTGCCACTGGCCGATCCAGATGATCACAGCGATACCGGCAGTGAACCCGGTGATCACCGGATCGGGAATGAATTTGATGATGGCGCCTAGGCGCGCGACGCCGAGCAGCAGCAGGATCACGCCGGCCAGTAGAGTCGCGATCTGCAAACCGTCGATGCCGTGCTGGGCAGTAATGCTCGCCAGGATGACGACGAACGCACCGGTGGGACCAGCGATCTGCAGGCGACTGCCACCGAACAGCGCAACCAACAGGCTGGCGACGATGGCGGTATAGAGCCCTTGCTCGGGCTTGGCACCCGAGGCGATCGCAAATGCCATCGCCAGCGGCAGCGCCACCACGCCGACGACGACGCCGGCAACGATATTGCGTAGCCAATGTGCACGATTCAGAAGCCCGGCACTGCGGGCTTCGAGCAGAGCGATCAATCAGCGGCTCCTGGTCTTCGAACTTCGCGCCGATGACCGCATGTTACCGGCAGACGCCTTACGATGCGCGCGTTCCGCAAGGTGGCTCGCTGGCTACGCGGGTACGCCACTCGTGCCGTTGCTCGCTCTTGATCGATCCCGCGATGTCGCACATCAATCCGGTGACGATGTCGATCGCGTCGTCGATGGCCATCACACCGACCAACGCGCCGCGAGCGTCGACCACCGGCACCCGGCGTATGCCCGAGAGCCGCATGCCCTGGAGCATGTCACTGAGCTCATCAGCCTCGTTCGCGATGAGGGGTTGACGTGTCATGACGTCATCGACCGTGACGGCACGCGGATCGACCTCCCGTGCCATCACGCCCAAAACGAGATCGCGATCCGTCAGCACCCCTACCGGTTTCTGCAAGGCGTCGCCTTCGCGGTACACGATCAGAAATCCGACATGCTCCTCGCGCATCAACTTGGCCGCGTCCGCGGCATCCGCGTTGGACGCGATCGCCACCACTGCCCGTTTGCAGTACTCGCCGACTTTCATGACACATCCTCCTTCGATGTTTCCTCGGGCCGATCCCGGACCAGGAGCACTGGCACCGAAGACAGACGCAGCACCAGCTCGGCGTCGCTACCCAGCGCCAGTCGTTTGAGACCTCGCCGGCCATGCGTGCCCATGACGATCAGGTCGGCAGACCACGCGTTCGCCTGCCTCACGACCTCGTCGGCGACGCGCCCGCCTACGGTTTCGACCAGCTTACGCTCGCAGCGCAGAGCGGCTCGCTGCACCGTCGCGGCCGACTGCTCGAGCACCTTCACACCGGATTGCCGCAAAGCTGCGAATAGCGGCTCGTAATACGCCGACGGCACATAGTCCGGCACCATGATGGCTTCATTCACCACGTGCACGAGCAGCAGCTGCCCGCCCGTGCCCTTCGCAACCTTGATGGCTTCCTCCAGCCCCCGTAGCGAGGTCGCACTGCCATCCACTGCGACGAGAATTTTCTGATACATGATGACTCCTCCCGACGTCATGCACCACTATCGAGCGAAGCCGAGAAAGGTGACTGCGACGCCGAACAGATAGATCGACCCGAAGATCAGCTTGTTGTAGCGCGCCAGCCATTCCGGGAGATAGATATCGAAGTTGTCGCGACGGTCCACCGTGTAGCGCGCCGCGACCGCCGTGAGCGGACAGTGCCCGTCGTTCGCCATCAGCACGAGCACTTCGGCGAGAACCACCAGAATCAGCGTCCTGGCCGCGCCATCGTGACCGAGCCACGCCAGCGCCGGAATGGCAATCACGCAACCCGCAAGGAGCGCCCAGACGATCGTGTGCGCAATCTTCACCAGACGCAGCGAGCTGACCGATCTCATGACTAGAACGGCAGAAAGGACGCGAAATCCGGCGGCTTCACGATCAGTGCGTCGCACGGCAGGTGCTCGAGCACATCCTCCGCTGTGCTACCGACGAAAATGCGCTTGAGCCCGCTGCGCGAAATCGCGCCCATGGCCATGATATCCGCGCGCAGATCGCCTGCCGCACGCGGCAGGACTGCTGCCGGGCCACCCACTTCCAGATGCACATTGCCCGGAGCAATTCGGTACTCGGCGATGAGGTCGTGCAACTGCGCGCGCTTCTCCTCGGCCTCGCGCGCCAGATCTTCCGCCGAGACGGTGATTGCTATCGGCGGGCTCCCGGCGGCCGCCGCCGCCACGATGGCGGCTGGCAAGTAGACGTGCAGCAGATGCAATTCGCCACCGAGCCTTTTCGTGAACAGCGCTGCGTAGTCCACGATGCGATCGTCGAGCAGAGCCGGCTTGTCGTTCGCATGTCCTGGATCGACCGCCGCACAGACTCTGGGCGCGCTTGCCCACGCGCTCGGCTTGGTCAGCAGCAGCGGCACCGGACAGGCGCGGATCAGCTCCCAATCGGTATTCGTCAGGAACGTGCGCTGGCCGAACGAGTGATGATGAGTATCCTTGACGATGAGATCTGCTGTCGTGCGGCAGGCACGATCGATCAACGCCACGTGCAGCGGATCGGCGCAGTCCACTTCCGTCGTAACGTCGAGGCCGCGCCCACGCAGCGGCTCGGCCAGCGTCTCGAGAAACGCCTTGAGGTTCGCCAGGAAGGGCTGGTCGGACCGTTTGCTGGTGTGCGCCGCCAGTCGCACCTCGCGCGACGCTTTCGTGTCGCAGACGTAAAGCTCCAGGCGCGCGCCCAGCTTCTGCGCTAGTAGAGCGGCCTTCTCGACGGCCGGTTGTTGCCCCGCCGTCGGGTCCACGATCACCAGGATGCTATTGATCGAATTCATGGCACTCGCCTCTCAATTGCGCAGCTTGCCGTCGTCGCGCAGCTTCGCTCGATCGCGGACGGGACCGCGCAGTCGCGACAGATAGTCCGCGACGGCGGTGATCTCTTCGGTGTCGAGGCTGTCGATGAAGCGAACCAGGTCGGCATCGACATTCGATCGATGCGAAGCGGCCAAGGCACGTGTCTGCTGCACGAGGTACGAGTAGTGCTGATCACGCAGCGACGGCACGAAGCCGTCGTCATCGCCGCGTGCGTCCTCTTCGTGACACGAAGCGCACTGCTCCTGAAAAATGGCCTCGCCGAGCTTCACGCCTTTACCGTCCGCGGTCTCCGGAAAGGCTGTCGCAGGAAGCTGACTCAGGTATGCCGCGACATCAGCCCACGCCTGCGGCTCGTTCAGCGTCGCCCTGGCGACGACCGCGTGCATCTCCTGACTCTCGCGCTCCAGCTCCGTAAAGTCCGCGAGCTGCTTGATCAGGTACGCCTCACGCTGCGCGGCCAGCGATGGAACTCCGTTGCGCGGATCGCCGATGGCGCCTTGATCGTGACAGCGCGCGCAGTTCTGCAGATACAGCGCGGCACCGCGCGAACGGTTAGGGTCCAGCTGCAATGCCGTCCTGACCAGCTGATCGACGCGGGCCGGCGACGCGAACACGCTCGTACCGCATAGAAGTGCTGCAGCCGCAAGTGCAAGTCGAATGGAGTTGCCCATGGACACAGTGTCAATCCGGGCCTGAGATGCAGGTATGGGGGGATCCGCGTAACGCTGCCGCGTTATCCCGGAGCCGTCGCGCTCAGCTCCGCGATGGCATCGACCAGTGCCGCGGTGTTCACCGGCTTGCTGAGGAAGTGACACGCGACGACCGGCGACTTGATCGAGCGCAGCACCGACGGCAGATCGCCGCTCAAGATCACTCCCGGAACGTCGTAGCCCACGCGCTCGCGTAGACGCAGCAGCAGGTCCAGGCCCGTGTTCCTGCCATCCAGGTGATAGTCGGCGATCACGACGTCGCCGGGCGCCAGACCCTCGAGCAATACCTCGGCCTCCGCAACGGTTCGCGCACTCAACGTCTCGTGACCCTCGAGCTTGAGGAACAGCTCGGTCGCAACCCGCACGCCATCGTTGTCTTCGACCAGAATCAAGCGCGCCTTGTGCAGCGCGGCGGCGTGCGTCGGAGCGGCCGCGGACTCAGTGGTCGCTAGCGCCGATGCGACACGGAACTTGTTGGGAATGAGCAATTGCGCCTGCGTGCCCTGACCCACTGTCGATTGAATCTTGACGGAGAACCCGAGCAGCCGCGCCACTTCCTTCACGATGGCCAGACCCAGGCCCACGCCCATGCGCTTGGTGCCATGCGTGTCGACCTGGTAGTACTCGTCGAAGATCCGCTCGAGCTTGTCGGCCGGGATGCCGATACCGGAATCCTCCACTGCGATCGTGACACCCTCCGCATCGGTCGAGCACCTGATGCGCACCCAGCCGTGGTCGGTGTATTTCAGGGCGTTGCCGACCAGGTTCTGCAAGAGCTGATAGAAGAGCGTTCGGTCCGTCGACAGCACGACGCGCTGCGACTCGACCCGCAAGTCGATCCCCCGCGCGCGAGCCAGCGAGGAAAACTCGGTGCGCAGTTCCTCGAAGACGTCCGCGACCGGTACCTCGACGCTGACCGGCTCGATGGCACCGGATTCCAGGCGGCTGATGTCGAGCAACGCGTTGAGCAGGCGCGTCATGCTCTCGATGGCCTGGCCCTGCTGCTGCAGCAACTCCCGGACTTGCGGCTCCGGGACGAACTTCATCATCGATGCGTTCAGCAGCTGGATCGTCTGCATCGGCTGGCGCAGATCGTGACTGGCGGTCGCGAGGAAGCGGCTCTTGGCACGGTTGGCTCGATCGGCTTCCTTGCGAGCCGCGATCAGCTCCTCGCTGGCGAGCCTGCGCTCCGTGGTGTCGCGAATCGCCGCGGCGACGAACAGCCGGCCGCCGATGCGAATGGGCGCAAGGCGGATACCCGCCGAGAACTCGCTGCCGTCGGCCCGCAAAGCGAACAGATCGGCGATGCGCGCTCCCATCTCTCGATTGTTCGGGCTGCGCATGAAGCTGGCAGTGTGCTTCCCGTGATGGGCGCGCAGGCGTTCAGGGATGAGCAGATCCAGCGGCTTGCCGATCAGGTCTTCCGGCGCATAACCGAACAGCTCCTTGACGGTTTCGTTCGCGAAGCGGATCCGATTGGCGTCGTCGATGACGACCAGCGCATCCGGCGAAAATCGCAGCAGGTGCTGGGTGATTTCTCGAAGCTCGTCCATCGTGAGGCGGCAGTATGCCTTGGCCTCCGGCTGGCGAGAATGGGAGCGCAGTCAGTGCGCTGCGCACTCGGCGCACGTGACGGCATGCAGCGCCCTGAGTCGCACTTTTTCGATGTCGCGGCCGCATTCCCTGCAGAGCCCGTAAAGACCCTGCTCCAGCCGCCGCAACGACTCCTCCACGTTGGCCAGCTCGTCCTGCGTCGCCTCGTCGATGACCTGCAGCGTCGCATCGTTTTGCAGTTGAATCGCTCGATCCGGCGCATCCTGCACGAGCGGCTCGTTGCGACGCTGCAGATCCTGCTGGATGCGCTCGTGCCGGTGCTTGAGCGAGGCACGTCGCGCCTGCAGCACATGCTTGATTCTGCTGAGATCCTGTGTGGGATACATGGTGCGGTACGCTCGCTTACGGCCAGTTGACGGACGTAAGATCGCCCCTTGCCGGGATGTTGTCTCTACGGGGCAGGCACAGGTCCCTCCGTGGAACTCGCGGGTGTGGGTCGAGCGTGCCTCGGGCAGGCTCCGCGCATGGATACTATTAGAGTTGCCGAAATTCATATGCAAGATCCCAGGGCACTGCTCGAGCAGCTGTTGCAGGTCGCGAGGATCTCTGCCCTGGAAGAAATGGCCAGCGGCATCGCGCACGAGCTCAACCAGCCGATCGGCGCCATCACCACGTTTGCCCAGGCAGGTCAACGCATGCTGGAACGCCCGGAGCCGCTGATCGGCCCGACCGCTGAAGTGCTTCGGCACATCAGCAACGAGGCGCTCAATGCCGGCGAAGGCATTCGACGGATTCGCAGTCTGTTCCATGGGCATCATGCCGACCGCACCGGCTGCAACCTCGCGGACGTCGTCGCTGAGCTGTTGCCGATCCTGCAGCTATTGGCCTCGCGCAGCGCCGCGAAGCTGCAGTTCTCTGCGCAGGATGCACTGCCGCTGGTCGCCATCGATCGACTGCGCATTCAGCACGTGCTGTTCACGTTGGTGCAGAACGCGCTCGAGGCGCCGACGCGCAGCGGTGAATCTCCTGACGTGCGCATAGACTTGAACGGCGATCGGTACGGCGTATGCGTCGCAGTCGAAGATCGTGGCCTCGGGATCCCGGACGAGGCGCGCGAGCAGCTGTTCCGTCCCTTCTTCACGACCAAGGCGCACGGCACGGGCCTGGGTCTCGCATCGAGCCGCGCAATCGCGGAATTGCACGAAGGCTCGCTCGATGCAGAGAATATTGCCGGCGGCGGGACGCGCTTCTGTTTGCGCCTGCCCGCCTGCGTCGAGAACGAGGAGGTCGAGGCATGACGGTCCCTGGCGTCGCGAAGGACACGAAGCGCAAGCCTGTCGTCTACATCGTCGATGACGACGACGGCATGCGTCGCGCGCTGACGGTGTTGATGACAACAGTGGGATATCACCCCATGGCATTCGCACGCCCGACCGAGTTCCTGGCGAAGTACGATCCGAATCAGCCGGGCGTACTGGTGCTCGATGTGCGCATGCCCGAGATGAGCGGATTGGAGGTGCAGCAGCACCTGAATCGCAATGGCTCGATGCTGCCCGTCATTCTGGTCACGGGTCACGGCGACGTGCCGATGGCGGTGCAGGCCATGAAGGACGGCGCGTTCGACTTCCTGCAGAAGCCGTTTCGCGACCAGGATCTGCTCGATCGGATCAACGCCGCCCTCAAACAGGACGCGCAGAATCGCGCGAGTGTCGACCGGCTGGCCGATCTCAGACAGCGCGCAGAATCTCTGACGCCGCGCGAGCGCGAAGTGATGGCGCACGTGGTCGACGGCAAGGCGAACAAGGTGATCGCGATCGACCTGGGCCTGAGCGAGCGCACCGTGGAAATTCACCGCGCCAACGTCATGGAGAAGATGGACGCGCGCTCGGTCGCCCATCTGGTCAAGATGCATTTGACGCTTGGCGGGGACACATCACCCGACGCGTAAGCTCCAGGTCGCGAGAGATCTGGAACAGATGTTGCGCCGGCTCGTAGCGAACCGTGAACGCCAGGCGCCTGGCCAACGCAATCATGGCCTCGTTGTCCGGCAGTACCTGGCCGATCAGGCGATGCACGCCCTGCTCCCGTGCATAACGAATGAGCTGCTCGATCAGCAGACCGGCGACGCCGGAGCGCTGCCACGCATCCGCGACACTGACGCCAAGCTCCGCGACGCCGGTCCGGTCCGTCTCAGCATACCGGGCAACGCCGACGAACTGCTCGATTCCGTCTTGCTGCGTCGTCGCTACGAACGCCATGCGTTGCCGATAGTCGACGTCCATGAGCTGGTCGATCAGATGCCGCGGCAGGAACTTCAGCGGCGTGAACAGCCGGAAGTAGCGCGATCGCTCCGAGAGACTGGCGATGAATGCCACCTCGCGCTCCCGATCGTCGGCACGGAGCGGCCGAATGCAGAGGGCAGCGCCCCTGCGGGTACGCACTTGCGTGACCCAGCGCTCCAGCGAGCTCATGTCGCCTGCGGCTGCCATATCCGTATCCGTTCCGACCGTTGGCCGTGCCGGTGCGGAGCGCTGCTGCGCGCCTTGAAGCCGGCGGGCTTCACGATGAAGATGTCGCAGTCCACGCGATCGATCACTCGCTCGGCGGTGTTGCCGATCACCGGGCGCATCAGGAAGCTGCGCGAGACCGCGCCCATTACCAGAACGTCCGCGCGCAGTCGCTCGGCCTCGGCCGGAAGCACATCGTCGGCTGCGCCTTCGCGGACAGCGCACTGGCCCGCGCTGATGTCATGCCTCGCTGCGAGCTTGGTGACGAGCTCAGTCGTTGCCGCGATAAAGCGGCGGGCCTCTTGATTGGGTTGCCGGGGCCGCAACGGTCTGCGCAAGACACCCGGTACGACGTCCTCGAGCCGCTCGTACGCGTGCACCACACCGATACTGCCGCCAAGCTGCTGTGTAAATCCTTGCGCGGCTTGCAGCAGCCGATTGTCGAGCCTGGCGGGTTTCGCATGCGCATGCCGCGGATCGACAGCGACGAGCACGCGCGGGTTTCTGGGAAGCGTCTTCGAGCGCACGAACCACAGCGCGCACGGGCAATCGCGGATGAGCAGCCAATCGGTATTCGCCAGCACGAGCCGGGTGAGACGCCCGTGCCGATGCGATTCGCTGATCAGCAGATCCGGCTTGGTCCTGCGCACTTGGCGCACGATAGCTTCATCGATCGGACAATCCCACCGGACCACGCATTCGGTATTGCGGGGCAGCCGCAGCCGCGCCACGATCGCGCGCAGCGCCGAGCGCCGCTGACGGATGGCGGATTCGATGATCGCCTCAGGCGAGCCCATCGGAACGTCTGCGACGGGCTGCGGGATCATGAACGTATTGAACAGTACGACTCGTGCGCCGCAGCGACGCGCCGCAGCCGCAGCCTTGGTTGCAGCAAGCTGCTCACGCGCGAAGGGATTGGTGACAACCACCATGATCGTCTGCCAACGTTTTGCGTTCACTGTTGCTTCCCCCATGAGGTCAGTTGGATGTCGCCCGCTGCAGGCTGCGCACGTAGTCGGCAAGCCGACCAATGATGATCTGTGCGGAACGCTCCGCATCGGGATTGCCGATCTCGAGTCGCGCCAGGTCTTCGCCCCAGACGGGCATCGACCGCGTGCCATGAGCGCCGATGATGTAGCGGCCGTCGATGATGCGGACGATCCGCTCGCGCACATCTGTACCGGGCATGCGACGTGCAGTCTGCGTCAGGTCCGGCACTTCGACCCGCAATGACGGAGCAACCGGGCCGTCTCCGCGGCCTTCGCTGCCGTGACAGGACGCGCAGAACCTGCGGTACAGGTCCTCGCCGGACATTGCTGCGTAGTCCGCGGACCAAGCCGCATTCGCCCAGCCGATGCAGCAGGCTGTCAGGATCATGAGTGCATGACGCATCGGTTCGCTCCTGCCTACCAGACGTACTCGACCTGCAGCCACCACTTGGTCGTGTCCGTCAGCAGGTTTGCCGCTCGGTAGTTGGCGTACTTGAGTGTGCCGGTCAGTTGGCGCCACTTTGCTTGCGCCTGCAGATCCGCTTCCGCTCCATAGCGCACCGAGCCGCGCTCAGCGGCATAGCTGTGATAACTGGCGGCAACCGAAAGCGCGTCGAACGCTGCCCAGTGTTGCCGCGATATCCCGGCCGTCAGATAGCGGTCGTCGATGCCGTCGACCGGCGTGGTAAGAAACTTATCCGCCCATCCCTGGAACTTGTGCAGCGTCGCGAGCGGTGTCGTAAAGCCCTTGGCACCGTCGCCTTCGAGAATCTCGACGCCGGCACCTAGAGAGTACGGCCCGTAGGCAGCCTGGAGCTCGCCGAGGTAGTAGTCGAGATCGAACGACAGCGGGTTGCTAGCCGTCTCGTGCTGAGTGGCATACGAGGCGATGTATGACACCTTCACTGCATCGATCGAGCGGGCGCCTGCGTAGCGCAAGCCGAATGTCGCGGAGGCATCGCGGACCGCGCCCGGAACGCCTGCGATCGGATCGATGGCAACGCGGTAAGCGAAGGCAGTCAATTTGCCGGGCCTGGTGTCGTACGAGACATTCGCCAGCACGCTGTCACCGTAGTACCGCCCTTGGACCGAATCGCGCCCGAATACGCGGTTGACCTGGTCGAGATAGGTTACGTCCAGAGTCATGTGCGGCACGCTCTGGTTGACGACGCGGATCGCATCGAACGTCTGCTCGTTCTGCCGCCAACCGACGTTGCCGACGAAGCGGTGATCGTCGAGCGTGATGCGCTGGCGTCCGATCGTCACGGCAGTGAGCGGCAGACTGGAGTTGCTGAGCTGCAGTCGATTCAGCTCGGAGCTGCGCGGATCGGCAACCACCGGATAGGCGACGTTGCCATTGGTCGTGCTGTTGTAGTCCTCGACGATCGGGCGCACGAACTCGCCTTCGGCGAGCAACGCAGTGCCAGCGACTTTCCCTGATTCGAATCCGAGGCGAGCGCGCAAGGTCAATGCGTCCGCCGTCTGCACGACTCCGTCCTGCTCGACGCTCTCGAAGCGCAGGCGCGTGTCCACGATCGGCTTCACTTCTGCATGAGCGACCGCACCCAGGGCAATCCCGACGGCCAGGCACGTGCCACGTAGGTTGTTGTTCATGGCGCCGACGTTACGGCCGATCGCGCCGCGGGACCCTCCGGATTCCCCCTTAGCGCATCGTGCCGATCCCGCGGCAACCCCGGCACATCCGAAACCCTCCACGCGGAATTCCGGATGCTCGCGCAAGCGTGCGCGCCGACACACTTGGCACCATGCACACATGCCTCACTCTGACGAACATCGGCCGACGCTGGTACGTCGAGCGCGAAGTTTCCGGACTGATCGGCGCACTGCGCAGCTACTGCGACTCGATCGATTGCTGCGACATCACCGTCGAGGCGCCCAGCGGCGAAGACTGCTGGCGAGTCGAGCTGCGGATTCGCGTCTTCGACGAGATCGTCCGGGTCGCTGAGCGTGCGCAGGAAGGCGACGAGCCACAACAGTCGTTATCGAACTTACTCGCAGCCATCCGCACGCGAGCAACGGCGCAGCTGGCCACCATCTCCGCACAGCACGGCGGCTGCTGCACGCTCTGCGCATGAGCGACACACTTCAGTTCGACGCCGCAACGCTGCGCCGTTACGACCGGCCCGGCCCTCGCTATACGTCATACCCGACGGCGCCGCAGTTCGGCCCACAATTCACGCCGGCGATGCTTCGTGAGCACATCGAGCGCAGCAATACCTGGCCTGTTCCGCGCCGGCTGTCGCTGTACGTGCACGTGCCGTTCTGCTTCAGCCCGTGTTTCTACTGCGGCTGCAATCGCATCATCACGCGCGACGTGTCCCGAGCGCGACCGTATCTCGAGCGTTTGCAGCGTGAGATCGCAATGCTCGGTCCGCTGTTCGACCTCGATCGCGAAGTCGTCCAGGTACACCTCGGCGGCGGCACGCCGAACTTCATGCGACCGGCGGATATCGGCGCGTTGCTGGACACGGCGGGCGGGCATTTTCGCTTGAGCAGCAGCGCGCAGCGCGATTTCTCGATCGAGCTCGATCCGCGTCACGTGCAGGCCGGCGATATCGCCCACTACGCGCGCATCGGCTTCAACCGGGCGAGCCTTGGCGTGCAGGACTTCGATCCGCAAGTGCAACGCGCGGTGAATCGAATCCAGAGCGTCGAGGAAACGCTGCGAGTCATCGACGCCTGCCGCGCGGCGGGCTTCCGCTCCGTCAACGTCGACCTGATCTACGGCCTGCCGCTGCAAACGATCGAAGGCTTCTCTCGCACGTTGGACACGGTGCTTGCGAGCCGGCCCGACCGGCTCGCCGTCTACAGCTACGCCCACCTTCCTGCGATGTTCAAGGCACAGCGCCAGATCGACGAGGCCGAGTTGCCGGGCAACGAGGCGAAGCTCGCCTTGCTCGCGCTGGCGGTGGAGAAGCTTTCGGGCGCCGGCTATCGCTACATCGGCATGGATCATTTCGCTCTGCCCGACGATGACCTTGCTCAGGCGCAAGAGCGCGGCACGCTGCAACGGAACTTCATGGGTTACACCACGCACGCAAACTGCGATCTGCTCGGCTTCGGCATGAGTGCAATCAGTCACATCGGCGACAGCTTCAGCCAGAACGCGCGTGACCTTCCCGGTTGGCAGAGCGCCATCGATAGCGGACAGCTGCCCGTCTGGCGCGGCCGGCAGCTGCATTTCGACGATGTGCTGCGCGGCGAAGTCATTCAGCAGCTCATGTGCCAGGGCCGTGTCGACATGCCGGCTATCGAAGCGCGCTTTGCCATCGACTTCCCCTCGTACTTCGCGAGCGCGCTAACACAGCTGCGCCCGCTAGCGTCCGATGGACTGGTCACGCTTACCGCGAGATCGATCACCGCCAGCGCGCGAGGACGCCTGTTACTGCGCGTGATCGCCATGTGCTTCGACCGCTATCTCGACGCTGCAGCGCTGCCGGCCACCCGCCCGCAGTTCTCGCGCGTCATCTGACGAATTTCCAAAGCAGGACGGCATGAATGAGTACGCATAAAAGATTGTGGATCGGACTGGCGGCGCTGCTGGTCGTCTCGTTCGCGGCCTTGTTGTGGGTCGGCGGCGAGATTCATCGGGTCATGCCGCCCATTCCGACGGCGGTCGTAACCGACCGCGGCGAGACGATCCTGACTCGTGCCGACATCGAGAAGGGCCGGCAGGTCTGGCAGTCGATCGGCGGCCAGCAGCTCGGCTCGATCTGGGGACACGGCAGCTACGTCGCGCCGGACTGGACGGCGGACTGGCTGCATCGCGAAGCGACAGCGTGGCTCGATATCGAGTCCATGCGTAGGAACGCAGTGCCATACAGCGGCCTCGGCGAGGACCAGCAGGCTTCGATGGCAACGCTCCTGCAACCTCAGCTGCGCGCGAACACCTTCGACGAACACAGCGGCAACATCGTCGTGTCGGCCGACCGCGCCGCTGCAATCGCCGCAGTCCGGCAGCACTACACCGCGTTGTTCGGTACCGATCCGAAGCTCCACGCCCTACGCAAGGCCTACGCGATGAAGGAAGGCACGGTGCTGGATGCAGACAAGCGCACTGCGTTGACGGCGTTCATCTGGTGGTCGTCGTGGTCAGCGGTCACCAATCGACCCGGCAAGCACATCAGCTACACCAACAACTGGCCGCACGATCCGCTGGTCGGCAACACTCCTGCGTCGCATCTGCTTCTGTGGACGGTGTTCAGCTTCTTGTTTCTCATCGCCGGCATCGCGCTGCTCGGCTGGCATCACGCGAGACAGCGCGAGGAAGCTGCGCCGGCGCTGCCGGCGAGCGATCCGCTCGCGATGATTCGCGTAACACCCTCGATGCGCGCGACGGCGAAATACTTCTGGCTGGTGATCGCGTTGTTCCTGACGCAGATCCTGCTCGGCGCGATCACTGCGCACTATCAAGTCGAAGGACAGGAAGCCTACGGCTTCGCCCTCTCCAACATCCTGCCGTACTCGTTGAGCCGCACCTGGCACACGCAGCTCGCGGTGCTGTGGATCGCGACCGCGTGGCTCGGCATGGGCCTGTACATCGGACCCGCGATCTCGGGCCACGAACCCCGCTACCAGCGATTCGGCGTCAACTTCCTGTTCACGTGCCTGCTCGTCATCGTGGTCGGCGCCTTCACTGGGCAGTGGCTCGCCGTAATGCAGAAGCTCGGCCTCGACAAGAACTTCTGGTTCGGCCACCAGGGCTGGGAGTACGTCGACCTCGGGCGGTTCTGGCAGATCTTTCTGTTCATCGGCCTGGGGGTGTGGCTGACGCTCGTCGGCCGCGCACTGTGGCCGGCGATTCGCAAGGGCGGTGAATCGAAGTCGATCATCGTGCTGCTGTTCCTCTCCACCATCTGCATCGGCCTGTTCTACGGCGCCGGGCTGATGTGGGGCGAGCACACTCACTTGTCGATGGTCGAGTACTGGCGTTGGTGGGTCGTGCACCTGTGGGTCGAGGGCTTCTTCGAGGTCTTTGCGACCGCGGTGATGGCTTTCCTCTTCACGCGACTCGGCCTGCTGCGCGTGAGCAGCGCAGTGACCGC
>Ga0075421_100002557_pt1 | contig 21746 bp, 20 predicted proteins | sample SoiMetdeltSBSDD5_FD_75292 | JGI IMG/M metagenome (GOLD analysis project Ga0075421, IMG submission 75292) | Bulk soil microbial communities from a Populus tree surrounding site in Tennessee, USA - Soil MetaG P. deltoides SBSDD5 | ecosystem: Environmental > Terrestrial > Soil > Tree plantation...
GATGCCTTGGATCGACAATCCATAGGCGACGTTGTCGAAGATACTCAGGTGCGGAAAAAGAGCGTAGTTTTGAAAAACTGTATTAACCTCCCGACGATACGGCGGAATAGCGTTCACCAACCTGTTGTTGATGTAGATCTCACCGTCATCGGCAAGTTCGAAGCCATTGATCAACCGTAGCGTCGTCGTCTTTCCGCAACCGCTCGATCCAAGCAGAGTCAAAAACTCCCCTCGAGCGACCGACAGAGACAGATCTCTGACCGCCTCAAAGCTCTCAAACCTCTTGGTAACCCTCTCGAGGCGGACTACGTCGTTCATCGAGACGCCACGGCAGCAAGAAAACCAAGGCGGGTATTGCTCGAACTAGGGTGCAGCTTTGATCTCATTCAAGACTTCGAGATAACGCGCCCTTCGCGGTATGTCTTCCCAGAACCGAATATTCTTTAGGAGTTCGGGCCCCTCATCCATATAGAGTCGGTCCCATGTTTCCTTGTTCATGAGTGCCTTGGATTGAGGGTTGCTGACCGAGTAGCCTGTTGTCTCGCCGATACGCGCTTGCGATTCAGCAGATATGAGATGGTCAATATACTGATGGGCAACTTCTCGGCAATCGGTGCCCCTCACGATAAAATGGGAATCAACCCAGCCTATAGGCGGTTGGTGGACAAACTCGCGCGCCTTGTGACCCTGAGTGATTAAAGCTTGAGTAATGTAGTTGTAGGAGTTCGAGGCAACGATTTCACCACTTGCAAATAGTTCGATACCCTCACCGGGCTGAGACCAATATTTCCGAACGAGCGGTTTTTGCTCGATCATTTTCTGCTTGACCTGCTCGAGCTCTTCATCGCTGAGGGTCCATATGTTTTTGAAACCCATGTAATTGGCGACATCGGCAATCGTTGAGACATCGTCCCACATGCCAATCCGGCCCTTGTACTTAGGGTCGAATAGAATACCGAAATCGTTTCCTTCCGGAATGACTTCAGCGTTTACAGTGACCGGCGACGTGCCCCAGAAGGTAGGAACGCCATAAACCTCATCCCCCTTCCTATCGAAGTCGACTGTCTTGAACTGCTCGAATAGCTGTTGAAAATTTGGAATCTTTGAAAGATCGAGTGGTTCCACAAAACCCGAGTCTATAGCCCTTTTGGAGAGTGAACTAACGATGACAACGACATCGTATCCGCCCCCTCCAGCCGCAAGCTTGGCCATGTACTCGTCATTGGAACCAACATAAGTGCGCGCGACGGAAACTCCAGCCTTTTGCTCGAACGGCTTTATCCAAATATCATCAGCGTAGCCCTCCCAGGTCAAAACACTCAATTCGTTGCAGGCCGCGTACACATGATGGGAAGCGAGTATTACCCATCCAGCAACCGTCAATCCGAGGGACAATCTGAGCAATCGTTGAGACGTCCGAAGCTTTCTAGCCATGTCTGTTCTCTCCCTGATGTTTATGCCCCGTGTGTTGAACTCGCGTGTATTCGTGGCCTTCGCCTGTTCCATGGTCGAGCTTGCTCGAGCTGGCCAGCCAAGCGGAATAAAACGCCCTCATTACCGATCGCTGCTGAAAATTGGACGCCCAAAGGAAGCTCATCAGCCGTCCAATAGAGTGGTAAAACCATTGCTGGCTGTCCAGTGACACTGAAAAGGGGCATGAAGGTATAGTACTCCCCTTCCTCCCACCAATAAGACAGATCGCCATCACCAAATCTTTCCACCCGAATATCTTCAATCGGAGGGGCTGCGCGGGATGTCGCCGGTGTCAGTATGATGTCATACTGCCGCATGAACTCGCCCATCATGAGGCTCATCCGGGTGGCCTCATCCAGCCGATGCGTAAGATGCGTTGCCGACATCGTCTTTCCTTTTTTATAGGTGGCGAGGGAAGGCTGTTCTAGGTTCTCAGCGCTTGGAATCTTGCCTGAGTTCCTGGCCATCTCCTCGATCGAGGTATAAGTGGCCATAGTGTACCAATCATAGCAAACCTCGACGGTTTGCTTGTAAGAAATTGTCGGCGCTGCCTGTTCCACATGGTGGCCCAGTTCCTCGCATAGCTTTGCAACCGATAAGGCGGCCTCAATACAGATTGCATCCGGAGCATTGGCTTCCGGCAAGCGTGTGCACAACGCGATGCGCAAGCGGCCGGGCTCGACACTGACCTCTTCAAGGAATGTACGTTGCGGGCGCGCCAATGGAATGTAATCGCCACCCGTTGGTCCGCTGCTGATATCAAGAGCAGCCGCCAAATCTCGCACGGTGCGCGTCACAACATGATGTGCGCAGACGCCATAGGGTCCATCACCAACAGGGGGAGCAACAAGCGGATTTCGGCCGCGCGATGGCTTGAGACCAGTAAGGCCACACCAGGCGGCAGGCATCCTGATTGATCCTCCACCATCATTGGCATGGCCCAGCGGGACTATCCCCGCTGCGACAGCCGCTGCAGAGCCACCACTCGAAGCGCCCGGCGATAGGGCTGGATTCCACGGGTTTCTTGTGTACTCACCTGACACACCTCGGACGCCCATAAAGAGTCCCAATTCGCTCGTCGCCGATCGCGCAACCGCTACCAAGCCACCACGCTTGAAGCGCGCGGCAAGCTGACCGTCTCGGGGATAGACGTAACCTTCGCCAAGCCGACTACCTTGGTCGCAGCGAACCCCACCCCAACCGTGCCATAAATCCTTTATCACGAAGGGCACTCCATGGAATGGAGCAGAAGGATGGGCTCGATGGTCAGCTGAAGGAGGGTCGATGCGGCCAACTACGGCAAAGATTTTGTCGTTGACTGCGTCAATAGCTTCGAATGCAGCTGTCGTCAGCTCAGAAGAGGTAACTTCGCCTTTGCGTATGAGCTCGGCCAATCCCAAGCCATCAAAACTAGCGTATTCCGACAACTTCATTCGATCACCTTTACCAACTTTCATGCTCCCGACAGCACACGCGAACTTAGAGAGGAGCCCCGCCCTCTTCTCTCCTTCTCGACACGAATTCACTCAAGGCCTCTATCCTTTCTCGTTCCATGACAGGCTCTTGATAGTTTCGGAGCGCTTCCTGCCAAACGAGTGTTGCACGCTCTGACGATGATTTTCCGCCCGCTTCCAACCACGCCCCGTAGTTCTGCGTGGATGAGATGAGTGGCCGATAGAATGCCGTTTCGAACGTGGCGATGGTCCGATCAGTGCCGAAGAAATGTCCTCCAGCGCCAACAGATTCGATCTCATCTAAAGAGATGGTTTCTGGCGTAATATTCGTACGTTCCAAAATGCGTCCCGCCATTTGCATGATCTCACAGTCGAGCACGAACTTTTCATAAGACGTACAGAGGCCATTCTCCATCCAACCTGCGGCATGCATGATCAGATTCGCCCCTGCCATCAACGCAGAGAATATAGAAGCAGTGGATTCGACGCCGGAGATGAAATCGGGAATATTGCCGGAGCAGAAATTGGAACTTCGCATCGGCATTCGATAGCGTTTGGCGAGCTGTCCACCAATGAAGGTGCACCTGTGCATGTCGGGAAAGCCCATTGCGGGTGCACCTGTTTTCATATCGATGTTCATCGCCGCACATCCAAATACAGCCGGCGCGCCGGGATTGACGAGTTGCCCCAAAGTAACCCCAAAGAGCACTTCTGCCGCATTGAGAGCCATTGCGCTGGCGATCGTTGCCGGCGTTGATGCTCCTGCCATTATGAATGGCGTGATGAGAACTGGTTGCTGGAACCTCGCCATTTCAATAATTCCAACGGTCATCGGAATATCGAATTGAAGAGGCGTGTTGGTGTTAATGATCGAGAATACCCCCGGTGTTTCTGCAAATTGGTCGAGAGTCTCACCGCGTGCTATCGCGCACAAATTCAGGACGTCATGGATTCGCTGCTGACTCTGACATGCTACATAAGGAACTTTGTCGGTAAGGGTGAGCATAAAAAAGGCCGCATCCAAATGGCGGAAGCGCACTTCCACATCGAGCGGTTCGACTGGCCACCCGTTCATATGCACCGAATTGAAGAACTGGGTGAGCTGTAACAACTCTTTGAAATCGCTCATACTGCCGGAGCGTCTTCCTCTTATGAGATCGGTACAGTTGGGAGAACCCATGACGGCAGCGGTGGCAAGCCTGTCCTGCTCAAGTATTACAGCCCTTTGTGGGTTTCGAGGCGTCAATTGGAAACGTGATGGAACCGTGCTGAGGTTGGCTTCAACGATCTCCCGACCGACTCTGATTATCCCTGACGATCGATCAACGATTGCACCTGCTGCCGCGAAATAATCCTGTGCTTCTTGCACGGGGCAGCGAATGCCAAGTTCTTCCAATATGCTAAGAGCAGAGGTGTGAATCAACTCCACGTCTTGTGGAGTGACGCTTTCGATGTCAGGAAACCAATTGACTGCTTGACCCCAGGACGTTTGGACCACCTCGTTGACGTTTCGCCTTCGAGGCATTGCCCTGCGTTTGGTCGCTTGCTTTCCGATTCCTGCGCTTTCCATCAAATGCTCATCACCAGCTTTCTTGCTTCGTAGATCGCCATGCTGGCGGTGCGAGCCTGAACGCTGTCGCCGATCGCGTGAATGGAAATGCCCACCTCATTGGCGAGTTCGCGTTCCAGACTCGTGTCCGGCTCGTTGGTGAGTGCGAGCACAAGGCTGTCGAATTCGCGCTCTTCCTTGTCTCCCGTATAGAGGTTGACGATGGTCGCCGTACTATCGCGCCAAGACTCAAGGGCGCTGGCGAGCAGGACCTCGATGCCCATCTTGGCAAAGCGCTCGCGCGTGGTGTCGCCGGTCGAGCTGTAGTCGAGCTGCGCGGCTGCCTTCTCCGAGGCGGTCAGGATAGTGACCAGGTGACGCTGCTGTGCCAAATGGAGCGCCGTTCCGGAAGCCGGCCACCAGCCATTGATGTCGTCGAGCAGCAGGACGCGACTTCCCGGAACGACCTTGCCCTCGAGCACGTCATGCACGGTGTGGACATTCGGCTGGTCGACCCCCGGAAGACGGTCGATGTGAGGAAAGGCGCGCTGGAAGCCGCTTCGCGACGGTTTCGAGCCGGTGCAGAGAATCACTTCCTCAGCGCCCGAGGTCCTTATTTCACTGGCGGTCATCTCCTTGTTGAGATCGACCTTGACTTGCAGCTTCCGAAGCTGGGTCTGGTACCAGTTCAACAGGCCGCCAATCTCTCCGCGTTCCGGCTGGCCGGCCGCTAATCGGAACTGGCCCCCCAGCTCATGCGATCGTTCGACGAGGCGAACGCGGTGACCGCGCTCCGCTGCTACGCGCGCGGCTTCGAGGCCGGCCGGGCCTCCACCCACCACCAGAACCGTCTTGGGCTGGCTTGAGCGGCCGACATGATCGCCGTCCCATTCGTGCTCGCGGGAGACGGAAGGGTTGACGAGACAGGAGATATAGTAGTCGCGAAGCCTGCGACCCAAACACAATTGATTGCAGGAAATGCAGGGGCGGATATCCTCGGCGCGCCCTTCGCTCGCCTTGCGCGCCAGATGCGGATCGGCGATCTGTCCTCTGACGATCGATACCAGATCGCAGGCGCCGGCGGAAAGCACCGTTTCGGCATTCTCAGGCGTCTTGACGCGTGCTTCCATGGTGATCCTGGCGTTCCTGACCACCTCCTTGAAGGCAGCGGCATCATTGCGGCCCAGAAGCATCTTGAAGTGGAAGCTCGGCACGATCTTCGAAAACTGGTTCAAGTAGCTCCCCGTTCCGACGGAGAAGTAGTCGACGAGACCCCGCTCATCGAGCCATCGAACGATCTCCTGCTTGTCGGCGAGGCTTAAGCCTCCCGGATAGGGCTCGGCACCCGAGACCGTCATGCCAATGATGAAGTTGTTGCCGAGCGAACGCCGAATGCGCGAGGCGATCTCCGTCACAAAGCGAAGCCTGTTCTCGCGAGAGCTTCCCCATTTGTCGGTGCGCCGGTTGGTCAAGGGCGACCAGAACTGATCGATGAGGCAATTGTAACCGGCAAACAAATCCGTTCCATCGAAGCCCGCGTCGCGATCGCGGCGGGCGCCCTCCACGAAGGCCTCGATGAGTTCCTCGATCTCGGCCTCGCTCATGGCATGGCTGCCCCAGGGATCATGGAAGGAGGGATAGCCCGACGGCGACCAATAGGGTTCCCAGCTATTGTCCTGATCGCCATGGCCGCCGACGTGATAGAGCTGGTGGATCATGACCGTGCCGTGAGAATGGCACTCGTCGGTGATCTTACGGAAATGGGGGATGACCTCGTCGCTTTCGGCGAGGAAATTGCCGCGGATCAGGACGCCCGTGCGGTGTGCGGGTGCCGGCTCGATCACTATCATGGCTGCGCCACCCCGTGCCCGCTCACGGTAATATCCGAAGTGGCGGGGCCCGGGCACGCCTTCGTGGCTCATATTGACGGTATGAGCGCCAAAGACGATGCGGTTCTTGAGCGTCACATGGCCAAGCTTGAGGGGTGAGAAAAGCGTTGGATAGGCAGGGGTCATGGGGGTTCGTCTGAAATCATGGCTGATATCGGAGTGACGGCAAGGATCCTGGAACGATCGCGTGATCGGACATCCATCTGTATCACTGTGGGATGACGATGCAGGCGAATTACGAGCTGTGTACTATCGAGGTGGAGAGGCAGCCCGACTCTGAGCGTAAGTATCGCTCTTCCATTCTCTAGGTTCGCTGCAATGCTAAATTTGTGAAGCTGCAGACCCAACCTTTGGGAATCGCCAAGAAGGCGAGCTGCGGCGTCATAAGCATCGTGAACAACGGCTCGTACATCGGCGATCGTAGTGCCAAGGTCCACGGGTACTCACAATCCTGCTGCCACGCTCGCCACCATACACCCGTGTATGTCTGCGTCAATACAGTAGTGTATGGAAAAAATGCGAACTGAACTTCTAGCCCCCCTTGCACTTATGAGACTTGCGACCGGCGATACCCGTTGCGGCTTCCAATCTCGTCTGCGCCCGCTTTGCTCAGAACGCGGCCCGTGTAAACCTTGTAGTAAAGAGGGACGACAGCTAGTCGTTCCTCCCGCGTTATGCGCTCTCCCACCGCATAATAACCGATCTGCGTGTAGTAGAGCACTCGCGCGCGCACACTCGCTTCCTGCGCGTTGAACTGTGCTGAAACAAAAAGCGACTCCAAAACCTTTAGGCGCTGAATGTCAGCACGTTGAATGGCATTTGTTACAGCTTTTGATGTTCGGGCCCAATTGCGGACAGCAACCTCCAAATCAGCATCGAAAATCCCTTCAATCCATAAGGTGAACAGTCTCAAAACGCGGCTTTCAAAGTTCACCGGCGCCTCTTCAATGGCGGCTATGAAAGCTTCAGTATTTGTCTTCTCCCAATCGCGGAGGAGTTCATCCAGTAGCGCCTTGCGATCTTTAAAGTGCCAGTAGAACCCACCACGCGTAACTCCCAGCTTGTCAGCTATCCGCTCAATTCTCACGCGTTCGACGCCGTCATCGATGAGCATCCGTCTCGCTGTATCCAGCCAGACCTGGCGGCCAATGCGCGAGCCCTCAGCCGTTAGTCTCGTTTTCTTGATCACGCGGGTCAAAATCATGATGGACTTGAAACAACCTACCGCGCGTCGATTGGGCCAGCAAGCGAGGACTCATTTCCATAAGTTGATAAAACCTCCTCCCCTCCAATCGATTGTTTGCGGTGCCTTAAAATTCAACCTTTCTCCCCCGGTGACCGATATCGGATCGATGACGCCTTTCGCATAGCTGCGAGTGTCTCTTCGACAGTAAGCAAGACAGTCGTCTGTATAGAACTCAGCGCTCCACCGGAGCCAATCGCGAGCGCCGTGGCCGCCATTGAGACGTTATCTGGAGCCTCCCACAAATTGTAGCCGTCGTGATCGCCGAAGGCGTACCAAAATCCATGCAACTTGCCGCCGACTCCTTCAATGTACTCCTTGGCTGCCGCGCGGCGATCCTCGGGGTTCTTGATGAGCTTCGCCCATGTTGCGGGGGTGTAGCTGAATCGCGTCAGGTACAAAGGCATCGGCTTTTCTCCTCTCTGCCTGGCGGGGCAAGCCTGGGCTTCACGCTTTTGAAGGGCATGCGCCTTGATCTCGTCCCCATTCCTGGCAACGTTTCTGTCGTCCTGATTTCAGAGCATAACTACCATCTATGGCGATGGCAAAGTTCAAGTTTATTCCACCTTGGTAACAACAGAGGCGCAGCCGGTGAATTGACCTCGCCTCGCATAGCCCAAGGTCCGCTTCTGACCAAGCCGACCTGCCCGAACAAACTTCCAGTCCGAACCTGACCCAGAGCGGACACAATGCAGGCTCTCTTGTACCTATTCCGGGAAGCCCGCCAGTCGCAGGCCCTCCGTCCATCTTGCGAAATCCGGCGGCTGCATGGCTTGCACATATTGGACATTGGAGAGGCGCAATCTGGGGTCAATCTGTCGTGCGCGGTCCATTGCAATGTGTGCATCTACATCCCGCCCCGCCAAAGCCGCGCTTGCCGCGGCAATTAATCTAGGCAAAAGGAAATTTGGTCTGTTCCGGACTGCTGCCTCTGCGCAAAAAAATGCTTCCGAATAGCGCTTCGCGATGAAATGCGCAAAAGCTGAAGCCGCATCAACACTCAGTGTTTGCGGATCAAATGGACTTAGACGTCTGGCGCGATCCAAACGCTGAAGTGCAATTTCAGCTTCGCCAAGTGACGCTTTGGTCCAGCCGCTAAAGATCCAAGCCGCTGCGAGGTTTGGATTAAGAGCAATGGCCTTGTCGATGAAAGCATCACCGTCCTTAATGGCTCCGCAAATGTCAGCCAAAGCAAATCCCGCTGTGCAGAGTGCAACGGCATCATCTTGACCTAGTTCAATTGCGCGTCGGGCTAATCTTTCGGCGTCGGCAACTTCGTGTGGGCGGTCAGCAATCCAACCACCCGAGTTGCGCTGTACGTATGTCCGTGCTGCCATGCCATGTGCCGCCGCAAAATTTGGATCAAGCTTTATTGCTCCATAAAAATGAATTAAGGCCTCACTATTGCCCTCCTGAGACCACCGATGCAGACACGCCAGGCCTCGGAGATAGTAATCATAAGCACCCAGATTCTCAGTAGGCTTCCGTCTCGCGCGTTCAATCTCGGCCTGCTCCAGTTTTGGTGCGATTGCTCCAACCACGTTTGAGGTCATCTGATCCTGCAGATCGAAGATGTCTTCGAGATTTCCCTCGTAGTGATCGGCCCATATATGCGCACCACTCGACGCATCAACCAGCTGGCCGTTAATTCGAACTTTACTTCCCGACTTGCGAATACTGCCTTCCAGAATGTATCTAACGCCAAGTTCTCGGCCTACCTGCTTCACCTCTATAGTGCGTGCTTTGTAAGTAAAACTGGAGTTGCGTGCGATCACGAACAGCTGCCGGAAACGCGACAGCGCAGTGATTACCTCTTCGACTATGCCATCAGCGAAATAGTCCTGCTTGGGATCGCCACTTAGATTGGCAAAGGGCAGAACGGCGATCGACGGCTTGTCGGGCAGAGCGGGCATGAGCTGCGATCCAGACGATTCATCATTCGGCCGCATCTCAATACGCTCGTTATGGCTTGTCGACGCATTTGCCGCCTGATCCAATATCGTCCGGCGCAGCAACTCGATCTCGCGGCTCGGAGCGATACCCAGTTCTGCCTTAAGGAGAGTGCGACAGGCCGCATAGTGCTGAAGGGCTAGGGCGTTTTCGCCTGACTCTAAATAAGCCTGCATTAGCGCACGATGCGCCGACTCCCTGAATGGTTCTAAGGCAACCAGTCGCTTGGCCGGCTCAACGCGGCTGCTGGAAGCTTCCAGCTTCCACAGTTTCTCAGCTACCATTACCGCCAAGGCATGAAATCTTGTCCTTTCGCCCGTCACCCACTCCTCAAATTCCGGTTCGCGAACCAAGGTATCTGCCAGCAAATCGTCGCGGTAGAGGCTCATTGCCCGCCGCAGGTCGAATACATCATCCGACTGGGCAAGCTGCTGGAAGGCGGCAACATCAATTTCAGCCCGGGCAAGATCGAGGCTTACTCTGTCATCGTCGGCCGACAGAAGCGTCGCGCCTGTCGCGGCCAACTCACGGCGAAGCGCTGCTAGCGCCTGGCGGAGGCTGCCGCGCGCCTGCTCATCTGCCCGGTTTCCCCATATGAGATTTGCCAGCCGCTCGCGCGATGCGGAGCCCGAGGGTGACAGCGCAAGTACGGCAAGCAGAGCGCGCCCTTTCCTTGCCGAGATCTCGACCGGTTGTCCCTGTTGTCCTTCTAACTGGAAATCGCCCAGCAATCGCAATTTCAGAATGATCATTGCTCCACTTTGGCCATGACGGCGAACGACGCCCTGGCTCCCGGCGAGACGCGGAGATGATCATTAACGCATTTTGACGCTTCATTCACGTCGCATAGACGCTGAAATCCCGTCGGGTACCACGAACCGCATGCATTGGCTGCAATGGTCGTCTGGAAAGGATGCCACCAATGAACATGATTTCCCGCTCGGTGCCAAGGCTACCGGCCCTTCAGAGTTACCGGCCCTTTATCGTCGTTCGCTGTTCGTGGTTGCGTATCCTGGAGGAAAGACTGCAGCTGGGACATGAGTGCGAATTTCTTCGAACACTTGACCAGGGGGTAAGGGAGGATCTTGGGCTCGTATCGAATGGCCGGGAGGAGTGGCGAGCAGGCGAAGCGCGGAAGGAACCCGGGGACTGCTTCGTGAGGTTTTCAGCTGGACCCGCTTTTCAAAGTGATCTGGCCGCGGGGCAGCGATATGCACCCAAAGGTTCGCCATGATGATCACAGATCTTTTTCGGCGAGTTCACGAAATTCGTCGGGAACCAAATGGGGAATCTCTAACACGACCGATCCATACCCCACTGCCTCCCACCCAAAGCGTTTCCGGATTGCGTCGATGGCGCGGTCAGCCATCGAGCGTGCCATGCCCTTTCTGGTACCTGGCCGACGCCTCTCGTCCTTAAGGCCAAGGGGGAGCTCCAGCTGCAGTAGCGAGTGCTCCTCCAGGTTCGATACCGAAATTGCCAAAAGCAATATCGTCTTTTCATCGGGGTGACTGGCGAGAATGTCGCGAACCAAATCTTCGGCGGTCTCGGCAAGGATAGCGGTCGCCGAAACCGGCGCGGGCAGCGTTACACAGTGCGTGACTGAGCGTAGATTGGCGAACCGTACCCGCACCATCACTGTTCGGCCAGGTCGGGATTTTGCACGGAGCCGGCTGCCAACTCTGTCAGCGAGATGACGCAGCGTGGGTCGGAATACTCTCTCAACGGCAGGTTTTCTTCCGATCGCTGATTGGGCGCCGGCCGAGCGCCCGCGATGATGCATCCTGATTTCGCGTGCATCACGATTCCACGCCAACGCTGACAGTTTCTCCCCCGCGGCGCGGCCCAGCAAGCTACCCAGGCCGCCCGGGAATGTTGCCAGTTGACCAATGGTGAACACACCGATTTTTTGCAATCGCAATTTGGTGACCGGGCCCACTCCCCACACCAGCTCGACGGGTAGGTTGTGAAGGAAATCAAGTTCGTTCTCGGAATCGACAACAACCAGGCCGTCAGGCTTGGCCACTTGCGAGGCGATCTTCGCGAGATGCTTGGTGCGCGCCACGCCAATTGAAATCGGCAATCCAAGCTCCGTCCGCACACGGTGTCGAATCGTGTTTGCAATCACGGCCGGCGGACCGAAGAGATGAGTGCAGCCCGTAACATCGGCAAAAGCCTCGTCGATGGAGATTCGCTCGACGAGCGGTGTGAAATCGCCGACCACCTTGATGGCAGCATCGCCCAGTCGCTGGTATTCCTTGAAATGTCCGCTGACAAAAATGAGTTGCGGACAGAGTTCGCGCGCGCGCCGTCCTGCCATCCCGCCACGGACCCCGAACGCCTTGGCTTCGTAAGAGGCGGCGAACACAACTCCGCCACCGACAGCGATCGGCTTGCCACGCAACGATGGATCTAACAGCTGCTCGACTGAGGCGTAGAAGGCATCCAGATCCGCATGGAGGATGTTGGCCATCGCTGCCATCGTGACCGTCCCTCAAACTCCTGGACACAATGGGAACAAAAAGAGAACATCTCACATCAATTGTCAAGCCGCTTGGAGAATCCTTCGATCTACATCCGTGCAACGTTCGTAACCGTCGTCAGGATCAATGCCGGCGAAGAGCACGCTTACTCTTGGCCGGCACTGAAGCCAAAACCCCTGGCGCTCATTCAAGCGACCTTGTTTTGCTGTTGCTTCATAAATGCATCAGCCCGCTTTGCAAGTTCCTGCGGCGCAATATCTTCTTTGTGAGTTGCAATGTTCCATTTGTTGCCGGCGGGATCCTTCACGCAGCCGCCGCGGTCGCCGTAGAACATATCCATCGGCTCCATGACCGACTCGCCGCCGGCCTTGACCGCCCGCTGGTACGTTGCGTCGACATTTGGGACATACAGGTAAAGTGCGGAAGCGGTTGCCTTGGCATATTCGTTTTCATCAGCAATCATGACGCGGGAATCGGCGATTTTGACCTCGGCGTGCATGATCGCCCCATCTGGCCGCTTGATCGGTTCGTACGTTAATTCAGCATCAAATGCCTTTTTGAGAAAGTCTATGACTTTTGCCGCCCCCCTCACGGTAAGATATGGTGTAACGGCGTGAAAGCCCTCGGGAATTGGTTTCACTGGCATCGTAATCTCCTTCCTTACATTAGGTTTGCTTAAGTCCAAGTTGTTTGATCATGCTTTGCGCGATAGAAATCCCGCCGCTTGGCGGTCTTCGTTCCCCGTCGACCATTGCCCGCTCGCAGGGTACTCGAGTTTTGGATACCAGTCCTTTCCGCGACCTTCGGGGGTCGTGTCGAGAATATTCCAGATCGGCATGAGATCGGGAGCGCCGCGCGGATCTTGCTCGGGGTCGGGCTTTGTCAGGAATATTTCGCCGCCCCAGAAGTGGCGAATAGTTCCGTCACGTCGTGTAAAGACATTGTAGGCGGGTGTGTCATCGGCATCAGCATCGTGGCCCACATAATCGCGAATGAATTCCTGTCCCACAACCGAATAAAGTTTGAGATACCGCCAGCCACGCTCTTTCTTGAACGCCACCAGACGCTCGATCGGCGACGTTGTGATCACGGCAAATGCAACTCGTTGCAGGATGTCTGGCATCTCGCCATCTAAGGCGCTGAGGAGCGAGGTGCACATGGGACAGGGTCGCTGGCGCTGTGGGCGGAACATGAAATTGTAGGTGATGAGTGTCTCCTTGTCGCCGAATAGATTGGAAAAACGCACGCGACCTTGCTCACCGATGAACCCATAGTCTCGTGGCACCTCGCCACCTGGCGGTAGGGCGCGGCGGTGTTCGGCGACCTTTTCGATCTGCCGTCGGAGTTCGATCTCCTCTGCCAGGAGCGCAGTACGCGCTTTACGGTATTCGGCACTTTCATTCGGATAACGGAAAGGATGCTTTGCCACTTCCTTTGCCGGCGCGAGAGGTTGAGTGGCTGCCATAATGACTCTCCTTTCTAGGCTGTCCCATCTGGTACGTTCGATGGAAAGTGATCTCGCCGCTCATCTGGACTCATCCGGTCGCCCCGAAATCGTGAAAGCGACGTCACTCCTTCGCGGCATTCGCGGCGCTTGGTTAGATTTAGTGGCGGCGATCGCGCCCGAAGGGGTCGCCCACAAGCGATTCTGTATGCAGGGCACACAGCCAGCGGCCGTTTTTTCGCACCCAAGTGGAAGCATCGGCTGCATCAAAAGTGAGTGGCTGGCCGTCGACGGTCAATTCCTCATGCGCCTTATAGCCTATGACGACGACATCATTACTTAAGGGCTGAACCTGCACTTCCTTGATATCGAAATCGTGCAGTTTCCAAGTAGAGTTAGTCATCAGTTTTGCAAAGGTCTGCTTGTCGATGCGTGCAACTCCTTGCGCGCCGGTGACAATGCAGGGATCATCAGTAAGCTGCAAGGCTGCGTCGATGTCCTTGTCCTGCATCGTTTTCCAGAACCGCTTTTCGAGATCGAGAATTTCTTTTTCAATGACTCTTTGCATTGCCAACCTCCTGCAAAAAATCGGAATTTCCCATCCCGCCCAGGCCTTTCAGCGAGCCATTGAGTCATAACCAAGCAGAAGCTGTTTTGTTCGCCCGAGAAGGCTCACAAGGGCGTGATTATTTGGCCTCGTCCATTAAATCAACCGCCTGAAAAAATTGGAATTCATGCCAAGTTTGCATCCCGCTTCTGCTCTTCCTCGTTAAGCGCGGATTCAAGTCCGGGTCTGACCCGAAGCAGCTTCATGCCAAGGCCCAGCCCATGGAGCAAAGACAAGAAGCTATCGATAACCAGCAGCTTGCAATTCAAAAAGCTCAGAGTATCGACCAGGCTGCGAGATCAATTCTTCATGTGTCCCGGCTGCTTCCACGGTACCGTTGGCCAGGACTAGAATACGGTCAGCCATGCGAACGCTGGAGAAGCGGTGTGAGATGAGAATGGCTGTCTTGCCTTTGCTTAGTTCCTTGAAACGCTTAAATACCTCAAACTCAGAACGCGCATCGAGTGCCGCCGTCGGTTCATCCAGGATGAGAACCTCTGCTTCACGCATATAGGCGCGAGCGAGTGCAATCTTCTGCCATTCACCACCGGAGAGTTCTATTCCATTCTTGAAGCGTTTACCGATCATCTGGTCATAACCGGCCGGAAGCCTAGCAATGACCTCGTCTGCCTGGCTTCGCATCGCCGCTTGCCTGATACGATCGCGGTCGTCGCGGGCTGCGATCCTCCCCACCGCAATATTCTCCGCAGCGGTCAGATTGTAGCGGACAAAATCCTGGAATATGACGCCGAGATTGCCGCGCAACGCGTCGAGATCATATTCGCGCAAGTCATGACCGTCGAGAAGGATGCGGCCTTCGTCCGGATCATATAGGCGGGCGAGAAGCTTCACCAATGTCGTCTTACCGGCACCATTTTCACCCACCAGCGCAACTACTTCGCCGGCATGTAATGTAAAACTGAGATTGCGCACGGCCCATCGATCGGCGCCAGGATAAGTAAATCCGACCTCCTCAAACGCAAATCCTTGACGGATTGGTTGGGGGAAGGGAAGCGGTCTTTCCGGCGAAAATATTTCAGGCTCAACCTCGAAGAACGAAAACAGATCGTTGAGATATAATGCCTGGCTCGCGGTAGTGGAAAAGCTTGCGAGTAGCCCTTCGAGAAGGTTGCGCAAGCGCCGGAAAGAACCCGCGAGGAAAGTGAGGTCCCCGATAGAAAACTGCCCCGCCAGTGTCCGCCACACGATATAGGCATAGGCCAGATAGTAGCCGATCGTGCCGATCGCCGTGAAAAGGCCGCCCCAACTGGCTCGCCGCATCGCCAGCTTGCGATGGGCCGCATAGAAGTGGGTTGCAAGGCGCCGGTAGCGATCGATAAGGAAGCCGTTTAGGCCGAATATTTTAACTTCCTTGGCCGTTTCGACGCTGGCGGCCGTCTGCCGCACATAGTCGAGTTCGCGTCGTTCTGGCGTGCGGACGTAGTCGAGCGAATAGCTTTGCGCGTTAAAGTGTGCCTCGCCGAGGAATGCCGGCACCAGCGCGAAAAGAAGAAGGACGATCAGCCAAGGCGCATAGAGGATTAGGCCAGCAGCGAAGCTTGTCACTGTTACTAGGTCCTGCGCTTGGCCGAACAACTGCGTCATCAGCGTCATTCGCCCGCTTGTTTGTCGCCGGGCTCGATCAAGCTGATCCTGGAACTCGGCGTCCTCGAAATCTTCCAAATCGAGCGTTGCGGCGTGCTCCATGAGCCGAATGCTTGAGGCATTTGTCACATGTTCCGAAAGCAGGCTATCAACGAGGGATACGAGGCGCCCGAGAACGTCCGCCAGTACGGCCAGAGCGAATTCCGCTATTAGAAGCAGGCCCAATCGGTTGAGAAGTCCGCTTTCTAACCATTGCTGGAGCGTATCCGGCTTCTCCGACCCTTGCACCAGTAGGACGACCTCGTCGATGATCAGCTTACCGACGTAAAGGGTCGCCACTGGAAGAAGTGCACGAACGATCCGCAGGAGCAGTGACGCGGCGGTTAAACGTGGGCTCGTACGCCACACCATCGCAAAGAACGGACGCAGATTCCTGAGAGCGCCGACCCGTTCCATGAGAGATTTGCCATTTGGCAAAGCCGATCCGCCCAGCACTGGACCAAACCCGGCCGCTTTTATGCCACCATCGCTGTACTGCCGCGGCATCCAAAAGTAATCCCATGCTTGGTGAAAGGCGTGAGGTTCGGATATTTCTATGGCGAAGTGGGCGAATTGTTAAGTTGAACTTCGCTTGCGGCAGAATTTAGTGTCTAGACTAACCACCTGAGCGCGGCGGTGTGGACCGGCGCATCCCACCAGCGCGTTAAGTGATCATCCAGCAGGGTGATGGTTATCGAACAACCCGCCATGTCCAACGATGTGACGTAAGAGCCGACAAGAGAACGCGATACGTGCAGACCTCTCTTCGTCAGAAGCTTGCGGGCAGCGTGGAACATCAAGTAGAGCTCCATGATCGGCGTTCCGCCGAAACCGTTGACGAGCAGAAGCACCTGTCCCCTCGCTTGGTTGTCGAAATCGGACAAGATGGCCGAAACCGCCTGCTCTGCGATATCATTGGCCGTGGCGAGCTTGACCCTGCGGCGTCCGGGCTCACCGTGAATGCCCACCCCCAATTCCATTTCATCTTCGCCAATAGTGAATGTAGGCTTGCCAGCGGCCGGCACGGTACAGCTTGTCAGTGCGATCCCCATAGAGCGCGTGCGTGTATTAATACTGTCGCCCAGTGACTTCAGCGCGCCGAGATCGGCCCCCGCTTCTGCTGCCGCTCCCGTCATTTTCTCGACGATGAGAGTTCCGGCCACGCCACGCCTTCCGGTCGTATAGAGCGAGTCCTCCACCGCGACATCATCGTTCGTAACGACAGTCTCTGATTTTCCGGTGTACATCTCCCTTGCCATCTCGAAATTCATGACGTCGCCCTCGTAATTCTTCACGATGAAGAGAACGCCAGCGCCGTCATCCACGGCGTCGGCTGCGGCGAGCATTTGATCGGGCGTGGGAGACGTGAAAACCTGTCCTGGACAGGCCGCATCGAGCATGCCGATACCAACGAACCCTGCATGCAAAGGCTCGTGACCCGAGCCGCCTCCCGAAATCAGCGCCACCTTCCCTTTTTTCCTGGAAACTCTTTGCACGAATTGACGATCGGCGCCGAGCTTGACGATGTCTGCGTGCGCTTGCGCGAAGCCATCCAGGCTTTCGGTGAGCACGTCTTGCGGGTCGTTAATCAATTTCTTCATGCTACTTCCCCCTGCCCTGCCCGACAGTTCTGGCGAGTTCCCGAACAAAATCCGTGACAAGCTTGTGCAATCTGTCATTGGCGACACTGCTGCCGAGGTCAGGAAGATAAATCGTGTGTGCCTTGAGCCGCTGCGGTTCCGGCGCCATATGCAGTTTGCGCGGGTGCGCACGAGAATAGGCTGTGAGGAAGCGCGTCCTTTCGACCTGATTGAAATGGCAGATTTCGATAATGGTTTCAACATGGCCCTGGGGGATGGGTGTTGGATAGGCTGCGCTGCAAATCTGCGAAATAAAGCTGCGGTTCTTTCCCAAGGCGGCGGCGAGCCTCTGACGCGTTCCCGAAGGTCGGCGGTCAAGAACCTCGGCTAGTATCCGCTTGTACTCCACAACCGCCTCGCCCGAGACATCTTCGACTTTCACCGCTTTCGGCATGTATCATCCAGCACGATTTCGGAGAGCGCTGCCTTCACCCGTCCGATAGCAGCGGGAACCACGGAAATGGACCTCAGGCCAGTTTTGAGTAGAGCCTCCAGATGGCGCGGATCACTTGCCATGTCGCCGCACAGACTTACGGGAATGTTTCGTTTTCGACCGAACTCTGTCACTGAAGCTATGAGCCTCATGATGGCCGGGTGTGCAGGATCATTGAGATGGGAAACGCCCGGCTCGTCGCGGGCCGCGGCCATGACATACTGTGTAAGATCATTCGAACCAATGGAGAAGAACGCTGCCTCGGCGTAAAGTTCAGGCGCCACAGCAACCGCTGGCACTTCCACCATGATGCCAAGCGACGGCCTCGCACATGGAACATTCTTGGCTCGAAGTTCCTCGATCACCTCGTCGAGAAGCATAAGCGACTGACCGATCTCCTCCGCGATCGTCACCATTGGCAGCATCACTTTGAGATTGCCGTGTGGAGCTGCCCTTGCCAGCGCTTTGAGTTGTGATCGAAACACATCGGGCTTGGCAAGCATAAGCCGCACGCCGCGGACGCCAAGAAACGGGTTCCTCTCCATCCCGGTGGTGAGCCCGCCAACGGGCTTATCGCCACCTACGTCAAGGGTGCGGATGGTTACCGGTCTGTTGCCCGCCCATTCGAGAAGCCTCCGGTAGGCAACGTATTGTTGCTCCTCGTCGGGCAATGGCATGCCATCCTTAAACAAGAACTCGGTGCGCATGAGCCCAATACCGTCGCAGACGGCGCTGTCGATCAGTTCGATTTCATCAATGCCATTCACATTGATCAGAAGCTCGATCTGAACACCATCTTTCGTGCGCGCTGGTTTGCGGACAAAGGCCTGCTCCAGGCCTCTTTTGTGATTGAAATTCGCGAGCTTGGCTTCATAGCGGCTTCGCTGTTCGTCGCTGGGGCTCAATATGGCCTTGCCGGTCTCCCCATCGATGATGGCATCGGAATGATCCCCAAGGCTCACTTGCCCCAACCCCACGACCATCGGAACGCCTCGAGCGCGCGCCAACATTGCGACATGACTTGACGCACTTCCCGCGGTGAGGAGAAGGCCACCGCCCTTTGACCAGTCCATCTCAAAAAACAGCGTAGGGCCCACATCGTCGCTTACAAGAATCGCGCCTGGAACAAATGATGCTTCACCGCCCCCTTGCAAATGGCGGAGCACTCTGTCGCGCAGATCCTGGAGATCGGTCGCGCGCGCGCGAAAGTACTCGTCATCGGACGCGTGATAGCCGCCTATTTCCTTATCAAGCACCATTAGCCATGCGGCATCGGCGGGCATATTGTCCGCAATTGCTTTGAATACATTTGTCGTCAACGCTTCATCTTCCAGAAGAGCGTGTTGGAAAGCAAGAATGTCGCGTCCTGCGCCGTCAACTCGCTCGATGAGCCGGGAGAGGTCCATTGCTGCGGAGGCGAGTGCCGACTCGAGATCCCGCTTCTCGACTTCCGGTCTGCCGCTCGTGACCCGCTTCACTGTGCAATCCCTCAAGAGCACGAGTGGGCCGGCTGCGATCCCGGCAGCAGCGGGGCGACCCTGCAGTTCGAGACTGTTAGTCATCGGCTCTGCCATCCTCGAAGTCGCGCTCGACCAACGAAACCAGGGCTCCGACTGCGGCGTCGGCATCGTTGCCTCGGGCCCGAAAGTGCAGGACCGTGTCTCGTTTTACCTTCAGGGACATTACTTTGACGATGCTCTTTGCATCGATCCAGGGGCCCTCGCGTGCCGGGGCAAGCTCTACCCTTGCCGAAAAGGTCTTGGCGAGCTTCGTCAGCTTGACTGAAGGGCGCGCATGCAACCCAACGTCATGAGTAAGGAGCACGCTGCCGTGCGTTACACCCGACTGCTCGTCTATGGTGGATCCTTCTGTCATGCCGGCGACAATTCCTCGGCTGTCCTCTTGACCTCCTGCAAGCTTGCACCACCCCAAGATTCAGTTGCCGCCATGACCGCTCCCTCGACGATGGGCGCATTGCAGATGACGACCTTTTGCTGCCTTTCCTGGGGAAGCAATTCGATGGCCATCTCGCTGTTGGTTTCTGCTCCACCCAAATCAACGAGGATGGCAACGCCCTTCTCGGACCAAGCCGCATCGATTGCCGCCATGATCTTCTCGACACTCGTGCCCAGTCCGCCGTCGGGATTACCCCCGCAAAAGCTCAATGGCACATCAGTACCGACCATCTGCCGGACCATGTCGGCGGTGCCGCGTGCGACGTCGGGCGAGTGCGAGACGATGACGATTCCGACTTTCGCGGCACTCATATCCGACCCTCCAAAACGTCACACACCGCTTCGACCATCAGTTCGCTCGAACGGGCCCCCGGGTCCATGTGGCCGATCGACCGATCGCCGAGGAATGATGCTCTGCCGCGCGTAGCCTTCATCGGCGTGGTTGCCTGTGCAAGTGCTCCCGCCTTCTGTCGCAAAATGTTAGGATCGTCATCGGCTGAAGCCAAAGCCTCCGCAAGCGGACCAAGGACATCGAGCATTGTCTTTTGGCCGAGATCGGATTTACCGCGGGCTTTCATGGCCTCTACCGCACGCGTTAACGCGCGCGCGACGTCCGCCCGGGTTGGAGAGGCTCCGAGTTCTTTTCCGAGAGTGAGGAACAGGGTTCCATAGAGTGGACCCGAGGCGCCGCCAACCTTCATGACAAGAGCTGTGCCGATCGCCTTAAGAGCATCCGGAAGAGGCTTGGAGGCAATGTTGTCCAGATCGGCCAAAACCGCTTCAAACCCACGCTTCATATTAAGCCCATGATCCGCGTCGCCGATAGCTGAATCCAGCTCAGTCAACTCCTCCGCGTGAGAAATGATCTGATTGGCAATCGCAGTGGTGAGTTTCCTCACATCCGGTGTCATTCTGGGACCCTCAAAACTCTTTTGCCGCCTGCATCGAAATACAATGGGTCTTGCAGCTCTACTTTCACCTGATCTCCGGGTCGAAGGTCAGTCGTCGGGCTCGCGAGTGTGGTGATCTTGTGATCGCCGATTCTCAGATGGAGATGATTCTGGTCGCCCAGATGTTCGATCCATTCAACCAATCCATTGCCGCTCTCGACCCTATTAATCTCCAAATGCTCCGTCCTGAACCCGACTGTTGCAACATTTGAGGGACAGGAACCGTTGAGGAGGACGCCTGCGGGGAGAAGATTGATCTGCGGTTGCCCCAGCCGCTGAGCAACATAAACTGAGAGTGGATTCTCATAGATTTCGCGTGGACTGCCGATCTGAATGAGCTTTCCCTTGCTGATTACGCCGATGCGATTGGCCATGGTCATGGCTTCCGTCTGATCATGCGTCACATAGAGAATCGTTGCTCCGAGTTCCTGCTGGATGCGCTTTAATTCGAGCCTCAACTCACTTCTCAGCTTCGCATCGAGGGACGACAGGGGTTCGTCCATTAGGTAAATCGCAGGCTGCCGGACGAGGGCACGACCAACGGCGACGCGCTGCATTTCTCCTCCTGAAAGCTGCGTCGCCTTATTCTGGAGCTTGTGGGAAATGCGCAAAAGCTCTGCCACTTGACCAACTCTAGTCCTTATTTCGTCTTCCGGCAGACGGCGCGCGGGTGAACGCAAGGGAAAAGCCAGATTGTCAAAAACCGTTAAGTGGGGATAAAGGGAATACTGCTGAAAAACGAAGGCCACGTCCCGCGCCGCGGGACCCATGGCGCTCATGTCCTGGCCGCCGATAGCCAGTGTGCCTCCATCGGCCCGTTCCAGCCCAGCAATCAAACGTAACGTTGTCGTCTTACCGGCACCTGTTGGCCCGAGAAGAACGAAGAACTCGCGGTCGGCAATATCTAAGTTCATGCCGTCGACGGCAGTGACAAGGCCAAAGCGCTTGGTGAGATTGTGCAGAGACACCTCAGCCATGAGCATCTCCTGGATGAGACGATGTCCTGACCGCTCGGCCATTTGCTTTCTGAAA
>Ga0075421_100002558_pt1 | contig 21745 bp, 17 predicted proteins | sample SoiMetdeltSBSDD5_FD_75292 | JGI IMG/M metagenome (GOLD analysis project Ga0075421, IMG submission 75292) | Bulk soil microbial communities from a Populus tree surrounding site in Tennessee, USA - Soil MetaG P. deltoides SBSDD5 | ecosystem: Environmental > Terrestrial > Soil > Tree plantation...
CGAGGGCGCCGGGCTCGAGCGCTGGTACCGGCGGCCGCCCGCGCACGTCCGCAGCTACGAATGGGCGCCGCTCCTCGCCGCCGCCGCCGCGACCCTCGTCGCGCGCGGGCGCGGGACGCTCGCCCCGGGCTGGCCCGGCCTCTGGCTCCCGCCCGTGGCCTACTACCTCTACCTCCTCGCCGACCTCGCGCTCATCCGGCCGGGCCGCCTGGCGAAGTGGCTGCGCAACTCGATGCCGATCTGGCTCATCCTCGCCTGGCACCACGCGCTCGCCCACACGCTCGCCGTGCCCGAGGGCGAGGGCAACGAGCTGCTCGTCGGGGCCGCACTCGCCGCCTTCTTCCCCTTCTTCTGGGAGGACTACTACACGCTCCAGAAGTTCGTCCGTGGCCTGGTCGTCGCCTACTACTGCTCGCTCGCGCTCCTGCTCCGCTGGCCGCACCCGCTCGGGGTCATGACGGCGGCGCTCCTCTTCATCGCGCTCTTCGCCGTGCGCTACCGGGTCATGTATCACCCGCTCATCGCCTCCCTCATGCTCGCGGTGCTCGGGGCGGCGGTCTGGCTGACCCCGGCGCCTCGCCCGGCGCTCCTGCCCTTCGCGCTGCTCGCCGCCGCGACGCTCGCCTACCTGCAGACCTTCGTCACCGTCGCCTACGACATCCGGAAGGCGGGCGAGGTGAGAGAAGGATCGGCCGCGGGGTGACGCGGGCCAGCGGGTTAGGTCGGAGCCCCGGAGGGGCGGCATGTAATAGCCCGGGGCGATGCCCCGGGCTATTACATGCCGCCCCTCCGGGGCTCCAAGTCGAACCAGCAACGCGCGCTCAGACGCGGCCGATGTTTTTAATGCGGTAAAGTTTTGAAGCGGTGCGGATGATCAGGCTGTCGCGGGAGATGGCGGGCGTCGCCATGCACATCTCGTCGAGCGAGTTCTTGCCGAGCAGCTTGTACTCGGGCCCGGCCTGGATGACGAAGGTGTCGCCATCCTCGCTGAGGCAGAAGATTTTCCCCTGGTAAGCCCACGGCGACGCGGTGAAGGCCCCGGCCGCCGGGTCGATCCGCTGCTTGCCGTAAATCTCCTTGCCTGTGCGCGCGTCGTGGGCAGTCAGGAAGCCGCGGTCGAGCAGCGTGTAGTAGTGCTCGCCGTAGACCAGCGGGGAAGGATTATAGGGGCCGGCCTGAGGCTGGGACCAGGCGATGAACTGGTTCTCTCGCTCGCCCTCCCGGAGCGTGATGTCGCCCGCCGCCCCCGGCCGCACGGCGAAAACGGGGCGGCGCTGGTCGCCGACGTAGCCGGAGGCAAGGTAGAGCAGGCCGAACTTCGAGAACGGCGTCGGGATGACGATCGAGGACATGCCGCCGAGCTCCCAGAGCAGTTTGCCGTCCGGGTCGTAGGCGCGCACCTTTTTGGTCCCTGGGGTGATGACCTCGGTCCGCCGCCCACTCTCCCAGACGTAGGGCGTCGCCCAGTTGGTCCCCTCCTCGCGCTCGACGCGCCAGAGCTGCGCCCCCGTCCGCTTGTCGAGCGCCAGGAGGAACGACCGCTCGTCGTTGTCGTTGACGACGTAGACCCGGTCCCCGTGGAGCGCGGGCGAGGCGGCGGTGCCCCAGCCGTAGCGGGTCTTGAACGGCCCCCAGGTCTTTTTCCAGAGCGGCCGGCCGTCCATGTCGAAGCAAAAGAGACCGAGGTTGCCGAAGGAGGCATAGACCCGCTCGCCGTCGGTCACCGGCGTCTCCGAGGCGAAGCTGTTTTTCAGGTGGCGCGAGGCCGGCGGGAGGCCGCGGTGGACCTCGCGCTCCCAGCGGACCTTACCCGTCCGCCAGTCGACGCAGTAGACCACCCAGCGGTGCTCGGCCTTCGGCGTCTCGCGCTCGCCGCCGAAGTAGAGGCCCTTCTTCGGCGGCTCGGTCTCGCCCGCGCTGACGACCGAGGTGACGAAGACGCGGTCGCCCCAGACGATCGGCGACGACCAGCCGACACCCGGGATCGGGGTCTTCCAGGCGACGTTCTCGGCCGCGCCCCAGGCCTCGGGCAGCCCCCGGCCCTCGGCCACGCCGAGCGACTGCGGGCCGCGGAACTGCGGCCAGTGGTCAGAGAAGGAGACAAGCGACAGGAGGCAGACCAGAATCCAACGCATGGCCACGGGTATACGCGGAATTCAGGCGCCTGTCAATTGCGCCCGACCTCCTGCCCGGCGGCCGCCACCAGCTCCCGAATCTTCTCCGTCACCGGGGGGCTGCCGCCGCCGTAGTTCGAGAGCACGACGGCCGTGTAGCCGCCGTCGAGGAACATGTCCAGGTTCGAGCTGATCCCGGGGAAGCCGCCGCTGTGGCCGACGATCCGCCGCGCGGCGTCGACGCCGAAGCCGTAGCCGTACGCGGGCGAGTTGAGCTCCGGCTTGGCTGAGAGCAGCAGCTTGACGTATTCCGCCCCGACGAGCTTGCCCGAGCGGAGCGCGACGTCGAAGCGCAGCAAGTCCTCAACCGTCGAGTAGCCGCCGCCCGCCGGCCCGCCCCGGATGACATGCTCGAAGAGGTTGTTCCGGAAGCGCACACCCTGGTCGGTGAACTCCTTCTGGTAGCCGAGCGCGAGGTTCGGCGTCACCAGGTCGAGCTCGTAGCAGTCCGTATTGATCATCCCGGCCGGGCGCGAGATGTTTTCGCGGACATAGTCGAAGTAACTCTGGCCCGTCGCCTTCTCGATGACCGCGCCGAGCACGAGCATGCCCGTGTTGCTGTAGGCCCAGCGCGTCCCCGGCTCGAAGGCCAGCTTCTCGCCCGCGGCGAGCTTGAGCATGTCGTCCACGGTCCGGAACTTCGCCCGCGAGGAGTCGGAGAACTTCTGGTTGAAGTAGCTGCCGAGCCCAGAGGTGTGCGTCAGCAGGTGCTTGATCCGGATTTTCTTGGCCGATTCGGCGTCGGGGAAGTCGGGGAGGAACTTGGCGAGCGGGTCGTCGAAAGAGAGCTTGCCGCGCTCGACGAGCTGCGCCATGGCGACCGAGGTGAACATCTTGTTCATCGAGCCGAGGTTGAACTTGGTGTCGACCTTGTTCGGGGCGCCGAACTCCTTGCTCGCCAGGCCGAAGGCCTTCTGGTAGATGGGGCGCCCCTGCCGGGCGACGAGCACCGCGCCCGAGAAGACGTCGGCCTCGGCGAGCTTCTTGAGGTGGGCGTCGAGCTCGGCGGCGAGCTGGGCCTCGGTCAGCTTGCGCGGCGGGCCGGCCTCCGCCGGCGGCCGCGGCGGCCTCCGCCCGAGCGCGGTGATGCGGTGCGGCGGCTGCGCCTCGACGCGCACGATGATTGCCTCCCAGCTCCCGGTGAGCTTGCCCTTGAAGAGCGCAGTGACCTCGTTCGGCTTCTCCTCCTGGAGGCTGTGGAACTCGACGCCACGCGTCGTGTCGTGGGCCTGCGCGAGGAAGCCGAGGTGCCTCTCCATCGGGGCCCGCTCGAGGAATTCGGGGGCGTAATTCTCCTTGATGTACTCTCGGGCAGCCGCGCGGTCGCCCGCGCTGACGACGCGCCCGAGCTCGCGCGCGCGACGCGCGGCGGGCGCGTCCGGGGCCGGGGTCTGCGGCTGGGCCTGCCGCGCGCCGAGCTCGTGGGCGCCGGGGGCGGCGAGCAGGACGGCGAGCAGGGCGGTCGGTCGGAGCAGGGTCATGGTCGTGCCTCCTTAAAGGAAATCGTCTCTCGTCCGGGATCTACGTCAGCGCGCCGGATTCGTTTGATGGATTGTGATAATATCCGCCATTCACGAGATGAATCTTCGCTCGATTGACCTCAATTTATTGCTCGCGCTCGAGGCGCTCGTCGAGGAGCGACACGTGACGCGCGCGGCGAAGCGGCTCGGGCTGAGCCAGCCGGCGATGAGCAACGCACTCGCCCGCCTGCGCCGGACCTTCGACGACCCGCTGCTCGTGCGGACGCCCGGGGGGATGGCGCCGACCCCGGCGGCGCAGTCGCTCATGGTCGCCGTCCGCGCCGCGCTCGGGCAGTTGCGCGCCGCGCTCGACGAGAGGCCGTGCTTTGACCCGGCCGCCTCGCGGCGCACCTTTCATCTCCTGGCCAACGATTACGCGGAGATCGTGCTGCTCGCGCCGCTCGTCGGCGCGCTGAGGGCCGAGGCGCGCGGGATCGCGCTGCGCGTCCAGCGCCCGCGCAGCGTCTTCCAGCCGCCGCCTGCGGGGGCGCTCGCGGACGCCTTCGACCTGGCGATCGGCTTCTTCCCCGACGCGCCGGCGCTCGCCGAAGGGATGCGCTCGGCGCTCCTCTGGGAGGAGCGGAATGTCTGCCTGGCGCGGGTCGGCCACCCGTCGGTCGGCGGGCGGCTGTCGCTCGAGCAGTACGCCGCGGCCGAGCACGTCGCCGTCTTCTACAAGGCGCAGGGGCCGGGCCTCATCGACACGCTGCTCGCGCAGCAGGGCTACAGCCGCCGCCCGGCCGTCCTCGTCCCGCACTTCGCGAGCGTTCCCTTCCTGGTCGCCAGCTCGGACCTCATCGCGACCATCCCCGAGCGGCTTGCGCTCAACTTCGCGCGGCTGCTCCCGCTCCGGGTCCTGCGCGTTCCGCTCGCCATCCCGCCCTTTCGCCTCGCCATGCTCTGGCACGAGCGCCGCGAAGCCGACCCCGCCCACCGCTGGCTGCGCGGCTTCATCGCCGGGGCCGCCGCGCGCGGGCGGAAGCCCACCAAATGATCATCTCAAGTTCGGGCCTGGAGTCCCGCCGTGCTGGTGCTGCTGCGCGAGTACGCCGCCGACGCTCAGTTCCTCCGGAAGATGAGGGCCGCGCAGCGCGCCTGGGTGACGTACCGGGACGCCCACCTCGCGGCGCTCTACCCGGCCGCCGACCCGCAGTCCCAATACGGGAGCGTCTACACGATGTGCCGCTGCACGGCGTTGGCGGAGGCGACGAGGAAGCGCGCGGAGGAGTTGCGGCGGTGGGCGGACGGCACGGCCGAAGGCGACGTGTGCGCCGGCAGCGTCAGAGTCCGAACGGCCGCCGACGCGTCAGCCGGCGCGGCCCAGACCGGGGACGCGGCTGCGCTCTTCGGTAAGTGATGGACGTTGACCGCCATGGGGGAGCACGGGGCAGCCGTACCTCACCTTTGACCGCGAGCCGCAGCGGGTTTCCGGATCTAAATCGAACCGCAGAAGATGGGGACAGATGTCGGGGCAGGGCGGGTCGCTGCCCGGGTTGGCGGTGGCGCCACCGCGGGCAGCGACCCGCCCTGCCCCGAAGATCTTTTCAACGCGGTGTCCAAATCTTGCGCCGCCTGATTTAGCGGCTGCAACCTCCTCTCCGGCAGCTTCCGTGTCGATGGCGCAAACCTCAAGTTCACGCCCTTAGCCGTGACGAATCGCGCGTGCCTCGGCAGGGAAGCGCAGCAGGTCGAGAGAGGTTTCCTCAAGGCCTTGGAGCAGACGACCGGCTACAGAATTGAAGGCGACGTCTTGAGCTTGTACGCCAACGACAGCCCGATCCTCACTTTCAACGCCGGCGCCGCGGGCGCGGGCGGCGGCGCCGAAACGGCGAGCGTGACGGGGACAGTGACCTACCGGCAACGCGTCGCGCTCACGCCGCGCGCGGTCGTCGAGGTCAAGCCGCTCGACGTTTCGCGGGCTGACGCCACGGCGACGACAATCGCCGAACAGGTGATTAAGCCCGCGGGGCGGCGGGTGCCGATTAAATTTGAGCTCCGCTACGACCCGCAACGCATCGAATCGCGCCTCCGCTATGCGGTGCGGGTCCGCATCCTCGAAGACGGCAAACTTCGGTTCACCAGCACTCAGGCCTACCCGGTGATTACCGGCAGCAACCCGACCACAGTCGAGGTCGTTGTCGAGCCAGTCGGCTGAGCCGCCCGGACCGTCAAAGGCCGGGCGCCTTCGGCCGCTGTGGGCCGGCATCGCCCTGCCGCCGCAGCGTCGGCCGCTCGGAGACCGGCTTCTCTTCCTGATCACCGGCGGGCGTTTGCCCGCTGTCCGGATTGGCGCCCTCGGGCGCGGAGGGTTGCCGACGTTTGAGCGTCGGACGCTGGGCGTCCCGGTCGGCGCCCGACCCTCCCGCTGCCCTGGCCCCGCCCCGGGCATTCGTCAGCGAGATCAGGCGGCTCTTAACCTGATTGAATTCGGAAGTATTGATCGTGTACTCGTCGCGGTCCGGGAACCGCTCGACGAGCGCGTTGACCTTGACGGCGCGGTCGCCCGCGACCGGGTGAGTGCTGAAAATTCTAGCCACGGTCCCCGGCTTCTTCTTCTCCTTGGCCTGCAGCTTCTCGAAGAAGGTCGCGTAACTGTGAGGGTCGTAGCCGGCGGCCCAGACGTATTGGGCCGCGAACATGTCGGCCTCCTCCTCGGCCCCGCGGGAGAATTTGAGGAAGCCGAGCGGGATGGCGAGGCTCGCCGCCTGCTGGGCGATGAAGCCGCCCCAGCCGCCGAGGAAGATCAGCGGCAGCGTCCCCCAGTTGACTACCTGCCCCTTGGATGCCTGCTCGACCCCGTGGCGCGCGGCGACGTGCGCGATCTCGTGGGCGATCGGCCCAGCCAGCTCCGACTCGTCGTCCGCCTCCAGGATGACTCCCTTGTTGACGTAGATGAAGCCGCCGGGCAGGGTGATGGCGTTGACGTCATCGGCGTCGATGACCTTGATCGTACAAGGCACTTTCGCGTCCGAGTGGAGCACCAGATTCTGCGCGACGCGGTTGACGTACTCGACGACGATCGGGTCCTCGACGAACTTGGCGGAGCGGTCGATCTCGGACGCGAACTGGCGCCCGATCGCGACCTCTTTCTCGAGGTTGTAAAAATTGATCTGGTGCTGATTGATATTGCGTTTGCCGATCCGTTGAGGATCCTCCCGCTCTGAGAGCGGCTGCTTGCCTTGCGCGGGGGTGGTCGGCGCGATCAGGATCAGACCGAGCGCGAGCCACAGGGCGCGACGAGTCGAGAGTAGAGACACGTGTACCTCCAGTCCAGTGGTCTGGCTGATGATCAGGGGGTTGATGTGACCGGGCGAATCCGGGAGATCATGCCGTCAGACGGACGGCGACTGCGCAGAGAGTCCCTCTGACAGCCCCGCCGACTTCGCCGCGGCGGCCGTTTCGACTCTCATTTTCTTGTCGGGTTATTAACGTCTAACTTTTTTATCCAGAACCGTTTACCAGAACTGCGTGGATGATGTCGCGTAATATACTCCGGTGAATTGCAAATTCAAGAGGTTTGTTATTAATCTTGCCTAAACGACTAAGCGTTGATCGAGAGTTCTCAACCCGCAAGACATGAAAGGGGCTCACGCTTGAGCACAATCAGGATTCCCATCGCCTCATTGCTCGCACTGGCCTTGATGTCACTTGCTGTCGGCGCGGGCGACCTCGTCCGGGGTGTCAGGTCCAAGCTTTCGGCGGGCGATCTCGCCAGCGGCGCGGCGGCAGTCGAAGAGTACAAGAAAAAAAACGGGGTTGACGCGGAGTACCTCGACGCGGTGGGCTGGCTCGCCCGCGGCGCCGAGATGCTCAATCAGCCTGACGCGGCTGCGGCGTACGTCGCCGAGCTCCGCCGCGAGATTCGTGAAGAGAAGCCCGACCTCCTGCAGCCGCTGGGCGCGGCTATCGAGGTCGAGGGCAAATTACGCGCGGCGCGTGACGGCCGCGGGTCGGCCCTGGGCTTCCTCGAGGAAGAGTTCGCCCGCGCGAAGGACGTTGCCCTCCGCTCACGCATCCGCAAGAGCATCAACTTACTGTCACTCGAAGGCCAGCCCGCGCCCGACATCAGCGCTCCCGACTTCGTCGGGCCCGAAGCGCCCCGCCTCGCCGCGCTCAAGGGCAAGCCGGTGCTGCTCTTCCTCTGGGCGCACTGGTGCGGCGACTGTATCGCGCAGTCCGCCGTGCTCGGCCGGGTGCTGCCAAAGTACCGTCCCCGGGGGCTCGTGGTGATTGCCCCGACCCGCTTCTACGGGACGGGCGCGCAGGGCAAGCCGGCCACGCCCGCCGAAGAGAAGGCGCATGTCGGGAGAGTCTGGGCCGAGTTCTACGCCGGGCTTGAGGGCGTCCCGATTCCGATTGGCGCCGACACGATGGTCCGCTACGGAGTCTCGGCAACGCCCACCTTCGTGTTCGTCGACCGCAGAGGCGTGGTGCGATTCTATTCACCGACGCGCCTGACGGAGGCCGAACTCTCCCGGCGGATCGAAGCAATCTTGGCGGAGTCTCCCTGACTCCGACCGTTGTCACGGCCTCCGACTCGGCCTCCGACTCGGCCTCCGACTCGGCCTCCGACTCGGATGGATCGCGCCGCCTCGACCCCCGATACGATGGCAGCCTCGACGCACCCGACGTTGATGCCGTTGTCGGTCCAGTCGCCGGCCAGGTAAAGGTTGCTCAAGCCCGACTCGTCGGGTCTCAGGCGGTAGCGCGAGCTGCCCTTCACCGAAAGGACGTAGCGGTCCGAGGGGTTGATGTTGGCGCGGTAATACTGAGACTTGAAGCGCGCCTGCCCCTGACTGCCCTCGGGGTCGATGAGCAGATCCCAGTTCAACTCTTCGGCCGTGCCGGGAAGGATCGCCTCGGGCCAGAGGTGACGGCAATGACTCTTGAGCCACTCGACCGCCGTTCGCTCGACGCGCCCCTTTTCTTGCGCGGCAAACCCGGGCGAGTCCGCTGGCGGGATCACCGGCGCGTCCTCCAGCGGCCCGCAGAGATAAGCCAGAGAGCCCGGCCGGTGATCGTGCGGCCAGTCCTCTCGGGCGACAACGTCCGTCATGTCGGCCCAGGCATTGTAGGGCTGACCGTAACCGTCCATAACCGGGCTCTTGAGGCGCCAGCCCAGGGCGGAGAGGTCGGGCCGGAGCCAGAGCTGCACGGCCTGGGTCTGTACGGTCAGGACCCGCGCGACCATCTCCCGCCATTCGGCCCTCTCGCGAATCAACTCCGGGCAGACGTGTGGCAAGGCGCCGATGGAGATCGCCAGAATCGCCGCGTCGAAATCCTCCCCGGCTTTGAGAGTGATCTCCTCCCGGTCCTGCCACGACGTCCAGTGTGACTCCAAATCTATCTTCTGGTCCTGCAGTGCCCGGGACTCTTCGTCGTCAAGGTACTCATAGACGGGCTCGCTCGGCCAGCAGGGCAATCCTTTGATCCTGACTAAGGGCTGATACTCGCCGTTCTTGAGCGTCACCTGGCGCCCGAGCAGGATCGAGGCGACGGAGCCCTTGTCGGGGGAGAGTCCCAGGTTTTTGACGCGGTGGAAGAATTCGAACCGGACGCCGCGCCCCCTCAACACTTCGTAGAAAGGGGCGAGCACGACGTCGCCCATCCCCGCCTGCATCTTCCAATAGACTGCGCCTTTGTAAGTGAGCACGAGGCGCAGCATGACGTCGAGCGCGGTCCCCGCCGCGAGGTCGTAATTCCCGGGCACGCCCGGTTTCGGATAGACACCTCCGCGGTAGCCAAAGACGAGGTCGTAGACGCCGCGCACCGGGGCGGAGTTGATCACGTCATCCGGACTGCCCGGGAGCGACTCCAGATGCTTGCGCAGCCAGTCCCTCAGGTCGTAATCATCAATTGCCCGCCAGTCCAGCACGGCGCGGCCGTCCCGCTCCTTGAGGACCCCGTCTTTGAAGATGCCGCGGACGATGGCGTAGCCGAGCGACATCATGATCACGAGGCGGCGGGTGCGGTCGTCGCGCGCGATCTCTTTCCCGGCCTCCTGCCACAGCCGCCGCATGAATTCGCCCAGCACGAGGCAGATGACATCCTCTCCCGGCCAGTCGCGCGGCTCGAGGGCCCCACCCCCGGGCGTGCGGCGGGCGATGCGGCGGGCGATCTCGAGCAGTCCGTCTTCGGCCCGGAGGTCAATATTTGTCAGCTCTGCGCCGACTCGCTCCCGGACCTGGTCTCGGAGCCACTCGGGCAAGGTATCGAGGCCAGCGGGGCCAGGCGGCGCGGGCGAGTCCGAGGCCAGGCGCATGGGCGACAGGAGCCCGGTGACCCACCCGGCAATAGTCCCGATGATCCGGCCGAGAAGGCGCGCGGGACGTCGCGCCTCGCGCGAGCGCCGAAACTCATCGCCCATGAGAGTGAGGATGTCGAGGATGACGTCCCAGGCGTCGCGCGGGCCGGGGTCGTCTCCGGGGAGGCCCGGCTTGACCCCGAAATCAAAAGGCCAGTGAATCCAGCGGCCGTTGACGTTCTCCTCCAGGACGACGAAGCTTTGGGGCTTGAGCGCCTCCTGCCAGGTCGCGAGCGGGTCGCCCGGGCGCCGCAGCCCGCGCCTGGCGAGCTCGTCATAGCAGCCGCGGATGAGGCGGAACGTATTCTCGTAGAACCCCATCAGGACGTGCAGGCCATGCTCCTCGATGCGTTCGTGCGCCCGCGGGTTACGCCCGCTTGCGCACTTGCCTCCCAGCCGCCAGCCCACTTGATAGACGGTGATCTCGAAGCGGTCTCGCCAGTCGGGTCGGTCGGTCAGCTCGAATGCCGCCGCCATCGCCGCGGGGCCGCCTCCTAAGATGGCGATCTTCTTCTTCTTGACTGTCGACAAAGTACCCCCAGGTTTTGAGGCATGGCCCACGCACGACGCGGACCTGACGGATGGGCAAGGATCGGACCCGTGTCACGGGGTCTGCGCTATGGCGCCCTCCAGAGCTCGCGGCCCGGTTGCGTGACGAAGTCGAAATTGACTCGAAAGCTGACGACCGCACGCTGGTTCTCGGCGAGCCCCAGCTCGCCGGCAATGGGGTGGCTGTCGAAGTTTTGCAAGCGGAGCTCGTAGGCCCCCTTGAGTAGCCCGCCGCCGTGGAAGCCGGTGACCCGCCCTTTGGTCTCGATGATCGCCTGGTAGCACGCCCGCTCGCCGTCCGCGGCATCACGGAACTGCTTGAGGAAAACCTGGGGGATTTCCCCGTCACTCAGATAATCGGCCAGATTGACCAGGAGTTTGAGGTCCGGAATGCGCAGGGCTTCGGCCAGGCCGAGCAGTCTCCCGATCTGCCGGCAGGCGTCCGGAAGAGCCCCCCAAGCCCCGTCGAGTCCCGGCTCGGTTTCAGCCGCGCGCCGCACTTCGAGCAACCGGCTCTTCCGGCCCAGGGTAGCCGGGCTGAAGCGGTCGAGCGCGACGGCCTCGACGCCGAAGAGATCGGGCTCCTGAATGTTCAGCCAGGCGAACTCTTTGGGATACCCGTAAACTTCCCGCCCGGCGGCCATCGCGTGAGAACTGTCCACAAACACGTAGGGGATGAAACCCGCCAGTCGGGCAACGGCCCAGCCGCGGCTCCGTCTCTCCATCCCCGCCGTGAGCATCCAGAGGGCCGCCTCCCGATAGCGGAAAACACCCTTATCGCTGTCCGGCTCCCGGGCGGAGGCCATCGACCCCGTGTCCGTAAAGGTGAGTAAGACGAACGGGACCAGCGACCGGTAATCGAACTCTCCGTCCCCCCGGCTGTTGAGGACCGTGTCCAATAGAGTTTGCAATCTCCCGCGCCGGTCTTCCGGCACCTCAAACACGAAGCCGTAAAGAGCGACGTTGCGAGCCTCATAGGGTTGGCAAAAAACCTGCCGGCTGCCGTAGTTAACGTAGTCGCGGTGCCCCGCCGGACTTACTTCGGGAGAGGTACTTTGCCCGAGCCTGGCGAGTAACTTCGAGATGCGGGTCGTGCGCCAAAAGGCCGACGCCGCGCCGACCGGGCTCGCGGGCGTGATCACTCCTTGTCTCATGAACATCTTGTACATGCCGCCGAAACTAAGGCAGAGCGCCGCTGAAAATCTTTAGAGAGTTATGAAATTTCTTTGAAATCCGTCCCGGGTGGTCGCGCGGGGGTTGACGCCGCGCCCCGCATGACGAGGACATTTTGGCGGCCGCAAAGATCGACAATTTTCCCCGGGCCGACTACCATAGACCACCGACTGTTCCGGCCGCGCGTGGCCATGAGTGAGAGTCTCTTTCGATTGATTGTGGAGGATCGCCGCGATGAAGATTCCTGTCATGCTTTCCCTGATCTGGTTGTTGACGCCGGTCCAGGCTGCCGCCCAGACGGCCGCTCCGGCGGAAGAGCAGATTGCCTCCGCCGTCCTCGCCGCCCCGGAAGAGCGGCGGGCCGGCGCGGCCGTCCTGGGCTATGACGCGCAGGGCAAGCTGGTGACGCTGCGCCCGGGCAGCAACGACCTGATTTGCCTCGCCGACAAGCCGGCCGACAACAGATTTAGCGTCGCCTGCTACCACAAGGACCTCGAACCTTTCATGGCCCGGGGCCGCGAGCTGGAGGCGCAGCGGATCACCGGCAACGAGCGTAACGAGAAATACCGCTGGAAGGAGATCAAGGAAGGGAAGCTGCCGATGCCGAAGGAGCCCCGCATGCTCTACGTGCTGAGCGGCAAAGGCTACGATGCCGCGAGCGGAAAGGTAACCGATGCTTCCCTGCGGTGGGTCCTCTATACCCCGTTCGCGACGGCGGAGACCACCGGGCTGTCGACGAAGCCGAAGCGGGGCGAGCCGTGGCTCATGGACGCCGGGACGGCCGGCGCTCACATTATGATCTCGCCCCCGGGCAACTGACACTTCGGCGGTGAATTGTGAACGGCCAAAACCGTAAAGACGTCAAGCCCGGCCTGCAGGTCGAGATCGTGTTGAAACAAGATCAGCGCAGCGGCAGAAGGACCCGCGGCGTCGTCAAGGAGATTCTGACGAACTCTGCTCACCACCCACACGGGATCAAGGTCCGCCTCGAGACCGGCGAGGTGGGGAGGGTGCAGGAGATCGTCGATTGATGGGGCTCCTGATTCGAGACGCACGTCCCGATGACGCCGAGTCAATCGTCGCCATCTTCAACCCGATCATCGAGGCCGGCATCTACACCGCTTTCGACACGCCATTCACGGCCGAGGCCGAACGCGAGTACATCTCGAAGCTACCCCCGCGCGGAATCTTCCACGTGGCGGTGCGCCGGCCGGACCAGCGGATCGTCGGGTTTCAGAGTCTCGAGCCCTTCGCCGGCTACACCCATGCCTTCGACCACGTCGGGGTGCTCGGGACCTACGTCGACCTTTCGTGCCGGCGCCGGGGCATTGCCGGGCGCCTGTTCAAGGCTACATTCGAGGCAGCCCGGCGCAAAGGATACGAGAAGATCTTCACCTTCGTGCGCGCCGACAACGAGGCGGCGTTGGCCGCGTACCTCGGTCAAGGGTTTCGCACGGTCGGGACAGCGCAACGACAAGCCAAGATCAACGGCCAGTATGTCGACGAGGTGATGATCGAAATGTTTCTCTGACGGGCATGGAGAAACTGGCCGCCGGGATGGTCCGGGCGGCCGGCGGCACCCCCGCAGGCTCGGGGTCGCGTCTTACTGTATAATCACGGAGCGGATGAGTCGCCGCACGACAAAGGAGATTTCTATGAAAGCTGACAACGCAACGTCTCGTAGGGTAGCGGGGAACTTCCTTCTCCTCGCGCTGTCCGTGTGTCTCGCCGGAAGCGTCGTGGCCGACCCGCAAGCTCGGCCGGAGCAGTCGAAGGGAGACTCGCTCGTTCAGGTCGAGGCGAAATACGTTTGTATGATCAACAATCAACACTTCAGTAAAGAGCAGATTCCGGTCAAAGTCGGAACCCAGACTTATTACGGCTGTTGTGAGATGTGCAAAGAGAAGCTGCGCGGCGACGCCCGGAGCCGCACCGCGACCGACCCGGTGAGCCGTAAGAAAGTCGATAAAGCGAAGGCCATCATCGGGGCCTCCCCCAGTGGCGAGGTTCATTACTTCGAGAGCACGGAGAACCTCAAGCAGTTTAGAGAGGGTGCGCGCCCCCCCAAGTGAAGAGTGGTGGCAGAGAGGAGGCCCGTTGATGCGACTCGCGATGGTGGTAGCCATCCTGCTGGCTGTCGCGCTTGGGGGCGCCGGCGGCCAGGGGGCCGAATTTGACCTGCTCATCCGCAACGGGCGGATCATCGACGGCACGGGCAATCCGTCGTTCATCGGCGACGTCGGGGTGCGTGACGGCCGGCTCGCGGCTGTCGGCCGGCTCGCCGGCCGCCCGGCCGCGCGCACGATTGATGCGACCGGCCTGGCCATCACGCCCGGTTTCATCGACATCCATAATCACTCCGACGACACCCTCCTCGAAGACGGCGACGCCCAGAGCATGGTCCGGCAGGGCGTGACGTCGATGATCCTCGGCGAAGGCCTCTCGGCCGCGCCGTCGGAGCGCTGGAAGGATTTCGCGAGCTACTTCGCCGAGCTCTCACGGCGCGGCGTCTCGACCAACGTCGGCTCCTATATCGGCTCGGGCACGGTCTGGTCCGAAATTCACGGCCGCCGCGCCGGCCCAGTCACGGCGGACGAACTCAAGCGCATGCGCGCCCTTGTCCGCGAGGCGATGGAGCAGGGCGCGCTCGGCGTCGCCAGCTCGCTGAGCGGGCCGCCCGGCGTCTGGATCGACACCGACACGCTGGTGGCGCTCTGCGAGGTCGCGGCCGAATACGGCGGGATCTATTCGACGCACATCCGCAATGAGGGCACGGGCGTCTTCACCGCCGTCGCCGAGGCGATCGAGATCGGCCGCCGCGCGCGGATCCCGGTGGACATTATCCACCTCAAGATCGCCGAGCAGAAGCTCTGGGGAAGGATGCCCGACCTGATCGCCTCGATCGTCAAGGCCCGCGCGCAGGGGCTCCAGGTCGAAGCGCACGTTTACCCATACCGCGCCGGGCAGAATGACCTGGCGAGCATCATTCCCCCATGGGCGCACGAAGGCGGAAGCCAAGCGATGATCGGGCGGCTCAAGGATCCGGCGCTGCGCGCGCGCCTGGAGAGCGAGATCCTCAACGGCATCCCCGGTTCGGACTGGTACAACCACTACACCGCCACCGGGGGCTGGGACGGGATGCTCCTGGTGACGCTCAAGAACCCGAAGTACCGGCAGTTCGAGGGCAAGCGCATGAGCGAGGTCATCAAGGCGCTGGGCAGGCCGCCGCTCGACGTGCTGTTCGAGCTGCTCACCGAGAACGGCGGCTCGGTGGTCACCGTCTACTTTCATCACGCGGAAGAGGACATGCGCTACGCGCTCAAGCAGCCGTTCGTTTCCGTTGGCTCCGACGGCAGCGCGGTGAGGACGGAAGGCCCGCTCGCCGCCGGCAACCCGCACCCCCGCTACTACGGCACGTTCCCGCGGGTGCTCGGGCGTTACGTGCGCGAGGAGCAGTTGATCTCGCTCGAGGAGGCAGTACGGAAAATAACCTCAGCCAACGCGGCCAAGGTGCGCCTCTACGATCGCGGGCTGCTGCGCCCGGGCCAGTGGGCGGATATCACCGTCTTCAATCCGGAGATGATTATTGACCACGCGACGTTCGAGAAGCCACACCAGTACGCGACCGGCGTCGAGTACGTCATCGTCAACGGCCGGCCGGTGCTCGAACGCGGGAAGCACACGGGCGCGCGCCCGGGGGCGATCCTCTACGGCCAGGGGCACAAGTCAAACGCGACGGCGGGGCGAAGGTCGGAATGATTGAATCGGTCGGCCGCCAAGAGTAGGATTAGGCTCGTATGCCCGAGACGAGCACAAGGGGACTGAAGACGGGCAAGGCCGCTCTCCTCCTGGCATTCGTCTTCATCCTGGTCGGGTCGCGGGAGGGCTCCTCCCCGGCGCAAGAAGGCTCGTTCGCCCAGACGCTTCACCCGGTGCTGGAGAAAGCCGCCTGCCGCTCCTGCCATGACGCGGACGGCGTGGCTTCGGCGACCCGCCTGCAATTCCCCGAGCCGGACGCGAGCCCTGCGCAGATCGAGGCGTTCGGGCGGTCCCTCGTGGCGCTCGTCGACCGCGATCAGCCCGGAGAATCGCTCCTCCTCAAGAAGCCGACCAACCGCACCCCGCACGCGGGCGGCGAGCGGATCAAGCCGGGGAGCGAAGAAGAGAAGATTTTGCGGGCCTGGATTCAATACCTCTCCGGCCTTGCGGGAGAGGAACTCGCCCGGGCCCTCAGTTACCGCGCGGAGAAGGCTGAGGGCGCCGGCGGGGAGCGGCCCGCGGCGGCGCTGCGCCGGCTGACCCACAGCCAGTACAACAACACGGTCCGCGATCTGCTCGGCGACCAGACCGCCCCCGCCAGTCAGTTCCCGCCCGAAGACTTCGTCAACGGCTTCAAGAACCAGTACCAGTCACAAAATCTTTCGCCACTCCTCGTCGAGGCTTACGCCGCCGCGGCCGAGAGGCTGGCGCGCAACGCGTTCCGCGGAAGCGGCCGCCGCGGCCTGATCCCGTGCGCGCCGTCGGCCGCGTGCCGCGCGCGATTCGTCAGCGAGTTCGGGCTAAGAGCCTTCAGGCGGCCCCTCGCGCCCGGCGAGCAGACAAGGTATGAAGGTCTCTTCCGGCGCGAAGCCGATTTCCTCAAGGGCGCGCAGATCGTCGTCGAGACCATGCTTCAGTCGCCCCACTTTCTGTTCCGCCTTGACGAGACCGCCAAGGCGGAGTGGAAGGCGTACGCCGCGGCGAGCCGGCTCTCTTACTCCCTCTGGGACAGCATGCCGGATACGTCGCTACTCGAGAGCGCCGCGCGCGGGGAACTCTCCACGCCGCAGGGGGTCGAGGCGGCAGCCCGGCGGATGCTGGCCGACCCTCGCGCACGCCAGGCGCTCGACGAGTTCGTCTCCCAGTGGATGCGCTTCGACCGGCTCCTGACTGCGGGCAAAGACCGCCGCCGGTACCCCAGTTTTACCCGCGAGGCCGCCGTCGCCATGACGGAGGAGACGCGGCAGTTCATCGCCGACCTGGTCTGGGGTGACCGGAGCTTCATGGACGTCTTCACTGCCGACTACTCCTTCCTCAACGCGGACCTGGCGGCAATCTACGGCGTCCCAGCCCCGGCCCGGGAGTTTGACCGCGTCAGTTTCCCCGCGGCATCCGAGCGCGCCGGCCTGCTGGGACAGGGCCTGTTCCTGGCCCTGACCTCCAAGCCGGACGACACCTCTCCCACGGCGCGGGGGCTTTTCATCCGGGAGCAGTTTCTCTGCCAACACGTCTCCAACCCGCCGCCGGGTGTCAACACCAATCTGCCGCCGGTGACCGAGGCCAAGCCCCAGACAAACCGCGAGCGGCTGCGTGAGCATGTCACCAACCCGAGTTGCTCGACTTGCCATAACTTGATCGATCCGATCGGCTTTGGGTTCGAAAAATTCGACGCCATCGGGGCGCGGCGGGACAAGTTCAAGCTGTTGTTTTTCGGCGGCTCCGAGGGCGAGAACCGCCGGGCGCCCGTGACGGCCGAGCTTGACATGGACACTACAGGCTATGTCGCCGGGCTTCCGGGCTCGACGTTCTCCTCGCCGCGCGAGTTAGGCGCGGTGCTGGCCCGCTCGCCCCAGTGCCAGGAGTGCATCGTCAAGCAGTACTTCCGCTACATCTCCGGGCGGATGGAGACCCCCGCCGACCGGCCGCTGATTCGGCGGGCGCTCGAAGACTTCCGCGGGTCGCATTTCCGGTTCCGAGAGCTTATCATTAAGCTGGTTTGTGCGAGGGAGTTGGCCCACGGATGACACGGATCGAACGGATTTTCACTGATCTGACCGTGGGCCATTGAGGAGGGTTTGCCCGTGTCTCACGTCGTGACGAGGCGCCTCAGGTTATCGCGCCGAACTTTCTTGAAGGGCTGTACGCTGGCGGGGGCGAGCGTCAGCGTCGGACTGCCGCCGCTCGTCTCGATGTTCAACGAGCACGGCACAGCCTACGCGGCCGGAGCCGGGAAAGGTGACCGCCCCATCGAAAGCCGCTTCGTCCTCTGGTTTAACGGCAACGGAATTCCGGAGAGGTATTGGATTCCGGCGGAGGCGGGTCCGGACTATCGGCTGACGCCGTGTCTCGCGCCGCTCGCCCCCTTCCGGCGTGACTTCCATGTCATCAGCGGCCTGGACAATGCTGCCGCCGCCGTCCCCGGCCCGGGGAACGCGCACCACAAGTCGATGAGCGCGCTCATGAGTTGCACGCCCTTTACCGGGCGCGGCGCCTCCGGCCCCTCTATCGACCAGGCCGTCGCCGCAAAGGTCGGCGGCGAGTCGCGCTTCCGGTCGTTGCAGATCGGCGTCTCGCAGGAGTCCTTCGGCGAGAGCATCCAGCGCAACATGAGTTGGGCCGGATACGAGCGCGCTCTGCCTCCGGAGATGATTCCGCAGAAGCTCTTCGACCGGCTCTTCGGCCGGCACGAGGAAGGGTGGGTCAACCGCAAACGCAGCATTCTGGACGCGGTCCGCGAGGACGCCGCCGCTTTGAAGAAGCAGTTACCCGAGGGCGATCAGGCCCGTGTCGAAGAGCACTTGTCAGCTGTCCGCGACCTCGAGAGGGCGATTGCCGGGCTGCCGCCCGGTTACCAGCGGGTGGACCCGCCCGACTTCGACGGCGACATGAAAGACTGGCCGCGCATCGCCAAATTACAAAGCGACCTCCTGGTCCAGGCGTTCGCTGCGCGCCAGACGCGCGTTGCCTCCTACATGCTGACGAAGTGCCAAGGGCTGGCCCGATTCCCATGGCTCGGCTACACGGCCGCCCGACATCACGATTACACCCACGCGGACGGTCAGGCCCCGGGGGCCGAGGGCGTTGAAGGGCAGCGGATTCTCCGCGACATCTGCCGCTGGCATGTCGAGGAGTTCGCCTACCTGCTCTCCCGACTGAAATCAATCCCGGAGGGCGACGGCACGCTGCTCGACCATTGCTGCCTGGTCTACCTGCACGAACACGCTGAGGCCAACCCGCACAAGAACCACGGCCTGGGGCTGATCGTCGCCGGCCATGCGGGCCGGCTCTCTACCGGCCTCAATTCCAGGATGGCGGGAACTGTCGGCGATCTCTACTTGACGCTGGCCGATGATGTCATGAATGCGGGCCTCGGCAAATTCCCGACCGCGTCGCAGAAGCTCACCGCGCTGCTTTCCTGAGGCGCCGCAGGTATCATCCTCGGGGGAGAACTCACCGGAAGAACTGGGCGCCCGGCTTTGCGTGGCGCAGGTCGGCGAGACCTTTCTCGGTCACCGCGGTCCCTTTCAGGTCGAGAACGCGTAACGACGGCCAGGAGGCGAGGACGAGCGCGGCGTCATCGCCGAGCCGCCGGCATCCTTGCAGGCTCAGCCGCTCGAGCTTGTCGAGGGGCTTCAGTTTCTCCAGCCACCGCGCGGAAACGGGCATCCCGTCAAGCCGAAGCTCGCGCAGCCCGCGCAGCGTGGTGAGCGCGCCAAGGCCCAGCTCGGTCAGGCTGACGGACCAGAGACCGGAGTCCGTGCGCTGCGACCCGCCCAGGTCCAGGGAGGTGAGGCCGGGCAACTGCCGCAGCGTTTGCAGGCCGACGTCGGTAAGCTTGTTGCCGCCGATCGCCAGTTCCCTGAGGTTCGGGAGTGAGCTGAGGCGGTCCAGGCCGACATCCGTGATCTGCGCGAAGCCGACGTCCAGGGCTTCGAGGGTGGTCACCTGCGAGATGTGCTCGAGCGTTGTGTCGGTGACCTTGGTCCCGCGAAGGTTCAGCCGCTTCAACTTCTTCCATGCCTTGACCGCCGCCAGGCCCTCGTCCGTGATCTGTTCGGCGTAGTACAGGTTGAGGTCCGCGATGCCCGGCGCCTCCTTCAGCTGCTGCAGTCCGTGATCCGTGATGCGGGTCAGCGAGAGGTCGAGATGCGTGAGGTGATTGAGCCGCGCCAGTTGCAGCAAGTCAGAATCGGTCACCCAGGTGGCCCGGAGGTCGACGCCGGTGACGCGCCCCGCACGGTCGCGGATCGCCACGCCGCCCGCCTCCGTCACCCAGTCGTCATTGGCGGCGAGCGCCAGCCAGGTTCCGAGCAGTAGGGCAAAGAGAAGTCTCATCGGCTAACTCTTTCTCCGGTTCGGCAGCGACGAGTCGCGTTCGAAGATGATCCGGCAGGCGGGCAGCGCGGCCTTGATCTGCTCGTACCCCTGTTGGGTGATGAGCGTATGGTAGAGATTCAGCAGTTTGAGATTGGCCATGGACCGGAGCGCCTCGACGCCGGCGTCGCTGACGTTGGTCGCGTCGAGCCTCAGCTCGCTCAGCCGCGGGAGCGCCTTGAGCGGCCCGAGGGCCTGGTCGTCGACCGATGTATAGTCGAGGTTGAGCGCGGCGAGATTCTTGAACGCAGCGATAGCCGCGGCGCCCGCGCTGCTCGTGCGGGTGCGGGACAGTTCCAGCCGTTCCAGGTTTTCGAGCGGCTGCAGGTGTTCGAGCCCCTTGTCCGTGACCCGGGCATGATTGAGCGAGAGCTCCCGGAGCCCGGTCATTGCCCCGAGGTGTCGCAACCCCTCATCTCCGGTGTCGGTGCTGTCGAGGTCAAGCGCTGTCAACCGACCGAGCTTGCCGAGGTGTTTGAGTCCGTCGTTGGTCAGGTCCGTAGCGCTCAGCAGCAACCGCTCGATGCCCGGGATCTCGGCGATCTGGCGGAGTCCCTCGCTGCCGACGGGCGCCCCCGTGAGGTCTAACTTCACGAGCGCCGCCAGACCTCTCAGGTGAGCCAGCCCGGGGCCGCGGACCAGCGTGCCCGCCAGCCGCAGCTCCCGGAGCTGGTGGAGGCCCTCGAGGTGGGCCAGCCCGTTGTCGGAGACGGTCGTATGACTGAGGTTCAGAACCTTCAGGCTGCCGAGCCGCTTGAGAGCCGCCAGGCCAAGGTCCCCGATCTCTGTAGCTTCGAGGTCCAGCCTTTCGAGCCCGGCCGCCGAGGAGACGTAGGCGAGCTGGGCGTCGCTGATGCCGGTCGAAACCAGAGAGACTATTCGCAGGCGGCCGCCGGAGACTTCCGCGCTCCCCCCGAGAGCATTGACCCAGGCCGCGATAGCCTCTTCACCGGTCCCCGCCGGGCGCGACGACGCCGCGCCCTCAGCCCGGGCCGCCCGTGCGTTGACGAAATCCACCTTGCAGTTCGGAGCCGCGGCCCGAAACGCCTCGACCCCCGTCCCGGTGACCCGGCTGTAGCGCAGGTCGAGAGTCGTCAACTCCCGCAGGGCGCCGAGCTTCGCCAAACCCGCGTTGGTGATCCGGCTCCGATAAAGGTTGAGCTCTCGCAGCCGCGGCATGCCCGCGAGGACATCGACCGCCGCGTCGGTGACCCCTGCGCCCAAAAGGTTGAGCTTGCGTATTGAGGTCAGGGGGCGCAGGTGCGCTAACCCGGCATCCGTGACCTTCGTGCCGCCGAGGTCCAGCTCCCGGAGCTGCGCGAGCCGGCTCAGATACTTGACACCCTCATCGGTCACCAGAGTGTCGCGCAGGTTGAGCCGCCGCAACTGCCCGAGCGTTTCCAAACCCTTCATCCCCTCATCGGTGAAGGGGGTGAGGCTAAGATCGAGCGACTCCAGCTTGACGAGCGGCGCCAGGCTGAGCTTCGCGATTCGGCACTGGGAGCAACGCAACTCTTTGAGCTCGGTCAGCCCGGTGAGCCGGGCCAGCCCTTTATCCTGCACGTTGACGTTGGTCAGGAAATGGAGGCTGAAGTGAAGCTTCTCGAGGCTCTTGAGGTTTGACAGTGGCTGCAGCTGGTCGTTCGCGTCGAGGCGGCTCCCCGCGCCCGGGTTCCAGATCGGACCCGGAAGATACAACTCCTTGAGCCGTGCCAGGCCGCCGATCCGTTCCAAGTCCTTGGGCTCGATCAACGTCCCGACCAAATCGACGCCGCTGACGCGAATTTCACCCGCGGGCAATCGCGCGACGTCTGCGATCGGCCTCCGGTCGCCTTCGAGGATGACCCTCCCGCCCTGACCAATCACCCACTCGGCGACCTCCCGCTCCGAGG